>Ga0335074_10000244_pt1 | contig 83679 bp, 74 predicted proteins | sample Lox_Sample_23_FD_206715 | JGI IMG/M metagenome (GOLD analysis project Ga0335074, IMG submission 206715) | Soil microbial communities from Loxahatchee National Wildlife Refuge, Florida, United States - Lox_Sample_2.3 | ecosystem: Environmental > Terrestrial > Soil > Wetlands | place: USA... | reverse complement strand
CGCTAGGGCCAGCTAGCGTCCCGGTTGTGGAGTTCAGCCGCGAGTTGCGCGATGACGTCCTGGCGGGAGAAATCACGCTGTCGGTCCGGCTGTGGAAGCGGCCACGGGTCAAGCCGGGCGGCCGCTATCCGGTCGGCTTCGGTGAGATCGAGGTCGACTCCATCGAGCTTGTTCCGTTCGCGGCGATCACGGGGAGGGACGTCCGTCGAGCCGGCGAACCCGATCGAGAGGCGCTTCGCCGGCGCGCCGCGCATGCCGGACCGATCGAGGAAGACACGCTCGTCTACCGGATTGAGTTTCACGCGGTGAGTCCCGGTGACTGACCCCCGCGCCGCGGGGTCCCCAGTCTGAGCGACGGGCGGATGTCTGCCCGGGAGCGCCGCCTCAGCTGACGCTGATCAAGTCCACGACGAACACGAGCGTCTCGTCGGGCCCGATCACCCGGCCAGCGCCGCGCTTGCCGTACGCGAGCATCGGCGGGATCGTGATCCGCCGCCGACCGCCGACCTTCATCCCGGCGACGCCCTGATCCCAGCCGGCGATGACCTGGCCCTTGCCCAGACCGAACTTGAACGTGCTGCCGCGATCCCAAGACGCGTCGAACTGCTGTCCGGTCTTCCACGAGACGCCGACGTAATGGACCTCCACAACATGCCCCGAGACGGCCTCATCACCGTCTCCGACCACGATGTCCTCGATCTCGAGCTGATACGACGGAGCCTGATCGGTCGGCACCACGACATCCGGCTTCTCGCTCATCGCCACGATCCCAACCTACCGGTCTCGCCCTCACTCTGGCAACAGCCCCTCTCGCCGGCAAGGCTCGGCGGCGTGAACTCGTGGTCATCCACGCCGGCGCGGCCGCCGACTGCCGATCACTCGGCGCCGGACCAGCTGCTCGCCGATGAGCAGTCCAATCAGCACGGCGACAGCGATCCAGACGAGCGGGTCGCCGGTCGAGAGGGTCTGAGCTCGGGAACCGAGGTAGACCACCGCGATGGTCAGTGGGAGGTAGCCCAGCACGGTGGTCCACGAGAAGCGCCACAGGTTGGTGTGGGTGGCGCCGGCGGCGTAGCCGATCAGGGCAAACGGAACGATGGGTATTAGACGGCTGCTGAGGAGCAGCGTCGTGCCTCCGCCCTCCATCGTTGCCGTCAGCCAGCCGAAGCGGTGGCCCAGGACTCGCTGCAGCAACGGACGGCCAACGCTCCGTCCAAGGGCGTAGGAGAGCAGGGCGGCGAGCAGCCAGCCGACGACGACAAACGCCAAACCCGGCCCGAAGCCGTACACGTAGCCCGCGGTGGTGGTGATGATCTCGCTGGGGTAGAAGATGATGGCGTGGGCCAGCATCAGGCCCAGGAGCAGCGCGACGCCGCCGGCGCCGAGCGAGCGGACGTAGGAGCGAAGTGCGGCAAACCGCCCGTGGATGACCAGGTTCACGCAGTGCCGAAGCTCCGGGACGATCGCGATGAGAGCGATGCCGGCTACGATCGTTGCGAGACCCGCGGCGAGCTCGAGGCGGCCGGTGTGAGCGGGTGGGGTCGGTGGGGCTGGCCTGGATACCGCCATCACCATCAGCATGACAAGCGGCTCGTGACCCTCCTGTGAAGACTCAGGGCGTTTCGGTGATTCGGTAGCCGATTCCAGGCGTGGTGTGGATGACGTCGGGTGGGCCGAGCTTGCGTCTGAGTCGGGCGATGGTGACCTTGACGGTGTTGGTGAACGGGTCCACGTTCTCGTCCCAAGCCTGCTCGAGAAGCTGTTCGGCGCTGAGTGGGGCGGGGCTGGCTTTGAGCAGGGCCTCGAGCACGGCGCGTTCCTTACCGGCGAGGTCGATGGTTCTTCCCCCGCGGGTGACGGCGGCGGTGAGCTGGTCGAGCTCGATTCCGCCGGCTTGGAGGATGCGCGGCCGGGCGGTGGGTTTGCGGCGGGCGAGCGCGCGGATCCGCAGGACGAGCTCGGGGAAGTGGAACGGCTTGGGTAGATAATCGTCGGCGCCGAGCGCGAGTCCCTCGACCCGGTCGCTTGGGGCGCCGGCCGCGGTCAACATCAGGATCATCGGCGGATCATCGGTTTGGCTGATGGTCTGGCAGAGCTGGTCGCCGTGGATCCCGGGGAGGTCGCGGTCGAGCAGGACAACGTCGTAGGCCGTGAGGTTGACCTTTGCGATCGCTTCGTGGCCGTCGTAGGCGACGTCGACGGCCATCCCCTGGTCGCGGAGTCCCTCGGCGATCCGGTTGGCGTGGCGGGGCATGTCCTCGACGACGAGGACCCTCATCCCGCGGCCCCCACGAGTTGCCGGATTGCCAAGCCGGGAAGCGTGATCTGGACGCGAAGCCCGCCTTCGGGGCGGGCTTGTAGCTCCAGGCTGCCATTGTGCGCGGCGGCGACCGCAGCGACGATCGAGAGCCCGAGTCCGTATCCGTCCGGTGTTCCGATCCTGTCCTGGCCGAGGCGTTTGAAGGGTTGGGCGAGCTGCGCCACGACCGACGGGTCGAGTGCTGGGCCGCTGCTGTCGACGGTTAGCTGCGCCTGCTCGCCGCGGGGGGGCGCGAGGGTCAGCGCGATCGAGCCGTCGGGCTGGTTGTGGCGGACGGCGTTCTCGATCACGTTCTCAATCATCCGCGCGAGCAGCGTGGGGCTGCCGGACACCTCGACCGGGCTGAGGTGTGTCTCTACGGCGAGCCGCTTGGTCGCGATCTGTCCGGCCTGTGAGCAGAGCGCATCCGTGATCAGGGGCTCAAGTGCGACTTCCTCGCGCGTGGAGACGCGCCCGTTCTGTGCGCGGGCCAACGCGAGGAAGCTCTCCAACAGTCGATCGCAGTGATCGAGGTCCACGCGCAGCTCGGCGTCGAGCTCCCGGGTTTGAGACGGCACACCACCGGGCTTGGCGATCGCGACATCCAGCGTCGTGCGCATCATCGCCAGCGGGGTGCGCAGCTCGTGCGAGGCGTTAGCGACAAACCGTCGCTGCGTTTCGAACGCCGCCTCTAGGCGCTCCAACAGCCGATCGATCGTGTCGGCGAGCAGGTGCAACTCATCCCGCGGACCGCTCATCGCGAGCCGCTCGTGCAGATTGGTCTCCGAGATCCGCTCGGTCGCCGCTGTGATCGTCCGTAAGGGCGCGAGCACGCGACCGGCAACCAGCCACCCGAGCACGACCGAGACGATCGCCATGATCCCGAGCGCAATCCCGGAGTAGACCTGCAGATGGTGCAGGCCGATGGAGCGCGCGGCGTTTATGGCCGTCGGGACCCTTGCCAACTGCGCAATCGGGCGACCGCCTGGACCGAGGATCCGGCTGGGTGCTTTGAACGCGAACTTCTGGAACAGGTAATAGGTGATCGCCAGCATCGCGGCGCCGCAGATCACAAACAGGGCGCTGTAGAGCAGCGTCAGACGCCAGCGCACCGTCGGGCGCGGAACGAGCACCCGCAGGAAACGCGGCTTTTGTAGCGTCGGGCCGATCACCACAGCACGAACGATTTCGCATGGCAGGTTACAGCGACATAACGCGGTAACCGGCCTGTAACCGCGCATGGCACACCCTCCCCAGGTGTCCCTTCCAGCCAACCGGGTGCGTGACGGGCGCGCGCGCGTGCTGGCCTGTGCAGTGATCGCCGCGGCGCTGCTCCTTGCCGCGCTCATCGCGGGCTGCGGCGGCTCCGGCGGCGGTGGGACACGAGCCAGCTCGAGGGTCAGCGCTCAGTTCCACCGTGCGCTCGCCTACTCGGACTGCATGCGCTCGCACCGAGTGCCCGACTTCCCCGATCCCGACGGTCAGGGCGGGTTCGTGATCGGCCCGGCGCCCGATCTGGACCCCAACTCACCGGCATTTCAAGCCGGGCTGAAAGCGTGCGGGCCGCTCCCTTCGAGCGTGACGCCGGCACAAGAGGACCAGGCGTTTCACCGCGCGTTGAAAGCCGCGGTCTGCATGCGGGCAAACGGCGTCGCGGACTACCCCGAACCCCAACTCGTCAAGGGACAGGGCACATCAGGAAAGGACATCGCCATGTCCTTCAACGGGCTCAACCTCGACGCGCCTGCTTTCCAGACGGCGATGAAAAAGTGCGGCTACCAAGATGAACGACAGCTAATCGGCGTCCAACCGGCGGGCGGATGACGAGCACCACCGGTGTCCCAATCGCCGCGCTGCTGGTTGCTGCGCTGCTCGCGGGCTGCGGAGGCTCCACCGGCGGCGGTGTGACCCAGCGGGCGCTTGCGCGCGCGTTGAGAGCCGCAGCCTGCATGCGGGCAAACGGCGTCCCCAGCTACCCTGCGCCGAAGCTCATCAACGGAACGATCCGCGTCTCCTTCACCGCGAGCTTGAACCCCACCACGCCCACTGTCCAGGCGGCCGCTCAGAAGTGTGGCTATCAAGCCGAACAGCAGGCCGGAGAGACCAGCTCGCGCATCGCCTTCGCCCGCTGCATGCGCGCGCATGGCGTGAGGAGGTTTCCCTATCCGACCGCGGACGGCAGCGTGTCGCCGGCAATGGTGCAGGCCGCAGGCATCAACATCGACTCGGCAGCAGTCGCGAAGGTCGTAGGCGAGTGCCTGCCGCCATGGCTCCGACCCGGAACGGCACCTTGACATGCTAGCCAGCCCCGAAGTCTGCCTCCGTGTAATTCGAATGTTTGGGCGGCTGGTTGCGTGGTGCGCGGCGGCCGCGATCCCGCTGCTGGCAGTCGGCTGCGGTGGCGGCTCGCATGGCGCGGGGAGAAGCGGCTCCTCCTCGACCACGACAGCGGGGCCCTCGAGTCAGGCGACGATCACGATCAACCCTGCCAAGCAGTATCAGCGCATCGCCGGATTTGGTGTGTCTGAAGGGTTCGGGCAGGCCAAGGCGCTGATGAATGCGCCAGCCTCGGTCCAGAACCAGGTGCTGAGCTTGCTCTACAGCCCAACCCACGGGGCGGGTCTGACGATCCTGCGCAATGAGATCAGCGCCGACGCGGGCTCCACGATCGAGCCGCGGGCGCCGAGCGGTCCGAATGCGAAGCCTTCCTATCTGACGCTCGCCGAGGTCGACCAGGATCAAGGCCAGCTGTGGTTCGCCAAGCAGATCAAGGCCGACTACGGCGCCAGCGTGTTCGCCGATGCCTGGAGCGCGCCCGCGTTCATGAAGACCAACGACTCGGCAATAAGCGGCGGCACGCTGTGCGGGGTCCCGGGTGCTCGCTGCAAGAGCGGCGATTGGCGCCAGGCCTACGCCAACTATCTCGTGCAGTACGCGAAGGATTACGCCGCCGCCGGCGTACCGCTCAGCTACGTGGGGCCGGAGAACGAGACGACGATCTCGCCACCCCAGGACAGCATGATCATGAGCCCGGCGCAGACGGCCGACTTCATGGCGAGCCTCGGCGCGACGCTCGTGCGGTCCGGTCTTTCGACGCGGGCGGAGTGTTGCGCCAGCATCAGCTGGAGCTACGCGCAGCAGTTCGCGGACGCGATCGAGACCGACAAGGCAGCGAACACGGCAACGGCGCTGTTCACGAGCCACGGCTACTTCGTACCGCTCGACTCGCCGCTGCGCGGCTGGAGCAAACCGGTGTGGGAGACCGAGTGGGCGCCGTTCGGCATGCAGCCGTGGGACCCGGCGTGGGACGACGGCTCACTGTCGTCCGGATTCACTTGGGCGCAGAACATCTACACGGGCTTGACCGGGGCGAACCTGGCCGCGTTCCTGTACTTGTGGGGCGCGAACACGAGCACGACGACCGTGACCGGCCCGAACACGGGTCTGGTTGATGTCACAGGCAACACGGTCGCCACCTCCGGTCGCCTGTGGGCGTTCGCAAGCTACAGCCGGTTCATCCGCCCGGGCGCGGTCCGCCTCGGCGCCACGACAAGCGCAACGGGTCTCGAGGCCAGCGCGTTCCGCAACCGCGACGGGTCGATCGCGGTGGTCGTTCTGAACGGCACCCGCAGCCGTCAGGTCACGACCTTCTCGCTGCATGGGCTCGACGCATCGCACGTGACGCCGTTCCTGACCGACGCATCCCACGGGCTTTCCGAAGAGGCCTCGATTTCGGTGAAGAACGGCGGCTTCGCCGCCACCCTGCCGCCGCGGTCGCTCGTCAGCTACGACATACGACCATGAGCGGCGCCCATCGGGCGGTCGGGGTCGCGTTGCTGAGCGCCGGACTTCTTGCGGGCTGCGGCGGCGGAGACACGCACGCGAGCGCGCCGAGCAAGGTGATGTCGGCGGCGCTCGCCTACGCGAACTGCATGCGATCACACGGAGTGCCCGACTTCCCGGATCCCAACAGCCAGGGCGAGTTCCAGCTCCGTCCTTCCGTCCGGGTCGAAAATGGTCGTCGGACCCCGGTCGGGGATCTGCTCCCGAGCTCGCCGGCGTTCCAGGGCGGCCAGCGTGCCTGCGGGTCGTTCGGCTCGGCTGGGCGTCAGGTAACGCCGGCGCAGGAGGAGCAGGCGTTCCAGACGGAGCTCAAGGCCGCGGTGTGCATACGGGCAAACGGTGTCCCCGGCTACCCCGATCCGAAGCTCGTCGACGGATCGATCGACCTCGAGTTCAACGGCAGGTTCAACCCGGACTCACCCGCCTTCCAGCAGGCGGCCAGGAAGTGCGCAAAGCCGGGCGTGGCACTTGCTGGGACGCTCCCGGCGGGGTGATCATCAGTGCCGGGTTGAGAGCACCGCCGCAGGCACCACCGCCGCCACCAGCACGGCCAGCACCGCCAACGTGCCCCACCATCCGATCCTCGTCGCGCTGAGCGCGCCGATCAAGACCGCGCCGGTGGCGGTCCCGGCGTCGAAGGCGCCGTTCCAGACGGCGCTGGCGACGGGCCGCTCACTCGAGGTGGTGCGGGCGAAGGCGTAGACCAAGGTGAGGCACTGAACCGCCCCGTAGCCCACCCCGAGCATCCCGCACGCGGCCAGCACGACCCCGTTGGAGGGCCCGCTCAGGCCGGCGGCAAGTGCGAGCAGGCCGGCGATGGCTACCCCGCAGGCGCCGGCCAGAAGCCAGGTTCGGCCGGGCCGGTCGACCTGCACCCCGGCCTGCCAGCGGGCCAAGGCGGCGGCGACCGTGAACGCCAGCAGACCAACGGTTGCCACGAGCTCGGAGCGCACGATGGGCAAGATCGTCACCACCGCGCCGCCGGTGATCGTGAGTGCGCAAAGCACGGTGGCGGGCAGTAGGGAACGCGTGATGGCTCGCGGTGTGGCGCCCGTCGGCACCGCCTGAGCCGGCTCAGGGGCGACCCGCCGCCAGCCGCCGCCCACGGCGAGCGCCGCGCCGAGAACGGGTAGGCCGGCGATCGCCGCGATGGGCCAAAATCCGAATGCGTGCAGAATCAGGACGGCCAGGGGAATCAGTACCACGTTGGGAATCGCCGCTGCCAGCCCGTACAACCCCGTCGCCTCGCCCTGCCGGCCGGGCGGCGCGACCTCGCTGGCCATGTACGCCCCCGCGACCGTGAAGACGGCAAACCCGACGCCTCGCAGCACGCATATCGCGTACAGCCCGGCGCCCGAGCTCGCCCAGATCAGTAAGGGGGCCGGCAGCCCGAGGGCAACGAGGCCGATGGCCACGGTGGCGGGTGTCGACAGACGGCGCAGCAGCGCGGGCACCGCCGGCTGAAACAGGACGGTGGCGGCCAGCATCACGGTCGTTGTCGCCCCGGCCGCGGCGGTGGAGTTGCCGGCTGACGCGACGTAGGCTGGCAGCGACGGCAGGGTCACGAAGAAGCCCGTGAACCCCGCCACGGTCATCAGCATCATGCGCGCGCACGGCCACTGCAACGCCAGCGGGCGACGGTCGTCGGTGGCGACGCTGGTCGTGGCCAAACCAGCGCTCTCGCGGCCCGCGCTCAGCTCTCGCCCCGGTAGGCTCGCCAGCCTCCGTACTTGGTGATCTCGATGAGCCCTTCGCCCCGTTCCAGAACGTCGCGGCGCAGCAGCACGGCGAAGCTCACGGACCCGTCCTGAAGCTCGATCGTCCCGAACTCGAGCTCGGGCGGCTCGGCCGGCAGAAGCGAATGGTGCAGCATCTCGATCGGAACGTCGTAGAGCTCCCCGATGATCGCGGCGCCCCCCGCGGCGGTCGGAACCAGTGCGGGGAACTCATCTCGGACCGAGTAGAACCGGTATTTGGGGGCGGTGCGCCGCTCCCCGAGCAGCGGGACGCCCTCGATGTGCTGGTGCACGGGGCCGCCCTGCATACCACCGCCGTTCAGAAACATCGGGGGCATATCAGTCCTTCCACTTAGCGAGATAATTTTTCTGTACAACGGAAGATAAGGCCGTGGGTCGCTCGCGTCAACTTCGAGCCGTTGACACCGAGGCCGGTTCACCGTACTATTCCGACAGACGGTAGTGTGTTTCCGAAGCACGGAAAATTTCAGACGAATCTAACCGCGACGAAGGAGCCTCCCAGATGGGCATCTCGCTCGGAGCAAATCAATACGGCAAGGCGGAGAACCGCGTCGTGCGCGTCTATCGCGACACACCTCGGCACGAGCTTGTCGACCTCAATGTGTCGACCTCGCTGCGCGGCGACTTCGCCGACGCGCACATGAGCGGTGATCAAGCCTACGTGCTGCCGACCGACACCCAGAAGAACACCGCGTTTGCGTTCGCCAAGCGGCACGGCGTCACCTCGCCGGAGGACTATGCGATCGCTCTGGGCAGGCGGTTCCTCGAGGCGGCGCCCAAGGCCGACAGCGCCCAGATCAGGGTCGAGCAGTACCCCTGGGATCGCATTCCGACCGGGCCGAACGGGCACGACCACGCGTTCGTGCGCCGCGGCGACGGAACGCGCACAACCGTGGTCACCGTGAACGACCGCGGCGACGCCGAGCACGTGTCGGTGGTGTCGGGCCTGGCCGACGTGACGCTGCTGAAGTCAACCGGGTCGGAGTTCAAGGGCTACCTGAAGGACGAGTACACGACGCTGCAAGAGACCGACGACCGCATCATGGCCACCTCGCTCGTCGCCCGCTGGCGCTATGCGAACACCGACGTCGACTGGAACGCCAGCTACGACTCGATCCGCGCAACGTTGCTGACTGAGTTCGCCACGACCTACAGCCGCGCGCTGCAGGAGACGCTGTACCTGATGGGCACGCGCGTGCTCGAGGCCCACGACGACGTCGTCGAGATCAGGTTCTCAGCGCCCAACAAGCACCATTTCCTCGTCGACCTCAAGCCGTTCGGGTTGAGCAACGAGGGCGAGGTGTTCATCGCCGCCGATCGACCGTACGGCCTGATCGAGGCGACCGTGGCGCGCGACGACGCCCCCGACCCCGGCGACGCCTGGCTGGCCGTCCCGGCCTTCGCCTGAGTGGTGAGCGGTCCCATGGGAGATCACGGACTGGACTATCTGGCCAACTGCTCGATGCTGTTCACCGAGCAGCCGCTGCTGGAGCGCCCCGGCGCCGCTCGAGCCGCCGGGTTTGACGCGATCGAGTTCTGGTGGCCGTGGCCGGAGCAGCCGGTGCCCGCCGAGGCCGAAGTGGAGGCGTTCGTGCGCGCGATACGCGACGCCGGGGTGCGGCTGATCGGGCTGAACTTCTTCGCCGGGGACCTCGCCGGAGCCGACGCCGGCGTGCTGTCGATCCCGGACCGCTCCGGGCAATTCCGCGAGAACCTCGACGTCGCGGTCGGCATCGGCGAGCAGCTCGACGTGATGGCGTTCAACGCGCTCTACGGCAACCGAGTCGATGGAGTCGCCGCAGAGCGGCAGGACGAGCTCGCGCGCGAGAACCTCGGACGCGCCGCCGACGCGGCTGCTCGGATCGGCGCCACCGTGCTCGTCGAGCCCGTCAGCGGCCCCAAGCCCTACCCGCTGCGCACGGCCGAGGACGCCGTCGCGGTGGTCGAGGCGGTCCGGGCGAATGGACACGCGAACGTCGGGTTCCTCTGCGATCTGTTCCACCTGGCAAACAACGGCGACGATGTCAACGCGGCGATCGCGCGGCACGCCGATGTCACCAGCCACGTGCAGATCGCCGACCATCCCGGTCGGGGCGAGCCCGGAAGCGGCGAGCTCAATCTAGACCGCCACCTCGGCGCCCTCGCCGACCGCGGCTACGCGGGCTGGGTGGGCCTGGAGTACAAGCCGACCACCGACACCGAGACGAGCCTGCAGTGGCTGCCGATGGAGCGGCGCGCGGCTCGCGGTGTGACCCGAGAGCGAGGACGAGCATGAGCACGATTGGTTTTATCGGCCTGGGGATCATGGGCAGCCCGATGGCGGTCCACCTGCAGCAGGCCGGCCACGAGGTAAGCGGTTACAACAAACACCGCGACACCGCCGGTCCGCTGGTCGAGGCCGGCGGCCGCAAGGCGTCCTCGATCGCCGACGCGGTGCAAGGTGCCGACGTCGTTGCGGTCATGGTGCCCGACTCCCCCGATGTCCAGGAGGTGCTCACCGGACCGGGCGGCGTCTTCGAAAGTGCCGCTCCCGGCACGCTCGTGATCGACTTCTCGAGCATCAGGCCGGATGTCACGGCCGAGCTGGCGCAGATCGCGAGCGAGCGCGGCTTCCGGCTGCTCGACGCGCCCGTCTCCGGCGGCGAGGCCGGCGCCAAGAACGCAGCGCTGTCGATCATGGTCGGCGGCGCGGCCGAGGACTTCGCGGCCGCCAAGCCGATCTTCGACGCAGTCGGCAAGACGATCGTGCACGTCGGGCCCAACGGGGCCGGCCAGACGGTCAAGGCGGCAAACCAGCTGATCGTCGGCACCAACATCCAGGTGCTTGCCGAGGCGCTCGTGTTCCTCGAGGCATACGGGGTGGACACCGAGGCCGCGATGGACGTTCTCGGTGGCGGGCTGGCCGGCTCGATGGTGCTCCAACAGAAGCGCGGCAACATGCTGAACCGCTCGTTCGCACCGGGCTTCCGGATCGACCTGCACCACAAGGACATGGGGATCGTCACCTCGGCGGCGCGCGAGGCCGGGGTGGCACTTCCGGTTGGCGCCATCGTCGCGCAGCTGATGGCCTCGGCGCGCGCATGCGGCGACGGCGACCTTGACCACTCGGCGCTGCTGCGCGGCGTCGAGCGACTCGCCGGCCGGCAGCCGGCCCAGACCTGACGTACCCGAACTGAAACGGAGCAGTGACGACATGGCACGAATGACCGCGGCTCAGGCCGCAGTGAGCATCTTGAAGGCGGAGGGCGCGACCCATCTGTTCGGATTGCCCGGCGCGGCGATCAACCCGTTCTACAAGGCGATGCAGCTCGACGGCGGACTGCACCACACGCTCGCCCGCCACGTCGAGGGCGCCTCGCACATGGCCGAGGGGTACACCCGGGCGGCCCCCGGCAACATCGGCGTTTGCGTCGGCACCAGCGGGCCGGCCGGTACCGACATGATCACCGGGCTGTACTCGGCCTCCGCGGACTCGATCCCGATCCTGTGCATCACCGGACAGGCGCCGGTGGCCAAGCTCCACAAGGAGGACTTCCAGGCGGTCGACATCGCGTCCATCGCGAAGCCGCTGACCAAGATGGCGGTGACGGTGCTCGAGCCTGCGCAGGTGCCGGGCGTCTTCCAGCAGGCGTTTCACCTGATGCGGTCCGGACGCCCCGGGCCGGTGCTCATCGACCTGCCGATCGACGTCCAGCAGGCCGAGATCGAGTTCGACCCGACCACCTACGCGCCGCTCGAGGTCTTCAAGCCGAGGGCGACGCGCGCCCAGATCCAGCGGGCGTTCGACATGCTGCATGTGGCGCAGCGACCGTTGATCGTCGCCGGCGGTGGGGTGATCAACGCCGACGCCGCGGAGCTGCTCGTCGAGTTCGCCGAGCTGACCGGAGTGCCAGTCGTGCCGACGCTGATGGCCTGGGGCGTGATCCCCGAGGACCATCGGCTCAACGCGGGGATGGTCGGTCTGCAGACCGCGCGGCGCTACGGCAACGCCTCAATGCTCGCCGCTGACTTCGTGCTTGGGATCGGCAACCGCTGGGCCAACCGGCACACCGGCGGCCTCGCCACCTACACCACCGGCCGCAAGTTCGTCCACGTCGACATCGAACCGACCCAGATCGGCCGGGTGTTCGCGCCCGACTACGGGATCGTCTCCGACGCGGGCGCGGCGCTCGAGCTGTTCGTGGAAGCCGCGCGCGAACGCGACCTCCCCGACCGCGACGAGTGGGCGAACGAGTGCGACGAACGCAAGCGCACGATGTTGCGCAAGACGAACTTCGACAACGTTCCGATCAAGCCGCAGCGCGTCTACCAGGAGATGAACCGTGCGTTCGGTGGGGACGTCCGCTACGTGAGCACGATCGGGCTGTCGCAGATCCAGGCCGCCCAGCTGCTGCACGTCCACCGCCCGCGGCATTGGATCAACGCCGGACAGGCCGGCCCGCTCGGGTGGACGGTTCCGGCCGCGCTCGGTGTCGCCACCGCGGAGCCGGATGCGACCGTCGTCGCGCTCTCGGGCGACTACGACTTCCAGTTCATGATCGAGGAGCTCGCCGTCGGAGCCCAGTTCAGGATCCCCTACATCCACGTCGTCGTCAACAACGCCTACCTCGGGCTTATACGCCAGTCGCAGCGCGGGTTCGACATGGACTACCACGTGCAGCTGTCGTTCGAGAACGTGAACTCCCCCGAGTGCAACGGCTACGGCGTCGACCACGTCAAGGTCGCCGAGGGTTTGGGCTGCAAGGCGTTGCGCGTGTTCGAGCCCGACGAGATCCTGCCCGCGCTCGAGCGGGCCAAGGAGCTGATGGAGGAGTTCCGGGTGCCGGTCGTCGTCGAGGCGATCCTTGAACGGGTGACGAACGTGTCGATGGGAACCGAGCTCGACAACGTCACCGAGTTCGAGGAGCTCGCCCTGACGGGAGCCGACGCGCCCACCGCGGCGTATGCGAACCTCGACTGATGGCGCGGGTACTGCTCGCTCCGGACAAGTTCAAGGGAACGCTGACCGGGGCCGAGGTCGCGGCCTCGCTCGCCGAGGGCATCCGGAGCCGGCGGGCGACCGCTGACGTGGTGGCGGTGCCCGTCGCCGATGGGGGCGATGGGTCGCTGGCCGCGTTCGAGGCGGCTGGTTTCCAGCGCGTCGTACTACGCGCGACCGACGCCGCCGGGCGGGCTGAGCCAACGTGGTATGTCCGCCGCGGCGGGGAGGCGGTCGTGGAGCTGGCCGAGGTGGCCGGCCTGGCGAAAATGATGATCCCGCCCACCCCGCTCGCTCCCCTCACCGCGACGAGCCGGGGCCTCGGCGAGCTGATCGCGGACGCGCTGGATGCGGGCGCCACACGCGTGCTTGTCGGGATCGGCGGCAGCGCGTCGACCGACGGTGGTCTCGGCCTCGTTCAGGCGCTCGGCGCCCGGGTGCGCGATGCCTCGGGCGCAGAGGTCGGACCCGGCGGAGCAGGAGCCGCGACGGCGGTCACGCTCGACCTCAGCGGGCTGCATCCGGGGCTGGCGACGGCGGACATCGAGGTCGCCTGCGACGTCGACAATCCGCTGACCGGCCCGGAGGGCGCAGCCGCGGTCTACGGCCCACAGAAGGGAGCGGATCCCGACCAGGTGCGCGAGCTCGACGCGGCGCTCGCGCGCTGGGCCGATGTCGTCGCCGCGGCGACCGGCCACGACCGTCGCGCTGAACCGGGCGCGGGCGCGGCCGGCGGAGTCGGGTTCGCGACGATCGCGATCCTCGGCGCCACACTGCGCCCCGGCGCGCAGCTGATGCTTGACCAACTCGGCTTCCACGACGCGCTCGCCGGTGCAGACCTCATCGTCACCGGCGAGGGATCGCTCGACGAGCAGACGCTGCGCGGCAAGGCACCGGCCGCGGTCGCCGCTGCCGGCCGAGCCGCTGGGGTGCCGGTTGTTGCCGTGGCCGGTCGCTGTCTGCTCGACGCCCCGCGGCTGAAGGACGCCGGGTTCGACAGCGTCTACACACTGCTCGACGAGGCCGGCACCCCGCAGCAAGCGTTCGACGAGGCCGCCGCCCTGCTGCGGCGGATCGGCGCACGACTGGGAGATCGGCTGCCCGGTGGCTGAGCCCGGCTTCGACCGTGCCTTCGTCGCCGCGCGCGCAATCGTCGAGGGCGCCGAGCGGCCGTGTGTCGTCGGCGTGCGCGATGGGCGCATCGCGGCGGTGCTCGACCTCGACCCCACCCACCCGGCCGGGTCGATCGCTGCGCGCGAGGTCGCGCACCTGGCCGACAGCGAGGTGCTGCTACCCGGTCTTGTCGACACACACGTGCACATCAACGAACCGGGTCGCACGGAGTGGGAGGGCTTTGACACCGGCACCCGCGCCGCGGCGGCCGGCGGCGTGACGACCGTGATCGACATGCCGCTCAACAGCATCCCGCCGACCACGACCGTCGACGCCCTAGCCATCAAGCGCGAGCGCGCATCCGCGCAGGCGCATGTCGACGTCGGCTTCTGGGGCGGTGCGGTCCCGGGCAACGTGGGCGAGCTCGAGCGGTTGCACGCGGCGGGCGTGTTCGGGTTCAAGTGCTTCATGGTCGACTCGGGCGTGCCCGAGTTCCCGCCGCTGGATCCCCCCGGCCTGGCGGAGGCGGTGGCCGAGACGGCCCGGATCGGCGCGCTGTTCATCGCGCATGCCGAGGACGCCGAGCTGATCGCGGCCGCGCCGGCGCCGGGCGGCCCGTCCTACGAGAAGTACCTGCGCTCGCGCCCGGCGGCGGCCGAGGAGCGAGCGATCGAGCGCCTCCTCGCTGACGCGCGCACGACCGGCGCTCGAGTCCACGTCGTCCACCTGACGACGGCGAGTGCGTTGGCTGGGCTGCGCGCCGCCCGCGCCGACGGCGTCGATGTCACCGTCGAGACCTGCCCCCACTACCTGGCGATCGTCGCCGAGGCGATCGAGGACGGGGCGACGCAGTTCAAGTGCGCGCCGCCGATCCGCGATGCTGAGAACCGGGAGCGGCTATGGGAGGGACTCCTCGGCGGCGAGATCGACATGATCGTCTCCGATCACTCGCCCTGCACCGCGGATCTCAAGCGCCTTGATACCGGCGACTTCGCCGCGGCCTGGGGTGGGATCGCGTCGCTCGAGCTCGGGCTCGGAGTCGTGTGGACGGAGGCGCGCGCCCGGGGTTGTGGCCTGGCCGAGGTCGTGCGCTGGATGGCGACTGCTCCCGCCGATCGCGTCGGGCTGAGGAACAAGGGCAGGATCGCGGTCGGCGCCGATGCCGACCTCGTCGTGTTCGACCCGGAGGCGGAGTTCGTGGTCGATCCATCGCGGTTGCAGCAGCGCAACCCGGTGTCGCCTTATGCCGGGCGGCGTCTCGCCGGCGTGGTCCGCCAGACCTGGCTCCGGGGCGAGCGAGTCGACTCATCGAGCGCCGCCCGTCACGGCAGGCTAATCCAGAGAGGAGGGCGAGAATGACCAGCTACTACGTGCCCCGCGGGGGGCTTCCTGGACAGACCGAGCTGGCCACGGACCGCACGCGCTTTACCGAGGCCTACGCGCTGCTCGGCAAGCGGACGATGCGCGACATCGTGATCAGCTACCTGCCGTTCTGGGAAGACACGCGGCTGTGGGTGATCGCCCGACCGCTATCGGGGTTCGCAGAGACGTTCTCGCAGTACATCGTCGAGGTCGCCCCGGGCGGTGGCTCGGATCGGCCGGAATCGGACCTGAATGCCGAGGCGGGCCTGTTCGTCGTCGACGGGACGGTGGAAGTCACGCTGGAGGGCGTCGCGCACGCCCTCGACGCGGGCGGCTTCGCATACCTTCCCCCCGACAGCGCGTGGAGGTTGCGCAACCGCGGGGACCGAACGGCCACCTTCCACTGGATTCGCAAGGCCTACCAGCGCGTCGCGGGGCTCGACGACCCGGAGCCGGTGATCGCCCACGACCGCGAGATCGAGCCGGTGGCCATGCCCGACACCGACGGCGCCTGGGCGACGACGAGGTTCGTCGACCCAGCCGATCTGCGGCACGACATGCACGTGACGATCGTGACCTTGCAGCCCGGCGCGTCGATCCCGTTCGCCGAGACGCACGTGATGGAGCACGGGCTGTACGTGCTGCAGGGCAAGGCGGTGTACCGGCTCAACCAGGACTGGGTGGAGGTGGAGGCCGGCGACTTCATGTGGCTGCGCGCCTTCTGTCCTCAGGCGTGCACCGCGGCGGGGCCCGAGGCCTTCCGGTACCTGCTCTACAAGGACGTCAATCGCCACGCTCCGCTCACCCGCCAGTTCGTCTAATGCCCAAAGTTCATTCCGCAACACAGAAAAAGTTTTCCGATTTTGTTGCGAGAATCGATTCTGAGGTGTACACTCGGCGAGGGCCGTTGAGGGCGTTTGCAGGCAATACGACGCTCCCCGACCATGTCGGCTGAGCGGCGGAGAGTGATTCGAGAGGACTCGTGTGATGGTCGCTGCTGAGGTCAAGATCAACGGGCGCAGCACGGCCCTGGCCGATGTCCCGGTGTGGACCACCGCGCTGGACTTCTTGCGTGAGCAGGGCCTCACCGGCTGCAAGGAGGGCTGCGCCGAGGGTGAGTGCGGCGCCTGCTCGGTCCTGATCGCGAGACCCGGCGTGGCCGCACAAACCGAGTGGGTGGCGATCAACGCCTGTCTGGTGCCGATCGCCGCGCTCGACGGCCAGGAGGTGGTCACCGCCGAGGGGCTGGGAGACGCCGACGCGCTGCACCCGGTCCAGCACGAGATGGCGGTCCGCGGTGGCTCGCAATGCGGCTACTGCACGCCCGGGTTCATCTGCAGCATGGCGGGCGAGTACTACCGTCCCGACCGCGCCCCGGCAAATGGACACGGTGACGCCGAGCACGGGCCCAACGGCTTCGACCTGCACGCGCTCAGCGGCAACCTGTGCCGATGCACCGGGTACCGGCCGATCCGGGACGCCGCCTACGCGCTCGGCGAGCCGGCGGACTCAGACGCGCTCGCCGCCCGGTCGGCGCAGCCCGCGCCCGCGGCGGTAGCGACTCGGCTGAGCCAGGACGGTCTGACTTTCACGCGGCCCGCAACCCTCGCCGAGGCAGTGGAGATCCTCCACCAGCGGCCGCAGACCACCGTGATCTGCGGGTGCACCGACCACGGCGTCGAGGTCAACCTGCGCGGCAAACGTGCCGAGGCGGTGCTGGCGATCGACCGCCTCCAGGAGCTGCGGAATCTGTCGATCGACTCCGACTGGATCGAGATCGGCGCCGCGCTCTCACTCACCGAGATCGAGCGTCTCCTCGACGGTCGGGTGCCGTTGCTGGCGGAGATGTTTCCGCAGTTCGCCTCGCGGCTGATCCGGAACGGCGCCACGCTCGGGGGCAACCTCGGGACATGCTCGCCGATCGGCGACAGCCCACCCGTTCTGCTGGCACTCGGAGCACGCCTCGTGCTGGCCAGCGTCGAGGGCGAGCGGGAAATCGATCTCGCCGACTACTTCACCGGTTACCGGACGAGCGTGCGGCACGATCGCGAGCTGATCCGCTCGATCCGGATCCCCCTCCCGCTCGCGCGCCTGACCGCATTCCACAAGATCGCCAAGCGGCGGTTCGACGATATCTCGAGCGTCGCGGTGGGGTTCGCGATCGATCACGACGGCACCGGGATCGTCACGCGCGCCCGGATCGGTCTCGGCGGCGTGGCCGCGACGCCGGTGCGCGCCACGACAACCGAGACGGCACTTGTCGGCAAGCCCTGGTCCCATGAGACGGTGGCCGCGGCCGCCGAGATCCTCGGCGCCGAGGGCACGCCGATCAACGATCACCGCGCGAGCACGCGCTACCGCGCGGCGATGCTCCGTTCGAGCGTGCTGAAGCTGCATGCTGAGAACCCGGAGATCGCTAGATCGGGGGAAAGCGATGAGTGACCTTGCCACGCGTCCCGAGAGCCCTGCCGTCGGGATCGCCGTCCCCCATGAGAGCGCGGTGCTGCACGTGACCGGAGCCGCGCTCTACACCGACGACCTGATCTACCGCACCAAGGACCTGCTGCACGCGTATCCGGTTCAGACCTCGCACGCTCACGCGCTAATCACCACCCTGGACACCGAGCCGGCGCTCGCCGTGCCCGGCGTGGTGCGGGTGCTGACCGCCGCGGATGTGCCGGGCGTCAACGATGCCGGCGTCAAGCACGACGAGCCGCTCTTCCCAACGGAGATCATGTTCTACGGCCACGCCGTCTGCTGGGTGCTGGGCGAGACGCTCGAGGCGGCCCGGCTCGGCGCGGAGGCCATCGTGGTCGAGGCCGAGCCGCTGCCGTCCTACGTGACGGTCACCGAGGCGATGGCCGCCCGCAGCTTCCAGGGCGCACAGCCGCAGGTGGCGCGCGGCGACGTGGACACCGCGCTGGCCGAGGCAGACCGGGTGTTCAGCGGCGAGTTCGAGTTCTCGGGCCAGGAGCACTTCTACCTGGAGACGCACGCCGCGCTCGCCCACGTTGACGAGGCGGGACAGGTGTTCGTCCAGTCGAGCACCCAGCACCCTTCCGAGACGCAGGAGATCATCGCCCACGTCCTCGGCATGCGTAACTCCGAGATCACCGTGCAGTGCCTGCGGATGGGTGGCGCGTTCGGCGGCAAGGAGATGCAGCCTCACGGCTTCGCGGCGATCGCGGCGCTCGGTGCGACCCTCACCGGCCGCCCGGTGCGCCTGCGGCTCAACCGCACGCAGGATCTGACGATGTCCGGCAAGCGCCATGGCTTTCACGCCGACTGGCGCGTCGGCTTCGACGCCGACGGACACCTGCTCGCGCTCGAGGCGACGCTCACCGCGGACGGCGGCTGGAGCCTGGACCTGTCCGAGCCGGTGCTGGCACGCGCGCTGTGCCACATCGACAACGCCTACTGGCTTCCTCACGCTCGGATCAACGGGCGGATCGCCAAGACGCACAAGACGTCGAACACGGCGTTCCGCGGCTTCGGCGGCCCCCAGGGGATGATCGTCCTCGAGGACATCCTCGGGCGCTGCGCGCCGCTGCTGGGTATCGACCCGATCGAGCTGCGGCACCGCAACTTCTACAGCGCGGGCCAGAGCACGCCGTACGGACAGCCGGTCCGCCATTCTGAGCGGCTGCAGGCCGTGTGGGGGCAGACGATCGCGGCCGGCGACGTCGGCGAACGGCTTCGCCTCGTGGAGGAGTTCAACGCGACCAACGAGCACGTCAAGCGCGGCCTCGCGATGACCCCGGTGAAGTTCGGGATCTCGTTCAACCTGACCGCCTTCAACCAGGCCGGGGCGCTCGTGCTCGTGTACAAGGATGGATCGGTGCTGATCAACCATGGCGGCACGGAGATGGGCCAGGGCCTTCACACGAAGATGCTCCAGGTGGCCGCGACCACGCTGGGCATTCCACTCGAACGAGTCCGCCTCGCCCCGACCCGGACCGACAAGGTGCCCAACACCTCGGCGACCGCGGCCAGCTCCGGCGCTGACCTGAACGGCGGTGCGGTGAAGAACGCCTGCGAGCAGATCCGTGATCGGCTCCTGGGGGTCGCAGGCGGCATGCTCGGGGTCAACGCCCACGACGTCCGGATCATCGACGGCGTCGCACGGCCTCTGTCCGCCTCCGACAAAGCACACGTTGGATGGGACGAGCTCGTGCGCACCGCGTACTTCCAGCGGGTCCAACTGGCGGCCTCGGGGTTCTATCGGACCGAGGGACTGCACTGGGATTCGACGGTGATGCAGGGCAGCCCGTTCAAGTACTTCGCCTACGGGGCGGCCGCCACCGAGGTCGAGGTTGACGGCTTCACCGGGGCGTATCGCACGCTCCGCGTCGACATCGTGCACGACGTCGGCGACAGTCTCTCCCCGCTGATAGACCTCGGCCAGATCGAAGGCGGCTTCGTGCAGGGCGCCGGGTGGCTGACGCTCGAGGACCTGCGCTGGGACACCAGCGAGGGTCCGAACCGCGGCCGCTTTCTGACCCAGTCGGCCAGCACCTACAAGCTTCCGAGCTTCTCCGAGATGCCCGAGACGTTCAACGTCACGCTGCTGCGCGACGCCACGGAGGCGGGCGCCGTGTACGGCTCCAAGGCGGTCGGGGAGCCGCCGTTGATGCTGGCGTTCTCGGTCCGTGAAGCGCTGCGCCAGGCGGCGGCGGCGTTCGGCGAGGCCGGTACGAGCGTCAACCTGGCCAGCCCGGCCACGCCCGAGGCGGTGTTCTGGGCGGTCGAGCAGGCGCGCGACCAGGCCGCCGGAGACATGCGCGGTGACGTGATCGAGGGATTCCCCGGCCGGGTGCCCCCTGGCCTCGGCCCGGACGCGCGACCCCCGCACAAGTCGTCCGAGAGCTTGCAGCACGCGGTGGTGCATGCCTGATGGGCTTTGGCTTGACGCGGTCGTTCGCCTGCGAGCGGCCCGCGCGCCCGCCGTCCTTGTGACGGTGGCGAGCGTCCGCGGCCACGCACCACGCCGCGCCGGCGCGAAGATGGTGGTGAGCACGACCGGCGCCTGGGGCTCGATCGGCGGCGGGAACGTCGAAGCGCTCGCGATCGAGCGGGCACACGCGCAGCTGGCCAACCCGCCGGCGGAGCCCGAGCTGATGACCTGCGAGCTGTCCGAACGGGCCCCGTCCGAGCACGGCGCGCAATGCTGCGGCGGCAAGGTGACCGTCCTGCTCGAGCCGCTGCGGCCCGTGCCCGCGGTGGCGATCTTCGGTACCGGGCACGTTGGGCTGGAGCTTGCCCGCATCCTCGCCCGGCACGACATCGAACTCCACCTGGTCGACACGCGGCTGGACATGCTCAGCGAGTCGCGGCTCGCGGTCCTCGCCGGCGCGGTCGCCACGGTGCATGTCCACCGGGTCCCGCTGCTGCCGGAGTCCGTGTTCGGAGAGCTCCCGTCCGGCACCCATGTGCTGATCATGACCCACGACCATGCCGAGGACGTGGCGTTGTGCGACGCGGCCCTGCGCCGGGATGACCTGGGGTCGATCGGGCTGATCGGCTCATCGGGCAAGTGGGCGCGGTTCCGGCGCAGGCTCGCCGACGAAGGGGGCCACGACCCTCAAACGATCGCCCGGATTCGGACGCCGATCGGGCTGCCGGACATCAGCGGCAAGGAGCCCGCGACGATCGCGGTCAGCGTCGCCGCGGATCTGCTGCGGACGTTCGAGCGCGAGGCCGAAGCCGAACGGGAAACCAAGCCCGAGGACGAGCTTGACCCTGAGGGCAGCGGCGTGCGGTCGTGACGATCTATCGCGCGCAGGTCCTCGACACACCTGAAGACCCATTCCGCGGCGGTGCCCTGCGCGCCGAGGCCGACGCCGGGCTGCTAGTCACCGCGGACGGCCAGATCGCCGATCGGGGCCCGTTCGCCGAGGTGAGGGCGCGGCATGCCTCCGAGCCCGTATCAAAGCTCACCGATGGCCTGCTGCTGCCGGGCCTCGTCGACACGCACGTGCACTTTCCCCAAGCCCGGATCATCGGCGAGCTCGGCATGCCGCTGCTCGATTGGCTGGAGCGCTCCGCCCTGCCCGAGGAGGCGCGTTTCGCCGATCTCGGCTACGCACAGGCGGTTGCGGCTGAGTTCGTGTCCGGGCTGGCCGATGCCGGGACGACTACCGCGCTCGTGTTCGGCGCCCACTTTGCGCCTGCGGTCGACGCGCTGTTCACGGTCGCGTCCGCGCGCGGCTTGCGGATCACGAGCGGGCTGGTGGTGAGTGACCGGCTGCTGCGTCCGGAGTTGCACACTACGCCCGAGCGCGCTTACGACGAGGGGCTGGCGCTCGCGAACCGCTGGCACGGACAGGGGCGCGGACGCTACGCCGTGATCCCGCGGTTCGCGCTCTCCTGCACCGACGAGCTGCTCGCCTCCTGCGCGGCGCTCCACGCGGCGGTCCCCGGCAGTTGGTTCACCTCGCATGTCAATGAGAACACGGCCGAGATCGCGACCGTGCGAGACCTGTTCGAATGCAGCTACGTCGACAGCTATGCCCGGCATGGCCTGATCGGGTCGCGGACCGTGCTTGCGCACAACGTGCACCCCGCCGACCAAGAGCTGGAGCGGCTGGCCGCGGGCGGTGCCGCGGTCGCGCACTGCCCAACGAGCAATGCCGCGCTTGGCAGCGGGCTGTTCCCGTTGAACCGTCACCTCGCCCATCAGGTGAAGGTGGCACTCGGCAGCGACGTTGGCGCCGGCACCGGCTACTCGCTGTTCAAGGAGGGCCTGCAGGCCTACTTCGTTCAGCAGCTGCGTGGAGGCGACGGCGTGCCGCTGAGTTCAACCCATCTGCTCTACCTGGCCACGTCGGCGGGAGCGGCGGCGCTCGGACTCGAGAGACAGATCGGCGACCTGAGCGTCGGCAAACGGTTCGACGCGCTCTGGCTGCGCCCGTCGCCGGGCAGCGCGCTGGACGTTGGGCTGCGCTACGCGAAAGGTCCGGAGGAGGCATTGGCGCGCGCGTTCGCGATGGGCGTCAGCTCCGATGTGGCCAGCGTCTGGGTCGACGGCGTGGGCGTGAAAACCGGACCGGATTAGTCTAGAAACAACATTACCGTAATGCGGAACCCTGATATCGTTAGGTGGACAAGTGACCGACAGTCGCACACGGGGCCCGCAGAGGGCGCGAATGGCCACCGATGGTTCGTCCGAGCCTCAATCGAACGGCGGGGTGCAGTCGCTCGCTCGCGCGTTCACGATCCTCGAGGTCATGGCGGACGCCGGCGGCGAGATCGGACTTTCGCAGCTGGCGACCCAGGCACAACTGCCGCCGGCCACCATCCACCGCCTGGTCCGCACGCTGGTCGACCTCGGCTACGTGCGCCAGGAGCCGTCGCGGCATTACTCGCTCGGTCCTCGACTGATGCGCCTGGTCGACACGAGCACCAAGCGACTCGAGACGCTGGCTCACCCGTACATGTCCGATGTCGTCGATGCGCTCGGCGAGTCGGTGAACCTCGCTGTGCTCGACGGCGAGGAGATCGTCTACGTGGCCCAGGTCCAGCCGTCGCGGAACTTCATGCGGATGTTCACCGAGGTCGGTCGCCGGGCCAAGCCGCACGCGACCGCGGTCGGCAAGGCCATCCTGGCCAACAAGCCCGAAGACGAGGTTCGGGAGCTCCTCAAGCGCACGGGGATGCCACGACGCACCGAGCACACGCTCACGACACCGAAGCTCTTGTTCGCCGACCTGGAACGGGTGCGCGAGCGAGGGTATGCGCTCGACGACGGCGAGCAGGAGCTGGGCGTGCGCTGCGTCGGGCTCGCCGTGCCGGGCGCTCCCCGGCCAATGGCGCTCTCGATGTCCGGCCCGTTGACGCGGATGTCCGACGACGTCATTGCCAAGGCCGCGCCGATCCTCCGCAAAGCTGCGGAGAACATCGGCACCGAGCTGGCCGCTCCGGCGCCCCTCAGCGCCGTCTAGACCGGGCGCCAGCCTCACCTGGCTTTCTGCCTAGCGGAGTCGTGTTTCCGCTCGGCGGATCCTCTCCAATGTGCCTGATCGGCGAAAGCCGCTTGACAGGGGCGCTCGTTACCAATAAGTTAACCGCCACGCGGAAATAGAAATCCGCTAGACGGAAGTTCGAACGGACTCGGACGTTTCCTGAGTCCCCGAACATCTCTGACGGAGAGGGAGAACTCCATGTCGTCACAAGAGACGCTCACGCGGCCTGACAGCGCCGCGCCGTCCACCGGCCCACATCCCGTGGACGCCGTCCCCCCGCTGCACAAGCTGCTCGTCTTCGGCTTGCAGCACCTGGCCATCATGTACGCGGGGGCGGTCGCAGTGCCGCTGATCGTCGGGCCCGCGGTCGGGCTGAACTCGACTCAGATCGCGGCCCTGGTCAGCGCCGACCTGCTCGTCTCAGGGATCGCGACGATCATCCAGTCGGCGGGCATCAAGAACATCCTCGGGGTCAGGTTGCCGGTGGTCGCGGGCGCGACGTTCACTGTCCTGAACCCGATGATCATCATCGCGACCCAGTACGGCGGGGTGAGGGGTCTGCCCTACGTGTACGGCGCGATGATGGTCTCAGGCGCGCTCGGCCTGATCCTCGCCAAGCCCTTCTCGATGATCATCCGGTTCTTCCCCCCGCTCGTCGCCGGCACGGTCATCTGCATCATCGGCCTGTCGCTGGGTGGCGCCGACATCGCGCTGATCGCCCCCACGGTGGTCAACGGGGCGAACGTCGCCGAGGTCTCAGACGTCGTGCTCGCCGGCATCGTCGTCCTGTCGATCATCGTGATCAGCCGCGTGTTCACCGGCTTCTTTTCGCAGATCGCGGTGCTGCTCAGCATCGTGATCGGCACGATCGTGGCGGCGTTCATGGGCAAGGTCGACTTCAGCAACCTTTCTCATGCTGCCTGGTTCGGCGGACCCCAGATCTTCCGCTTCGGCGATCCGAAGTTCGCGGCCGCGCCGATCATCACCATGTGCATCGTCATGATCGTCACGTTCACCGAGTCGACCGCGGACATGCTCGCGGTGGGGGAGATGGTGGATAAGGATCTGAAGCCCAACGACCTGGCTCGCGGACTGGCGACCGACGCGCTGTCGGCGTTCATCGCGTCGTTCACCAACTCCTTCCCGGACACGGCGTTCGCGGAGAACGTCGGTCTGGTCGGCCTCACGGGGATCCGCAGCCGGTGGGTGGTGACCACCTGTGGGACGTTCCTGCTGATCCTGGGCCTGATCCCGAAGGTGGGACAGATCGTCGCCGACCTGCCTGGGCCGGTGATCGGTGGCGCGGCCACGATCATGTTCTCGATGGTGACCGCGGTCGGGATCCAGACGCTGCACAAGGTCAACTTCCGCAACAACCACAACCTGCTGATCGTCGCGGTCTCGCTCGCGGTCGGCTTGCTGCCCGCGTTCGACCCGAGCTTCTACGACAAGTTCCCGAAGAACTTCCAGGTGATCTTCGGATCGAGCATCACCGCGACCGTGATCGTGGTGTTCATCCTCAACCTCGTGTTCAACGAGTTCGGGCCCGGCGACCAGGAGGAGTCCGCGGTGCAGCTCGCGATCGACGAGGGAGCGGTGTTCCCCGGCGTCGCTGACCCTGGTGCCGGTCTCACGTGACCGTTGATAAGGGATCCCCACCCACCACCCCACGTCGCGGAGAGCCCGCGTCGGCGGGCGGAGTGGCCGGCTTCGACGTCGCGCCCGACCGCGAGCTCCGCGGCCGGCTGTGCAGCTGCTGCGCCGCGGAGGCCTGGGTCGAGGAGATGGTGGCCGGACGCCCGTACCGGTCCGAGGCCGCGCTATATGCGGCCTCGGACCACGCGACCGCGGAGCTCGACGCCCGCGGGCTCGAGCAGGCGCTCGCCGGCCACCCGCGGATCGGTGACGCCGCCCCGGCGCACGGCGACGGACGTTCCGCTGCCTGGTCAAAGGGCGAGCAGGCAGGCGTGGCCACCGCAGGCGCGGACCTGCTCGGCGAACTCGCCGCCGCCAACGCCGCCTACGAGCAGCGGTTCGGTCACGTGTACCTCGTGTGCGCCTCCGGGCGCAGCGCCGCCGAGCTCCTCGCCGTCTGCCAGGCCCGGCTCGGCAACGGCCCCGAGACCGAGCGCGGCGTCGTACTCGGAGAGCTGGCCAAGATCAACCGCTTGCGACTCGGCAAGCTGCTGGAGGGACGATGAGCCTGTCGACACACGTGCTTGACGCCACGACCGGGAAGCCGGCCGAGGGTGTCACGGTGCGCCTGGACGAGCTCCTCGACGGCGAATGGCGCACTGCCGCACACGGACGCACCAACGCCGACGGGCGAATTCCCGCGCTCGGAGATCCGCGAGCGGGGGTTCACCGCCTCCACTTCGACACCGGCGGCTATTTCGCAGCCGCCGGCGTCGCCACGTTCTATCCCGAGGTGACGGTGACCTTCACGGTCCTCGACGCGGCCGCCCATCACCATGTGCCGCTGCTGCTCAGCCCATTCGCGTTCTCAACGTACCGGGGCAGCTAGCTGTGACGGACACAGTCGTCATCGACGGCTGCGCGATCGCCACGGTCGACACCGCCGGCACCGAGCACTCCACCGGACACATCGTCGTGACCGAGGGACGGATCACCGCGATCGCCGCCGGCCGCGCCCCGCGGATCGACGGGGCGCGACGCGTCGACGCCCGCGGCTGCCTGGCGACGCCAGGCTTCGTGAACACCCACCATCATCTGTATCAGTGGCTCACGCGTGGCTACGCCGCTGACGGCACGCTGTTTGAGTGGCTGACCGCGCTCTACCCCGTGTGGGCGCACCTCGACGCCGACCTGGAGTTCGTGGCCGCGAGCACCGGGCTCGCCGCGCTCGCCCTGTCCGGCTGCACGACGGCGATGGACCACCACTACGTCTTCCCAGCGTCCGGGGGCGATCTGCTCGCCGCCGAGATCGAGGCCGCCAGACGCATCGGACTGCGATTCTGCGCCACCCGCGGCTCGATGAATTTGGGGCGCTCGTCCGGCGGCCTTCCGCCCGACGAGGTCGTCGAGGATGCCGACCGGATTCTCTCGGAGTGCGAGGCAGCGGTTGACAAATACCACGACCCGAGCTTCGACTCCCTGCTCCAAGTGGCGCTCGCGCCGTGCTCGCCGTTCTCGGTCACGGGCGAGCTGATGCGCGACTGTGCTGAGCTGGCGCGGGCGCTCGGCGTGCGCCTCCACACGCATCTCGCCGAGACGCGCGATGAGGAGGAGTTCTGCCTCGCCGAGTTCGGCGCGCGTCCGGTCGACTACGTCGAGTCGCTTGGCTGGCTCGGCGACGACGTCTGGCTGGCGCACTGCGTCCACCTGTCCGACGGCGACATCGCCAAGTACAGCGCCACCGGCACGGGTGTCGCGCACTGCCCGAGCTCGAATGCGCGACTGGGGTCCGGGATCGCGCCGATTCCGGAGCTGCTTGCAGCGGCGGTGCCGGTCGGGCTCGGCGTCGACGGCGTCGCCTCCAATGAACACGGTGGCCTGGCCGAGGAGCTTCACCAGGCGCTGTTGTTCGCTCGTGCCCGCCTGGGACCGCAGGCTCTGACCGCACGGCAGGCGCTGTGGATGGCGACGGCCGGCGGCGCCCGCTGCCTGGGCCGATCGGATGCGATCGGGTCGCTGGAGGTCGGCAAGCTCGGCGACCTGGCGCTGTGGCGGCTCGACGACCTCGGACACGCCGACATCGCCGACCCTGTGTGCGCGCTCGTGTTCGGCCCGCCCGCGCCGCTCGAGCTCCTGCTCGTCGGCGGGCGCGCCGTGGTCGAAGGCGGCGAGCTGCGCACGGCCGACGTGGCGGAGCTCGCGGCGGCAAACCGGGCGGGCGCCCGCGAGCTCGCTGAGCGTGCCCGCCTACGCTGAGAGCATGGAGCGCGCCCATAGCAGCGAGAAGCTGTACCACGAGCGGATCCTGGAGCACTCCAGGACGCCGCACAACTGGAGCCCGCCGGCGTCCGCACTCGATCGCGTCGACCTCGAGTTCCGTGAGCTGAACCCGGTGTGCGGTGACGACCTGACCGTCAAGCTCGCGGTCGGACCGGAAGGTCACATCCTCGACGTGCGCCTCGAGGGGCACGGCTGCGCGATCTGCCAGGCAGCCGCGTCGATGGTCTCGGATCGGATCCGGCAACGACGGATCTCCGAGATCCTCGAGCTCGACGAGTCGTTCATCCTGCAACTGCTCGGGACGGAGATCCCACCACTGCGTATGCGCTGCGCGCTCCTCCCGTTGAAGGTGCTCAAGAGCGCGGCGCTGGGCCGGCCCGCCGACTGGGAGCCGAGCACGGCGGCGAGCGATCGCTGAGCATGGGCTGCGAGGATTGCGTCTATGAACAGCGTGGAGGGGCGAGATCCGCCGTCATTTGCCGATGTTGAGAGTGCTGCGCGGCGGCTCTCCGGCGTAGCGCACCGAACGCCGTTGGTCACGTCTCGGGTGCTCGACGGGTTGGTTGGCGCTCATGTGGTGCTGAAAGCGGAGGGGTTTCAGCGGATGGGCGCGTTCAAGTTTCGCGGCGCGTACAACGCGATCTCCCAGCTCACGGGTGCCGAACGGGAGCGTGGGGTGGTGACTGCCTCGTCGGGGAACCACGCGCAAGCGGTTGCCCTTGCCTCATCGCTGCTCGGAACGAGCGCGACGATCCTGATGCCGAGGGACGCGCCGGCCTCAAAGCGCGCCGCGACGGAGGGCTACGGTGCGACCGTGATCGAGTTCGATCGCTATCGGGATGATCGCGAGAGCATGCTGGCCGAGCTCGCTGGCGAGCTCGGCGCGTCGATCGTGCACCCGTACGATGACCCCCGGGTGATCGCCGGCGCGGGCACCTGCGCTCTGGAACTGGCCCAGGACGCGGAGCCGCTGGCTACGGTCGCGGTACCAGTTGGCGGGGGAGGCCTCCTATCCGGCTCCGCCATCTCGTTGCGATCGATCTCACCTACGACGCGGATCGTTGGGGTTGAGCCCGAAGCGTCGCCCGACATGCGCCGCTCGGTCCAGGCCGGCGAGAGAGTCAGAGTGCCGATTTCGCCCTCGATTGCCGATGGTCAGTTGCTCGAGACGCCGGGCGAGATCACCTTTGGGGTGATCGCCTCGTTGGTCGACGAGATCGTGACGGTGAGCGACGCGGAGATTATCGACGCGATCCGGTTGCTATTCGAGCGAGCCAAGCTCGTCGTGGAGCCGAGCGGCGCCAGCGCGTTCGCGGCCGTACTTGCCGGCCGCGTGCGGGACGACTCGATCGGGGTCGTGCTCTCCGGCGCCAACGTGTCGGCCGAGCGCTTCGGCGAATTGGTGAGAGCAGGATGAGCCCATTACGACCACCGTCCAACGTGCGTCGGCGCGAAGTCCTAATCTGCATACTCGATGCGCTCGTCGATCATGGGGACGAGTCTCGGGCGAGAGGGAGGAGAGCGGCGACATCGCGGACGAGGTGAACATGAGGGACAAGCCGGTCCCGGGCGAGGGCTTCGCCGGGGCGGTCTACTTCCGACGACGCGCGATGGGATTACGCGGGGAGCTAGCTCTGCTGGAGATCATCCTGGAAGGCACGGGTCGCGTGGCGCTCAGCAACGCCGGTGGACAGAAGCTGTTCAGCCATCCTCCTTCCGAGTTGCGCGTCGCGCGGGCGTCGAAGACGGCGTTCCGAGTGCAGCATCAGCAGGAGCGTTGGTGGTTGTCGGGAACCACCTTTCGAGCCGGTAAGGAGTTCGGGTGGGTCCGCGAACGCATCGAGCGCAACGACCTGATTCTCGCTGTGCCAAAGCTCCCGGAGACCGACGAGCGCGCCTACAACCCACTGATGAGCAACCAGACGGCTCAACAGCTCGCCTGGTGCAGGCTGTGGATCGAGGCGCTCCGTGACGCCGGCGCACAGATCGAGTGACCCAGTGGGCACTCGGGTTTGCATGGCTCGCCCTACGACTCTAGGCTGAGCCGGTGACCGCGCCGCGGCCGACGCCGAAGACGCTCGACGTCGGCACTGCAGCGTTTCATCAGGTCTGGATCACCAGCCAGATGCCGGCTCAGATCGCGGCCGCCGAGCCGGAGCCGACCAAGCGAGCGGTGCGCACGCCGCCGCCCCCCGGCGGAGCGATCGTCCGCTTCACAGAGATGGCGCCGGGCGCCAAATCCCCGATGCACAGCGCCGAACGGGCGAACCGCTCGGACTCACCGGTCCGGATGGTTTTTGTGCTGATCGATGGCGAGATCACCGATGAGTTGCGGTCGGCCACGGGGCCGCCCGAGTTCTTCCACCAGGTCCTCGAGTAGAGCTGGCACGCCTGGCGCGACCACCCGGCACGTCTCACCTCGCAGGCGGCGGTGGCGGCCGCCCGGCCGGACCCATGAAAGCGAAGACCTGGTCGGTGCCCGGAAGGAGCAGCAGGCCATCGCCGACCGACGGCGTCGGGAAGTGGTTCGCATACCCGCCGAACGGGATCGAGACGACCTGCTTGCCGTTGGCCGGGTTGAGGCCGTGCACCGCGTTGTCGCCTCCGATCGTCCAGACCAGTCCATCGGCGATGATCGGCGAGCCAGCGGCGCCGTCGTTGTCGGTCCAGAGCTGTTTCAGGTACGGCGCCTTCGGCGAAACCTTGATCGCCGTCACGCCGTTTGGGCAGGGTACGTACACGACCGAACCCTCGACCGCGTGCCCGCCATCGGGGTCGCCACTACACACCGAGAGCGACGCGAGCTCGCCCTCCTCGCCGCCCAGATGTCCTTGACGCAGCAGATAGGCAATGTCCGTCTTGCCGACCTGGAACACGAAACCATGCACGAGCACGGGGTCCCCGGTCCCGAGGTCGAGGTCGTCGGCGCTGAGCTTCTGCCAGTCCTTGGGGTAGAAGAGCGACTCGAGGTGCATAGTCGATGACAGCTCGAGCACGGCGTCGCTGTCGTCATACGGCTGGTCGGCGCCGAGGTCGTAGCCGTCGGCGCTCGCCACGTAGACGTTCCCGTGAGGATCGATGACCGGAGAGCTGCCGCCCATCCACACCGCCCCCCGATCGCGGCCGCTGCCGATCTGGAAGTAGTGGAGCGGTCCTCCCGTCTCCGGGATCGCGACGACGTAACCGTGGGCAGGACCGTTGGGACCGGGACAGTCCCCGGCGTTCTGACCGTAGGCGATGACCACGAAACCGTGGTCGAGCGCCAGCCCTGGCCGCTGAAGCTGCGCGAGCTGGTCCTCGCCGGCGTCCGGCATCGCCCGCTGGTCCAGCTCGACCTTGCCGGTAAACAGATTGAGCCCGAACAGACGATGCGACGCTTCCACACCACCCGAAGCGGACGGGCCGTGTATCAGGGTGTCAGCGTCGACGAAGATCTCGTGGCGCTGGGTGTCGATCACAGGGGTGCCCGTAATGCCGACCTCGGGTGAGATGTCGCCGCAGGGCAGGTCACTCGATGGCACCGGCTTCGCGAGGTGGCGTGACCACAGGATGCGCCCGCTGTCTGCGGCCAGCACGTAGACCGTGTCGTTCTCGGTTGCTGCGACGACGCGGCCGTCGGCGACGAGCGGTTCGCCATAGAGCTGCCCGTCAAGGGTTGGCGAGGTCCAGGCCCGCCGCGAAGGCAGCAGCTTGGTGTGCGCCGCGTCAACCCCGGTCGCCTCAGCATCACCGTGGTAGGTGGTCCAGTCCGAGCCGAAATCCGAGGCCCGCGGCACGAGGCTGGATCTCGCCGCTCCGGCGCTCGCGCTTTCAGCTCTTGACGTCGCCGAGCCGGTCATCGAAGAACCACATCCCAAGCAGCAGATCGACGCAACCGTGACGGCCGCCCCCACAGCGAGAGGTGCCCTCAGGCACCTCCGGACGCCACGCCCCACGGCGGCGAGCCGAGTTGCTTTTCTCACCGCTCGACCCGAGTAGCCGCCACTGTGCGGTGAGTGTACTCACGCAGCTTCCGCTCTCGCGAACCCGCAGTACTCTCGCGATGCCGTTCCCGAGCTGGCGACGCCGCGGTTTCGCCCCGCCGACGTGCTCCCGAGCGTCTGGCCTCCCGGCCCCGCGGCGGTATACCGTGGTGGGGTGGAGCGCGTGTGGGATTATCCGCGGCCGCCTGCCGTGAGACCGTGTGAGCGCCGGGTCCGGGTTGAGTGGGCGGGCGAGGTGCTGGCTGACTCGATACGTGCATTGCGGGTGCTCGAGACCAGTCACCCACCGACGATCTACGTGCCGCCCGCCGACGTGCGCCTCAGCCTGCTGAGCGCGAGCGATGCCGGTCCGACCTGGTGTGAGTTCAAGGGCGAAGCACGGTACCTGGATGCACTCGTCGCCGGGCGGCGCGCTAAGGCGGTCGCCTGGAGCTACGCGCACCCGACCGCGGGGTATGAGGCGTTGCGCGATCACGTTGCCTTCTATCCCGGGCGCTTGGATGCCGCCTGGCTTGACGAGGAACGCGTGCAAGCCCAGCCGGGTGGCTTCTACGGAGGTTGGATCACCGGCGATCTCGTTGGCCCGTTCAAGGGGGCGCCTGGCACGCGCGGCTGGTAGCGGCTATCCAGCTCTGGCCTCGGTACCCATACTGCATTTGAGTGATGCGCATTAGGCGTCGTTTCGCAGTGGGTCGCAATTTAGGTGAGTGAAGGTGCTGGAGATTGCGGATAGCACAACTTTGGTCGCTCAATGCCAGGAGGGCGAGTTCAGGTCAGGCCACTTTCAACGGTTAATCGAGCGAGCACGATGGGGCGAAGGCTACGGGGTTGTCAGCGAGGCCCGTCGGAGTGCGTATAAGGCAGCAATTGCCCCGGAATGGGCCCACCGCGCTAAACACGGTCCGGGGGCCGAACCGCACTGCGCGCCCTGCCGCGTGACACACCAGCAATAGTAGTAATTGACTGATCCGCACCTAGTCACCATAGGCAAATGCCAATTCGAACATACACAACGACACTGTGCAGAGTTACTTTCAAGCTCGGCCGCGGGATAGGCTGCGTGCTGCAGGGAATGTTTGGTATTCGGTGGCGCACGGTGCATGCGCCCGCCGCCTGAGAATGAAACGTGGGGAGTCATATGGAAGCCAGCGCCTGTCGCCAGGCGGCGCGTAGTTGGCGACTCGATGCCGAGCGGTCTCGCCTCGCGCAGAGGTATGTCAGCCTCGCTGAGAAGATCGCACGCGCGCGTTGCCGCTGGGGCTTGGAGGATCTGGACGACACTCGCTCAGACGCTCTCTGGGGCCTGATCCTCGCCGCGCACGGGTTCCAGCCCGAGCGAGGGAGCTTCACAAACTACGCCGCGTTGCGAATCGAGTACGCCATTCGGCGGGGGCGGCAGATCCGCAGCGGGCTTCCCCGCTCCGTATGGGAAGGCGGGGACCATCCAACGCCAGTATCCCTCAACACACCGGTCTGGGACGGCGGGCCGCAGGTGCTCGAGCTCCTACCGAGCTCGCCCGACGCCGATGACGACTTGCTGGCGGATTTACTCCGATCGCTGCCCGCACGCGAGTGCTTGGTGCTGAGGCTTCGCTACTACCACGATCTCACGCAGTCCGATATCGCCGTGATCATCGGACGTAGCCAGATGCAAGTCTCGCGGATCGAGCGAGCCGCGCTAGCGAGGCTTCGCGAGTTCGTCGTCGATCACCCCCCTGCGCGCTAGCGGACGCGGAGGAGTCCTCGGGTGGGCGTCGTAGAGCTCGATGAGGAGTTGCGCGCCCTTGGGCCAGGGGTTGCTAAGCGGGCGCAAAGCGGCGGAGCCGACACTGCCGCTCACCCACTACCGAAGGAGACAACATGAGCCATAGGACGTGTGAGCGCAGTGCGAGCCTATCGCCCGATTGCGGGCTCGGGCCTGGACGTACGGGAGAGACGCAGTGATCGGCGTGAGCGTCACCTTCGAGTATGACGAGGACTTCGATCGCGCCCGCGTGGTCTCGATCGCGGAGAATGCCCGCGAGACGTTTGAGGGCATGCCTGGGCTGAGGTCGAAGGCGTTCACTGTTGACGACGCCCGGCAGCGTGCGATGAATTTCTATGTCTGGGAATCAGCGGACGCTGCCAAGAGCTTCTTCTCAGACGAGATGCGCGAGCGAGTGACCGGCCTGTACGGGGTCGAACCCACGATCGACTTCGTGGAAATCGCCGAGCTCGTCGACAACTCGGTGCGTCGCACCAAGTAGCCATCGGACGGACGAGACGCCATGAGCACAGAAACGTCATCTAACCATCGTCGCGCCGAGGGATGCGACGTGCCCGCGAGGTTCCTAAGCAGCCGCGACCGATCCCCTGGGTCTGACCGCCGAGTCGGCATGGGATTCACCCCGTTTGAGACACGCAGCGACGTCATCTTGCGGCTTGCCGCCGAGGCAGACGCCCTCGGTGTTGACCGGGTTGGCATCGCGGAGGCCTGGACGCACGACGCCATGATCCTCCTTGCAGAGCTCGCGGCCAAAACTAGACAGATTGGTGTGGGCACGTCGGTGATCTCTGCATGGGGACGAACACCGGCGACTATCGCCCTCGGGGCGGCCACACTGCAGCGACACACCGAAGGTCGTTTCTTCCTCGGGATCGGCGCCGGCAGCCCCCCAATGGCTGAAGGCTTCCACGGCCTGCGGTGGGAGGGGCCGTTGACGCGTCTGCGACGCACGGTGATTGCTGTCCGCGCGCTCCTCGCAGGCGAACGGCTGCCGGACCCCGCCGACGGAGCCCGGCCACTGCGGCTGGGTGCCGTCCCCGACGTGCAGGTGCCGATCGTCCTGGCCGCGCTGTCGCCTGCGTCAATTCGGCTCGCCGGTGAGCTCGCCGATGAATGGCAACCGTTTCTGTGGGCACGGTCGCGCGTTGAAGACGGGCGGGCGCTCTTGAGCGACGGGGAGTCTCGCTCGGAGCGTCCAACTCCGACGCGCGTGGGCGTCGCTGTTCCCGTCGCTCTCGGAGCCGATGAGCAAAGCGCCCGACGGCTCGCCGCGTGGTGGCTATCGACATATACCACCCGGATGGGCCCTCTCTACCCGGCCATGCTCTCCCGCCGCTTCGGAATGAGCGCCGCTGTCAACTCAGTTGTCGAAGCTGCACGCGACCATCGGGTACCCGAACTTCCGGCTAAGGCGGAGGACCTTGCGCAAGAGGTCACACTGTTGGGGACCTATGACCGGGCAGCAGAACAGATCGCGGCGTGGTTTGCGGCGGGCGCCGATAACGTCAATCTCGTGCTCCCGCCCGGTCTTCCCGCGGACGAGCTAGCCGAGATCGTGGCCGTCGCCGCTCCCCTCGCTGGGCCATCCGGCTTCGGGCGGAGCGGCGCCCCCGGCCAGGCACAGATCGCCGCGCGGTAATCGGCAGTCACCGTAGGCCCTGAGCTCGAACCGACCAAGCTCGGCCGGGGCCCGATCGCTAGCGGCGCTCTCCCCGGCTGGGCTCCGGCCCACGCATCGGCGCCTGGAGCGGCCGGGCGACACTGTGGCTGCTTCGATCTCGAAGCTGTTCGGTAGAGTACCTTACGACCAAGAGTTCGATCGGGGGCTCGGATCGGTGAGCAGTGTCAGCGTGTCGCTCTTGGGTGGCTTTGCAGCCGCCGTTGACGGCATGCCCGTTCCGGAGACCGCGTGGCGATTGAAGAAGGCGCGCGAGCTTGTGAAGCTGCTTGCGCTCGCGCCAGGTCATCGCCTTCATCGCGAGCAGGTGATGGACGTGCTCTGGCGCGACCGCAATCCGCAGGCGGCGGCCAACAATCTCAATCAGGCCGTGCATGTGGCGCGGCGCGCGCTCGGCGCGAGCGTGATCACGGTTCGCGACGGCGTGCTCGATCTCTCGGCGGATGTCGACGTCGACTCGCTGGAGCTTGCGGCTGCCGAGGCTCGCCATACGGGCACACCGAGCGCTTTCCGCGCGGCGCTCCGACTGTACGGCGGCGAGCTGCTGCCGGAGAACCGTTATGACGATTGGGCCAAGGAGCGAAGAGCCGAGCTGGCCAATCTGGGAGCGGAACTTGCGCATGGCGCCGCGTCCAGGCTTGCCGACCCGGCCCGCCTGCCGCCGCTGCCCGCGGATGCGAGCTCGTTCGTCGGGCGCGACCGCGAGCTCGCCGAACTGAAGGCGCTGCTGGACCGCAGCCGCCTGCTCACACTCGCCGGTCCGGGTGGGGTGGGCAAGACACGGCTTGCGCTGGAGCTGGGCCGTGCCGTCGAGGCGTCGTACCCGGGCGGGGCAGCTCTAGTCGAGCTCGCCGCGCTCGGCGACCCACGACTCATCCCGGACGCAGTCGCCTCGGCGCTTGATGTGCGGGGGATGCCCGGCCAGGGGCTAATCGACGCGATCGCCGAGTTCCTGGCACCGCGCTCGTTGTTGCTCGTCCTGGACAACTGTGAGCATCTGCTGGCGACGACGGCCCGGCTGGCTGACAAGTTGTTGCGGTCCGCGCCCCGGCTCACGATTCTCGCGACCAGTCGCGAACCGCTGCGTGTGTCGGGCGAGGTCGTCTCCCGGGTTCCGTCGCTCGATATCCCCGATCTGGCGGAGGCCGCCGAGCCGCATCGGCTGGCCGGCTACGCGGCCGTGCGGCTGTTCGTCGATCGGGCGGGTGCAGCGGCCCCGGGCTTCGCCGTTGACGCGGAGAATGCGGTTGACGTTGCCCGCATTTGCCTGCGCCTAGATGGCTTGCCGCTCGCGCTCGAGCTCGCCGCCGGTCGCCTGGCCGGGCTCGGACCGGGGGCGATCGCGGAGCGGCTCGACGATCGCTTCCGCGTGCTCCGGAGCATCAGCCACAGCTCGCCGACGCGACAGCAGACGCTGACGGCGACGCTCCAGTGGAGCCATGAACTCCTCGAGCCGGACGAGTGCACGCTCTTTCGACGACTCGCTGCGTTCACCGGCGGCTTCGAGCTCGAGGCCGTGGAGTGCGTTTGTGCCGGCGGCGACCTCGACGGCCCGGGCATTGCCGATGTGCTGGCGCGCCTGGTCGAGAAATCGCTCGTTGCCACCGAGGAAGGGCCATCTGGCGAGCGTCGCTATTGGCTGCTCGAGACCGTTAGGGCCTACGCGCGCGAGCGGCTCGAAGAGGCGGGCGAACCCTTTGCGCTGGCCAACCGCCACGCTCGCTGGGCGATCGCGTTGGCGGAGGAGGAGCGCGGCTCACCGCGGCTCGACCGCGAGGCCGCGAACCTCCGTGGTGGCCTCGACACGCTGCTCACAAGCGATCCGACCAACGCGCTGCGTCTGTGTGTCGCGCTCTGGCCGTTCTGGATGCGCCGAATCGACCTCCATGAGGCGCAGCGGCGCTTCCACGACGCACTCGCCGCCGCGCCGGACCGGACGGATCTTCGCGCGCGGGCGCTCCTCAGAGCGGCGGCAATCGATTTCCGAAGTGGCGAGCTATCCCGCGGCCGCCAGCTCGCGGAGGAGAGCTATTTCGTGGCCTCTGGGATCGGCGACGCGTATGCCGAGTGGCGGGCGCTTCAGTTCCTGGGGGAGTTTGGTCTCGCCAGGGACGAGATGGATGTTGCGGTGTCATGGCTTGAGCGCGGGCTCGAGCTCGCGCGGCGGCAGCGCTTCGGGCCCGAGGAGGCGGTTGGCGTCTACTCACTCGGGGTCGCCAAATGGATCCTGGGGGATCTTGCGCGCGCTCAGGAGCTCGTCGGCGAGAGCGCCGAGCTGTTCGGCGCACTCAGCGGCTCGTGCGAGCAGATCATCTCGCCAGTCAACTTTGCTGAGATCCGGACGAGCGCGACGGGCGGCCGCCCGGGATTGCGCATGGTCTTCGAGGACACGTTGCAGCCGTTCCTGGAGATCTCCTGCGACGCCGCCCTGGGCTACGTCCTGGCAAACCAGGCTGGGCTCGTCGGTGCCCGCGGGGACTTGGCGCGGGCGCGCGAACTGCTCGGGGAGAGCGCGTCGAGGTTTGAGATCTCAGGAGACGAGCGCGGGAGGGCCGCGGTGTTGGTCAGGCGGGCCTACCTCAAGCTCGCCGAGGGAGAGCTTGGGGCGGCTCGCTCAGCTCTGGAGGAGGCGCTCAAGTTACGCCGCAGGCAGGGTGACCGGCGTGGTCTCGGGCTCGTGCTTGTAGGGCTTGGCCTGGTTGACACCACCGCCGGCGACTATGGAAGCGCGCACGAGCACCTGTTCGAGGCCCGCGAGATGTTCCGGCGAGCGGGCGATCGTTGGGCACTCGCCAGCGCCCTCTGGCGGACCGGCGATCTCGCGTTCGCGCAGGATCGCCTCGACGACGCCGAGGCAGCGCTGCAGGAGGCGCGCGTGGTGCTAGAGGCCACGGGCCGGCAACGCTGGATCGCGAACACCCTCGCGGGTCTCGCTGAGGTCGCATTGCTCCGCGGCGAGGTAGAGCGGGCGCGTGCATTGCTCGGTGAAGCGCGCGATCGCTATGCCGCGCGGAGCGACGTACTCGGCGTCGCGGACGTCGATGAGCGGCTGCGGGGTTTGCTAAGCACGCGCAAAGTACGCGCAAAGCGACCCCCTATAGAACTGTCCGCTCCTCTACCAAAGGAAGGCGGACATGAGCCACACGATTGCCCCGGTGCTGGGGGAAGCAACAATTCAGGAGCTGCAAGAGGCCGTGCGGGGAGAGATCGTGACCCCGGCCGATGACGGCTACGCGGAGGCGTCGCGCATCTGGAACGGCGCGCACGACGGGCATCGGCCGGCGCTCGTCGTTCGTTGTCGCGGTGCAGCCGACGTGATCACTGCGGTCGGCTTCGCGCGCAGCAACGACCTGAGGATCGCCGTCCGCGGCGGCGGGCACAGCATCGCCGGATTCTCAACCGTCGACGATGGGATCGTCATCGACCTCTCGCCGATGAACGGTGTTCGTGTCGATCCCGTCGGCCGGCGGGCAAGCGTAGGCGGCGGCGCGATATGGGCCGACGTCGATCATCAGACGCAGGCTCACGGCCTCGCGACGACGGGCGGTCTCATTTCGACTACCGGCGTCGCCGGGTTCACGCTCGGTGGCGGCATCGGCTGGGCGATGCGAAAGTTCGGCCTTGCCTGCGACAACCTGGTCGGTGCCGACGTCGTCACCGCCGACGGCCAGCTCGTCCACGCCAGCGAGCAGGAGAACGCCGACCTCCTCTGGGGTCTGCGAGGTGGCGGCGGCAACTTCGGCATCGTCACGCAGTTCGAATTCGACCTGCATCCGCTCGGGCCGACGGTCTACGCCGGGCCGATCTTCTTTCCGGCCGGCGCGGCCCGCGAGCTGCTGTACGCGTTCCGGGATTGGGCAGGCCTCGCCCCGGATGACATCACCGGTGTCGTCAACCTCACCGCGGCCCCGCCGCTGCCGGCGATCCCAGAGGAGTGGCACGGGAAGAAGGTCGCCGCGTTCATCGCCGCCGCAATCGGTCCGGTCGACCCAAGTGAGGCGCTCGTACGTGAGATCCGGGACGTCGGCGAGCCGATCGCCGACTTGCTGGGCCCAATGCCCTACCAGGCGATGCAATCTTTGCTCGACCCGCTGTGGCCGAAGGGAATCCACGCCTACTTCAAGGCGACCAACCTCGCGCGGCTCGACGACGAGCTCATCGACCGGCTCTGCGCGATCCATCTCGCAGCGCCCAATCCCCAATGCGAGATCCACCTGCATCAGATGGGGGGCGCTGTTGGGCGGGTTTCTGAGGGCGCGACGGCGTTCGCCGAGCGATCGATGCCGTTCGTGCTCAATGCCGTCGCCGGCTGGCACGACCCGGACCAGAGCCACGCAAACACCCAGTGGGCCCGCACGGTGATCGAAGCGGCATCGGAAGCCTCCAGCGGCCGCGCCTATGTCAACTACCTCGGCGATCCCGGCGCAGCACGGGTGGCGTACGGAGAGGACAAGTATGCCCGGCTCGTGGCGCTGAAGAACCACTACGACCCGACGAACGTGTTCCGGCGCAACCAGAACATCGAGCCGGTGGCGCAGGGTCACTCACGGGGGTGACACATCAATGAGCAGCCCGACCTCGCCCCGATTGACGCAGCGAAGCGGGCGGGGCCCGGTGCTGTTCGTGCTCGATCACGATCGCCGTTCGCTCGACGTGGTGCTGTCGGCGCTCTCCCGCCGGTTCGGCAACGACTTCACCGTGACCGGCGAGACCTCGGCTCAAGCGGCGCTCTGCGCACTGGAAGAGATGGCGGAGACAGGGAAGCGGGTAGCGCTATTGCTGGTCGACGACCCGGCTTCGGACTTCCTCGATCGCGCGCACAGCCTGCACCCATTGACCAAGCGCGTGTTTGTGGTCAATCGCGACTACCGGTCCGCGAGTCCGGCGGTGCAGGCGATGGCGCTCGGCCGCGTCGACTATCACCTCGTCCGGCCCTGGGCGGACGACGAGACGCTGTACCGGGCGATGAGCGAGTACCTCGAGTCATGGAGGAGGGAGCAGGAGCCGAGATTCGAGGAGTTCCGGATCGTTGCGGCGGAGGGTGACAGCAGGGCGCTGCAGTTGCGCGACGTGATGACGCGCTTCAGCATGCCGTTCGGCCTGTATGCCAGCGACAGTAGAGACGGACGGCGTCTGCTCGAGGAGGCGGGACTCGACGCAACGCGCCTCCCCGTGGTGATTCGTTACGACGGCCAGGTAAGCGTCGATCCGAGCCTGCCGGATCTGGCCCAGGCGATCGGCGTCAACGTCAAGAACGACCTGGACACATGCGACGTCGCGGTAGTCGGCGCCGGACCCGCGGGCCTGGCCGCCGCCGTGTACGCCGCGTCCGAGGGTCTTGAGACAGTGCTGCTCGAGCTTGCCGTATCAGGGGGGCAGGCGGGTACCAGCCCCCTGATCCGCAACTACCCCGGCTTTCCCCACGGCATCGAGGGCGGGCTGCTGATGGAGCGCACCTGTGAGCAGGCTTGGCTGATGGGAGCGCACATCGTGTTCGCCCAACAGGCCGTGGCGCTCGAATGCCACGGCGACGAACGAGTCGTTCGCCTGCTCGACGGAACCGAGGTACGCGCGCGCGCCCTGGTGATCGCGACCGGTATCGAGTGGCGACGGCTCGGCATACCTCGGGTCGAGGCGCTCATCGGTGCCGGCGTCTTCTACGGCGCCGCCGTCAGCGAAAGCCGAGCCATGCAGGATCAGGATGTCTTCGTGGTCGGTGCGGGCAACTCGGCGGGGCAGGCCGCATTGCACCTCGCCAAGTACGCCCGTACAGCCACTCTGCTGGTCCGGGGCGGCAGCATCGCGAAGTCGATGTCCAGCTACCTCGTGAACGGGATCGAAGCGACCCCAAACATACGCACTCGGCTCCGCACCGAGATAATCGACGCTGGCGGATCCGAAACACTAGAGTCACTCGTACTGACCGACCACGCGAGCGCGTCGATCGAGGAGGTGCCTGCAAGCGCACTTTTCATCATGATCGGCGGCGAACCACACACCGACTGGCTCCCCGACGAGATCGCCCGCGACGAGCGCGGTTACATCATCACCGGTCGCAACTTCCTCGAGCAGCCTGAGCTGACGTGGAAGCTTGACCGCGAACCGCTAACGCTCGAGACGAGCATCGCAGGCGTGTTCGCAGCAGGCGACGTACGACAGGACTCGATTAAACGCGTCGCCTCTGCCGTCGGCGACGGTGCAACCGCCATCCGCTTGGTGCACGAGCATCTCCGTACCTACTCGGCCCGGGCGCTCCTGGACCACGCTCATGATTGGATGTCGTAGCTGACGAGCGACCGGCGCCGACCAGCGCACCGAAGCAGGCCGAGCGAGACACCAATGGGAATCGAGCAGGAATCAAGAAGCGCAGACGCCTCAGGCAGCCTAACGTCGGCGGCATGAACATCACCATCGACTCACTCACCCTCGAAGTATCTGACCCGGCGGCTTCACAGCGCTTCTATGAGACCGCTTTCGGGGTCGACTCACTAGTCCGTGCGCGCACCGCCCGCGTTCTGGCGTCTGGCTTTCGCGGATTCAGCATTTCACTTGTTGTAGGTCAACCATCGACCGTCGACTCGCTTCTGGAAACGGCGCTCGCCGATGGTGCCAAGATCCTGAAGCCCGCGAAGAAGGGCCTGTGGGGGTACGGCGCCGTCGTGCAGGACGCCGACGAGGTCGTCTGGAAGCTGGCCACCAGCGCAAAGAAAGACAAGGGCCCAGCGACGCGGGAGATCGACGATCTGGTGCTGCTCATCGGCGCCACCGATCTGGGCGCAACCAAGCGGTTCTATGTCGAACGTGGTCTGCCGGTGAAGCGCAGTTTCCCGGGCCGCTACGTGGAGTTCGACGCGCCGCCCGGTGGTATCAAGCTGGCGCTCTACCCGGGTCGGGCCGGACTTGCCAAGGACGCGGGTGTCTCCCCGGACGGCGCCGGGCCGCATGGCATCGCCGTGAACAGCAACGCGGAGCCGTTCAGCGACCCTGACGGGTTCAGTTGGGAGGCTAGGGCTGCCACTGGACCGATGTCACCGAAGCGATAGACAGATCGGTCGCCTCGCTTTCGCTTCCGCTCCCGGCTCGTTCCAGCAGTTCCCGGCGACCACCTGAGAGCCCTGCGAGGGTTACTGGAGATGCTCGGCCGCGACGAGACTATTGGGCGCGGATTAAAACCCACGTGCCCTGACGCCGGTGGTAGGTTTCGTCAGGCTTTGTCGTTCAATTGAGGAGGTCTTCAATTGGCTTCCGACACCGGTTTGACGCAGGGCGGTTCGCGCGTGTTGGTGTTCGCTCTCGGTTTGCTTTGCGCCGTGGCGCTGTCCTTGCTTGCACCAAGCATCGCGTTAGCGAAAACGACTCTGCACTTCTTCCAAAAGCAGGTGTCCATGACCCTCGTGGGCCCAACCGGCCAACCTCTAAGCCCCACTGCCACGCCAGCGGTCGGGGACGGCTTCGTGGTGATCGATCTCGACTATGTCGGCACGGCCAATCATCACGCCAAGGCATGGTCGGCTAGTGACCATCTCGCGTGCACGTTCACGTCGATTACGGGCCCCATGAGTGGAACGGCGACTTGCAACGGCCAGATCGCCATCGGGGGATCGATGCTGCTTGCCCAGAATGAGAACATAAGCTTCTCTACCTCCCCGACCTTGGTCGTACCGATCAACGGCGGCACTGGCAAGTTCCGCGGTGCCCGCGGGCAGACCAAGTCGACGAGTATCAGCCACAGCAACAACAGCAACTTCACAATCACGTTCAGCACCTGATCCTCGGGCGCCGGTTCCGCAGCCCGGCGTCGGACGACCGGCTCAGGCTGGCGTCCGGCGGCGACGGCTGTTGCAAGGTTGTCGGTTGCGATACCGGCGGTCAATGGCATGAGCTCATCGAGGGCGTCCGTGCGGAGGCCGACCCAGAACTGGTTGTCGGCCGCGGCCCCTCTCCGGGGCCGCGACTGCCGTGTGCCCTCGAGGAGATGGGGTCTGCCCCCCATTGGCTTCGGTTGTCTCGCCTGGAAGGCTTGCCTCCTCAGCTACGGCATGTCTCCGGGGACTTGCGATCCGCCAGATAGCTGTCGCGGGTACCGCGGAACGCTCGTGCGTTCAACAGAAAGGGACCACATGAGCACCACACTGGATAACCATCTTCTCGATCAGCTCGGGGGCCTCGTCACCGGTTCGGTGGTGGCGCCCGATCATCCGGGCTATGACGCGGCACGCGCCGTGCACAACGGCCTCGTCGACCGCAAGCCGGCGCTGATCGTCCGCGCCCGGAGCGTCCGGGACGTCGTCGCAGCACTCACGTTCGCCCGCAGCGGCGGGTTCGAGGTGTCGGTCAGGGGCGGTGGACACAACGTCGCCGGCCGCGCCGTGACCGACGGCGGCGTGATGATCGACCTCGCCGAGATGAAGGACATCAGGATCGATCCCGAGCGGGCCACGGCGAGCGCGCAGGGCGGCGTGACCTGGAACGAGCTGAACGAAGCCGCTGCTGGCCACGGGCTCGCGGTCACCGGAGGCGCCATATCCACGACGGGCATCGCGGGCTACACCCTCGGCGGAGGCCTGGGCTGGCTGATGGGGAAGTACGGGCTCGCCTGCGACAACCTGGAGGCCGTCGAGCTGGTCACGGCTGCCGGCGAAGTACTCCAGGTCGATGCCGAGTCACACCCGGACCTGTTGTGGGCGCTGCGTGGCGGCGGCGGCAACTTCGGCGTCGCCACCCGATTCACCTACCGTCTGCACCCGTTGGGCGCGGTAACTGGCGGTGTGATCGCGCACCCGGTCGACGCCGCGCCGGATCTGCTGCGTTTCTATCGCGACGCGGTGGCTGATGCATCCGACGACCTGACCGTGTTCGCCGGGCTGGTCCATGCGCCGGACGGCTCGGGCGGCAAGCTCGCGGCTCTCGTCGTCTGTCACGCCGGTGAGCCGGAGGCTGCCGCGCGGGAGCTCGCGCCGTTCCTGTCGTTTGGAGCGCCTCTGATGACGGAGGTGGGGCCCATGCCCTACCCACAGATGAATACGCTCCTTGACGCCGGCTATCCCATGGGCTCCCTCAACTACTGGCTGTCGAGCTTCACGCGAGGGCTGCCGGACGAACTCATCGACGCCGCCGTCGACCGGTTTGCCAGCGTGCCGTCGACCATGACCGCCATCCTGTTCGAGCACTTCCACGGTGCCGTCACCCGGGTGGCGCCCACCGACACCGCCGTCCCGCACCGCGAGCCCGGCTGGAACCTCCTGATCCCGTCGGTCTGGACAGACCCAGCGGCCACGGAGAACAACATCCGCTGGACGCGGCAGACGTACGCCGCGCTGGCGCCCTACCTCGCCGCGCGTCGCTGGCTCAACTATCTCGGTGACGACCAAGCCGATGACGCGGTTCGCGCCGCGTACGGCCCGAACTACGACCGGCTGCGGGAGATCAAGCGCCGCTACGACCCCGCCAACGTCTTCCACCTCAACCACAACATCGCACCCTAGGCCGATCCACGAATCAACACGGCTCTGGATCACGGCTGAAGCATGTCCCTGCTCGACGCGGGTGACGTCCGGCGACGTTGCGGCCCCTGGATCCCCGTCCCGTATTGGCGAACGCCAGGGGCCGTCCCGCCGATCGGCGCTCCGCCGCGAGTGCTTTCACCCTGGACGGTAGGATGGCCGGAACTTGACAAGCTCGATGGGGGCAGTTCCATATGGCATTCCTGGAGACGGCAGAATCTCAACCCGGGCTCGTGAGCGATCTCGCTCACCTGAAAGAGCTGGCGGCCGGATCGACTCCGCTGACCCCGCTTGAGTGCATGGAGCGCGCACAGGGCGCGGCGTCGGCGCTGGATATCTCGGCGCTTGACAGAGCGAGGGCGGGCGACGCCGTGCTGCTCTGGCGCAGTGACGCTTCCGAAGCGTGGTTGAACCTGTGGTGGCAAGCCCGCGACACGGGCTATCACGATCACGACGGCTCGTGCGTTGGGGTCTACGTCATCGAGGGGATCGCTCGTAATGAGTCGTTGGTGATCGCACAGCCCCGCCACGTGCGTGAGTACAGGGCAGGGGATCGGTTCGCGCTTCCGGGAACGGGTATCCATCGCATGGAGCACGAACCGGGAGCGGTCACGATCCACGTCTATTCCCCGCCGATCCGTTCCATCGGTGAGTACGAGCTCGAGAATGGTGAGCTTCGCCGTCGCCCGGTTGCGCCCGACGAGCCATCCGCTGCCAGTCCGCTACTGCTGGCGGCGCTCAAAGCGGAAGAAGGGACGACCTGATCAAGGGCGTTCGCGCCGACTCGGGGCTTCTAGTTCCCCGGCTGCTCTGCGGAAAGAAGCGGAGCTCGTCGTCGGCGCCGGCGACGGGCACGATGGCCGAGTCGAAACTCGGGATCCTCCCCACCCACGGGGGCCCGTCCAGCGCGAGGCCAGCAAATCCCGCACCGCAGGCCGGAGGCGTGCGAAGATAGGCGGGCCGCGGCCGCGCCGGGGTGGTGGTCGTCTCGATCAGATCGAGCGACGGCCCCACCCGGCAACCGTCGGCTCGACGAGGGCAACCGGGAACGGAGGGCAAGATGGCAGAAGAGGCGGAGTTCGGCGGTAAGTGCGCGTTCGCTGTGGCGATGGGCGGACCCGATAAAGCACCTGCCGGAAAAGCGAAGTACTCGCTTGATCAGGACGGGAAGACCTACTACTTCTCAGGAGCCGTTCCGAAGATGCTTTTCAAGACGTTTGGCCTGGCAGGCCGAGCCGAGAAGAAAGCTGGTTGACCCCAGCCGCCGCAGATGTGAGAGGCGCTCGCCGGGTCGCGTGGGACCCAATGGGCGACGCGCGGTCATGCCGTCGAATTTCGGGGGCGAACACCGAGGATCACGCGGACGGGCCAAAGCCTAGGCGGATGGCGCGCGGCGAACAGCAGTGCGGTATGACCGGCTCGGGTCGACGGCGACCCAGGCCGGCCTTCCGCGGGCGGCGTGGTGGCCCAACCCGCGGCGCACGAAAGAGACAGAGCTTTGAGCAGTCCAGTCCAACCGGCGGGGTTCCGCCCGGCCCAAGGGTCGGCTTCGTCGGCGAGAGCGCGTAACCGCCGTCCTAGCCGCAGGGGACGGGCATCCAGGCGAGCCGGTTCGCGGGAGCGATGATCGCGGCGAGGCTGCGGTCGCCGGTCGCGGTTGTGCCCCTGCTGCCGGCGCGGGCGACGGTGCAGACGGCGATCGCAGGGTCCGTAACGGGCTAGCCGGTGCTGCGGCTTATCGCCCAGCCGGCCCAGCCGGATTGCCTCGCCCCGAAACTCCTCCGGATACGGCGGCCTCGTTCGTGGCACCTGGGCCTCAACTGGTGCTGGGCGAGGTTGGTTCGCGCCTTGGATCCGGGGTATCTCAACGAAGACGGCCTGCAGCCGCCGGCTGTACGCACGGCATCACATACTGAGGGGAGAGCGGCGTGGCGACACACAACACAAGCGTGAGGCTGGATCAGGCTTACGCCATCATCGACGCAGCGCGAGCCAAGGCCGACGACATCGGAGTTCCGATGAATATCGCGGTGGTCGACGCGGGGAACAACCTCACTGCGTTCTCGCGGATGGACGGCGCCTGGCTCGGGTCAATCGACATCGCCCAGAGCAAGGCGTATACGGCGCGCGCGTTCGACATGCCCACGCGCGAGCTCGCCGACATGGCGCAACCGGGCGAGCCGCTGTTCGGGATCGACGGCGCCAACCAGAGCGTGATCATCTTCGCCGGCGGGATTCCGCTCACCGACGATGGCGCCGTCGTCGGTGCTGTGGGTGTCAGCGGTGGCACGCCCGACCAGGATCACGAGGTGTGTGAAGCCGGGGTGGCGGCATACAAGTGAGCGTGTCCTCGGTCGGGTCGCGCGGGGGCTCGAAGTCCGGGTGTTGAACGGTTACTCCGGGGACTGTGTCCGGAGAGGAACCGTCCCCGTAGTTCGTCGCGAATGCGGCAAGTTCCCCGGTACGTCATCGGTAAGGGTGGTGGGGTGGGGCTGTTGGCAGCTCGACCGTTACGGTGAGCCCTCCAGTGTCTCTGGGGGCTAGGGTGAGGGTTCCGTCGTGTGCTTGGGCGATGTTCTTGACGATCGCCAGGCCAAGGCCGACTCCGGCGTGGTCGGCGCGTATCCGTTCGGTACCGCGCTGGAACGGTTCGTACAGCGCGGCGACGTCCTGCGGGTTGAGCTTCTCGCCGGTGTTCTCGACAGTGAGCACCACATTGCCGGGGTGAGCGCTGGTCGTGACCGACACGGTGCCCTGCTGGGACAGGTTGTGAACAATTGCGTTTTGTAGGAGGTTCATGGCCATCTGCAGTAGAAGCGCGTGCGAGCCGACGATCGGCGTCGTCTCACTAGAGGTTTCGACCGCGACGCCGTGCCGTTCTGCGAGGGAGAGCAGCGTTTCGTTGGCTTCCTCGACGATCAGTGACAGGTCGACGTGATCTGTTGTAAAGGCCCGCTGGCCGGCGCGGCTGAGCAGGAGCAAGGCCTCGGTGAGGTGCACCGCGCGGGTGTTGACCTCGCGAAGGCGCCCGACAAGCTCATCGTGGTCGTGGTCTGGATCGTTGTTCGCGACGTCGAGCAGTGTTCGCGTGATGGCGAGTGGGGTGCGTAGCTCGTGGGAGGCGTTGGCCGCGAATCGCTGCTGCTCGGCGACGTGTTCCTGGAGCCGGGCAAGCAGGCCGTCGACGGTATCGGCGAGTTCCTTCAGCTCATCCTGGGGGCCCGAAAGGGCGAGGCGCTCGTTCAGGTTGCGCTCGGAGATCTGCCGTGTCGTCGCGGTCATCGTGCGCAGCGGGTGCAGGACCCGGCCGGCGACCAGCCAGCCGAGCGCGATCGAGATGGCCGTCATGATCGCAAGCGCGATCGCCGACTGGATGAGCCCTTCGTGGAGACCGTGACTGTTACGGGCGACGGACTCGAGATACATTTGCCGCACCTGACGGACGCCTTCGGGGTTTGACGCAGCTCCACGGAGGCCGTGCGTGGTCACCGTCGGGACGATGAGGTCCACCCCGGTGCCGCTGCGAAAGAAGAGATACGTCGTCACCAGCAGCGCGACTCCAAACGCAAGGAACAGGCCGCTGTAGAGCACGGTCAGACGTAGACGCACGGTCCGTGAGGGCAGACGGAGCATCAGACGTGGCGCGAAGCTGGCGAGCGGGGGACGCGACATCTCAGATCCATCCCTCACGACGGAGGGTGAGTGCAGGCCGAAGGCTCAACCTCGGGCTCGATGCATCGTCTCGGTCTGTATCGGTTCGGTACCCGACTCCCGCGCGCTCGAATCGCTTGGCGAGGTAATGGTCGGCGCCGGGCCCGGACCCCGGGCCGTCGCGGATGGCTTGCGCCCTGCGTGGCGGCACTCGACGATCAGCACTCGCATTGCCGTCGATGCTGCCAGGCCGGACCTATCGTCGGCATATCGAGAAACCCATACGTGCTGGCAACGCCGACCTGCCTTGACTGGCAGGCGTGAGCCATAGGCAATCTTCGCCCACAGCTGTTCACCGTCCTCGGTCGACCGAGCCACGCCGGTACGGGTCGAGGACCGTGTATCGCGTGCGTCGCCGCCCGGTGCTGCTCGTGGCGGCGCTTAGCCTGACCTTCGCGTACACGGCCTTCTCGGCGGCTGGCCGCCTGCTGGGCAGCACCACCCGGATCTCCAACGAGCAACATCGCGCCTACTTGTCGGGGCAACGTCGAACCCGCGGGCCGGGGGTGAGGTGGCCCGTGCGGGGGCAGGCGGCGTTGGTGCTCGGCAATGGCCGGCCAATGGCGAGCAGGGATGAGCAGGCGGCGCCGATCGCGAGCCTGGCGAAGGTGATGACCGCCTACCTGACCCTGGAGCGCTACCCACTGAGTGGCGAGCAAGCCGGTTTCACGATGACCGTTACTTCGGCCGACGCGCAGGCCGAGGTTGACGATGTCAGCGAGGACCAGTCGGGCGTCGCGGTGCAGGCGGGTGAACAGTTGACGGAGCGGCAGCTGCTGGAGGCCCTGTTGATCCCGTCGGGCAACAACATCGCGCAGATGCTCGCCGACCGCGTCGCCGGCAGCGAGAGCGGATTTGTCGCCGAGATGAACGCCGAGGCCCGCGTGCTCGGGATGACTCACACGACCTACACCGACCCGAGCGGGTTTGATCCGAGCACGGTCTCGACTGCCGCCGATCAGCTGCGTGTCTTTCGGCAGGCGATGCGCTCCGTGGTGTTCAGTCAGATCGTCTCGATGGCGAGCGTGACGCTGCCGGTTGCCGGGCCGCTGACGAACTTTAACCCGTTGATCTCGGACGGCTTCGCTGGGAAGACAGGCTCGGACTCGGCGGCCGCGGGTTGCCTTGCGTTCTTCACCCACGTAACTGTCGGCGGGCGCCGAGAGACCGCTGTCGGTGTGGTGATGGGCCAGGGCCAGGGCAGCAACACCGCGCAGATTCTCGCCGCCGCCGGCCAGGCCGCCCAGCAGCTCGTCGCCTCCGCCACCCCGACCTCCTTCCGTTGAAATCACCCACTCGTTGGAGAGCCATATGACTAGAAAACGATGGCCGATTGCTGCCCTGGCCCTGATCGCGATGGCCGCCCTGATCAGCGGATGCGGCTCAAGCGCACCCAGCGGCACGGGCGCCGGCAACAGCACTACCGCCAACGCAGCTAAGGCGGTGAAGTTCGCCAGATGCATGCGCAAAAACGGGGTAAGCCAGTTCCCGGACCCGTCCGCCTCGGGCAACCTCACCATCGACGCGATAGCGAACGGCACGTCGCTGAACACGAACACCCCCGCGTTCGCACAGGCGCTCGACGCGTGCAAGGAACTTGAGCCGGCGGGGTTCACCGGCAGCAAGCGCAGTTCCCAGCAGCAGAACGCCGCGCTCCAATTCGCGAGGTGCATGCGCCAGAACGGCGTGCCCGACTTCCCTGACCCGACCCCAAATGGCCCTCTGATCGACACGAACCTCATCCCATCCACCCAGCGCGCAGGCGGTATGAGCGCGCTCAACGCCGCAAGGCAAAAGTGCAGCAGCATCGCAGCCGAGGCGATCGGGCGACAGCCATGAGACGAGAAGTCTGGGTTTTGGCCGCAGTGCTCGTCCTGGCTGTCACAACCGCCACGGGTGGTGTCGTGCTCAGCTCCACGGCCACGCCACCAGCTCATGCTGCACAGCTGTCCGCCGTCAGCACCGCGACTGTGCAAAGAGAGGAGCTGTCGGCGACGATCTCCCAGGACGGGACGCTGACCTATGGTGCGCAGCCCGACGGCTTGCCGTACACCGTGATCAACGAGGCCCAGGGCGCATACACCAAGCTGCCCGCGGTCGGCCAGGTCATCCGCCAAGGCCAGGTGCTCTACCGGGTCGACACAAGCCCCGTGGTGCTGCTGTACGGGGCGACACCTGTCTACAGGACCTTGTCTGCAGGAATGACCGGCCCCGATGTGGCCGAGCTCAACGCGGATCTCGTCGCGCTCGGCTACGCCACCTCCACTCATGTCAACCCAACGTCCGGCTTTTTCGGGCCGGCGACCACCACGGGCTTGGAGAAGCTCCAGGCCGCGCTCGGGCTGGCGCAGAACGGTGAGCTGACTCTCGGGCAGGCGGTGGTCGAACCGACCGCGTTGCGGGTGACGGCAGTCTCAGCGCTACTCGGCGCCAGCGCCCCAGCCGGTCAGCCGGCGATGCAGGGCACCTCCACCCGGAGACAGGTACAGGTGGCGTTGGACGCCGCCCAACAGACCGACGTGGCGGCCGGAGACAGGGTCACGATCACCCTGCCCAACAACAAGATCACCTCGGGTGTCGTCACCTCTGTCGGGACAGTTGCCACGTGCGCATCGAGCTCCGGGTCGGTCGTGGCGAGCCCCACCTCGACGACGACGCAGGCGGACAGCTGCTCCTCAGAGAGCCCGTCAAGCAGCACGCCGACGATCAACGTCGACGTCCGACCCTCCGACCCAGGGACCACGGGCACTTGGGACCAGGCTCCAGTGCAGGTGGGAATCACCACCTCCCGGGTCCCACACGCCCTTGTTGTACCGGTGACCGCATTGCTAGCCCAGGCCAACGGGGGCTACGCGGTCGAGGTCGTCGGCCCTGGAGCGAGTAACCACCTCGTGCCAGTCTCGCTCGGACTGTTCGACGACGCTGACGGGGTGGTCCAGGTCACCGGCTCCCGGCTTACCGCCGGCGAGAGAGTGGTGGTCCCCTCCACATGATGACCTACCACCCAACGCCCAGCGGGAAAGAAGAGTCAGTCGCCGGGCCCGAGCGGGCGCCGGTGCTTGAAGTCGAGAACGTGATCAAGAGCTACCCGGGCCAACCCGCCGTCCACGCGCTCCGCGGCGTCAACCTCACCATCGACCAAGGGGAGCTGGTCGGGATCGTCGGTCCCTCGGGGTCGGGCAAAACCACGCTGCTCCAACTCATGGGGACACTGGACCAGCCCACCAGCGGCCAGGTGCGCATCACAGGGCTGGACATCGCCGGCATGCCCGACGACGAGGTCACCTACCTCCGCGCCACGCGGATCGGGTTCATCTTCCAGCAGTTCTTCCTGGCCGAGCGCTCCAGCGTCTTGGACAACGTGGCCGACGGACTCCTCTACGCCGGCATCCCGAGCAAGCAGCGCCGCCAACGCGCATTCGACACCCTCGAACTGGTCGGCCTGGCCGGGCGGTCCGATGCGCGTCCGACGCAGCTCTCCGGCGGGCAACGCCAACGCGTCGCGATCGCCAGAGCCCTGGTCGGGGAACCCGCGATCGTGCTCGCAGACGAGCCGACCGGCAACCTCGACCAAGTCACGGGCAACGCGATCCTGGCGCTGATGGACCAGCTCCACCAGGCCGGATCGACGATCGTCGTCATCACTCACGACAACGCCATCGCGGAGCGCATGCCCCGTAAGGTCGAGATCCTCGACGGGCAGATCGTCGGCGACATCGCCCCCACGCCGTCATGACTGCAACCGCCTCCATCAATAGGAGACGGCTGCAGCTCTCCGACATCGCCCGGCTCTCGATCGTCGGACTGCGTGCCCGGAAGCTGCGGGCTGGGCTGTCAGCACTTGGCATCGCGATCGGCGTGGCCGCGATCGTTGCCGTGCTCGGCCTGTCCGCCTCCTCGCAGGCCGGTCTGCTGGCTGAGATCAGCCGGCTCGGTACGAACCTGCTCACCGTCAGCAATGGCCAGAGCCTGACCGGCGGCACGGCCGAGCTCCCGACCACCTCACCGGGCATGATCGGCCGCATCAGCGGCGTTCAACAAGTCCAGAGCACCGGGACCGTCGACGGCGCCAGCGCCTACCGCAACCCCTACATCCCCTCGGTCGAAAGCAACGGCCTCACCGTCCAAGCCGCCAGTGTCAGCCTCCTCGGAGTCGTTGCGACCAAGGTCGCTCAAGGCGACTACCTGAACGCCGCGACCGCTCAAGGCCCAGTAGCCGTACTCGGGGCCGCCGCCGCCCAGCTGCTCGGCATCGACCACATCTACCCGGGCGAACGACTTTGGGTCGGCGGCCAATGGTTCTACCTCGCCGGCATCCTCAAACCCGCTGTGCTCGCCTCCAACATCGATACGTCCGTCCTGGTTGGCTATCGCGCAGCAGAGAAATACCTGGGGTTTGACGGGCACCCGTCCACGATCTACCTCCGCGCCCAAACGGACCGGGTCAATGGCGTCGACAACCTCCTCGCCGGCACCGCAAACCCCGAGAGCCCCAACGAGGTCAACGTCAGCCAACCCTCCTCCGCCCTCGTTGCGCAAGCCGACGCCAAGAGCGCGCTCAACGGCCTGTTCCTCGGCCTTGGCGCCGTCGCCCTCCTCGTGGGCGCCGTCGGAGTGGCGAACATCATGATTATCTCTGTGCTCGAGCGCCGCTCCGAGATCGGGTTGCGCCGCGCCCTCGGCGCCACCAGAGGACACATCCGTACCCAGTTCCTCTCCGAAGCCATCCTGCTCGGACTGCTCGGCGGCGCCGTCGGCGTCACCCTCGGCGCGGCAGCAACAGCCGTCTACGCCCACACCAAACACTGGGCGACCGTTATCCCCAGCGAAGCCTGGGCCGGCGGCCTTGCCGCCTCCATCATCATCGGCGGAGTCGTGGGGCTCATCCCCGCCCTACGAGCCGCACGCATATCACCGACTCAGGCACTGTGGTCCATCTAGCCAGTGCACGTTCAGCGCTCGAACTGTAATGGCGCTACCTCGGAGGTGACGCCCGGCGCCCCACACCTCTTCCACTATTCGCGGCAATCCTGGACGAGGGTGACGCAGCCCTGGAAGAAGGTCACCCGCTTGCTGGGTCGGTGGCGCGGGCCGTGTCCGTGCCTTGGGCAAGCAGCGCTTCGGCCCTTCGGCGCTCCCGCTGCGCGCGGTCGCGCGCACGACGTGCCCTCTCCTGTATGGCGCTGGCGTGGGGGGCGTTCCCCTCGGCGAGGAGCGCCAGGGCACTGGCGTTCAGGCGGGCGCAGGCCGTGTCATGGAGATCGGCGGTCTTGGCGTGTAATGTCGCGATCGCTGCATGTAGCGTGGTCGAGCCGTTTCGCTGCTCGGCGAGGGCCGCGGCGATGTGCTCCGCATACCACTGCAAGATTTGGAGGTCCCGACGAGAGGGACGGTGAGGCCGCCGGTAGTGCGTTGAGATCACGCCGTGGAGGTGCCCAGCCGGATCCACCAGCGGCGTGGATCGAACTGCGCGAAACCGCGACCTGGCGGCGATCGCACGATGGGGCGCGAAGCCGGGATCGTCGGTGACATCGACGATCACCGTCTGCAATCGGTGGCGTGCGGACCGCCCGCAAGCGGAAGTGTCATCCCTGACGATGGCGAAGTGATCGAGGAACTCGCCGCCAAACCCGCACTGGACGGCGATCCTGAGGCTTCCATCGCTTGGGTCTCGAAGTTGGATGTTGCCGAGGTCCCCGCCGATCAGTGAGATGGCCCCTTCGAGCGCGTGCTCGAGCAGTAATCCCGGGTGTGAGCACTCGTATAGCCCGGCGGTGAGTGCGTGCATCCGCCGGGTAGCACTCGGCTCATTGAGCATCAGCCGGGTGTGTGCCGCGAACTGCTCGGCGCGGGCGGCTTCGTGTCGCCAGCCGTTGGTGCGGAGGATTGCGGCCGCGCGCAGCTGAAGGAGCGCGACCCGCTCGAGCACGTTCGTTTTCGCTGGGCTATCAGAACTCGCCGCGACGTCTGCCAACACTCGTCCTTTCGTGTTCCGGTTCTTCCCTTCTCACCGACTCGAAATGAATCCTGTCGTTCCCCGATCCCCACGCGCCCGCGCGGCGGCAGCCGCGGCTCACGCCTAGGCCACGGCCGATCGTCCGCCAAGGCCTCTGCGACGTCAAATCAGTCGAGGCACGCTTGTTTCCTTCCAACATGGGCGACCGGCCTGCGAATGGGAGTCGCCGGAGCGCGCCCCAAGCGATCACGCCTGGGCGGCGGCATGCCCGGTTGGTGCAGTGAGCGACGGCCCATTTGGGGTGGCGGGCGCGGAGGGTCTCGGCTCGGGAGCCACGTCGGCAACCCACACGCTCCAAGCGGAAAAGTACGGATGCTGACCGCCGGACCTTGCTTGCGCGGTGGGGCTAGCGTTCGGAGAGGCCGGTCGTTCCGCACGTGACGGTCGGACGCGCGACCTCGGCTAGCTTCCGGCCCGGTTCGCGACGTCGAGGAGAGCGCACCGCGCCGCCGGGCGCACTCGCGGCAGCCGTCGCAGGCCCAATGGCTGGACCCTCCGTAATTTTCCGCAGCAGGTTCTCCTTAATCATCGGAGCCGGTTCCTCGGTGAGCTCGGGATGTGTTCTCGGAGCGGCGGATCTACCTTGGGGTCATGTCCAATCCGCAACTCGCAAGAGCGTCGGCAGAGCCGTCTTCGTATCGCGCGAGCTTGCCGATCAGGGTCGTTCTCGCTGACGATCACGAGTTGGTGCGCCGCAGCTTGCGGCAGGTGCTGCGGAATGAGGAGGACGTCGACGTGATCGCTGAGGCAGGGGATCTTCTCACGGCGTTGCGCCAGGTCAACGGCCACGTTCCACACGTGCTTGTGCTCGATCTCCAGACGCCCGACGGATCGAGCGTCGAGCTGATCAGGCAACTCCGCTCGCGGATACCTGGGACCGAGATCGTCGTCGTAACGATGGAGGACAGCCCGGCATATGCGAAAGCAGCGATCCATGCGGGTGCGAGCGGCCTCGTGCTCAAGGAGTACGCCTTCCAAGATCTGGCAGTGGCGGTGCGCTGCGCCGCCCGCGGGGAGGAGTACGTCAGCGCCCGCGTGGGCGCGCGGCTCGATGCGCAGCAGAGGTCGATCGATGACGACGGTCTAAGCCCGCGGGAGGTGGAGGTGTTGCGGTTGATCGCGCTGGGGTTCACCAGCGCCGAGATCTCCCAGAGGCTGTATCTCTCCAGACGCACGGTCGAATCCCACCGTAGACGGATCCACCGCAAGCTGGGGATCGAACGGCGGTCAGAGTTGGTCGAGTACGCGCTCCGGCGGGGCTTGATTGGCGGCTGATCGCGCATGGTCTGGACTGTGGCCGCACCAATACGGAGGAGTCTCACTGCGTGTTGTTCACCGCAACCGCGCGTTGGCTGCGGTCACCGGCACAGACTCTCGTGGATTCGTGGCCGTCGCGCCTTCAGAGCCGCACCCCGCAACCCCGCGGGAAATCACGGGGCAAGCCACCGTTGGTCACACGCGCGATTGAGAGCAAAGTGCGCTGCTTCCTGGCTGGATGGGAGTGGAAATGGCGACGCGGTCTAGCAATCATCACACCAGAACCGCGCGTGCTGTCCTAGACAGCTACCTAGCCTCCGGCGACCCGGATGAATCCGCGCTCTATCTAACCAACGAGGTCTTCCTCTACAGAGTCGTCCGCAGCATCGCGAGCGACACAGGCGAGATGGTCGAGCTCGAGGACTGCTACTCGCTCGACACTGTGCACGTACCGATACACACGCTCCACACGGGTCGTCTGCGCGTCGTGATCGCAGCGCCCAACGGAGGCTCTGCCCAGAACATCTGACGCCCCCCTCGACGCCGGGTGGTCGCGGCCGCCAACCGCCGTGTTCGGAGCTGATCGCCGACCATTTCCGCAGCTTAGTCTTCGCGTTTGGCGTGCCATCCCGGCGTGATATAAGTGCCATGGTGACTTCTCGCGCTACTGGACGCCGAGTACGCGGGCGCGGCTGACCCTGGGTCACGCCGCGCATCCCCGGTCGCGTTCCTTCCAGCTCTGAGGAGACTCCTGTGTTTCTGGCTCACTGCCCGTCCGCCGCCGCGCCCGCGTCGAGCTCCCGAACTCGCTCCGCTGGTGCCATGCTCACCACACAGCCGTTTGGGTTGGGCTGCGCCCACCCGCCGCCGCAACTCTCTCGCCGATACCGGTTCTGTCGTCGTTCGTTCTGGTCCGCAGGAGCGCGGTGATGCGGTTTGGTCTGCTGTGTTCCGCCCAGGCGAGGAGCGACGCAAGCTCGGCTCCACCCGGTCAGGGTCTGCGCGACTGGCTTGAGTTCAACGAGGAAGCAGAACGCCTGGGCTTTTACTCGACCTTCCTGGTCGAGCATCACTTCACGGGCTGGGAGCAAGTCTCGGCCACGCTGACAATGTTGGCCTGTCTGGCTATGCGCACCACCACGCTGCGCCTAGGTTCCGGCGTGCTCGCCCTTCCCTGGCACAACCCCGTCCTGCTGGCCGAGCAGGCAGCGACCGTGGACCTCGTGTCCGGGGGTCGGCTGGATCTCGGCATCGGGAAGGGCTACCGGCACGCCGAGTTCGTCGGGTTCTGCATCGCACCGGAGGAGGGTCAACGCAGGTTCGAGGAGGCCGTGGAAGTGATGACCCGCGGCTGGACAAGCGGCCGCCGGTTCTCGCATGCGGGGACGTACTGGCACTTCGAGGACATCGTGGTCGAACCCAAACCCGCTCAGTCACCCCACCCGCCGTTATGGATGGCGGCGGGAAGCGACTCGTCGATCGCGCGGGCGGCGGCGGCCGGATACAACCTGATCTTGGACCAGTACGCCTCGCCTGCCCAGATCGCCGATCGCATCGCCACCTACCGAGACCACCTCGCCGCCCACCCGTTCGACCCGATGAACGTCGCCGTGGCCCGCTACCTCTATATCGCCGACACCGAAGCCGAAACCGCGGCCGCTCGAGGACGGCTTGCGGCCGGCACCAACCGAATAATCGGCGTGGCCCGTGACCCAAGCCGCCCCAGGAGGGGGTCCCATGTGCTCGCCTACCAGAATCCTGACGCGGCCGACGCCCACGCCCTGTATGGCACACCCGATCAGATCGCCGAGGGTCTCGCTGCGCTCCAAGAAGCCGGTGTCGCCTATGTTCTGCTCATCTTCGAGACCGACGTCGCCCAGCTCCGCCGTTTCCGTTACGACGTCATCCCCCGCCTATCGCAACGAGGGGCGCTCGACGTGAGCGCCTGACACAGCAAGACATCGGCTGGGAGCGCACGATTACTCGAGAGGCGCGCGTTACCCCGAAGCATCAGTCGTCGCGGTCCTGCGCTTGGTAGGCGACGAGCGTGCCGGCCGGCTGGCTCGTGCTTGGCGCTAAGCCTGTCATCGGGCATCGTTAAGCCTCATGTTTGAGCGTTTTACAGAGCCTGCCCGCCAAGTGATCGTGTTCGCGGTGGAAGAGGCTCGGTCGCTCCGGCACAGCTACATCGGCACCGAGCACATCCTGCTTGGGCTGCTACGGGAAGAGCACGGGATTGCGGCTCGAGTGCTGGACTCGGTTGACATCCGCGTCGAGCCCGTGCGCGGTCAGGTGGTCGGGATCGTTGGGCGGGGCGAGGAGGCCGTCTCGGCCCAGGTTCCGTTCACGCCGCGCGCCAAGAAGGTGCTCGAGCTCGCGCTGCGCGAGGCGCGGAGTCTCGGGCGCGACGACATCGGCACTGAGCACATCCTGCTGGGCCTGATTGATGAGGGCGAGGGGGTCGCGGCGCGCATCCTGCTCGATTTCGACGCCGATTTGGAGAAGATCCGAAGCGAGGTGATCCGAGAGTCGGCAGGCGTGCCCGGCGAGCCGTCCGGCGGCGTTGCCGAGCCAGCGCCGAGCCGGTTCGCAGACCAGGCGCTGGCCGCCTCGGCAGACCTGGAGCTCGGTTGGCGTGGCCGCCCGATTGCGCTGGCGGCTCTCGGCGCCGCTGTCTTGTCCCGGAGGGCATTCGATCGCTCAAAGACGGGATACCGAGACGCCTTGGAGATGGAACTGCTGGCGCAGCTAGCGCTGAGGCCGCCCGTTGCGCCGCTGACCGAACCCGGTGAGCTATTCGAGTCGCTCGCCGTCGCCCTTGCCTGCGACCGGGACGATCTACGCGACGCCGTCCGTGTCCTGGCCGATCAGCAGCTCGTCAGCCGCCAGGTGGAGGATGGCGAGCAGCGGATCTCAATCACGACTGTGGGCTTGACTGCGGTTCGGCGTTGGCTGGAACAGATCGCTCCTCTATTCGGCAGATGGCCGCCTGATCACCCAGCCGTCGACGACGCCACGGGATGACGACACGGCGTCCGCGCTATCGATGGCCGGCACGATGCAAGTGGGCTCCTTGACAGCGCCACCGCCGGTGGGATCATGGCGCCACCAAGACGAGGAGCCAAGGTTGAACGTTCCATTCGCACCGGGGTCGCACTCGCAGAACAGCCGGCCACACGGGCCGTTCCGGCGTCACACGTCGGACGCCCGCATTCGTCACACCCAGTTCGACATCAGACACCGACTGTCGGCGACGGGACCATCCCGATCACGGGGATCCTGAAGGAGCTCCACGGGAGCTTGGACGTGCTTCCCGAGCGGGTCAGGCCGAAGGGCGAGCCTTCAGAGCAGTCCGAAAGCCCGCCCACTGACCGCCGAAAAGGACCGCGCCGTCGCGCCCGCTGACGGCACGGATCGAGACGGTCCGTGCCCCGGGGAGCGACGCTGCCAGCCGCGTTCGCAAAGGCCGAGAAACGACGGCGGAGCTGTAACCCGTTCTGGGGGAGCGCGACATCCCCTCACCCGCCCTCACCAGCGCGGAGATCCAACGCTGCGGTCATGCGCTGTGGAATTGCCCTGTGCCGGTGTGACGGTGCTGGGCTTAGCTGTGCGGTGCGGGATTCGAACCCACGGGCGCTGCCCTCGCGCCACCACAGAGCCGGTTTTCCGGCATGCAACTTTCCGGGCAGTTGCCGCCCTGGCGTTCGCTATCTCTTGCGTGACTACCGACTCGCGCGACTAATCCTGTTACGGGTCCACCGTCCAGTTCGCGGTCTGGATCTCGACATCGAGCTCTCGGCGGTGGCGGGCAAGCTGATCTGCTCGAGCGCGAACGGCACCGACGTCAAACGTCCTCACGAGCCGGATCTCAGAGCGGCTGTAGCGCGCCTGCTGCTGCGCCGTTGCGTCCGCGACCGCCTTCAGCGATCCATGCAAGAGGCCAAGCACATCGCGCCGAGCGGGCGCCTGTGCCGGTTGGCGTCGGCCACTACGCAGCGGAGGAGCAAGTCGACCCTGCGCTGGTGCATTTGGACCTGGCACACCGTTGTGGGAGACTCGGCCCGGCCCGGAGCGTTGCTTTGATGATAGATCCGTTCACATTGCCTAAGGCCGAGTTGCATCTGCATATCGAGGGAACGCTCGAGCCGGAGCTGATGTTTGAGCTCGCTCGGCGTAACGGTGTCAGTCTTCCGTATGCCGACGCGGAGGCGGTCAGGCGGGCGTATAAGTTCACCAACCTGCAGTCGTTCTTGGATGTCTACTACCGGGCGTGCTCGGTGCTCATCCACGACCGGGATTTCTACGAGCTCACCAGCGCCTACCTCTCCCGTGCACGAGCCCAGGGCGTTCGTCACGTCGAGATCTTTTTCGACCCGCAGACCCACACCGCGCGCGGCGTCAAGCTCGAAACGGTGGTGCGCGGAATCGGTCGGGCGTTGGACGAGGCGCGGCAGCTCGGGGTCACTTCGCACCTAATCATGTGCTTCCTGCGTGATCTCCCGGCCAATGACGCGATGGCCACTCTGGAGCAGGCGCTCGCGCATCGAGACGTGATCTTCGGCGTCGGGCTCGATTCCGCGGAGGCAGGTAACCCGCCTCGGAAGTTCCGCCACGTGTTCGAGCGGGCGACCAGCGCCGGGTTTCGTGCCGTTGCTCACGCCGGCGAGGAGGGGCCGCCCGAGTACATCTGGCAGGCGCTCGATGTGCTCGGCGCTGAGAGGATTGATCACGGGGTGCGCTGTCTTGAGGACCGTCCCCTCGTTCACCGTCTTGAGGCGGATCGGATTCCGCTGACCGTCTGCCCATTCTCGAACGTCAAGCTTCGAGTCGTGGACACACTTGAGCAACACCCGCTTGCGAAGATGCTCGAGCGTGGGTTGTGCGCCACCGTCAACTCCGATGACCCGGCCTACTTCGGCGGTTACGTGGGCGAGAACCTGGCCGGCGTCGCGGAGGCCCTGCAGCTCGACGACGCCGCGCTTGTCCAACTCGCCCGCAACAGCTTTGAAGCCTCTTTCCTGGACGCCGCCACCCGGGCGCGCCACCTGGCCGAACTCAACGCCGGTGTCTGAATGCCTGTCCGAGAGCGAGCCCGAACCCGCGCGCCCGCTTAGTCGCGGAGGGCCACGCCCGCCTCTCCACCTATTTCCTGGTGGAGCTGCGCTTGGCGGTGACGTGCTCGCGAGCCAGCAGAGCGCCACCGACCGCGATTACCCCGGTGAGCACGCCGACGACAGCGCTCACCTGCTGCTCGGTCAGCGACCACCATCCAAAACCGGACCCGAGCGCGAGCGTGGCCGAGACCGTGGCGGTGAATGTCGCCGCCAGGGCCACGGGTTCCTTGGATGTGCCCGGCATGATGTGCGCGTCGAGCGCCGTGAGGAAAGCGCCCATGGCGGTCGCCTCAGCCGTGACGAGCGCGGTCTGAGCCGCGGACCAGTCCACAATCCTGAAGACCGTAACCGTGGTGATCAGCGCGACGGCGAGGGCCGCGACACCGCCGGCAACAGTCTTCGGATCTGGGGATGGCAGCGCCGCTGCCTGGGAAGAAATCGACATGCCGTCTAGAGCGCGAGCCGATTGGCCTGATACACGCGGCGCACCCCAGCCGTTCCGGGTGCAGCTCCCGACGAGTGCTCTTATCGAGGCGGCAATAACCGCACGGCGAATGATTCCCCTTCCGGTTCCGGATGTGGTCTCTCGTGGGAGAGCGCGGATCCCAGTGAGCTTCTAAAGAGCGTTCGGATGCTTGGGCTGGTGCCAGCTGGGCCAGAGAAGGTGGACGGCTGCGGTACTGAGTGGCGGCCCCCAGCCTGGCGTGATCATGACCTGGCCGTCCCAGGTCACTTTGGCGTAGTCCCCGCCGATGGCGCCGATGTACTTCTCGTCTGCGGGTTGCTTGACGACTCGACCGACACGGTCCCACCGCACGCCGAGGTTGGTGCAGTAGAACTGCTCATCCTGGCGGTCGAACTGAATCTGACAGTTTGGTGCATGGTCGAGCCGGGTGTTGTAGGTCTCGCCCATCGCGTAGAACGCGCCGGTCGGGGTGCAAGACCCAGTCTTGGGGCATTGATGCAGGGCGGTGAATCGTCCTGGTGCGTGGACGAGGTAGACCGGTGTCGCCCCGTGGCCGGGGACGCGGGTCTGGATCCGTGTGAACGACCCGACCGGGAAGCGATTGGCTGGCCCGACGAGGTAGCTGTCCCCAGCCACCTGGGTTCCGGGTGCGAGCCGTCGGAACGCGAGTGATTTGACGACGGCAGCCAATTCGCTACGCAAGGCCGGCGACGCCTTCGGTCCGATGATCGCGGTTGCGGTCACCTCCTCCCCGTAGGCGACGATCTCGTCGCTCCTTGCCGGCGGGATTCCGTCGCGTGACACGGTGGCCGGCGTGAAGAACGGCTGGGTGTGTGCCGGGCCAAACTGGCTGACGTCAATCGGGAAGCTCGAGTCCGGGCCGAGCACGAACCCTCGAAACGGTTGAAGGACGAGCACGACACCATCCGTCGGGAAACGACCGGCCGGGTCCAGCGGCAGCGTGTACGGCGCCGTGGTGGGCGACAACGATGCACCGTTCCGGGGTCGACCCGTCACGGTGCGAACCGTCGGGAAGCTCGAGAGCGTCACCTGCGTGGCGGATCTCGAGAGTCTGAGCGTGAAGCCAGCGGGATAAGAGATCGACCACCCCTCCGGACTGGAGTACGTGGCGGCGTGGCTGGTCGCCGACTGCCCCGAACGATTAGCCGGGCGGATCGCGGTGAGTGCGAGGCCGACGATGACCACGACGACCGTGATGCTCAGGGCGGGGATCAGCACGGTACCTGCTCGCGTCCATCGCTTCGGTGACCGCGGCGCAGGCACGTCTCCCGCACCCACGGCTTCATCGCGACTACCCATCCCTTCCCAACCCGGCATAACAACTGCGATCGGCGTGAGAGGCGGCAACTCGGGAACCGGATTGGCCGCGCGCAGGCACCGCATCGGATCGCGAGTCATTTCAACACCTCCACGTTTGACGAGTCACGCCGCGCGCTTGAGTCTCCGACGGTCTGAAGGACTCGCCCGAACCGGCGCCGGGCGCGAGACAGCCGCATCGCAACGGTGGCGCGCGACGCCCCCACCGCAGCGGCAAGCTGAGCACCACTGAGCCCTTCCCAGGCCACCAGCAACAACAACTCCTGATCCGCTGCACTCATCCGTGCGAGCGCGTCCGCCACCCCCAGGTCAACCTCGGCTGAGCGTGCGGCAACCGATGCGACCTCTTCCCGCGTCAGCCGCTCAAGCAGCGCAGCGCCCCGGCCATGAGATCGACGCCGGTTCGACACCACGCCGCGGGAGATATTGAACAGCCAAGGCAGCGGATCGTCCGGAATCTGCCCGCGCCTCCGCCACGCAGCAAGGAACACTTCTGAGACGACGTCATCGACACCCCCCGGATCGATCCGTCGCAACACAAACGCGCGAACGGCTGGCTCACAGGCCGCGTACACCTTCTCGAACTCCCGCCGAGCGTCCATCACCGGATAAAGAGTCCAGCAACCACCCAGGAATAACACCCGGGCCAGAAGAAAGTCCGGCGGGAGCGCCCCCGTCGAACGAGTGCCTTCATCGTCCGGGGTCCAGCGGCCGAGGGGCGCACCGCAGTTTGCGGGGGCTTTTATTGAAAGCGGCTGAAGCGGCTGAAGGGACTCGAACCTCGACCTTCTGCACGGCAAAGCTGGATGCGGTCACACGATGGCGCGCCGCGGTAGCGGGTTTGGGTGATGCGGTGAGGGGTGCGCTGGGGTTTGGTCAGCAGCCTGACGCGGTTCGTTGTGCAGAGTGCTGGTGTGCGCTAGATGGATAGTGATGTCTGAGGAGCCAGTTCGGCGCCGGTTTGTGGGCGCGATGCGCGTGCATGAGCGTGCGGCGCAGGCGCATCGGCGGGCGGCTGAGTTGTTCGCGCGGCTGGGTGACGAGGTGCTGGCGGTGGGGGAGTCCGAGCTTGCGGAGCGGGAGCAGGCGCTGGCCGAGGTAGCGGCAGAGCGTGTCGTGATGAGGGGGCAGGACGGGTCTCAGAGCTAGACGGGCTCTTTGCCGCCGACCCGTGACCTTGGCCAGGAACACCCGCAACACGCCACCGATCCCGCCGCCGTCCCCACGACAGCATGAGCCCACTTAGGGATCGACGGAGACGCCATCAAACCTCACGGCAGCTCGGAGCGTCCAATCCCGCGAGACGTAGCCCCCGTACGCGATTCGGCAACGTGACCCCTCCATCGCCCATCCGGCGGTCTCCGCCGGGCTTCCGCTCGTCGAGGAAACCGGTCACGCGCCTGGCGCGACTCAGTTAGGCGGCGAGCAGCAGCCGGGCGACGATGGGTCAGCCCCACTGGTCAGCCCCGCGTCCGTTGCCGCACGGGCATCTCGACCCATCGGGTGGCGCGCCCCCGCAATGCGCGTATGAGGGGGCTCCCGTCGCAGTCGACGGCGTGTCGTGACGGTCGGGCGGCCAGCTGGCGAACAGGGGGACTGTGTTCACTGGGCGCTGGGCACCTGCGTTGCTTGCCGGGCGCTCATCGACCGCGGCCAGCCCGGTGGTGCGCCGCACCGGCACAGTCGGCTGTCGAGGTCTGGATTCTCGGGCGCGAGCAGCGCTGTCCCCGACCGGGCAGGCCGCTGCGCTGGTGCTCGCGCATCGATGAGCACGTCGACGATCCTGTGGCGCAGCGCACGGTATGGATCCCAGATCTCAACCTCGCGCAGCTCGAGCTCGCACTCCAGGTGACGCTCTTGAAGGGCCTGGATCAGGTGGTTGAGTGCCGGGCCGTTGGTGGCAGTGGTGAACCCCGACCCTGAGCGACCCGGAAAGGCCCGTGATCGGCTCGCGGGTCTCGATGACGGCCTCGCGGAGCGCCCGTTAAGCCGGCTCGATCTTGGCTTTGAAAGCCTCCCCCATTGCCGTGAGCGCGACTCGGCGGTTAGTGCCCTCAAATAGATGGCGGTCGGCGGCGCGGTCGAGGTGGAGCTCCTCGACAATGGTCAGGAACACATGAAATCTCCGCACGTCAACGCTGGCCAAGTCGCCACTCCGCTGTCGGATCTCATGCCTTCTGCAGTTTCCGGCCCGGGCGCCCTCGCGCGCTCGCCCGGTGACCCACGCTTTGTGACGCCTCCCGCGGGTGAACAACGTCCCTGGCAGCATCCGCGGACGCCGTGATCTTCGCGCTTCGGTTGCTTTTCAGCCACAGCAGCGCGGTCTCGGCTGCGGGCAAGTCGCGGATCGGAACACCGATCACTCCCGGGTCCGGGTAACGCTCGAAGAACGACGGCACGGTTGGATGCACGAGCTCCCCGGTCGCGACCCGGACGACCGCCTCAGCGATGCTATGCAGCGCCACACGGCAGATCGGACGCCCAGACGCCGTGGATGGAGGGCTGAAGGCGTCCATGATTTCCCTCGATATCGTCGGCACATCGGTGGTTGTGAAGTCGGCGAGATCCTCCACGCAAACCGAGTCGCGCCCCGCCAGCGGGTGATCGACGGTGACCGCAAGCACGCGCGGCTGGCGGTCGATGATCGGCCCGAGTTGAACGTCACGGTCAGACAGCGGGCGCAGGATCAGCACCTCCAGCTCGCCACGACGAAGCCAGTCCACCGGATCGCGACCCAGCCCCGTCTCGGTCACGCGCACCCGGCAGGCCGGATGGCGCGCCTCGAATGTTGTGATGATCTGCATCAGGTGCGGCTCGCCGGCAGCGTGTGTGTAGACCCCTAGCCGCAGCGTTCCTGAGATCCCCGCGACGAGCTCTTGAACCTCGCTCCAGGCGAGGTCGAGCGCCTCGTAGGCCGGCGAGACCCGCCGTTTCAGCTCCTCGCCGATCGGGGTGAGCCGCACCCGGCGGCTGGTGCGCTCGAACAGGCGGCCGCCGACCCTCGCCTCCAGCGTTCGGATCACCTGGCTGACGCGGGAGTGGGTGATCTCGAGCCGTTCGGCAGCGCGCCCGAAGTGCAGCTCCTCAGCAAGCGTGAGAAACACCCGCAGCTCGCGCAGCTCGACCCCAGACGACATCGGTAAGCGACGTTACACGATGCGGTAAGCAATTCGGCCTTGTTCGGCGCCGGACGTCGCGGGACCCTTTTACGCGACGCCACACAAAGGAGAGCGAATGACCACCGAGACCTTGAGCACCGCCTCAACGAGCGCTGACGGGCAGCCGCCACCCATCGGGCTGACGCTCGATACCTACCGGCTGTTAGGACGTTCCGGTCTACGAGTATCGCCGCTGGCCCTAGGCACGATGACGTTCGGCTCGGACTGGGGCTGGGGAGCGGACGACGCCGAGGCTCGTCGCATGTTCGACCTGTACCTGGACCGGGGCGGGAACTTCATCGATACCGCCAACAACTACACCAATGGCACGTCCGAGCAGCTGGTAGGCGAGTTCGTACGCGACCGTCGCGAGCGGTTGGTGATCGCAACCAAGTACACGTGCTGGACCCGGCAGGGGGACCCCAATTCCGGGGGCAACCATCGCAAGAGCATGATCTCCTCCGTCGAGCAGAGCCTGCGGCGGCTGGGCACGGATTACATCGACCTGCTCTACCTGCACCTCTGGGACGGCACGACCCCGGTCGAGGAAATCCTCCGCGGGTTGGATGACCTGGCGCGCGCGGGCAAGGTGCTCTACATAGGGATCTCAGACACCCCCGCGTGGCAAGCCTCCCGGATGCAGGCGATCGCCGAGCTACGCGGGTGGGCGCCGCTGATCGCCCTGCAGATCGAATACAGCCTGATCGAGCGCACCGGTGAGCGCGACCTGATCCCGATGGCGCGCGAGATGGGGCTCGGCGTGCTTCCATGGGCACCGCTGGCCAAGGGCGTGCTCACCGGCAAGTACAACCGCGCTGACCTCGACCGCACCGACCGGACCGAGAGCCGCAAGAGTCTCGCCGTCGCGGCCGGATCGCTCACCGAGCGCGGCCTGGCGATCGCCGAGCTGGTCCGCGAGATCGCGGCCGAGACCGGCCGCACGCCGGCCCAGGTGGCCGTGGCCTGGACGCTGCTTAACCCGACGGTCACCGCGCCGATCATCGGAGCCCGAACGGCGTCCCAGCTCGAAGAGAACCTCGGCGCCCTGGAGGTAACCTTCACCGACGACCAGCGCGTCACCCTAGAGACCGCCAGCGGCATCGACCTCGGCTTTCCGCACGAGCTCCTCAACCGCCCCAGGACCTACCGGCACGTCTTCGACGGCACCCGCCTCGAACACCACACACAACCCGCTCGGTGATGACGGAAACCGCTTCGCCGATACTGAGCGCCGCCCACCGGCAGAGGTGAACTCTCGACCGGGGCGGCCACAGCCGGGAACGGCCGCTGCTGTGATCACGCGTCTAGCCATACACGCGGACTCATGAAAGCGCAAGCCGCCGCCGGTCCGAGCCTCATACGCAGTTCGACCAGCCGTATCGCCGACGCCACACTATGGCTTGGCGCCGAACCAGAAGACCTGTACCCCATGAATCCGGTGGACCCGCTTCCCTCGCACCGCGTGCATCACCGGGCCACGGCGAGCGCACCCGCGACGCGCGCGGATAGGAGGGCGCCTGCTTCGTCTGTGTAAGCGTCGGCGCGCGAGGGGACCGATCGCGTGACCGCTTAGGACGACGATCACTCGTCTCGTCGTCGGGCGCGAGACCGCTGCATCGCCGGGGCCGCGCGCGAGTCAGAGTCGGTGCTGCTCGAAGTCCGTGTCGACGTGCAGCAGCATTGCTTCCAGAGGCAAAGCACCAGCGTGGCTTGAGCGATCCAGTGCTTGCCCACCTTCGCGCGGAGGATCGGGAGCAAGCGGCACGGCACACATATCGCGTGCGGCGGGCCGAGCATGGGAGCAGCAGTCAGGGTCTGCCGCACCACGTTGTCGCAATCGTGGACGCAGGCGTCCGCCGGCCCGGCACCGGACGAGCGCAACGCCACGAGCTCCGCGTCTCTGCTTTGGTGCTTGCAAGCTCCCGCCGCGTGGGCTAGCAGCGATGGTGTCGACGTCGATGCTCGTCGCGAGAGCAGAGCAAGTCGAGGTGATGCTGGCTCTCTCGATCCCGTGAAGCTGCCAGCGGTCCGAGGCTCGGAACTGCAACGCCGCCGTTGACCGCGCGCGCATGACATGGATTATCGGTCGCGACCAAAGACCGCGCCACGGGCGACCTGACAGTCCCTGTCAGCGATCTGTAAGCAGGCGGTAATGCGGGACTCGGATAGTTCTGATCCAGATCCATCCGGCCCGCGGAGGAGGTTCCAGGTGCGTCGAGTCGCTGTCTTGCTGAGCCGCTACACGAAGATCCGAGGCGGTAGTCGTGGGCTGATCACGGTCATCGGCGCCGTCTCATGTGTGCTGCTTGCGGCTGCTTGCGGTTCGTCGAGCAGCAACAGCAGCTCGGCGTCCACGGCGTCTGCGGCAGCCCCTACCACGGGTCCGGGTTTGACGCAGCCGACCAGCCCAAGTGGCACCAGGCTGTCGGGCGGGACGGTGTACTTCACCGAGGGCCCGGATGCGCCGCCGACGTACATCTTCCCGATGTACGACTTCGCTGAGTGCACGACGACCAACAACAACCAGTTCATGTACATGATGTACCGGCCGCTGTACTGGTACGGCAACAACTACAGCCCGACGGTCGATTACAGCTATTCGGTCGCCAACCGGCCGACGTTCTCGAACGGCGGCAAGACGGTGACGATGACGCTGAAGCCGTGGAAGTGGTCCAACGGCGAGACCGTGACCGCACGCGATCTGGTGTTCTGGATGAACGTGTTGAAGGCCTCGCCCGCGACGGAGTGGTGCGGGTATGTGCCGGGGTACTTCCCGGACAACGTCACGAGCTACTCGGCGCCGAACCCGTCGACGTTCGTGCTGAACTTCAAGGCGGCCTACAACCCGGATTGGTTGATCAACAACGAGCTGTCGCAGCTCACGCCGCTGCCGATGGCCTGGGACCGCACGTCGCTGTCGGGTTGTTCTGCGACGTGCCCGATTCCCGCCAACACCGGCAATCTGCCGGATACGACCAAGTCGGGCGCGGCAGCGGTATACAAGTTCCTCGACGCCCAGGGCAAGAACCCCGGCAGCTGGGTGGGTTCGCCGATCTGGAGCGTCGTCGACGGCCCGTTCAAGCTTTCGAGCTTCAGCAGCGACGGCGAGGCGGCGATGGTGCCCAACCCGGACTATTCGGGCTCGCCGAAGGCATCGATCGCCAAGCTGGTCGAGCTGCCGTTCACAAGCGAGGCCGCGATGTACAACGATGAGCGCTCGGGCGGTCCCAGCGCGATCACGGTCGGGAACGTCCCCTCGCAGTACGCGCCGCAGCTCTCGACGCTGGCGGGTGAGGGCTATCAGGTCAACAAGGCGGCGAGCTACTCGTTCGACTACTTCCCGCTGAACTTCAACACCAACACCACGACCTCGCCGGGTGGAGAGCCGCTGCGCTACATCATCCGCCAGCCGTACTTCCGTGAGGCACTGCAGCACCTCGTGGACCAGAACGGGTGGATCCACGCGTTCTTCCTGAACGCCGCGGTCCCGACGTGCGGGCCGATTCCGGAGGCGCCGGGGAGCCCGTTCGTGGCCTCCTCCGCGGTCTCGCAAGCCCCGTGCGCGTTCTCGGAGTCCAACGCCAAGGCGTTGCTGACCGCCAACGGCTGGAACGTCGTGGCCAATGGGACGACCACGTGCATCAAGCCCGGGACGGCCACGGGCGACTGCGGCGCCGGGATCAGCAAGGGCGAGGGCATCACGCTGCCAATCGACTACGAATCGGGCGTGGTGGCGGTCCAGGACTCGATGAACGATCTGGCCGCAAACGCCAAGAAGATCGGGATCAACATCTCCCTGACCACGCACCCGTTCCAGACGGTCGTCGCCTCGGCGGTGCCGTGCATGCCGAGCTCGTCGACATGCAAGTGGACGGCGGCCTGGTGGGGAGCCGGCTGGATCTACGGTCCCGACTACCTCCCGACCGGGGAGGATCTGTACTTCCCGGGCGCGGCCGCGAACGCCGGAAGCTACGTCGATTCGTCGGGGAAGATGTCGACGCTGATCGACGGGACGATTACTGCTCCGTCGACCAGCGAGTCGTCTGCGCTCGCCCAATACGCCAACTATGTGGGCGCGCAGGTGCCCGTCGTCTTCGCGCCCACCAGCATCGGGACCTACCAAGGCGACGCCGGCACCCTGGTCGACTCAAAGCTCGGCGGATACGCCGCCAACGCGCTGGGACTGATGAACCCCGAGGACTGGTACTTCACGAAATAGCGGGCGGAGTCCCGATGTCTGCGGCGCGCCCCAGCCGTTCACCGAGCGCGACCATCTCGTCCTCGGAAAGCGTCTGCTCGACTGAAGAGAACAGCTCGCGTCCCTCCAGTGCGACGTGGCGGGTGAGCCGCGGGCCCAGCTCGTGTACCAAATCGATCTCAGCTCCATCAGCCGGGCGGCCGGCGTCGCGCCGGATCAGGATGTGGTCGAGGAGAGCGCGCACGACGGCCGGGTGAGCCACGTCCATGTGAGCGGCGTAGCCGGGGAGGACGATGTCCTCGTCGATCTGGAAATGCGTCTGCTCCTCCTGACTCCGAACGTACATACGATCGGGAAGGGCAGGAAGGAGAGGCGAACGCCCCTGGTCCCGACGACCCGGAATCGAGCTGGCGGACCGGTGAGGGAGGGGTCAGTGACGAAAGTGCTGCGTCCAGGGCCGGGGTCGATGAGGGGTCTGATGTGGTTGGCGAGGGTGGGGCCATCACCACTTGATCCTTGACGGTATGCAATGGGTTGGAGCGAAGTGGCGGCGCGCAATCATGCCCGGCGGCTCGAGCGGGAGGGATGGCTCGAGCGGGTGCTGATGCTGTGTGGCGACGGCTCGCTGTTCTTTGCCGAGGAGCGAGGCCGATGTCGAGCGGAGTCCTCAGCGCCCTGCTTCGTTGCTAGCAGCGTATTTCGCGAGGCGCGAACTCTTCCGCATCCAGCGGGACCAGCGGACGCGCTGCGTCGCGGTCGCTCTTCTGCTGGTCGTCCAGAGCAGCGACGTCGTCGACGTCGGGGCTGACTTCGGCTTTCACCGTGCCGGCGTTTGCTCGGTCGATCGCGTTTGGCGAACAGCCCGGCTCACGCCGCCTGCGGCTCGCGCAGGCGAAGCGACTGTCTGACGTCGACGAGCGCCGAGACGCTCACCCCTCGTCCCACACGACAACGCGAACACCGGCGAGCCGCGTGCTCCCAATCCCTGGCGAAGCGTTAGCGCTGGCCCATCGGCGGCTGGTGCCTCCTTCTGGGCGAGAGCGGGAGTCCCGCCCACTGTCGCGTCGATGCGCCACCGCTGGGCCGCTGGGCCGCTGGCGCGCGCGCCGCGACGGTCACAGCGGGCAGGCGACGCTCACGATCGGATCTCGTAGGTGACGAGCGAGCGCGGCGGCAGCGTCGCGGTGAAGGCGCCGTTCTTTACCGTGATCGGGGTCTGTGGGGAGAGCTGGTGGGTTGCGTTGGTCAGGTACGGCGTGATGTGCGGTGCGTCGAGCCGGTGTAGCGAGAACGCGGCGGTCTGGGCGCGTGTTGCCGTGTTCAGTGCGATCACGGCGATCGACCTCTCGCTGTTGCGGAACGCGCTCACCTCGAGGCCCGGGTCGCTTGTCGTCGTCCCGATGCGGACTGCGCCGGGGCGGATGAACCGGCTGAAGCTCGCGAACGCCCACAGCCGGCCGGAGGCGGCGACGGTATCGCCCGTGACATCGACCAGTCCCGTGTTCGGGCCGGTGACGGTCGTCGTGCTCGTGTTCGCGCCCCACAAGTAGAGGAACGCGCTCAGGTTCGCCGCGGTCAAACCGGTGTAGATATTCTGTGCCCACGTGAACCCTGACGACAGGGAGCCATCGTCCCAGGCGGGGTCAAACGGCCCGGTGTCGAACGGCGCCCACTCGGTCTCCCACACCGGTTTGCTCCAGCCCTTCAGCGGCGAGTTGAGTGGGACGAAGTAGCCGTGGCTGGTGAACAGCGCCGTTGCCGCGTTCGCTTGCTCGTCGGTCTCGATCGCGGCCGCGTACTGCTGCGCGTAGTTCCAGCCGATGGCGGCACAGCACTCCGCGCCCGTCGAAAGGCCGGACCGCGCGAGCGTCGCGCCGAGAATCCCCATGAAGTTGGCCGTCTGCGCCGGGCTCATGATCATGCTGTCCTGAAACTTGACCGGCAGGTTCCCCTCGTTCTCCGGGCCCACGTAGCTGAGCGGTATGCCCGCCGCGGCGTAATCCTTCGCGTACTGCACGAGGTACTTGGCGTACGCCTGGCGCCAATCACCGCTCTTGCAGCTCGCGCCCGGGATCCCGCAAACCGTGCCGCCGTGGGTCGCCAAGTCGTTGGTCTTCATGAACGCCGGGGCGCTCCACGCGTCGGCGAACACATCGCTGACGCCATAGTCAGCCTTGATCTGCTTGGCGAACCACAGCTGCCCTTGATCCTGGTCGACCTCGGCGAGCGTCAGATACGACGGCTTCGCGTTCGGGCTGCTCGGCGCGTGCGGCTCGATCGTGAATCCTTTGTCGGCGCTGATCTCGTTGCGTAGGATCGTCAGGCCCGCGCCGTTGGTCGGGCTGTAGAGCAGGCTCAGCACCTGCTTCTGGACCGAGGCTGGCGCGCTCATCAGTGCCTTGGCCTGTCCGAACCCCTCCGACACGCCAAATCCGGCGATGCGCTGGTACTGCTCGGCAGCGTCGATCGTGACCGTGGCCTGACCGGAGGAGGAGGTTCTCGCCGTGCCCGGCGAGCCGCCACCACAGCCGGCTGCTAGCAGCGGGACCGTGGCCGCCGCACACCACGCAACCAGCCGTCCAAAGGTTCGAAGCGCACGCAGGAGGACTTCGGTGATGGCGAGCATGTTAAGGTGCTTTCAGCGGTCGGAGGGATTGCGGCAGGCAGTCGCTCACGACCCCCACCGTGACTGCGGGTTGATGCCCTGAGCCTCGACCATTTCGGCGGGCACGTGGCCGCTCGCGGTCGGGGAGGGGGGTTCCTCACGCCATGCGTGCGCATGCAGCGGACGAACGCGATACTTGAGCGGGTCTCCTCGGCCTGCAGTTCGTGTTGGTAGCCCGCACATCTTCGCGGCCGTCTGACAGCCGGCGTGGTGGGGTTCACGTCGGCGTGAACGAGAGCTCGATGGTCCGTTGCTGAGCTGGGTTGATCCGGGGAGGTAGTCCCGTTGGGTACCGTCGGAACGACAGGCTGCCACCCGTGTGGCGGCGACCAGACGACGGCGGCGGACAACCGGGAGCCAGGGCCGCCGCCGAAGCGCCAGCAGACGGATGCACTCACTGCGTGCCGGTGAACGCATCGGTCAATTGTCGGCCGGGTCAGAAGGACAACTGGCAGACCGACGCGGCGGATTTGAAGGCGGGCGACTGGATGTTGATCGAGGCGGGGAGCACGAACGACACGCCGTTCTCGATCACGGCAGTGCCGGGCCCGGGGGGGCTGCGCGGGGCACCGGTCGTCGGGTCTGGGAAGCCGCTGATGCCGTGCGCTCGCATGCACTCTGCGGCTGCGAGGAACTGCCGCTTTGTGGCGGCCGTGTTGGCGTTCGGCGCGGAGGGGTTTCCACCCGGTAGCAGCCTGGAGCACGCGTTCTCGGCGGCGTGGAACGACGGTGATCCCACCATGATCCCGGTGCCTTAGAGCGAGAAGTTGCCAAAGCTGTCCGGATCCGGGAAGTTGGTCACGCCGTGGGAGCGCACGCACTCTGAGTACTTGACTGAAGCCGCCCGGACAGAGGCGCGGTTGGTGCTGCTGTCGGGTTTGCTGGAGGAGCCACAGCCGGCGAGTGCAAGCGCGGCGAGGAGGAGGGACAGGCCGGCGAGTACGCGCAGGCGGCCGGCGTGAAATCGCGTGGGCATGCCTGCGTTTTATAGCCGCCGGCCGGTCACGGCGCCGGACCCGCACAAGAGGACGTTGTAGTCGTTGAGCATCGCGACGATGCATGGCGTCCCGATGCTGATCGAAGCCAGCGAGCCTTGCAGCCGGATTCGCCTTGTGGCGGCCCGATCCGCCACGAGTTGCAAGCGCACCCGACTGTCACTCTCGGGTTGGAGCAGGTACCGGTAAACGCTTGCGTCGCTGCTGGATGTAACGACGAGCGATCCCGGTGTTGAACGTTGCGCGCTCGCGCGGGCCCTCAGACGACCGCTTCGCCTGTGCGAACGACGACGGCGCGTTGGTGGCACCCGCCGACCGCCATAACGGGGCGCTGTCGAGATCGACGAAACCGAGCGGTCTCGGAGCACAGACGAGTCGGCTGCCGCGAGGCGCGGGGCAATCATTCCCAAGCGGTTGTCTCGAGAGGTCAGAATCGCCGCCTCGGTGCTTCCACTCCCCGGCCAGCCCGGCGCCTTGCGGAGCATCACACCGACTCCCCGCGCGCCGGACGCCGAGCGCCAGAATTGCGCTCGTGCGCCTAAGCGACGACATGAAGCGGCTGGTCCTGGAGCAGCGGCTCGGCTTCGCGGCCACGGTCTGCGCCGACGGGACGCCGAACCTCTCGCCGAAGGGTACAACCACGGTCCTCGACGACGAGCGCCTCCTGTTCGCGGACATCCACTCCCCGGGCACGGTGCGAAACCTTGAGCGCAACCCGTCGATCGAGCTGAACGTCGTCGACCCGATCGTGCGCAAGGGCTACCGCTTCAAGGGTAGGGCTGCGCTGCACTCTGAGGGCGACACCTACGAGGAAGGGCTCAGGCTACTCGGAGAGCGCGGTTACGATGCGAGCCGCGAGCGGATCAAGACGATCGTGGTAGTCGAAGTCGAGCGCGCGGCGCCCCTTGTCTCGCCCGCGTACGACTCCGGAGCGAGCGAAGAGCAGGTCGCGGAGGTGTGGGAGCGGCGGGTCGCGCAGCTCCGCGGTGGACAGCGCGGGGCTCGAGGATCCCGATAGGCGGGGCCGTGGATAAGGCCGTTGTCGATCAGTCTCGCGCGGACTGACGCTCCTCTCCCGGAACGGCAGCCCGCTCAATCGCCCGGTGACCGACCGGATCTGATGTCCCGCCGGCGGCTCTCGTGATGGCCGATCACCCGACTGCTAAGTAGTTCGCCTTGGTAATTCGGCGGTGGCGAAGCCGCCGTGCTGCTCGTGAGCAACAGAGGCGGTGTCGGGGCTGGCGTTGGCGACACGCTCCGTCCTGCAGGCAATCCAGAAGTATCGCCGGAGGCGTTGAGACTTGTGCTCAGCGGCAGAGCGCCAGCCACGCTCGCCTGAATCCACGGCGTTGCCACACGCGGACTGGACGAAGGGAGCGGCCTTGACGGCGGCCTGCCGCGGCAGGCGCGCGACGCCTCGTTTTCGTCCGTCCCAGCAGCGAACCTCGAGTAGTCGCTGGCTACCGCTCGCAGAGGCAAAGCATGTGCCGAGTCCCCACGATTGGCGTTACGGCGCTGTTACGCGCCGCCCTACACAATGGGGCCGCGATGCCGTACGCACGCCTTCTCGTAGCGCTCGCCATCTGCGTCATCGCGCTTGCCGCGTGTGGCTCCTCCTCCAAACCCAGCAGCTCTGGATCTGCCGACACGCAGGCGGTGAAGTACGCCGACTGCATGCGGGCGAACGGTGTGCCGAACTTCCCGGATCCGGGCTCGAACGGCGCACTCCCCAACCCCGCCCTGCCAGCGTTCCGAGCGGCCCAGAAGGCCTGTGCGCAGCTGCAGCCGGTCGGCCTGCACTTGCACGGTCCCCCCGCGCCGACAGCCGCCGAACTGCGCGCCGCGCTCGCGTTCGCCCGATGCATGCGCACACACGAGTTCACGCGCTTCCCGGATCCGCTTACGACGGTATCGGACGTGGCGACGCTGACGTTGGCCCCGGGGGAGTACTTCCCCGCCGTCGGCAACGGAACCGAGGTCCAGTCGCCGGCGTTCCGGCAGGCAGCCAAGGCCTGCGGAGTGCAGCTGCCGTCGTTACCTCCCCCACCGGCGAACAACACGGGCCCGTCGTAGCCATCCCCGTCCAAGCAACGGGAGGCGCGACCTGCGTCTCGCACCGGCTGGCGACCCTCGACGAGACGGCAGCGTCGAGCTGTACGCCGCCCGCGAGGACGCGGCCCGTCGTGGGCGGCCAAGGACCACTTAACCATCACGCCCCGGTCGTCGCAGACGTCACCATAACGCCCTCCTCGAGCAATGCTCGACGAGGTCGTGGGCCGCATGTGTCGACCGGTCAAGCTCGACCCACCGGCGAACCACTGGTGCGCCACCATCGACGTTCAATGGCCGGCGTTCTCGCAGGCCGCAGCCACGTGCCGGTGGCGCAACGTCCGCCGCTGCGATTACCCGACCGACCCAAATTGTCTGTCGACGTCCCCAGGGTCTATTGAGAGCATGACCGGCTGCCAGCAACCACCAACGATTCGGGCGGAGTGCCGGTTGGCAGCGCGGATCGGTCTGGCCGCGCTCAGCATGGTGCTCTTCACCGCGGGCTGTGGCGGGTCGGCCAGCACGACGAGCTCCGCAATAACGATCGGATCGGTCCCGGCGAAGTTCCGGAACGAGGTCGAGTCGGGGCTTGAGTACTCCAAATGCATGCGCACGCACGGCGTGCCGAACTTCGCCGACCCGAAGATCAGGGTGTCGGCCACCGAGCTGATCATGCAGAACCCCCAGATGAGCCCGACCGAAGTCGCTTCCCCCGCCTACCAATCCGCCGCCGCGGATTGCGCCAGGTACCTTCCGCAGCAATCGCAGGCGCCAGCCGTCACCGGTGCAGGGAACTCCCAGCAACAAGCGCTCCGGTTCTCCGACTGCATGCGCTCCCACGGCGTCCCGAACTTCCCCGACCCGACCGTCAGCGGTGCGTTCAAGCTCGGACCAGCGATTGACCCTCAGGCGCCCGCGTTCACCGCGGCAATGCGCGACTGCCGCAACCTGCGCCCCGCGACGCTTCAGTTCAGGTCGTGAGCGAGCTCCCGCTGCACGACGTGGCCCAAGCGCTAACGGTCGCAGTGGCGGTCGGCGTACAACCCCGCTCGGCAGCCCGATCTCCGCGATGTGCTGAAACGATCAGCTGCCCGGTGACTTTCGTAGCAAGTGCCGGGATTCGCAAAGCCGTGGTTGGGCGTCGGTCCGGTCGCCGTATGCCAGTCGCCGAAGTTCCAGGCGTACCCGCTTCTCCACTCGTCAGGCCCGGACCAGCTGAGGGCCCGGTCGCCGATCCATGACGAACTGGGGCCGTCGCAGCCGGCCACGACCCGTCGATCCGCTGGATCGCGGTAACCGCGGCGATACCGCGCCACCATAAGGCCGGTTACCGCTCCGCGCTGCTTCGCCACGCGTTTGAAAGCCGCAAACCAGCTCGACAACGTCTTCGCGTTGGACGATGTGCGAGGGTCTCGGCGCTCGTCTACGTCAGACAGTCGCTTTGCCTGCGCGAGCGGCAGGCGGCGTGAGCCGGGCTGTTCGCCAAACGCGATCGACCGAGCAAACGCCGGCACGGTGGAAGCGGAAGTCTGCCCAGCCCGTGGCGAAGCGCAAGCCGGCCTCGACCAGCTCAGGCGAGCAGAGCAATCGTCACCTACTGGCCGGTACTAGCCGGCAGACGGGCCCGTGGCTAACGATTCCAGGGGGCGCGCAACTGGCGAGGAGCGAGGCCGATGTCGAGACGGTACTGACGCCTGCCTTCGTCTCCGCGCTGGTGTCCACCCGGTGGGGCGGATGACCACGCGTTAGCTCGCGGGACGGTCCAGCACGCCGCGCTTCGGGTGTCGGGCCGCCCGTTCGCAATCTCTTACGCGTTCGCGGGGGGTCGGAGCACCTCCTCGAACCAGGTGCGAAAGTCGGTCGCGGTGGGGGTCGCGGCCGCCCAGTCGGCCTCGTACAGCCCGTCGTTTTGGGCGGCGTGCATCTCGGTCATATCCAGGATCGCCTGCTCGCTGGCGCCACGCGCGGCCAGCATCGAGGTGAACTCCTCGATGCTGGTGCGGCGGTAGGCGACGGGCTGGCCGAGCACGTCGGACATCACCTCCGCCATCCCGGCCGGGGTCAGACGGTCGGGCCCGAAGACGGGAAGATGCTTCTGTCCGGTCCATGAGCGGTCGCTCAGCAGCTCTGCTGCGGTCTGGGCGATGTCGCGGGTGGCGACTAACGGGAGCGGCCGGTCGGCCGCGTAGGTCAGAGAGAGCACCCTCTGTTCGCGGATCGCGTCGAGCTGGCGGTCGAGGTTCTCCATGTAGAACGGCATGCTGAGCGCCCGGTAGGCCGTGCCCGAGCGTTCGATCTCGGCATCCATCGCGAACGCGGCCGACAGAAGACCAGCCGGCTTTGGCCAGCCATGCCCGGCGCTTGAGACCGCGACGACGTGGCCGACGTTGTGGAGGCGGATCGCCGCAGTGCCCGCCCTTGCGAACGCGAGGTAGTGCGCCTCGGCGCTCGCTGCCTGCGGGTTCGGGGGCACGAGCCAGAACAGCGCCTCCGCGCCGGGTAGCGCCTGGTCGAGGACGGCTGGGGCGTCGTGGGAGCCCTCGACTAGCTCTACGCGCTCGCGCACACTGGCGTCGAGCCTGGAGGCGTCGCGAACGATGACCCGGACGGAGTGGTTGCCGGCGAGCAGTCGGGCCACGAGCTGGCTTCCGACCTGCCCGGTGGGAGTGGTGATGACGATCATGAGGCACTCCTATTAGGAAGTGGGGTTCCGGTTCCTGTTAGATGCTAGCTGATAACCGGAACTACAATTCCTCTTACGCCGTGTCCACCACCGACCGTTCCATGCGTGCCGATGCTCGCCGCAGCCACGACGCGATCCTTGCTGCCGCCGGGGAGCTGTTCGCAGCGCGTGGCAGCGAGGTCCAGATGGACGAGATCGCCGAGCGCGCCGGGCTAGGCATGGGGACGCTGTACCGACACTTCGCCACCAAGCAGGCACTACTAACCGCGATCGTCGCGCAGCGCTTTGCGGCGATGATCGATCTGGCACGCGCCGCTGAGCAAGTCGCAGATCCCGGCACATCGTTCGAGACGCTGCTGCGCAGCTACCTGGAGGCCGCCGAGCGCGACGTCGCGTACCGGTACGCCATCCTCGGGCCCGAGACGACGGCTTGGGACCAGATCGCCGAGCAGAAGACCGAGTTCGCCGAAATCGCACAGCGGATCCTCCGACGCGCCGTGGACGCCGGCCACGTGCGAAGTGACCTCCGCTTCGAGGACTTCGTCCTCATCACGCGTGGGGCAATGGCCAACATGAACCCGGGGGACGACGACTGGCGCCGACACCTGACGCTCACGCTCGAGGGCATCCGCACTCCCAGCGAGTAGCCGCCACCAGCCGCCTACCCCGTCCAACCCCAAGGTCACAGGCGCAGCCGATCAGCGCCGCCCACAGTCTGCCCTTCCCTCTGGGCAACGCGAGCCCTGCTCTCCGTTGAGCAGAAGCATGTCCCTCCGTCGCCGGTCTTCCCGCTTTGCGCGGACACCAAGGCGCTCTGTTCAGTTCTGAATTGTCGGGCGGATCCAACGGTCTAAAGCGCCCGTCAACATCGATGCTGCTAGCCCGAAGCGGCACTGTCATTCGACCACGGCGGGGGTGGGTGGGGTTGGTGGGCGACCCGGCTTCCTGAACCTGGCCGCCCACCGCGGGTGGTGAGTTGTTAGGTGATCGTGATCTTTGTACGCTGAACGACCCTGTGGTGGCTCTGGAAGGTTCTCAGGGTGAGTGTGTAGCGGCCGGAGCGTAGGTGGCGGAGGTGGCGAGTGAGTACGAGTTGCCATTGACCGGGCCCGGTCGGCACCGCTACCCCGGTGGCGTAGACGTGGTGCGCCCGCGAGACGCTCGCGCCCAGGTCGTCGCTGTCGATCGTGAACTTCACCACTCCCGAGACCAGTCGGGTGGAGCATTTCTGCACCTTGGTCGTGTGCTTGTGGCCGTTCTTTGTAGTCGTCTTTTTGACGGTATTGCAGACGACCAGCTCGATCTGCCCGGCAGGACCGCTAGCTCCGGTCGCGCCGTTCTGCCCTGGCGCTCCGGTGGCTCCGGTCTGGCCGGCCTGACCCTGCGGTCCGGGGGGGCCTTGCGGCGGCGGGGCCGGCGTCTGCGGCGTGATCGTTACGGACGGTGCGCTCGTGCTCGTGGTTGGGCTCGTCGCGTCGATCGCCGATGGGGCCACGTAACTCGAGCCTCCACCACCGCCCCAGCCTCCGTTTGAAGAACAGCCGCCACCACCGCCGCCCCAGTATCCGCCACCTCCGCCCCCACCACCGTTGTCGGGCGGTTGTGAATCACCAGTGCCGCCGAAGCCGAAGTCCCCCGCCGTCGCGGCGGTGTTGCTAGGGTCGCACGCGGACGAGGTGCCCGCTGCACCGCCCGCGCCGAGAGCACCTGCGCCGCCACCACCGGCGCCAGTCGCGGCGCCCCCAGCGTTTCCGCCACCGGTAGCGAACGCCGCACCGCCTCCCCCGCCGGCCACGATCAAGCGCGAGCCCGCAGAGTAGCTGAGAGCCGCGGACACAGTCCGCACGTCTGAAGCGCCGCCACCGCCGCCGCTTGCGTCGCCACCGCCCGCACCGCCGCCATTAAAGCCGCCGGCCGAGCTGCCAGAGCTGCAAAAACCACCACCCAGGTCCCCTGGAGCGCCCGGGCCTCCGACCTCGACATAGAGGACAGAACCGGGACTGACCGCAAAGTCGGCGCTGATCTCACCACCGATCCCGCTAGTCCCACCTTGACAACCGTTCCCACCGGGCGCCCCGATCGCGTCAATCGCGACCTCCGTCACCCCGACCGGCACCACATACGCCTGCTCGCTGCCGGTGAAGGAAAACGTGACAGCCTGGGCCGTCGCTACCGCAGCAAAGTACAGCAGCGCTGCCACGCAAACGACACGCCAAGCCGCTCGTCGTCCCATCCCAAAAGACATCGCCATCACCCTGACCCCGGGTCCCGGCGCCGCACCGTCCACGCCGCAAAGTCCCCATTGAAAAGGACAGGCCAAGTTCCGTGCCCCGACCCTGAAGCAGACCCGCCAGACGGGTTCAGCTCTGCGCCCCGTCACGCAAGCGACGCTACCCCGCGAAGATCGTGTTAGGCAACCGACCTAACTCCTAGCCTTGATGCCTTCCGGAATGATCGAGAAGGGGCACGCCGGCTCTGGCACGGTCAGCAGCAGCGCGGCTGTTCCGCGGAACCCCAGCTCTCGCTTAGATACAGGACCGGCGGTCTCGCGGTGAGCCGACTTTCGTCGCCGATCCGCAGACTGCTGGATCGATCGACACGCAGGGGTACCGCTTGACCGCCCCTCTCCCTGGAAGGAGCAGCGCATTTGCCTGGCCGAGTTTTTCTCGACCCGCTTTCCTTACGCCGCAGTACTTGTCCGCAGTAGGGTCGGGATGCGCGCTTAGCGCGGAATCCGAGTCAGTCGAAGACGCTTGCACGCGGCTCTCTGCCGGCTAGCACGGCCAACAGCTGACGATCGCTCTGCTCGCCTGACACGGTCGAGGCCGGCTTGCGCTTCGCCACCACGAAGGCAATCGCCAGCCGGGGGCGAGCTTGGACGAGCGCAACGGCGAACGACCCGGCCCGGACCGCCGCACCGGAGGATCCGCTCGCGCACGAGCTCCGGTGCGAAGCCCGCGGGTGCGCGCATATCGCCGGCACAGCACGCGGCGTGGCTCCTCGAGGTTGGATGACCAGCGGGATTGTGCAACCCGGAGAGGAGCTGGCCTGTGTCATTCTCGCGCGCCGGTTTGCGCTGCTGGCGGAGCGGGATTAGCATCGTCGTGCTTCGCAGCGACTGTCGGTCGGGCACGTGGTCATCAACCTCAAACGAGCGCTCATAGCCGGGGCGGTGGCGATTTTCCTCACCGCCAGCCTTGGCCTAGGGGGCGGTGGTCGGACGCTGCCCCGCGCCCTTCCTGTCGGGCCGGGGACGCCCCTGGTCGGTCATGCTGGCCCGGTCAGTAGCGTCGCGTTCAGTCCAAACGGACGCACCCTCGCGACCGCTACCGAGAACGGGACCGTCGAGTTGTGGGACCTGCGAAGCGACCGCGTTTCCGGGACGCTCAGGGGGCTCATCCGCATCGTGGACAGTGTCGCGTTCAGCCCTGACGGTCGTACCGTCGCCGCGGGAAGCCGAGGAGGCGTGGTTCGTTTCTGGGACGCCCCGAGCCGCAGGCGGCTCGGCGCGGCGCTCAGGGCGCACGCCGGCTCGGTCTACAGCGTCGCGTTCAGTCCCAACGGGCGCATACTGGCAGCTGCGAGCGCCGACGGGACGGTCCAGTTATGGGACGCCGGCAACGACAGGCTGATTGGACAGCTCAACAATCATGCTGGCGCTATCGGCAGCCTGGCATTCAGTCCCGATGGACACAGTCTCGCCGCCGGGGACATCGGCGGAACTATCGTTTTGTGGGACGTAGCGAGCCGCCAGCCGCTCGGAGTTGCGCTGCAAACCCATCACCTCGTCAACAGCGTCGCCTACAGCCCCGACGGTCGGATCCTCGCAGCGGGAAACGGCGATACCAGGACCGTAAGTCTGTGGGACGTGCAACGCCACCACTTGATCCGGACTCTGCACATCGGTAACAACGGCCCTGTAAACAGCGTCGCGTTCGCTCCCCACAAGCGAATGCTCGCCATCGGCAGCGAGGCCGGGACGGTCGAGCTATGGACTCTGAAAGGCGACAATGCGCTCGCGACGCTGAACGGCGGCACCGGCCCCGTCTTTAGCGTTGCGTTCAGCCCGGACGGGCAGACCCTCGCCGCCGGAGGGTTCAGCGGGACGATAAGTGTGTGGCGGAGAGTCTCTTAGCGCCACCAAGACCGGGTTGACCCCGATCCCGGTTCGTCGCCGGACAGCGCTTTCGGCATAGCCGAACGTGCGTCCCGTTGGACAACCACCCTGATCCTTCCGGGACGCACGGACCCGCGATTGGCTGGCGACAGCAGGGGTCGCGGCACGGCACAAAGTGGGGAATTAAGTGCGTTCGAAAGAACTGTAGTTCGTGCTTGACCTCGGTCCGCTCGCGGCCCCGTACACACTGGGATTGCGGTTCCTGTCGTGGTGGACAGCCGAGCCGGACTACCCACTCACTACGTGAGCAGATAGTCCGCCTCGGCTGTCATAAGCTGGCTCGCCTCAACTGAGTGGCTTGTTGCCTCGTGCGGGTTTCGGTTCCACGACGACTGCGCCGATGTTGCTCGTGCCGGTGTACCGAGCTCGTCGGATGCGTCTGCAGGTCGGGGGGATCTCAGACGTCGAGCTGCTCGACGATGAGAGCGCCAGGCATGACGGCGATGCCCGGGCCGTGAGGCGTTAGCGAGCTCGGGTAGAGCGCGACCGCTGGGCCCCGGCGTCGATCTCGGCGGCGAGCTCCCAAGCCGCGGCGGACAGGTGACCTAACGCCTGGGCGATCGCGACCACGCTTACGCCCGTGCGCGCGAGAGACAAAGCACCGACGCCGTCATCGAGGCGCTGCCACACCTCGGCGGAGGCGAGCGACAAGCGCCACGGCGCCGGGCGAAGCTCTTGGGGCGGTAGCCATGGCGGCCCTGACTTCCAGCCGAACGCTTGCTCGGCGGCGTAGGCATAAGCGGTTTGCTCTTGCGCGGCCGCGTCGGCGAGTGCTCGCAGCCGCCGCCGCGGGAAGCCGGCGTCTGGTGGCGGTTGCGCGTGCTCGCGGACCGCATTTAGCCAGCGGCCCTCCGAGATCTCGAGCTGCTCCCTGGCCCGATCAATGCTCACTAGGCGCCACCAGATGTCGGCTGAACGACGGATCCTCCGAGGGTGCGACGGCGCTGGCGGACGGGGGCTCGGGGGAGAGCATCCGAGCCAGGTCGGCGCGGCGTATCCGCCACTTCCTCGGCCCGGCCTTGGCCGCTGGCAGCTCACCGCTGGCGATCCACCGGCGCACCGTGACCGTGGTGACCTGGGGCTCCTCCGCCACTTGGGCCGGCGTCAGATACTCATCCTCCGCCACCTAGGGGAGCATCGATAAGAGTACTTGTGCGTACACGATCGACTGTTATGACACTTGAATGTCCAGACTGGTTCGATCCGCGCACGCGATATGACCGACGAGCCGGTCCGCTTGGAGCGCCAGCTGCTGACCGCGCGTGAGGTTGCCGAGCTGCTGCGGCTGCCGGTCTCGACGGTGTAGGAGCTGGCGAGGACGGAACGGCTCCCACACCTGCGGATCGGGCGAGCGACGCGCTTCAGCCCTGAGGACCTCGAGACGTATCTGGCCGACGTGTGCGGGTCGGTGCCACGGCGCCGCCGCGCCGAGCTCGCCTGAGCCCCCTTCCGGCGCCCGAGTTCCGGCCAGTTTTCACCGAAAGTGCTACCCGCGAGTGGTACCCGGACCGTCTGAAAGCGCAAAGCACGACCGGCGAGCCATGAAAAAGCCCTGGGATTACCAGGGCTTTCATAAGGAGCGGCTGAAGGGACTCGAACCCTCGACCTTCTGCATGGCAAGCAGACGCTCTAGCCAACTGAGCTACAGCCGCGCGATCTGGCGAAGCGCGAATTCTAGCGGCGGACCTCGGAGGT
>Ga0335074_10000243_pt1 | contig 83790 bp, 77 predicted proteins | sample Lox_Sample_23_FD_206715 | JGI IMG/M metagenome (GOLD analysis project Ga0335074, IMG submission 206715) | Soil microbial communities from Loxahatchee National Wildlife Refuge, Florida, United States - Lox_Sample_2.3 | ecosystem: Environmental > Terrestrial > Soil > Wetlands | place: USA... | reverse complement strand
TGTCCATCTACGCTCCAGTGGACACTTATTCCTAAGTGTCCACTTCGGAGAATGCCTCTCATTTAGGTGATTGTCGAGACGGTCTCAACCGGACGCTTACACGGAAACGAACAACGCAAGTATTCCTCCGCACCGTTAGTCGTGAGCTTGGCGCCATCGGGCGTTGGAGCTGCAACAAGCAGCGCAAACACCGGCGGGCCCCCCGGTCAAGCGCCCATCGAGGTAGAGGTCATGGTGTACGGAGGCCTCAAACAAATTGCCCGTCAGATATCTTCGGCGACGCTGCCGAATAGGAGTGGAATTAGTGTTTCCGCAGGGCTGACGCGAGCAGCAACGGGATAAGGTCTATTATGGGTTATTTGGTCGCGGTAGATTATACGGTTAGAAAGACCATGGACGAAACCAAGACGGGTCGAAAGAATAAGCTAGGGTCGCCGGAGTTATACCTGCCAGGTTTTCGAGGCCCGAAGAGGGGTTGTTTCCCAGGAGGGTGCTGAATGGGAGCGCCTAGGAGTGCGCAAGCGGCTGCCAGCAATCCCGCGACGGACCAGGACTTCTTTGTCCGATTTCTGGGGCGTCTCGAATCCTTTCCACCCAACATCGTCATGGCGGCGTTCTTTTTCGTCGGCCTTTTATTGATGTTGGGCAGTTTTGTCTTAGGACTAAGCAGCGTCGTGGACATGTCCACTGGCAAGGAATACGGATATGTCTACGAGATAAACTGGGGGTTCAACTACGTCGTGCTTGTCCCTATTGCTGTCTACTTCTGCACAGCCGCGCTCAATTCCATTCACCAGACAATCATCAAGGTTGCAGATTCACGGATGATTGTCACGGAGAACGGCGAGTTGCTGGATCGGTCCAGCCTGAATCCGAGTTGGCAGGGTTACGGTCGGCGGGCGATCCAGGTTTGGTTTGTCCTGGTCTTTCTCGTTGGCATTGCGGTCGGCGCAGAATGGTGGCACTCGTGCATATTTCCGCTGCACTTGACCGAAGCACAGTTGCTGGCGTTCAAGACAGAATTTCCCGGCTGGACTCTGTCGCCTTACTTTTCACACGGTCAAATTCATCCGTTTACCACGGTCGCTTTTGGCGCGTTCGCATTCTGCGCCGAAGGCGCCGTCGCATCCGTCTTCTTGCTCTTTATCAGCGTGATATTCGCTTTTGCGACATGGGTATTCGGATACACGAACGAGGATGTCCCAGCAGAGTTGTTTCCAAATCCGAGGTCTGGGGACTTGCGTCGTGGGTTCGAGTGTTTTCAACTTTTTATCGAAAACCTGCTTTTGGCGACAGTCGGATTATGCCTTGTCTTCTTCATGACCCGGATACAGTCCGTATTTGTCGACTCGGATTCGAAGTCAGTCATGAGCTTCATCGCTGGCGACATCGGCCGGGGATTTTTCCAAGGACTTAAGGAGTTGGTGAAGGCCGGCGACACCGGGCTCTTCGCTACAGGAAAGAACCTGGGCTATTCGATCGCGATGGTGGGCTCCGCTACAGCCTTGAGCATAACGACGGGCTTCCTGACACCTTCGACTATTGTCCGGCAAGCGGCCATGCGCGCCAAGGACCGGCTCAAGGACTGGGCCCCCCACCATGAGGAAGCGGTACAGAAGCTCTACGGCTTATCGCCCCAGGACGCGATCGGCAAGCTGGATGAGATGGTCTTCTGGCCGATTCTTTATCCCGCGCCCGTGCAGTTGCTGTTGTTCGCGGTTTTGGCCGCCGGCTGCTTCGTTTTTTACAAGCTTACGCTGGTCCTAGTCGGCGTGCTGTTGTTTTCAGGCGTCCGGCAATTTCTCAGCGCGTTCTCCTCGAAAGGCCGGGAATCCGGATAAAGCCCCTTCCGGAAGCGATATGCGTCAACGCGGGACGCCAAAAGGCGCGGATGAACCCTTCCGCACAAGATGCACGTGATGAGAGGACAGGGGCTTCGCGCCCTAGCACCCTCAACCCGCGACCCAACCCACAGAACAATGTGACCTATGCCACTTCCCCGAACCTTGGAAAGGAGAAAAGAGGCGCTATGGTATCTTGACAGCCTTTATCAGCGAAGCGAAGGTTCACCAGATCGCATTCATGGGTGGCCTCCTGTAGGGGCAATTGGGTCCGCTGCAATAGCGCAGGAATATCAGAACTGCCAGGCTATGTGTTACGGCGTTTCGCGATCGATCTCGAAGTAACACCGCTGTCTTTAGGAGTTCTATCCTTTTCTTGAAGTGCCCTGAACCTCCGCAAGAGGCCGACGTACCTGCATACGTACGGAGAGCTGTGGGTTAGCTGGCTTTGCGAAACGACACAGTGATGGTGTCACGCTTGGCGAATGGCCGAAAGCCCCGGCTGTTGCCGGATTGCGGAGTTTCGGCAAGGATCTCCCAGCCGTCGTTCACCATGCGCGTGATGTGCTTGTCCATTGTTTGCATGCTCGGCAGCAATCTCTGCCGATAATATTCGCCCGTCCAATTTCGCTCGTAGGTAAACGACTTCACTTTCATCCAGGCATCACTCCAAGGTGTCTCTTATAGGCTACGAATGGTGATCGGAAACTTCAAGTCTTATCGTGGCGACAATTCGGATGGGGAGAGTGGGAACTAAACCCATGAAACTGATGTTCTGCCTGTGGAGGAGAGGCAAGCCGTTTGCTTTGGACAAGAAGTTTCCCCGAGAAAAAGCCATGCGGACCGCCGGAAACATGTATATTGAGTGCCTTGCCTGGATTGCGCGAATGTCCAACGGGAACGATACCTCCCACATCACGATCGAGCGTCGCTTTGATGTGAATGGCAATGTCACTGAGGAATGGTTTCGCTCCTACGTTGGTGAGTTGTCGAAGTACGGTGGTGCCAAAGAGGACGTGAGCTGTGACGTCCATCTCACTCCGGATCTTGAGAATCGGGTTGCTTTTCACAGTCGCAGGGCGTGGAGCGATTACGTTCTGGCAAATTGGAAGAATGCCGCGGAGTCGGATATCTGGCAGTATGGCGGCACCGTACGGCGCGCCCACTGTAATCATCGACGCCAGCATGTGGTTCTGACAGTAGAAGCCGAGGATACTTCGCAAGTCGAACGGATATTTGAAGAGCTTTCGCGCACTCTGTCACTGGCACCCAGCCCGCAAAATCCATACAGGTACCGACGCTCGTCTATGGAGTTTGAAATTGGGAACTGGAGACCGGACTTGTTTGTCGCAGGGATCCGGAAAATTGCTGACATCCTCGGTCCCAATCCCGACATTGCGGACGCCTGGGCCAAATCGTTTGAGGGAGAGATCGAAAAGCTGACACCATATTCTGATCTGCAGAGTTTTTCGGACGAACTGGGAACTCGGGTGAGCCGCTTCGGGGAGATTGCCATCCGCATGCAAGCGCGAAGCATAGGTGTGGGCATCGGAGTGACGTCCGACCATAAGAAACTTCGCATTCGCACCACCCTGCCTCCGACGGAGGTCGACAACCTGCTTACCGCGTGGCCTAGCGATCTCCAGCTGAAACAAATCAAGGCGGCCGACACCGGTGCCGAATTGGGTGGAACGGCACCCGCTCCCGCGGAAAACCCTTGGCTTAAGTACGGCATACCAGTCGTTGTGGCGTTCGTAACCGCAGTTTCTGTTGCCGGAGCGATTAGCCTCAAAAAAGCAATTTGGCCAGAGTACAAGGTCACGTTGCTTAGTCCGCCCACCAGCAACGGAGTTGCGAAATGGTCGGGCGCCTGGATCCCGATCGATTGGTATCTGCAACCGGACCAAGCGTCTTTCCGAGGGACAAAGAAAGGTGTTGCTGCAACCGTCAGAATAGACTCCGCTTCAGACCCTGAGCAAACGATGGAATCGAAACCGCCACTGAATGTCACGTTGAGGCCGGGCAGCTATGTGATCGTAATCGATTCGCCGGATGCCTCTCCCCTGCAATTCCAGTTGATCGTCGAAAACCCAGGGTCCCATGCCTCTTCTTCTACTCCCTGAGAGTGGGTCTGGATCGCGGACTGCAAGAAGAGAGGGGGACTAAAGCCCACTTCACAATCACCGCAATACCGGACGTTGCCGGTGCAAAGATCCTCTAGTCCCGAGAACGGGATTCGGGAGTCGTGCTGAATCTTTTCAATCTCGTACAGTGGTGCGTAAACCGACGCATTCGTACTCGATCACCGCATTCTAGGGTGAATGGAAGTCCTCGAATGGCAGTCCCAACTGAGAGCTCCAAGTGTGTCGCCATTCAGATGATTCGTAACTCGTTGCCGTCCGGACTGCCGCAAAGAATATCCAACCTAAGGAGCCTTAAGAAACAATCGGGTATAAAGCTAGGAGGCTCCTGATTGCTACAATATGCACTCATGGTTACAGTTGGGATTGTTAAGTACGATCCAACAGGTAATTGGTACCTATCGATCCGTTGGTGCCCAGTACTACATCAGACTTTATTGGCGATGTGGGTCCCTCAGCACCTGGTCGAGTTTAAGGCATGCGGAGTGGAAAGGATCTTCCATAGTGACGGTCGAAGCTGCAGGTAGCCCTTCTGCTCGGAACGAATCCTTCCGTGATCCTGTGTGAAGCTTTGACCTTATGTGCTCTTAACCAGGCGATCGCGGTCGCGGACCGTTGCGGTTGCCACTAAGTCGGTTGTCTTGGAGATTAGAGGCCGTGTGCGAGGATACAATTTCCGCATGAAACCAAGAACAACAGTCGTTGTTCTGCTTCTGTGTTGTTTCCTGATCCTTCTGACAGGAAGTTCGGCTCCTGTCGCAGATGGCCATCCCGAAGCAGGAGCACCGTACGTTCCGCGCACGATGCGAGTGGATTACTACCACACTGGAAACTCAAAGCAGGAGTGGTTCAGTCTGGATCGCTCAGTGATCGAGCCATTGGAATGGCCGGGGAATCTTTCGAAGGCAATTGATGACAGTCAGCTCGGAAACTATCTGTTTGAAGTCCGACAAACGGACACAGGGAAGCTCCTCTACTCGCGTGGCTTCAATTCAGTTTTTGGAGAATGGAGGACGACGGAAGAAGCGTTGCATGCAAACCGCACATTCTCGGAATCATTGCGCTTCCCGACGCCGTCGGAGCCAGTGATCATAATTTTGAAAGAACGCAATGAGGAAGAAAGTGCCTTCCACGAAGTATGGCAGACAAGCGTTGATCCCAAAGACAAGTTCGTGGATACGTCGCCTCCAACCTCACCTGGGCCCTTGCTAGAACTGCAGAGGAAGGGACCTCCGTCGGATAAAGTCGACCTTCTGCTACTGGGAGATGGCTACACGGCGCAAGAACGAGGCAAATTTGAAAGCGATGCCCGCCGCTACATGGAGACATTGTTTTCCATCTCGCCGTTTCGCGAACACCGAGGAGATTTCAACGTCTGGGGGCTCTGTCCTCCTGCTCAAGAATCGGGAGTTTCTCGTCCTTCGAACGGAATCCATCGACATAATCCGCTGGGCACGACGTACGACACATTCGGAACCGAACGCTATGTCTTGACTACGGACAATCGAGCTCTGCGAGATGCAGCTTCGTTTGCGCCATACGAATTTATTGAGATCCTAGTGAACAGCCCAATCTACGGCGGCGGTGGAATTTTCAATCAGTTCTCGACTGTAGCGATTGACAACATGTGGGCTGGATATGTGGGGGTACACGAGTTTGGACACCAGTTCGCCGGTCTCGCCGATGAATACTATTCCTCCGATGTCGCGTACTTGCCATCGAGCAAGAAAACTGAACCATGGGAACCGAATGTCACCGCGTTGCTTGATCCTGCGAAACTAAAATGGATGGATCTGGTCGAGCCGGGAACTCCCATCCCAACGCCTTGGGATGAAAAGGGTTTCAATGACTTGGAGAAAGGATTCCAGCAGTCTCGGAAGACGTTGCGGTCTACCGAAAGACGGGAATCCGAAATGGAGGGTCTTTTTCGCAGAGAACAAGAACGGGAAAATGCCTTCTTGAGTTCACAGAAGTACTCCGGCAAAGTTGGGGCCTTTGAAGGGGCGGACTACATGTCGAAAGGATATTACCGCCCAGAAGTAAACTGCATCATGTTTACGCGGTATAACGCGTTTTGCGCTGTGTGCCGGCGGGCTATTCAGAGCGTCATCAAGATGTATACGGACTAGATGCAGAGCCGATGTGGAAGGAACTGCTGTTTTAGATTGACGCAATCTTGAGGCCGAGTCGTCTTTCCTTCGTTTGTTCGAACGCGAGCGCTCTGTTGACGTTAGCCGCGAGCTTCACTAGGCCAAGGGCTCGTGAAGGAGAAGCCGGATTTGCCGAGATGGGACTCACGCATGAGACGCTATTCCGTATTTAGTTCAAGCGATCGGAGATCATATTCGTGCGAAGCCCGATTTTACTCGTGTATTTCGCTCTGATTCTTACATCGTCTCTCGCCACCGACCCGGCTGGCACACCTTCTGGACAGACGTTAGAAGCCCGCCGTGCGGAACTCAAACGACTCTTGAACGAGGAGTGGCAGTATACGCTACGGACCCGCCCCGAACTGGCTACACACGTCGGAGATGAGAAATACAACGATCGCCTCAGAGATTTTTCCGATGCTGCTATCAGAGAGGAAATCGAACACGCGCGGAACTCGCTGTCGCGTTTCGAGGCTATTGACGTAGCAGGATTCCCGGATGAGGAACGCCTCAATCAAGTCTTGATCGTGCGAAGCCTGCGCGAACAACTGGAACGCTCCCAGTTCAAGGACTGGGAAATGCCCGTGAATCAGTTTCGTGGCGTCCACCTGCAATATGCTTCGCTGCCCACATATCTTCCCTTCCGCAATGTGAAGGATTACGAAAACTACGTGTCCCGGCTCCACCAAATCCCGCGCGTACTGCAACAAGCGGTTGCGCATATGCAGGAGGGGATGCACGATGATTTGATGCCTCCCAAATACCTGTTGGAAAAAGTGTCGAGCCAGGCACTGCAGATCGCTGATGCTTCGCTGGATAACAGTTTATTCACCGAGCCGCTGCGGAAATTCCCCGATGTTATTCCGATGATAGAACGAAAACGCTTAACTGCGGCCATTGAACAGACCGTGACTGAAGAGGTCAATCCTGCATATGCCCAATTCGCAAGGTTCGTCCGTGAGGAATATGCTCCGCATGGCCGCACCGATCCCGGTCTTTGGGCGCTGCGCGATGGGGAAGCACGCTATCGCTTTGCCGTTCATCACGAGACGACAACCGACCTAACGCCCGAACAGATTCACGAACTCGGTGTCAAGAGCGTGGCGGAGATCGAACAGCAAATGCTGAAGGTCGCGAAGGCGGAGGGCTTTGATGATTTGAAATCCTTCAATGCGCACATTCGTCAGGATCCGGCCTTGCACGCCCATTCGGGGCAACAACTGCTGGACCTGTATAGACAATATCGCGATCAAATGTACGCGAGGCTTCCTGAGTTATTCGGACACCTGCCGAAAAACACGCTTATTGTTGTGCCCATGGAACAGTTCCGCAGTGCAGAAGGTGTGCCTGCGGACTATTCGATCGGAGCTGGGGACGGTTCGCTGCCCGGGCGGATCAACGTTAACGAATACGCACCGGAAAAACGGCTGCTACTGAATGTGGAAGCAATTGCCTACCACGAAGGCGTGCCCGGACATCACCTGCAATACTCAATCGCACAGGAACTCACGGACCTTCCGCCTTTTCGTCGTTTTGACCTGGATCTGAATGCGTACACTGAGGGATGGGCATTCTATGCCGAGCGCTTGGGAAAAGACGTCGGCTTTTATCAAGATCCGTACAGTGATTACGGACGCTTGCAGAATGAAATGTGGCGTGCTGTGCGTTGGGTCGTCGACACCGGAGTACACGAGAAACACTGGACGCGTCAGCAGATGATTGATTACTTTCACGAGCACACTGCCATGGATGATCAAAACATTGAGACTGAGGTAGATCGCTACATTGCGTGGCCAGGCCAGGCACTCTCATACAAAACGGGACAAATGAAGATCCTCGAGTTGCGCGAGCACGCACAACGGGAACTGGGCGCGAAATTTGATATTCGCGCTTTTCACGATGCCATTCTCGATCACGGACCGCTTCCACTCGACATATTGGAAACGGAACTCGATGCGTGGATCAGGAAGCACAAGTGAGCAGTTCAGCATTACTCGCTGACGAGAGAAAGACCATCTCGCGGAGAGTTCCTACACGCCTACACGTCCAATGTAACCGAGGTCGGAAATCTCTTCGGTTCACGAACTGCTTATTATATTGTTGCGAATCGCAAAGCGGACAAGGTCGCTGATGGAGTGGAGGTTGATCTTCTTCATAATATTGCCGCGGTGAGCTTCGACTGTCTTCGTACTGAGCTTCAGTGTGGCAGCGACTTCTTTATTGGTGCGGCCTTCGGCCAGCAACTGGAGCACCTCGCGCTCTCGGGAGGTTAATCGCCCGGGAAGATCGCTTCGCGCTTTTGAGACTTCACGGTCACGGCGATATCCATTCAAAACCAATTGCGACACATGCGATGTAAAGAAAGTCTTGTGTTTTAGAAGTGATTCCACCGCAGTTAAGAGTTCTCGACCAGCATCCGATTTTAGAACGTAGCCGCGAACCCCTGCTTGCAGGACATCATGTGCAACTTGCTCCGAATCGTGCATCGTCAAGATCAGGACTTCCGTTCGTGGCAGCAAGCGCAAAATGCGCCGAGCAGCTTCAAGGCCATTCATACCCGGCATGGCAATATCCATGATGACGATATCCGGTCTATGTTGGCGTGCAAGTTCAAGCGCCTCGTGGCCATCTTGCGCTTCAGCGCACACTTGCCAATTGGCTCGTGCTTCGAGAAGAGCTTTTAGTCCCTGGCGAACGATGTAGTGGTCGTCTGCGACCAATATGCGGGTCTTCAAGGGTGTCCTCCTTCCGTCCGATTGGGAGAATTGCTCGCACGACCGTTCCGGTTTTTCGTGAGTCGATTTCCAGTTTCCCCCCGAGCTGAATCATTCGCTCCCGCATTCCAGTAATTCCCACGCCAAGCGATGCGATATCGCCATCGCGATGATTGAGGAGTCTTCGCATAATCCCCTTACCACGGTCTTCAATTTCGAGGGTGACGCATCTCGTATCGCGCACAAGTCGCACCTTCGCGACAGAGCTGCCGGAATGACGAAGGACGTTCGTCAGGCTCTCTTGGACAATTCGGAAAAGTGCTGTTTCCGCAGCGATAGGTAATCTCCCGAGAAGTTCAGGAAGTTCTAACTGGACGGCAATTCCGCTGCGCTTCGAGAATCCCGTGGCGTACCAGCGCAAGGCTGAAATCAGGCCCACCTCGTCAATCAAAGGAGGATGTAAGAGATACGCGAAAGTGCGGATTTCACGAGAACATTGTTCGGCCAGAGCGGTGGCCTCTGACAAGGCACTTTGAGCCGCATTACCCAATCGCGTCTCTGATTCTTTGAGCACCGACAGATACATAGTAACGACTGCCAGGGACTGCCCGATCATGTCATGCAACTCCCGACCCATTCGTCGCCTTTCCTCATCCTGCACTTGCAACAAGCGATCTGATAGGGACCTGAGCGAGCGCTGCGCCTGTTTCTGAGTGGTGATATCAACGATGGTGCCTTCCACGATATCCAGATTGCCCTTGTCGTCGGGGAACACGGTCGCATTTTCCAAGACCGAAACCGGCCTACCGTCCTTGCGACGTAGTCGAATCTCGTGGTTCGCCAGAGTTCGCTTCTCTACCAAAAGATCGGTTACTTGCCTGCGATCGGATTTGCTGAAATGGAGCGTCCAGGCTTTCTGGCGGAGGATTCGCTCCCGAGAGCCGTACCCCAGTATCCGTGCAAAAGCGTCATTGCAGTCAAGAATGCGGCCTTGACTGATCGTGGACCGAAAAACTCCCGCCAGATTTTTTTCGAAGAGCCTTCGATAGCGCTCTTCCGATTCCCGCAGGGCCTGGATCGATCGGGTGCGTTCTGTTATGTCCTGGTAGAGAGCATATGCCCCTATCACCTTACTCTTGGCTAACAGGGGTATACAGTGCACTTCCACGTCAATAAGAGTGCCGTTTCCCCTGCACCGCTTCGTACTCTGCGATATTGTTCGACCAGCGAGAATATCCTGCGAAAGACTGTGTGCCTCATTACGCATTGCTCCCTCAGACGTCACGAGTTCGTCTACGTTGAGCCCACGAATTTCCGAGAAACGAAGAAGGAACATCTTCTCGAATGCTGGATTGCACATCTGAATTCTTTGATTCTCGTCGAGCACGACGGTGGCGAGTGGATTCTGCTGGATCAAAGCGCGCAGAAAAGAAGCTTCATCGCCTGAGAGGGCCCAATTGGCATTTGGTTGGATTCGATTCTCCATGAGATTGTTCAGCGAACTCATCATATACCTTGATTGAAAGCGCAGTTTGGACGTGCGCAGGAACCGGCAGAGGCTCGGACCGAGCATCCCTGATCGCCGACCCATCTGTTTCAGAATTACAGAAAAAACGGCGGAGAGCGCGTTCTCGCCCTCCCCTCCGAGGCATCAATGAGTGCCAACGCCTGCACCGGTGGGTCGGGCCAAAGCGGACATCTAGAGACAGTCCTATGAGCACAAACTTCCCTCGTCAAGTCCCACAACTCTCGGCTTGTACGGCTGTCGGTTTGGCACCCTACGGGGGCTTAGGGCGCTTTTTTCGTCGACTGAAGACTCTTACCCTATTGCAAAGAGTAAGCAACGGCGTACATTTGGGCCGTCTTGACGTAAGGGGATGGGAAGTATTTGCGGCTAATGATTGCCGATGCGCGAGCGAGGGCCAGGAACTTTCGCATGTGCGAACACATCGTGGCGGGGGAGTGTGTCTATGCGAAGAATTAGTGTCTGTTGCCTGTACGGTCTTTTCCTTTCGGTGTTTGCATGCTCTGCTGCGGTTGCACAGGAGTTGTATGGAAGCATTAAAGGGCAGATCGCTGATCCATCTGGCGCGCTTGTTCCGCAAGCGTCCGTCACCGCAACGAACACCGCGACTGGTGTAATCAAGAAAACCATGTCCGATGCGAACGGTACCTTTGAGTTTTTGCAGCTCCCGGCGGGGGAGTACAACGTTGCGATCGAGAAAAGGGGCTTTAAGACGTACACCGTCAATCGCATTACATTGGCCCTTAACCAAATTTATGTGTTGTCAGCAACCCTTCAGCTTGGGCAACCAACAGAGACGATCGTTGTCGAAGCCGATAGCGCTCAGGTAGAAACGAGCAGCAGTCAGCTTGGCACGGTGGTGCAATCCAACGACATCGTCGACTTACCTCTGAATGGACGAAACTGGACACAACTGCAACAGCTAGCTCCCGGAGTCATGGCATCAAGCGATCGTTTCGGTACGGCATACTCGACGAGCGGTGGGCAGACACAGCAGAACTCCTATTTGATCGATGGAGCTGACAGCATCAATTTGTTAACCAATACCGCTGCGATCATTCCAAGTCCCGATGCCATTCAGGAGTTTAATCTCATTTCGAGCACGATCAATGCCGAGTACAGCCGGAACGGTGGCGGCATTCTAAATGCCGTCATCAAGTCGGGTACCAACCAGTTCCACGGCACGGCATTCGAGTTTTATCGAGACACATTTCTTAACGACCGGACATTCGGAGAACTGACCGTGCCGGTTTTCCATCAGAATCAATTTGGCGGCACGGTCGGCGGTCCAATCTGGAAGAATCACACTTTCTTCTTTTTTTCCTACCAAGGGACACGTGCCAGTGAGCCTCAAGGGGGTACTTCAAGTCTGGTGACCGTACTTAGCTCTGCTCAAAGAGGAGGAGATTTTTCAAACGGAAGTGGGACATGTCCGTTCGGCGCGAATGTCTCGCCGATTCCGCTCATCGATAGCACTGGAATAGTGCAGCAGGCCGGCACTCCATACTGCACCCTATTTCCAACCGGTGTGATTCCTGCCGCAGACATTAACCCGATTTCTTCCAAGTTGCTCAGTGCCTATGTACCCCTGCCCAACACCACAAACAACGAATTTTCGTTCAACCCTACAACCACTACCAGGCAGGACCAGGGGATCGTGCGCGTTGACCACAATTTCAATTCCAAGGACACTTTGTGGGGATCTCTTTTCGTCGAGACCTTCCCGACATCGGATACCTTGGCATTCCCCCCTTACGGTCCCAACCTTCCAGGCTTTGGCGACGAGAATACTCTCCACAACACGAACGCGACCGTGGACTGGACCCATACGTTCAGTTCAAGTACGCTTAACGAGTTTCGGTTATCTTACAATCGAGTCAATCAAGATTTTACAGTTCCTCAACACGTCGTTTCGCCTTCTAGCGCCGGATTCAACATTACTCCACAAAACCCTGCAGTGGAAACGCTACCCCTAGTGAGTCTGACGGGTTTGTTCAACATAGGTGGTACGGAGTACGGGCCACAGTTCATCGTCGAGCAGAATTATCAGCTCGCGGACAATTTGTCGAAGGTAATCGGAAAGCACACACTAAAGTTCGGATTTTCAGGAACGCGGTACAACAGCGATTACGTGTACAACGAGTGGAACAGCGGTGACTATACTTTCGGCGGGACAGGTACGTTCAGCACTGGTGTTCCTGGGGCTGATTTTATACTGGGTTTCCCTGATACTTATTACCAAAGCAATCAAGGACAGCTTAATTCGCGGAGCTACGAATATTATGCTTATGGCCAAGACGCTTGGAAGGTTCGGCCCGATCTGACTTTAAATCTTGGCGTCGGATACCAGGTAGACACTCCCCTGAATAATCTCGCGTTCGGAGGCTTGGCCAACAATTGTTTCCACTTGGGACAACAATCGGCGGTGTTTACAACCGCGCCAACTGGCTTGTTGTTTCCGGGAGACAAGGGATGTTCGCAAAGCGGCTACTACACCAAATATGGTCATGTAGGCCCCCGAATCGGCTTCGCGTACAGCCCTGATGCAAATCATAAGCTTTCCATTCGAGGGGGCTTTGGGATTTATTACAACCGCAACGTTGGAGAACTGCAGAATGACTTCTTGACAGTCCCTCCGTTCACCCTTTTTCTGGAAGGTGTGGCTTCGGCTCCGTCTGGTGGGAGTCCATCCTTTGCTAATCCCTGGAACGGATGGCTACTGTCTTCGACGACCCCCGCAACTGTAACAGCAGTGCAATACCCTGGCGGCAGTCCCTATCCTTACGTGCCACCGACTCCCCCCGGTTCCAATTATAGTTTTCCCTTCTACCTAACACCTGCCGTGACCGATCCCAATCTTACGTCGGCATCTACGATGAACTTTAACCTCAATGTACAGCGGGAATTGCCAGGCCGTATGGTGCTGCAAGTTGGTTACGTCGGGGCGCTGGGCAGGCATCTGAATCTTGTGACGAACTTGGATCCGATTTCGTTAGCGGGTGCGCAGGCGTGCGCTACCAGCGCATTCTGCATAGAGAACCACATTTACCAGGACGCCTACTTCCCGGAAAACTTTCAGCTAGCGCCGGAAGGAATCCCAGGTTACGTGTTAGCATCGCTCGAAGAGGAATTCAGTGGAGGCGCCTCGCACTACAACTCGCTTCAAGTCAGATTAGATAAGCATCTGAGCCACGGCCTCAGCTTCGGGGCCTCTTACACCTGGAGTCACTCCATTGACAATGGTTCAGGATTTGAGGACAGCACCGGCATATCTGGAGTGGACGTCGGACTTCTGACAAACCCATACAACCGGGCTCTCGATATAGCGGACTCCGATTTTGACGCTAGACAGCGATTTGTCGTGAACTATAGCTACCAGATTCCGGGCGTTGGCCGCTTCACCAACAACAAAGTTCTTACCGCCGTGTTCAGCGGTTGGCGGTTCTCGGGCATCACGACACTGCAAAGTGGGTTCCCATTCACTATCTACGATTCGAGCAGTCCGTCATTAACCAACTGTGGCTGTGATACAGCGTTTCAAGTGGGCAAGTTTGTGAAACTAGACCCGCGTACAAATCCAGGCCATATGTATTTCAATACGTCTGCATTTCAGGAGGAGCCGATTGGAACGTTGCCAACTGGAGCTTCGGCAACGGGGCAGCCTGAACTGCGTCGCAACCCGTTTCATGGTCCTGGAATCAATCAAACGGACGCGTTGTTGGCCAAAACCATTCCCATACATGAGAAGTTGGCTACTGAGCTTCGATTAGAAGCCTACAACCTTTTCAATCATACGGAGTTTGCGATACCCGACGGAAACATCTTCACTACGCAACAATTCGGAGAGGTCTTTGGAACCTTGAATGGAGTCGGTCGCGTAGTTCAATTGGGTGCCAAATTGTATTTTTAGCTTTGATCGTCATCGCGAGATTAGAGGCACCGCCATGTTAGCGAAAGAATGTTCCACCTCTTTGAGTTGGTCAGTTTCAGCGCCTAGACGCAACCGTTTCCGTTTTGAAGGACGCTTGCCCCTCTGAGGCTCATCAGTACTGTTCAGGATAGTGCTAGACCCACAACCTAGCCTTCCAGGTCGTGACCGGGACAGGCACAGTTGTGTACAACGCTTCCGCGGATGTGCCCAAACCAGACAGTCCGTATCACGAATGAAAGGCTGCCGCCGCCCCGACGCCTTCGTGGAGTTGATCTGTCAAAGCAAGGGTCAGCTCTCTAAATCTGGAGGTACTAGAACGCATTGCTCAGAAACACGATCATCGCGTTGTCTCAAAATAGAAGGCTCAGGAGTTTTTCGGAACGCTCTTCTAGCGGGCACCGACTATGTCGGCGGTTCGTTGCTGGCACCAGTCTTCCAGAGGTTCTCAAAGTAGCAAGGACACTCAATTCTGAGGGGATGTCTGTCACCATTGACAGCTTGGGCGAAAGTGTTACCTCTGAAAAGGATGCGCGGCACAGTGCCAGTGTGTATCACCAATTACTTGACCTAATAGCAGCCTCAGGACTATCTGCCCACGTCAGTGTCAAAGCGACCCAAATGGGTTTAGACATAAACTCGAACTTATGCTTTGTATTGTTTGGTGACCTTGTGACTCATGCTGCGCGCGTCGGCCGCTTCGTTCGAATTGACATGGAGGGCAGTCCATACACTCAGCGAACTCTTGATCTGGTGTGCCGCCTAAACGAGAATCCTAACAGCCACGGGGCAGTCGGCGCGGTAGTCCAGGCATACCTTTACCGCAGCGACAAAGACATTACGCGCTTGGTCGAGAAGGGGATCCCCATCAGGCTATGCAAAGGCGCGTATAACGAACCCCACACCATTGCCTTCCGACGAAAACTTGATGTAGACAACCAGTTCATAAAGATCATGAAGACTTTGCTGACCAGTGGCTTGTATCACGGAATTGCAACGCACGATCCCCGCATGATTGAAGCAACCATCACATTTGCCGAGTTGGAAGGTATATCAGCTGAGTCTTTCGAATTCCAGATGCTCTACGGAGTGCGTCGTGACTTGCAAAAGGCGCTGGTGAGACGAGGCTACAGATTGCGAATCTATACACCATTCGGTACTGAGTGGTACCCGTATTTTATGCGCAGAATTGCCGAAAGGCCTGCAAACGTATTGTTTGTTGTGAAGAACATCTTTCGGGGATAAGCAGGGATCGATAACAAAGTACGTTGACAGTCACTACTACAACGCAATGCGTAGTAGCAATTTATACAATATTTCAGAAAGTAATTGTGCGTTAAACCGACTGTGTGCAGTCTGAAGCGTGATGACCTTACGACAGGCCTCGCGCACAGTTGATAAAAGGTCGGTGAAACTATGGCTCTGAGGCGTTTGGTCGTCCTCGTAGTAGTCATGTCGGTTGTGTCGGCATATTCCGAGACTCGGCCGAGCGGAACCGATTTGCTTAGACCCGCTCGGAGTGCGTTTACTGCCGCTCAGAATGAATTGCGCAGCACGCCAAATCCAAATGTGGGGATCTCAGAACCAGGGCCCATACGGCATTACGCGGATCTCCTTGTCGAGACCGGCCAACAAGACAAGGCTCTTCAACTCCTCGATCGAATCACAACACCTGACGTCGATACACAACTGGCCATAGCGACCATTCTTCTGTCGATTCATCAATACCCGAAAGCCGGCGCACTAATCGAAGACCTTAATCGTCAATACCCCGAAAATCATCGAGTCCGTGCCCTTGAGTATCGCTGGTGCATAACTCGCGGTGACCTTACGCGGGTCGACGCGGCCCTTCAGACCAGAACAACAAAGGGCAGGATCGAAATTGTAGATCAAATCACCGGAGCGGATCTTAAACTGAGGATGTTGAATTATGGCGCCGCGTATGACGCTTACTCGAAATTAGCAAGTGTCGATCTCGATAAGGACACTCGAATTCGTGTAACTCGCGGTTTGGGCGTGGCCCTCTTCCATCTGCAAAGGTATGACGAGTCCCTGCAACAGCTTGAGGAAGCGCTCAAATTGGGGCCCTCTGATGAAGACACCATTGCAGCGATGGCGGACACGTTGCTGCGTCTGGGACGAATCAACGAAGCGATTGATACGCTAAAGTTCACGCTGCAGGTGTCACCGTGGAATGAAAGAGTCCATCGGTTGTTGGGAAGCGGCTTTACGACAATGAACTATAGCCAACTGTTCACGGCTTTCCCGACCAACTTCGCTGATAAAGAGGGCCTCGAGGCTTTAGCAAAGGGTGACAAGGCGCTGCGTGAGCGCCGAGTTGACACTGCGAGGCATCTCTATCTGGCTGTCGCCACTGCTCATCCTAATTGGGCCGATGCCGAAGTTCGCCTGGGATCTCTCGAATACGAGGAACAGAATTTCGCAGCTGCGCGGGACCACTATTGGAGGGCACTGCAGCTTTGTCCAGATTATGGCCGCGCACATGACGGGTTGGCAATCTCATTCGAGGCGCTGCGGCTGCAAGTTGACGTGCATCACGAGCAGGACGAGACGTCCTTGAATGCAGCTCCGATGCCTGCCATACCTCATATTGAGCGCTATGTGCTGAATTGGCACTCGCTGAGCTCGCGACACCAAAAACGCCTTGCATTGTCCATCGAGCCTTGGGCACGGTACATCCCAGCTTTGGAGTTGGCTGGTGCGACAATGTACGTCAAGCCACCATATCAGTTGCTCTCGCGGGCTCCATATCAAGAGCTCTTAAAAGACAAACGAATCGATTACGACACCCGTCTCTGGGACGACGTACGTGGGGATGGCGGGTTTCACACGGTCGTAGGCCTAGAAGACGTCGAGACCCGCATCAGCGACGGGTACGACACGATGCTTCATGAAATGAGCCATCAAGTGCATGCGATACTCTCACCCGAGTGGACGCGCAAGATACAGGCTCTCTATGCGGAGACGACTCGTCGACAAGCGAAGTCCGGCGACGCTTTCCTAAGCCAGTATGCAGCCAGTAGCGTTTGGGAATATTTCGCCGAAGGTGCCAATTCTCTCTATACTCCGCGTCGCGATCGTTACGACACACGTGAGATGGTTCGTGAGCGCCTGGAAGAACGAGATCCGGCTCTGCTAGCGCTCACGGAGGAAATCATGGACAAAGCTAATGTTGTGCCCAGTTTTGCGTTAGCGCTGGTACGGTTGGGAGATAACCGATTATCAGAGGGAAAGCCAAAACAAGCAGATGCCGTATATAGAAAGGCATTAACGCGAGCGCCGGACGATGAGGCTGCCCTCGTTGCAAGGATGCGCGTCCTGCCAATACTTGGTCGAGGCGAGGAAGCCGCGGCTCTCGCCGCCACGGCATACAGCCGGCATCGGAATAGCGGAAGCATTGCTGTGGAGCGCGCCTACATCGACTGGCTGGAAGGAGTCGATCCCGCCAAAGTTATCGATTTTCTAAAACAGGCACGGACTGACGTTCGCTCCGACGAGCAATACCTGGTTGATTTGAGGATCGGAGAATTGTCCTCTAGCGTAGGGGATATGGCTCAAGCCGAAGCATCCTTTAATAGGGTTCTCGCGTATCAGCCCGACAATCCGGAGGCACTAGCTGGCCTTGGAGAGGCAGAGGCTTCCAGTGGTCATTGGGATGAGGCCTGGAAAGAGTACGACAAGGCCCTACGGGTTCGCTCGGGTGCCGTTAGGTTCCACGTCATGTATGCACGCGACCTGATCCGTGCGGGAGATCTCTCTCGCGCACAGCAGGAGGTCGACAGAGGACTGCTGCTTGACCCCGAGGATGCCGATGTTCTCGCGATTCAAGCCTGGCAATTATTATCGATGGGCAAATCCGCCGATGGGCTTCAAATTGCCTCGAAAGCACGTGATCTCGATCCTTGGAATCCGGTTGCTGATATCGTGGCAGCAGCGGCGGAGCGACGTGCAGGAAATCCGGAGACGGCGGAGAAAATTATGAAGCCCGTAGACGAGCGACTGCGGGGCCACATTCGTCCGCGATACATCTATAGAAGGAAGCAGGCTGGCTACGAACTGATTTATACACTTTCGGCCGATGACCGAAAATTGATCCAAGAAACGGGTGCAGCTGCAAATTGATCGCTCGCTTCGACCCACTCAACAGTCTGCTTTGCATCTGGAGTGCACGGCTGTGATCGACATTACCGCGTCGCCTTGTGTCATTCGATCTCTGAGCTAACGCTGCTGAAAAGCACTGGCCCCAAAAGGCGGGCTTTTCACCCGGCTTCAAGATTGAGAAATGAGATATGACGAGGATCGAAGAAATACAAGCAGAACTGCGCAATCGCCAGATGCCAGCCTGGCTTTTTTATGACCACCACCATCGCGATGCCGTTTCGTATCGCATTCTTGACTTACCTGAATCTCTCATGGTTTCCCGGCGGTGGTTCTACCTCGTTCCAGCGCAGGGGGAACCAGTGAAGCTGGTGCACAAGATTGAGCCTCACCACTTGGACCAACTGCCCGGTGAAAAACGGGTCTACGCCGCCTGGCAGGATCTGGCGGACAAGTTGCGAGAAATGCTCTCCGGTCTGCCGGAGGTTGCTATGCAGTTCTCTCCAAACAACATGGTGTTTATCGTGTCAACGGCGGATGCAGGCACGGTCGATCTGATCCGAAGCTTTGGAGTGAAGGTGATCAGTTCGGCTAATTTGGTGGCGAGATTTGAAGCTACCTGGAGCGATGAGCAGATTCGCTCGCACTTTGCAGCAGCCGACGCGATCGACAAGATCATGGTAGCCGTATTTCCGGAAATCGGCCGGCGGGTCAGGATTGGCGGCACGAACGAGTACGAGATTCAACAATGGCTGGTCGAAGCGTTCGGGCGCGAGGGCCTGACTGCAGATGACCCACCGATCGTGGCCGTGAACAAAAACAGCAGCGATCCTCACTACTTTCCCACGGCCGATCACCACGCCAGAATCAGTGAAGGAGATGTGGTTCTGCTGGACGTGTGGGGCAAAAAGAACACTCCCGGAACGGTTTATTACGACATCAGTTGGACCGGTTTTGTGGGACGTTCCTTGCCGGGGCGTGTGCGGGAAATCTTCGAAATTGTCCGCAAATCTCGGGACGCAGGCATTGAGAAGGTGATAACAACCATCGCATCAGGAAGAAAACTCGTCGGTTGGGAAGTGGACAAAGCCGCACGCGACGTTCTGGACGCTGCCGGCTATAGAGACTACTTGAACAATCGCGTGGGGCATTCCATTGGCGCTGAAGTCCACGGCAACGGGGCGAACATGGACAACTTCGAATCGCACGACGAAAGGGAAGTCTTGCCCCATACCTGTTTCTCGATCGAGCCGGGAATATACCTTCCAGAGTTCGGCTTGCGAAGCGAAGTCAACATGCTGGTGCGTGCGGGGTCAGCCGAAGTCACTGGCCGAGTTCAGCAGGAGATGGTGTTGATTTGATTCGAACGACGAAAGATCTGTTCTTTACAGGCGGACTAAGCTTCGGTGCTGTCCCCTCAGCCTGCGCACTGCTCTTGTTTCTCGCGTGCGCCGGACTTCCTTCGACAGCTGTGGCTCCCGGTACTCCTGGGAGGCGAACAGAGGGTACCGGGCAAGCGGCGGATTTCGTTTTCTATAACGGCTCGATTATCACTGTAAATGCTACGGACACAATTTCCGAGGCTGTCGCCGTCAAGGATGGAAAAATACTCAGTGTCGGCTCTGACTCCGATGTCTTACGTCACGCCGTGGCCAGCACGCACCTAATAGATCTACACGGTGACACTGTCACCCCGGGGCTGATCGACACACATTTCCATTTCAGCGAAGTTGACAAAATGAATGAGGTGGATCTTAGCGGCGCAGCCAGTGTGGATGAAGCTATGTCCCGCGTTAGGAAAAAGGTAGCGGCATCGGAGAAGGGTGAGTGGATTCGCGGTGGCGGCTGGGATGAGGGCAAGTTGGTCGAACTGCGGTACATCTACGCGGCTGACATCGACAAGGTCGCTCCCAACAATCCTGTATGGCTGACACAGACAATGGGTCACTACGGTGTTGCAAATACGTGTGCGCTCAGACTCGCAGGTATCACTCGATCTACGAAAGACCCGCCCGCAGGGACTGTAGATCGAAACGCTCGCGGGGAACCTACGGGAATCCTCAAGGAATCTGCCATGGACCCCATCTGGCGATTGATCCCTCCGTATACTCACGATCAGGAAAAAGCGGGCTTGCTAAAGGCTATTGCGGACTCGAATCGCGAGGGCATGACGGGCGTTAAAGACCCGGCGATTGATCAAGCCAAGTGGGACTTGTACAAAGAACTGTTAGTTCAGGACAGACTGAGCCTGCATGTCTTCACGCTTTGGTACGCCGGGCACGATTTAAGGCAAGCACATGAGATCCTCGACCGGACATCAGTTCTTCCAAAACCCCCTCGGGCGTTTGGAGACGACATCCTGCTCTTCGGAGGGGTCAAACTTTACATGGACGGGAGCGGTGGCGCCCGCACAGGCTGGCTCTACCAGGAGTGGAATAAAAACTATAAGGATACAGACAAGGGAAACTATGGGTATCCGGTTACCGATCCGGACGTTTACAAACAAATAGTCAAACTCTTCCATAACGCAGGTTATACCATCGGCACGCATGCGGTGGGTGACAGAGCTATCGATGTTGTGGTGGACGCTTATGCAGAAGCACTAAAAGAAAGACCAACGACAGGCCTACGGCACAGCATCATTCATGCAAATCTTCCGAGCGAACATGCCATAGCCACTATGGCAGCCCTGGAAAGGAACTACGACGCCGGATATCCAGAGTCGCAACCCACATTCATGTGGTGGATTGGTGACACATACGCGGGTAACTATGGACCGAGTCGTTCGTTGCACATTGACCCATTCAGAACGTACATGGATAGAGGTGTCAAATGGACAGGCGGATCCGACTATCCAGTTACTCCGTTTCCGGCGCGCTTCGGGATATGGGCTTCGATCGCTCGCAAGCCTCTGAAGGGCATCTATGGTGACCAGCCGTTTGGGACTGGTGAGTCTGTCGACGTTCATGTGGCCTTGCGTTCATACACGATTTGGGCCGCGCGGCAACTCTTCTTGGAAAACAAAACCGGATCGATCGAAGTTGGGAAGGACGCCGACCTAGCGGTTTGGGATCGCAATCTTTACGCGATTCCAACCGACGAAATCAAGGAGATGAAATGTCTGCTGACAATGTTTCGAGGAAAGATTGTATATCACGGGGAGGATCGGTAAGTGAGCGACGCGACAGACAAACGCAACTTCACGCATCTCGAAAATAGTGACCTTCCATGCGCTGACGGCGTTTGGCAGCCGTCTTCGAGCAATTACACTATTGCCACTGCTCTGCCTGCAGAAATCCAGGCAACACGGTTTCCCGGATGGTGCGATGTTGAACGTCTCGGAAGCACGTCGAGGGAAATGATCGCTCAGGCGAATCGAAGTGATCCCGATGTTGAACAGCGCAATGCAAGCCTTATCGCGGCGACCTTGGATCTGTTGATACAACTGCAAGCCCTTATCCAGCAGATCAGAGCGTTGTACTGCATGGTTCTGCCACTCAACGCTGAAGCAGCTATGTCAAAGGAGAGAGGGTATCATTCGAGCTACTCTGACCAGGGTGAGCCTGCAACAACTGAGCGGGACGATGTCACTCCTTTGACTGAAATGCGCAAACCCGTTGAGTACGCGGATTATGAGTATCGCGAAGGCGCGGATTGAATGGCGACGCAAGAGTTCGGAAACCACCAGTCCTCAAACTCGAGGGGCGAGCGGTCGTCAGCCACAACAAAAATCATACAGAGATCCGCTGAGGACATTTCTAGGACTTTCATTCGCATCATTCACCCCTAACGGGACCGTGGCAACAATTGCGGAGGCTTAATGCAGCTAAAGCGAATAGCAGTATCACTTACGATCACAATCGTCGGATGCGCGGGAGCGACCGCCCAACAACCGGATTGGACTGACTTGCCAGGCGCGCATTTGGGCACCATAGCCGCGTCTCCCGCACAAGCCCGGGACACCGGTCCAGAGCAACCCGGAACTCGATGGAGCAAAGCCCAGCTCCGGGAGGCCGTTCAGCCTGCGCGCGTTGGCAAGCACCTAAAGCCGAGCGTTTGGCCGAATCACGCGAGAGTAGCGGTTTGCCTAAGCTTTGATGTTGACAACGAATCGTATCTGCTCGCGGGCGGTGAGATTTCGCCGACGACCTTGTCAGCTGCCGATTTCGGCGCGGAATCAGGGCTGGCGCGAATACTGAAATTGCTGGACAGGTATCAGACCCCGGCAACGTTCTTCGTGCCCGCTGTGAGCGCCGTACTTCACCCTGAAATGATCCCAGCGATTATGAAAAGCGGACGCAACGAAATCGGTGTGCACGGATGGATTCACGAATACCTTCCTGCGTTAAGCGCAGACGATGAAGAACGCCTGACCGATCGGGCGATTAGCTATCTAACTGAAGCGACTGGTAAGCGCCCGGTTGGCTATCGGGCACCGAGTTGGGCGTTCAGCCAAAACACCATCGGGTTATTGCAGAAGAAAGGCTTCCTATACGACAGCAGTCTCCAGGCGATGGATGAGCCGTACGAGATCGAATCCAACGGAAAAAACACTGGGATCGTCGAGTTGGCGATTGATTGGACGCTCACTGAAACGCCTTACCTTGGCGCCTCTGGAACCATGCCGTCGCCGGCAATGCTTTTCCAGCTCTACAAAGATGAATTCGACGGCGCTTACGATGAAGGAAGCCTGTTTGTGCTGACGCTACATCCTCACGTTATCGGTCACCGGGCACCGATGCACTATTTGGATCAGCTAGTCGCCTACATCAAATCGAAGCCCGGCGTCTGGTTTGCTACTGGAGCTCAGATAACCGAATATCTAAAGAGCCCCGATCAAGGCGGCTTCTCTGACGCAGGGCGCTGATAACCACATCACATGCCGGCGCGAGGTGGCAGCTTAAGCACGCTGGCGTCTCGCTAAACAGCATAGTGCCGACCCTATAGAAGAGACAACAATACAACCTGAGAGCCGCTTTCTGAACTAGTCAAAGCTCAATTTCCGAGAGGAACGGTCGGTAGCTGAAGTTGCGCGGAAACTTCTTCACGCGCCATGAGACGAGTGCTACGCGAGGTCCGTACATAAGTGGCACAAGGGGCATTTCCTTGCTTGCCAGATCGCAGATCCTCTTCCACGTATTCTCGCTGGGTTGGGTGCGTTGGCTCTGCAGCGCCTCATCCACAGCTGCATTGGTCCAGCGGCTCATATTATGGCCGGCAGTTTCGCCGGTGCTGGTTAAAGGGATGCGGTAGGAAGCAAGAACAGCCTCCATGAAGTCCAGGGGATCGGAGCTATCGGGAATCCAACCCGAGAGCAGCAGATCGTAACTGCCTTTACTGCCGATGTCGTAGTACTCCGCCACATTGCGCGCCTGGCGTATCTGGAATTGAAAGCCGAGTTGCCCGAACTGGCTAACGAGCATCTCTGCTGTGGCGCAGGGCTGAGGCAGATGAGGGCGGGGAACTGGAACCACAAAGAGCATGAGCGGGTCGGCGGGCGGCTTAACGTTGGCTTCCGAAAGCAGTTCCTTAGCCCGAGTGAGGTTTGTCATCAGACCGTCCGGAGAACTGCCGAGCGACGGTGGCAACAAACCAGATGCAGCGAAAGCCAGAGCATTGGAATAGGACTGGCCCGCCAGCGCCTTGCGGTCAATGGCATGGGCAAAGGCCCAGCGGACGCGACGATCCGCGAAGAGAAGCCTCTCGGTATTGAAAAACAGAATCGCCGTACAGAATCCCAAATCGATGAACTTTCTCATGCTTTGCACGGAATTGAGCTCTTCGCGCGACAAGTCTTCCGTGAAATCCACATCTCCCCGACGTACCGCGTCCCGCAGCTTCGTGCGTCCCCCTTCCTGGTCGATAGGATAAATGGTACAAATGACCTCGCGAGGGCCGACGCCGCCCTTATAGTACGGGTTCCGGATGAGACGGAATCCTTCCGGCGCAGCATTGGCTGCGAACATGTACGGTCCTGTGCCGAGGTAGGTGTTGTCGTGCTCGAGAACGATGGGATAGTCATGTCGCCCCAATGTGAACTTGAAATTCGCATTAGGACGTTTGAGCGTGAAGAAGACCCTGTTGTCACGTGCGCTGACGCTGGCTTCATTCATGAAAGAGGGTGTCTTCTGCAGGGACGACACAATGCGATCTGCTGTTACTTCCGTGCCGTCGGAGAAGAAGTGTCCCGGCTGGACAGCGGCAGAGTAGACGGTCGAGCCTCCCGGTCCGTTGGCTTCTCGTCGCAATGGATAATCCAGCAATACGGGCTCGACTTCTCCTCGTATCGTCGAACGATAAATCGGCTCGTAGATCTGCCAGAGAGTCGACATATTGGCGAAATTGATGCCGTGATACGGCGTAATCCGTTCCAGTGGATTGACCAGACCGATGTGGAAAACATCACTCGGGATTTCTCTGTGGGTGTCCACGGTCGAAATCATGCTCCCAATCTCCGAGACGAACCTGCATTCGAAGATTGATGGTAAGAACTTGGATCAAGGGTAGATTCGCCGCAACCAGCAGACAATGTTATTAAAGAAAGCAGAACTGTTACTTATACAAGGCTTGTCTTTCAGAATAGTGCTTGGTCTCGCGCTCGCTGAAGTGATTCAAAAGGGGACGGGGCTTCAGGCCCAACACGTGCAAGAAATGCGCGGCTAGCTTGACCCGACACCATCGATTGAGAAAGTGCAAATACGCGCATCAAATATCATTTGCCCAACCCTCCATTTTCCCGGACGACTCGGAAACTGACGGTTACAATTATCCCGAAACGATCTGAGGATCAGCCAACAGGGACTGGCCCCCACGACCGTTTCAACAATGATCCTTTCACTCGGAATCAGAGCAGGTAAAACCATTTTGCGCCAACACCTGTAAAGGCCGTGAGAAAGGCTAATAGTCAAGCGTCGCCTTGCTACCCGACGTCGTTGCGCCATAGTTACATTGTGGGTTAAGTCCGATGGAGTAGTTGAAGAGCAACCATCCCGGATCAGAGATTTTGTTGAGCTTATAGTCATAAAGCGAGACATCGGAAAAAGTGAAGGCGCCGTTCGGTGGGTAATCGGTGCATTCGACAATGTTATACACCTCTAACGCGCCGGCTTGCGCCCAGTTGAACGTTTGTCCTTCACTCGGCGTGTGGTACAGGATTGTGGCTGTCCCTGTAGTTTGATCCGCTGTCGTGATGGTCCAATTCGTAGGGGATTTTGTGGGGTTGCTGCCATCGTATTTGATTTCGCCATAGATAGTGTCGCCCGGATTGACCGGATTGAACCCACTGTAGTTGGCAGTCCCGCTGGGGCAGCAGTTCCAACTGGCTATAGTCCAGATCGCACCCAAAGCGCTGGCATTCCAACCGAGCACGGGCTGAAGGATGGAAGCATCGGATACAATATCCTCCATGCCCGGAAAGAAAAAGATCGTCTGGCCATCATAGGTCGTTGGTGCCGGGGGGACCGTCCCGACTACGGAAAGTTTGCCGAAGGGCGTAGTGGTGTCGATCGCGTCTAGAGCTTCAATCCAGCTGTGGGAAATGGTAGGTGATATTACCCCTGGAGCTATGGCTTCTCCGCTGGTGGTGTAATGCGGATAGCTGCAAGCAGGAGCCTCCGCGTCCACCGTGCCATCCAAATGTTGAACACGTCCGTCAGCCAAAACCGTCTCGCCGCTCGCCAAGGCGCGCACACACGAGGGATGGAAGTACCCAAACGGCGTGATGACATAGCCTTCGGGCACTGCCTGGGGACGATTTGTTCCCGCCAGTTTTTGAGCCTTGACGGGAATGCTCAATGCGACGGCCAGGGATAATGCTGATAGGACAATCGTCGGTTTTGACATACGCCATTTCATTTCTGTTTCCCTCCTCTATTTTCATTGCTCGATGACTTGCTGGGAAATAGTCATGCGATACCGGTTGACGTACGGGAGGAAAGGTACGCTCAGTATTCGTTAGCGTCTATTAGGTAGGCGCCGTAGGGAACCTTAGGGAGTGGTCGTCGCACAAAGAAGCATTGTCCTAATTGCACCGCGTGGTAGCTCATGGTAATAGTAGGCCCATCCAGAAAGCGTATGACCAGAACAGATCTTTCTGATGCGCCTCTTAAATCAGTCAGAGTAGTAAAATGCTGACCCAAGGGAAGGTCGCTGCGCGAGCGTCGTGAGGAACAAGCAGCTGGCACGGTTACGAGTCGAGCGCCTTACTGGTGAGTCGAGGCCTTTGATTATCCTCCAGCCACAGTATCGAGAATGGTCTCTTGGCGCTAACAGCGATGTACGTTGGATTCCGTACGGATCCATCGCTCCGACGTATTCTCTTGAAGTTCGTGAGTTCACCGCGCTCCGTCATCTCTGGCAGAACCTTTAGGGCTGCGGTATTTGTCGGGCCATGAGCCGATTTCCTTCATCCGCCGGGTCTCCAGGCCAGGGGAATCTTGCTGGATGTCCGCGGGTGGACGGAGGCTCAGGAATCAGGAATAACGGATAAAGGGTTCCATTAAATCAGCGAGCAGTGTGGAAACAGAGCTATGTACATTGATTGGCCCCGGGATGTGAAATGGGCCACCGGTCGCACCTAATCCTAACTGTCTTGGGAGTCTTAGAACTGAGAATGGCTGTTTCAAGCTTCGATCCTTCAGCTGCGTTACGGGGCTTAGAGACGATATCGGGGAAGTGGAAGATTCGAATCGTTGGTCATCTTCTCGGCGGCACGAAACGCTTTAACGAGCTGCATCGACTGCTTTTGGGCATCAGCCGCGGCACTTTGACTTTTGAGCTTCGCCAGTTGCAGAAGGACGGCATCATCGATCGGACGCAGCACTCAACAATCCCTCCGACTGTTGAATACAAACTGACTGTAAATGGACATGAACTCAGATCGACACTCGTTGCTCTTGACCGCTGGGGCAAACTTCTAGCCACGCCGAATGAGAACCCGTCCCAGGAAACGTAACGTAATGTGGTTGTCGGCTATTGGACACTGTCAATTTCAACGCAATCTAAGGTTCGGATCGCGGACGAATCAAGAATTCGCCCAGGCTCGAGTTCCGGGTCAACGCTGTTCCAATCCGGATACGCGGAACCCTCAGGCAGCACGCTCAGCTTAAAACTTCCATCGGAGTCTGCCGCGTGCTTCAGAAGCTCTGTAACGGCTTGCGCAAATTGATCCGGGCTTGGGTTTCGGGTGTCTAAGACGATATTGAAACACAGCTCCGCACGAACACCGATTCGGTGTTGATATCGTTTGGCCATCCCCCTTCACCTCCATTCGGTATTAGCACCGCAGCTAATCGAACGACAGAAGGCCAACTCAATCTTCCCGAACACCTTAGCCCATTGGAAAAAACAATACAATTCAGTTGGTGAATACCTGCTGCCAGCTCTACGGGCGACACGGGATCGGTTCCCGAGCAAGACTCTTGACCCTGATTGTATCCTATAGGCGAAATGTAGCCCAAAGAATACCGCCATGCTTAGGGCGTGGCAACCGAAGATGTCTGTGTGCGATTTGGGAAGCGCGTACGCAAGCTCCGCAAAGAACGCGGCTGGACCCAGACCTACCTTGCGGTTCACTCTGGACTCGGCAGGCCTTTTATTTCGAACTTGGAAAAAGGCAAGAAGGAGCCTTGCCTGCGTTCCCAGGAGATTCTCGCCGGGGCGTTTGAATTGTCACTGGCTCAGCTGATGCGTGGTCTTTAACGCGCGAGAACCTGGCGTTGTTCGCTTGGGTCATGGGGATCTAGGGCCGTCTTCAATCATCCTCTTACGCTCTCTGGCAAATACCTCGCGAGCAACCTCCAACAGGTTTCGCACCAGAGGGCTGCGAACGTCGCGGCGGTAGGCAAGTCCGACGTCAAGAGTCGGCAGCGCGGGCATCGGTCGAAACGCAGTGCTCTTAGATTCAAAACGGACAGCACTGGCCCGCATTACCGCAACCCCTTCCCCGGCCCCTACGAAGTCGAGCGCCTGGCCAAGGCTAATGACCTCCTGCACCCTCTCTGGGCAATAGCCCCAGGTCTCAAGGCTCGCGAGGATTCTATCGTGAGCAAGATCGGCGCCAGCGGACAACAGAATCAGTCGTCGCTCTTTCAACTGGCCCGGTGTGACGGCCTTCGATTTGCTTAGTTTGTCGTTGCGCGGGAAGGCCAGCACCATCGACTCCCGAAAGATGCCTAGGACTGCAAGCCCGCGATATCGAATAGGTAGTTCGATCAAGCCAGCATGGATATCGCTTCTAATAGCCCATTCGGCCTGTTCACGCGCCGAACCAGTAACGAACTGAAATTCGACCTCAGGGTAGCGCTTCTCGAATGCATCTCTGATCCGCAAGAAAAGTTGGAGATCAACAAGAGGCGACACGCCGAGTAGCAGTTTGCCGAGTTGTCCGGCACTTGCAGCCCGCGCCATGCTGGCGGCACGGTCCGCGTAGAGGAGAGCTTTTTGAGCATTTTCGATGAACACTCGTCCGGGCTCAGTGACTTCGACTTGCTTTCGCGTAGTGCGTTTGAACAGTTCCACTCCGAGTTCTTCCTCCACGTTGCGAATCTGCTTGCTAAGGGAGGGCTGGGCAATGTGCACACGTTCAGCGGCGCGGGTGAAGTGCAATTCGACACCGACAGCGACGATGTAGCGCATGGTGCGGAGTTCTATACCCGGATACATATAAGGCACAGCCTAAGAACCCAGCGCAGCATGTTCCCGATACAGATCTATCCATGCCGCATCAGTATCACCGGATTTCTCTCTTCTTGGAAGTAGTCACATGCATGGGACTGAGTTCGGAAGGATCAAATGTTGTCCGCAGTCGAGAATTTCCTCGACGTACCGTCGCTGGCCATCGCGCACCAGATGCACTACCCAGTCGATGCCATTCTGTACGTCGGTCTCGGCTGCAGTGAGTTGCTGATGGGCTGCCCCCCGCGTTGCGAGGTTGGACAGCCGACGGAGGGCACCAGCAGCGCCATTAGCATGGATGGTTGCTAGCATACCGCGGTGACCGGTATTGAGCGCGTCTACCAGCGTGCGGGCCTCGGGACCTCGCACCTCTCCAACGATGATGCGGTCGGGCCGGTGGCGGAGAATAGCTTTCAGGAGATCGTCGAAAGTGATTGCACTCTTGTGAGTGTCGATCTGAGCCTCGGCTGAAACGACATGTGGTTTCCGGATCGCGAGCTCTGCCGTGTCCTCAATAATCAGAATACGATCCTCGTCGGGAATGGAGTTGCCAAGAATGTTTATCAGGGTGGTTTTGCCTGTCCCCGTTCCACCGGATACCAGAATGTTGTCGCCGCGCTGGACGGCGTTCTGAAGGCTGATAGCCGCTTTATCCGAGACGACTTCCTGGGCAATCAGGTCATCCATTGTGAGCTTGCGGGAAGTGAATTTCCGGATCGTCAGCAAGGGCCGGGGGTTGACGACCGGAGGAATCATGGCGGCCAGTCGGCTACCGTCCGGCAGACGAAGATTCATGATCGGGTTATCGCCATCCAGTCTCTTGCCGAAGCGGTTGGCAATCACTTCGAGGCCGGCATCCAGCGCACCTTGCTCGAAGCGAATTCTGTGAAGATGAGTCATCTTTCCGTTCTCTTCGATCCAGACTGACGCATCTGGATTGACCATGATTTCGCTGACGGTATCGCTCAAGAGCAAGTGCTCGATTGGGCGGAAGAACGGCAAGATCAGGTCGAAACTCATGCGAGCCTGTCCCTCTCTACTTGTTTCGGATCGAAGTTGACACGCTCTTGCTCGAACCATGTCATTCCGAGCGGCATGAAATCTGGCTTCAAATAGCAATAGGTCGCAGGCAGCGGGTGAATCCCATCGAAGACAACCGCAATTGCCTGAGCGTTCTTCAGTTCCAAGAACGCTCGCTCCTCAAAGAGCGGCTCTTTGGATTTCTGGTAGTGCTTGGAGGCCGACACGCTCCCTCTGTTGGATGACGTGCGTCCGCTGAGCCAACCAACCTGGGCGTTGTTACTCGATTCCGCGACCGTGTAGCTGATCTTGGTTTTATCAACCTTCCCGCAGATCTCAGACGCGAACCGCGCCGTGTCTGGATCGGAAGTCGTGAGGAAAATCTTCGTGCGAAAGGTCTGCATTAGCGTTTTGAATCCTTCATTGGGCAATGCTTCCTTCAGCGAACTCACGCTCTGAGTGGCCACAATGGGAATGCACCTCGGCTGACGAGAGATGGAGAAGAAGCGCTCGTCGCCAACGGGATTATCACCGCCCACCGTGGCGAAGTTCTGATATTCGTCACAAATGAACACGGTAGGACGAAACGATCGCTCTGGACTTGCTTCCATCTTGGGTATGCGAAGCTGTACCGCCCGTTGGTAGTCGATCTTCATCATGGTTCCAATGGTCTTGGCCAAGGCTGGATTCAGAGCGACGGGAAAATTCAGTCCGACAATCTTGCCCTGTTCGATTAGATCGGCGAACGGTGCCAGAACCCGACCCTTTGGATCGGATTCGACAGGCTCACCTTCGTAAAGCTCTTTCGGAGGGCAGAAAACGCGCCGCACGTCGGGATCAGCATCGAATAGAGAAAGGAAGACGGCGATGCCCTGAATAATCGAAGTCTTCACTTCGTTCCGGAAGAACTTCCAGTGCTCCCAATACCAGTAGTTGACAGTTTCGAATTGCTGACGATGTCGTATGTCATGCTGTTTGGGCGAATACACCGTGGCGCCGATGCTCGTCTCTCTCGTCAGAAACCTTTCCAGCTGCTCTGAATGCCTGGCGACGTGCAGATTTCTGCTTCCCTCACCGGAAAATCCAAATCGAATCAGCTGTGGTTTGTAGTTTTCGTAGTCTTCTTTTGAAATTGCCACATACGGGGACTCGCCAAAGCGACAACTTGTTTCCGCCAGCAAGTTTTCCAACTGCCCGGAAGAGATCACAGTGCGAAACACATCGACGAGGGTCACATACCCGGACTTGACCTTGTGAAGCACGATGACGTATCGAACCAGATCCGTATAAGACTGTTGCCAGAAAGGTTCCTTCCCCTTGCCCCAGATGGATGTGATTATTGAGGCGATGTTGAAGGCTTGGGCGTATGGATCAAGGTCATTGTTTAGGGGGTTGTAACGAATGTCCGATTCGAGGCTGACATCGATGTAGTCACCTTCGCGACCGCACTCTCTCAAGATGCGCGACGAGTGCCGGCAAAGATCGCCTTTGACATCCAATACGATGCCCGAGAGTTTCTCTTTCTCATCGTTCGCCTTGTATCCGAAAAGCTGCTGCATGGCCGGGAGTATCAGGCCGCGAGTTTTGCCCGATCCAATTGCGCCAACGGCGATGGTGCCGGTATAGAGGCCACGCTCCGGAACACTCAACCACTTTGGATGTACTGCGGGGACTGGGTCCAACGGTTGATGACGCTCGCCAAGAACCAGGAACAGCTCGTCGCGACACTCGGGTTGCGGATATGGAGGCAACAACCCTGCAGCTCGCTCGATCTCCTCCTCATAAAAATGGATGTAGACGAGCGAGAAGCACATGGACAGGACGAGGTACGGCGTCGTGAACAGAAATAGGGTGAAACTTCCGACGAAGGCGCGATAGAGATCAGGACGCTCGACAGCCATGTATTGAAACAACGGACTATCAGTAGGGATCACAACGAGTGCTCGAAGGACAATGCCAGATGCGATGCTCACTCCTGCCGAGAGCGCGAGTCGATGCTGGACGAGCATTCTCGAAGCGAGCTTCAATATTCGAATCAGTCCGTCCGCCATATCGTTTCCTGTCACTGACGAACACCCGAAGCGGGCTCTGGGACCGCGCCGTCGGTCTTGGCTGCCACCGAAGTTCGTGACCGCACCGATGGCGCGGTCTCCTGGGCTCTTGCTTCACGCGACGAAGCTGCAGATTCTTTGTAAGCCTGAAAGTCAGCGTCCTGGGACAGTGCGAAGCGCAGTAGCTCGTTTACTACGTAGTTCCGATCGTTATTCGACCACTCGCACATAAGCGCCAACTCAGCAGCGACCGGTTCCTCGATCGATGCCTGGAGTTTGACGCGATTGATTCGACTCACGCCTTTTTCGATCTTGAACTTGCTCACGCTCTCTCCTCTGACACGGACTGTTTGTTTCCAACTTGGATCGCATTCAGATCAATTCGAGATGCTGGACTGATCCGCAGCTGATCTGGTTGTGTTCTGCGCTCTCCAGGCAAAGGGCGGGAACGACCAGCGCGTCGGCAGTGCGCGGTAGCCGGAGGCGGGGTCGTTCCCGCCCTTTGCCGAACTTTTCCCTCACCCACCCGCTTTGGCATGTGGTTGTGGCATGGTGGTTTGCGATTGTTGCAGCCGAGTCGAGACCCGAGGAATGCTACGAGGACCATCGAACTACTCCACTCCCCGATACTTGGCGCCGTTCTGGGGAAAGGCGGCATGAATGACGTAGCCGCGAATCGAAATGTCGATTCGTTTTTCTGAATATCGAGCGACAATTTCTTTATCGGTGATTTCATCTTTCATCCAGGCATCGAACAGCCGATCGTGAGCGGCTGTCCTGTAAATGGTCCTGCCCTCGGCAAGAATTCGGGACTGTTCAAGGGTCGGTGACGCGAGACCTTCCTCGAAAATCTCCCGCGCTTCCAAGTAGGTCAGGAAGTGATGGACACCACGCGGGCACTCGCGCGCGGCGACGGTCGTGGCATCGAGCTTAGGAAAGGCTCGGGAAAGCATGCGGCCGGCGTCGAGAAAATGCCTCTTGGTCTCGGCAACATAGACAATCTCCGAGCTAGGTAGTGAACGAAAGAGTTGCTCGTGACGGAGCAGGAAACGCCACAACGGACCAAGGGTTTCAATTCCGTCATCCACGAAACAGAACGAGATCCTCCGTGACTGCTTTTCAGTTTCAGACAGAATCGAGACCGGAAAGCGGTCAGGAAAGTAGCAGCGATGCTTGCCTGCCGTGGGCGTCACCAGGTCAAGACTTGGGAGCTTATGCATCGGGATCTGAAGCGTGTTGCGGAAATACTCGAGCTTCTCCGGCTTCGTACGGAAAAAGTGCTGATGCGGATGGTCGAGGACATAGTCGAGCGAGAGCAACATGGTCTTAATCGTTTGATCACCCTTGATTCGGCGGTCCTGTGACTCCGCGATACCGCAGAGGCGGTAGGGCAGGCGCGAGCAGAGGTGAAAAACGAAGCGTCGCTGTTCAAATAGGAGTAGTTGGACATGCTTCTTCTTGAGCGCCTTAGTCAGAAAACTATGGGCCAGACCTCCATCTTCTTTATGGAGGTAGTGATTGAAATGCCGACGCAGGAAGAAGCCGGAATGCGAGGCGACCAACGCCAGAAAGCCGGCTTCCCTCGGCGTGTAGCCCAGTCGTTCAATGTCCGGGATGGGGTCGAAGGTAGACATTACAGATCCAAAATCTCGCGAAGCATGTGGTGTTCGTCCTCGATGTCTCTACCCAGTCGCGCGCGGTCGCGACTGGCGGCATAAAGGCGGAATCCGGACTGAGCCTTACTTCGCAAGTGGCCGGGCCGATAGGCGCCAGTCACGACTTCAATGTCAGAGGATCCAATGCGCGAGCCTTGGTCGAGGTCGTACTCGATGCGGGCATCCGGAATCTGGATTTGGTTTTCAACGTAGGGCAGATTGAATTCATTGGCGACTTGTTGTTTGATCTCATCGAGCTCACGGTCAGGATCGGTCTTGCGATGAGCGTAGAGTGCCCGTTGCACGTTGCGCTTAATTTCGAAGTCGAGGATCACGCGCGGGTTCGACCCGCCGAGATTCTCAATTTGGTCCATTTCTTTGAGGTACGCGCGATAGATTTGTGTGTCGTGCTCCACCTCTCGCGGCTTTACCAGACCCGCGTAAAGCTGCTGATCCTGACGGAGACTGCCGACCTGCCGCACGATCTTCTTGCCGGGCCGCGTCAACGTGACGACCTGAATCCGTTCCGGTTCTCGCCACGAGCCATCACGGCGTGCGTTGACCGTGCGGAGCGACACAATGCCTGCTTCTTCCAGATATCGGAGGTCCCGCTCCAGTGCACTGCGGTCGCTGCCGTAGACGGTTTCGGCCAGGTCGCGGACCGCCACAACCCGGAAGCGACCGACTTCCGATAAGGCTTTGATCTCTTGCGGTCGAAGGTAAATTCCAATACCGACATCATTTCTGGGATCGCGGTCCCTGCGCGGCCTGCGCTCGACACGCTGGTGATCGGAGATCTCCATGGGTCTCTGGGTTCGTTCGTGCGGCGGAGAAGGAATCTTTGGAAACGAGTTTACGGTCGACAGCTCCTCATTGCGTTCCATACGCAGAGCGAGAGCGTCAGGCGGCGGTGGCGGACGTACCTCCGCAATTCCGTCTACAACTGGAACCTCGGGCATCTCCAGGTCCCTGGGCCGTCGCCGCTCGTCCGGTAAATCGAGGTCAAGTCGCATGATTACTCTTTGACCTTGTCAGGTTCGATCGGCAAGGTCGCTTGAGGTTGCGAGATCTCGCTTGAGCCCGAAGCCTCTGGCTTTTTCTTTTTGCCTACGATGATTCGTTTGTCGTAGTGGGGCCAATCCGGCCCTTGGAAAGCATTGGCCTTTCTCTCAAACGCTTCCCTGGCCCGCCGAACCCGCTCGATCATGTCGTCAGAGTCGTCGTAGTAACGGCGACTGCGGCGGGGAGGCTCGTCATGCGACGCGGATTCGCGGCGGTCGGTCGCGGGAGTTGGTCGAGCCTCGCGGGCCAGTTCATTGTGTTGCCCAGCTTCTGACGTGCTAGGTGCCTGATTGGTGTTTGGAACTTCGATGGGCTGGTCACTGCCGACCGAAGCGTTCCAGAATTTCTGCTGAGAGTTCGTTTTGTCCACTATGTATCTCCTGGTCGAGGTGTCTGAGTTTTCGTCCGGTATCGCGTAGCCAGAGCTTGCGCTCGATCCAGATGGTCAGGCCGAGAATGTTGGTGAAAAGCAGGAAGCAATAAAAGAGGATGCCGCGCCAGTATTCGTGCCAAAGCAATGCGCGCCAGGGGATCAGGAAACGCAATTGGCCCATCAGCGTAAACGCTAGCGCGAGAAAAATGACAATTGCGACGAAGACTGCGTTAGCCAGCATGTCGAACTCCTATCAACAGCCAATCACTTCCCGGATGAAAATGGAGAGGCCACTGGCGGCGGGGAGCGGCCTCTCCGTAAAGGGTGCCGTTCGTTACAACGGCACCTCATCCTCGGCCGGCCCGGCATCGAGCTGGTCCTCGGGTGGGGCCTGTTCGGCGCGGTCGAGCTTCAAGATCGATGTGGCCCGCACTTCCCACACGCGGCGCTTCACGTCCGAGTTCTTCTTGTCGGCATATTCACGGCTGCGCAGCTCGCCCTCGACGAGCAGATGAGTGCCTTTTTTGAGCGAACTGGCAAATTGACCGAGCTTCCCCCAAACGACAACGCGGTGCCATTCAGTGTGCGAGATGTATTCGCCGGATTTTTTGTCCTTGTATGAACTCTTCGTGGCGAGCGACACGGTTGTAAAGGTCGTTTGCTTGGCTGTGGTGTGCGTTTCGGCGTCTTTGCCGGTGAAGCCGATGAGCGAAATTCTGTTCTGGTACATACGATGTATTCCTCCGTTTCTTTTTCCCGATCTACTCGGGGCATTCAGCCGGAACGGACGCGAGGGAAGGCTGCTCCCAAGTGCCAAGGTGTGCTTTCTTGGAGGGTGCCCGGAACCGGGAGGAACCAAGACCCGAAGGGCGGCGTAGCCGTGAAGCAGAACACCGCCGTGCCGCCGGGCGCAGCCTGACTTTCCCTTCGCGGTGCCCGAGAAGAGCAGGAAAAGAAAGGAGGTCACGTGTGGCGGAGAGGAATGAGCGAGCGGCACCGGTTGACAGCGAAACGCCATTGGCAGCGCAGAACACCTTCAGAGTGGCAACGCCAGCCGAGATAGGGGACGCAAAACCGCGATTCATGGCGCTACTCCTGAAAGGCCTGGTCCTCGCGGAAATAGGTAATAGTCAGCCCGAGCGGATCGATAGGCAGCATCTCGTTGCGAACCTGCTCGCGAAACGTGTAGACGACATTGGCGGTCCAGAGTTCGCGTTTCTGCTCGGTGTGGTCAAGCGGGCTAGTAAAGATCTTGAAGAACTCGATCCGGGCCCGGAACGGCGGCTGCCGAAGGTCCTCGATGGCGACGTTCTTAACCTCTACGTCGATGTTCGGCTGACTGGGGTCGAGCAAAAAGGAATCGATAACCTTTTCCTTCTTGTATTTTTCGAGGAGGGCGTTCTGCAGATCACCGTTGAGAAAGTACAGGGCGTTCGTGAAATCCTTCCGGATCGTGTAGTGGTTTCGGCTGTAGTAATCGCGTGTCCATTCGGACAAGAAATAGCGATTCTCGGCTTCCTGGGGCTTGTAAGCGAAGTTTTGGTAGTTCAAGGCTTCGGCGTGCCCGATATCGTTAATGCGAATGACTAGTGGCTTGATCGCGCTCAGGGTCATTTGCGCACGGTAGAAAAGCGCCAGCGTCGCTAGACACACGATGGAAAGAATGAGGATCGTCAGCTTCAAATAGGTATTCGTGACGATCGGGTCGCCGTACTGCTCCAGATACTTCCGTGCAGCCTCTGAGTGGTTGAAGCGCGCTTCAGGGATCATTTGAACGTCAGTTTTTTCCATAGCAAATCATCCAAAGAGGTTCACCCACGTACCGGTCCTTCCGCCGAGAATCGAGGCGGTGAGGTCAGGAATCTTGAGCAGTCCGTACACGCAAACCAGGAGCGTCACGAACAACGCGGGCAGGATCATGTAGGCGTTCGAAATCGATAGAGGACCGATCACGCCGAACAAGCCCAATAGCACTTTTGCAAAAATAAACAGGAAAGCCGCAGCCACAACCTGGTAGAAGGAAAATCCCAAAAACGCTTTGAACCATCCCCAGAACAGCCAATCGAGCTTGGGCACGATCAGGAAAGGCACGAAGATCGGCCCGATCAGCACGCACACTGCAGTCGCGACGAGCCCGTAGGCAATCACAGCAAAGGCCACACCCTGAGCGATGGCCAGTGCGATATAGACGGCAAAAAAGGTCAGCGCTTCATGAAAGGAAAAGATTCCGGGAGGGCTGCCGAGCTGCTCTTCTGCCGTCGTAATCGCATTGGCAATCTGGTCGGCTTGGTTACTCTCAATCTGATTCGACAGGAACTGCGTCTCTCGGGTAACGAGATCGCTGAAGCTGTACCCCATGTTGGGCAGCGGAGTGCTGTAATAGGTCTCCATGCCGAGTCCGAAAGCGATGAGCAACAAGAGATCGGCAAATTTCGCAAAATTGAATCCAGGGCCGCCCTGAGCAGCGCTCAGGGCGGCCTTTACGCCGAACCAGGCGAGAAGAATCACAGCGAGACCGCGAAACAGACTCAACCCCGTGGATTCAAACAGGCCAAGATTCGAGTTCAACAGATCGCTGATGGCCTGAGCCAAGAACGAAAAGGGATTCACAGGCATGGTTAGTGTCCAGTCGTGCTGAAAGTGATGTTCCGAATGCTTTGGCTTGCACCGTTATTGATTCTTTGCATGGTTGACGAGAAGTTCTGCTGGAACGCGATCTGCTGGTTGATGGTGCGGTTTTGTGCGTCAATCGCTTGCTTCTGAGCGATCATCTGTTGCTGAATGCCCGCCGCAAGCAACTGGTTCGTGTCCTGCTGGGCGTGCACCTGCATGACATTCGCAGCGTTGACTTTCGCTAAGACAGCCATCTGCGATTGCTGGCTGGGGTCGTCAGAGTAGGAATCGGCTTCGAGATTCGAAATTTGCTGATTCAAAGCCTCGGAATGTGCACGGATTTGACCAATCGCCATGAGCGCGCCGGTAGTAATACCCCGCGCAAGATCGGACGTCGCGTATTGGTTCTGGATGGTCGACTGAGCGGCAAGGTCGAGCTGGCCGAAAGCCGACGGAGGGTAAGGATTGGCCTGTACAACGGCGCTCGAATAACCTGCTGCAGAGTCCTGCGGGTTTCCAGTGTTGAGCGCGGTCATCCAGCCGGTGGTGTTGCCGTAGGTTGTCGGAGCGGTAACGTTGGTCCAGAGGGCAAACGGGGCACTGTACCGCTGGCCATAATTCTGAGGCATTTGCGACATGGACTGCGCGAGGTTATAGGTTCGCAGCGCAGTCTGATACATCTGCATTAACTTCGCGTACTCTTGCACTGCTTTGGCGTAGTTGGTGGAATCGAACACTGCCCACTGCGCGTAGGACGGTGCGGCGGTGAGACAGAGGGCCAAAAAGAGAAAGCAATATCTCGCTCTTTTCATACAGGTGCTCCTTTCGTCGTGAACCGGCTGTTACTGTTTGGTTGTGGAGGTGCTCGGCGCCTTCTTCGTAGTAGAAGATGGCCGAGTGCTCAGGGCATTCATGGCCTGGTTAATCGAGTTCTGATTGAGGCAGGCCTTTCGCTGGGGGTCTGTCGCCGTCTTCAGCCATTCGGCCGAGCACAGAATCTGTCGTTCACGCTGGCGTTCGGCCTCGACGGCCTGAGCGTCAGTTTTCGACGACCGGGCCGTTACCGGTGCTGGTTTGTCAGCCTGCTTCGGGGCGGAACTGCAACCAAGCAATAGGCACGCGATTAAGGGAATGAGTTTGGGTAAATTCATAAAGTGTCCTCAAATGTTTGGTGAGAGTGTGTGATTCTCGTATGCCGGCAATAGGAGATCCTGCGTGAAATAAATCTTCACGCGCTGGCCCTCGCGAATCGTGATCGTCGGAGGAATATTCAGAAATCGGTCCAGGACTTGAGTGCTTGACTGCGAGATGCTCCCGGCAATCCCCGAGCGATAGGCTTCGCTGCCGTTTTGATAGAGGCCGGCATTGGCGTTGCTGCTCTCAGCGGCACCGGCAATGATGCCAAGGGCAATCGACGAACCGAAGATTTGGAGATAGTGGTTGTTCACCTGATCTTTCGACCCGGTTTCGCCGATCTGGTTCAACCCGCGGAACTGGTCGAGGTCCACGGTGTAGCCGTCCGGCATGATCATGCGATGGAAGGAGACGGCCAGACGGCGCTGTCCGAAGCCTGAGACTTTACTGGTCTCTCCGAGAACCACCGTGCCTTCCGGAACCAAGACGTGCTGGCGGTCGTGGGAATAAATGGGATTCGTCACCATGACTTTCACGGGGCCGGAGAAATCGCCGTCTAAGCGATTCAGAAGCGCAGTTTCCAATTCGGTTCCTTCAAATAGGACATAGGGCTGGCCCCGCGCGGAGTTCAAGTTGATGCTGCCCGGATGCTTCTCTGGGGCAGTAGTGCCAGCGACAGGTGGGGAGGGCCGCGCGCTGGCCGGGGAATCGACCGGGGCGGCGTCGGGCAAAGCAGGCAGGCCGCTTAACTGCGAGAGCGCTGGAAGTATCTTTGGATCAAGCGCGTGCTCAGCCGAGAACGCGAAATTAGAGGCGAAACGCGAGTTGTAGGCCAATTCGCGTTCGTGTTGGACGAAGGGGTCGGGCGGCCGTTGCGGAGTAGCCGCAGAGCCGCCACCCTGAGGATCAGTAGGCTTAGTTTGCGTCAGAGACGATCCGAAATTTCGGGCTTCGGCATTCAACTGCTTCTCCAGCTGAGCCTTCTGGGCCGCGCGCTGCTCGTCGGACATCTCCTGGCCGAAGTCACTGATCTTCTTGTCGTTGCCCTCGGTGATCAACATCGTCGGCTCTTTGCGCTGGGTCCTGGCGGCCAGCTGAGCATGATTGTTCGAGAACATCACTGCCGCCACGATTACCAAAGCAACCCCGGCAATGACATAGGTCTGTGCCTGCTTGGGAATCGCTCCTTCGGGTCGCACCATTTTGTCGCGCAGCTTCGGCGGCTGATCGGATTGGGTAAATTTCATCTGTTCCTCTGTCATAGGCTTACTGCTCCCGGCGATCGAAATCCATGTGTTTTTTGCCGATTTGTAGATAGCCACGATCGATCACCTTAGGGATCACGTATGTGCCGTCGCGCAGCTCGAAGCTGATGGAATTCGGTTTGCCATCCTTCACTTCGTAAACGGCGAACTTTTCAGTTGCAGTCGATTTGATATAAGTGAAGTCGCCATCGTGATAAATGGCCTGGACATCGAACGGCTTATCGGCGCGATAGACGTAATCGAATTTCAGAGACTTAGTCGGATACTGGCTGCGAAATTGCTCAACCTTGCGGCTGGAATCTAGCTGCGTGGCTTGTGCCTGCATCTTGAAAGCTTCCACATCGCTCGCCGGAACAAATTTGGAAGGTGAGTTGATGGCCGAGACGAGCGCCGGATCGCTAGGCTCAATCAGCACTTTCAGGTCAGGCTCGCCTTCGGCGCCGATCTCATCCAGCGTGAAGGAATAGACGTTGCCCTTGTCGGTGATCAGGTTGAGGTTCGAATGAATGCCGGTCTTGGCCGGATGCAAGAAGCAGTAGTTCTGGACGGCCTCGATGATCCAGAAATCCCGGTCGCCGGTGGCGGCCTCCATGATCTTCTCGCCCGATGGGATTTCGACGAGCGTGGTGTAGTGCATCTTCGCCCGAATCGGAACGATGTCATTTGCGTGGTAGTGGACAACGCGCGTAGCGCTGTCCGCGGCGCTGAGCAGGGATGCCCCAGCGAGTGAGGCGGCGAGAAAAGCAAGTCGATTCAAGATTCCTCCGTGTTTAGTCAGACTGTGAAACAAAGGGAAATTCATTGGCGAGTCGCGAAAGGCCCTCGACCGTTCCGTAGCGGTCGAGGTATTCGCGTTTGCGCACGTTGTCTTTCGGGCTGTTGGTCGCCATCCAGTAGGAAAGCGAATCCACATTGAGGCGGGCCTTCTTCGATCCCGCGTGCTGCTTGATCAGCAGGTCACGCTTCGGAACCAGACTAGAAAGCAGGTCAAGTTCAGTGTCATTGAGGTGGAAAATCTCTGCGTAGAGCCGGTGGTCGATGCTGGGATTGGCGAGAAATATCTTGGTCGGGCAGCACTCGTTCACCACCGCCAGCATGTCCGACTGCACAAGTTCATGGACGGACTGCGTAGCCAAAATCATAGCGGCGTTCTTCTTCCGCCAGGTCTTCTCGGCCCGCGTGATGTAGTCGCGAATCGTGCGATTACGGAGGAAAATCCAGGCTTCGTCCAGAATGAAGGCCTTAAAAGTCGCGGTGAGCTCCGCGTCTTCGATCTGGTTTGAGGCGCGATGCAGGACATAGAAAAGGACCGGCTCAAGCACATCCGGGTATTGCTGCATCCCGTCAAAGTTGAAGGTCTGGAACCGGCTGAAAGTGAGTGAGTCCTGAGCATTGTCGAAGACGTAGCCGAACTGTCCGGCGCGCGTCCAGCGGTGCAATCGCTCTCCGAGTGGGCCGAGCATCGATGCGAAGTTGGTCAGGGTCCGGCTCTCGGGTTCCAGCTTGTACATCCGCTCAACGCTGGCATACAGTCCCTTTTCATCTTGCGCAGTGAGTTCATACTTTCCGCCAGCCTCGATGAGCACCTTCGCGAACAAGTAGAGAAAATTGAGATTCTCCCGGCTTGGCTCCAGGCAGAACGGATTGATGGTGAAAGCCCTGGATTCGAGGCCGACATTGAGGTACGATCCGCCGAAAATCTGCGTGAGGCTCTCGTATCCGCCGCCGAGGTCGAAGATGTAGGTAAACGGTTCGTACTTTTGGAGATTCTGGATTAGAAAATTCAGCAGGAAGGACTTCCCTGAGCCGGTGTACCCGAGGATCAGTGTGTGTGCGACATCCTGCTCGTGCAGATTCAAGTAATAAGGAGTGGCGTGATCGTTTTCAAGAACGGCAAGGTATTCGCTATTGAGATGTTCATTCCGTTGACGGCCCTGGTCGATCGTGAAAAGGAATGACATGTCGGCGTAGTTGGTATTAAGCATCTGCTGCTTGCGCAGATTGAATTGATAGTTGCCGGGAACCGTGGCAAAGAAAGCATTCAGCAGGTTGTAGCGCTCCTCATAAAGCAGACCGTCGCGTGTGGTAACGACCTTCTGGAACTCAGGCATGGCCTCTTCGACTTTGGTTTCATCTTTGTCATAGAGGACGACTGACAGTGTGTATTCGCCGAAGTATTTTCCTTCGTTGCCAATCGCTTTCAGGCACTCACCCAGTTCCTGAACTGCGGCCTGCTTCGAGTCGTCCACCAGATCGTCGTTCGGTCCACGGTTCTGCTGGTCCTGGATGTTCGATAGAAAGCTGGTCTTGGTGTTGTGGTGGTGGCGACGGCGGGACGCAATCTCTTTGCGTGCCCGAACGTTATCGATGGCGCGCCATTCGGAAACGACGTGGAAGTTTGTTCCGATCTCAAACAGTTCTTTGAGCAGAAGCGGCCGAGTTTCGCTGGGCAATTCCTTCAACGTCAGGACGCGCACCCAATAGTCATCGAGCTGCAGGCGTCCGCGGTGAGCCTCGATTTCCGAGTCGCAGAGCTGGAAATCGAGGTAACGGCTGCCCCGCAGGCAGGAGTCCATAATCTTGAAGGGGCCGAAGTTGATGAAGCGCCGCAAGGTGCGGAAGGCTTCTTCGGCCCCTAGCAGCTGGATCTCGACAAGATCGCTAAGCTGTCCAATCAAACTGGAAACCTTCTGTCGCAACAGCAGGTGGTCACGTTCAATCTGCTCGCGGAGGAAAATTCGCTGTTTGTCGCCAGAAAATAATGTGTTGAGGTCGCGCAAGGAGCCGCCGACATCGTTCGGCAGTTTGCGCAGCGCCTGCCAAAGAGTGGCTTTGGCGTAGCTACCCTGGACCAGAACGATCCAGTACAGGTCAATCGAGTAAAGCCTGTCGGCCTTCGATGCGAAGTAGGCCATACGCTGCTCAATCGCAGCTTTGACCAAGGGATTTGCATATTGCCCATGCGGAATCACAGGCTCGTTGGTTTTGAAAAGTGTCTGATAAACGCGAATGCGGGAATCCAAGGTCCGGAGAGCGGCTTCCAGTCGTTTGACCGAATGATCGCGGCTCGCGTGGTCTAGGCTCTCGTGGTCAATCCCCTTGACCCGAAGCACCACGCCGAGATCGCCCGACTTCGTGAGGAAGGTCTCTTCATCCCAGAAGCCGTACAGGTTGACGTGCGCCTGCAGGGCCCCAGATTCGTTCCAATCCTTCACGATTCCGCTCAGCTTAAACATCGCGTCTGATCCTTACTTCTGTCGGTTCCCACTTCATCGGGTCATAGCGCGGCTTGAACTTGGCTGAATTCAGCAGCACCCGCAAAATCTCGGTATCGAATTTGGTGGCCTGCTGCGCCGCTATCAGGCCGACTGTAAAAAGGAGTATTCCGCCCATCAGGCTATGCAGCAGATTGAAAACTCCAGCTCCCGAGAGCAGTGCGACGAAAAACAGGCGCCGCTCCGCTCCCAGGATCGTCAGTGGACGATTCATGACCTTGTAAACCCGGTTCGAGCGCACGGCGGACTATCCTCCGGGGAAAAGCCACGCCATGAAGTTCACGGCTCCCACGGCCATGCCGATGCCAAAGACGATGCCGGCGAAGACACGTTTAGACTGGCCTTCACCGAAGGCGAACATCAGGCCGCCGACAACGATTGCCACAAGGCTTAGGCCGGTGGCAATCGGGCCGGTGAAGGCGGTTTTGAGGACGTTCACCGCGTTGTCCCAAGGATCATTGCCGCCCTGCTGGGCGTAAGCTGGCGCTGCCAGAGCTAAAGCGGCGACAACGCGAACGAGTGGACGCCGTAGTTTCTGCGGAAGGAATTTGCCTGCGGATACACGAATCTTGTTCACCCGGAAGTTCTCCTGTGCGACTCTTTTTGAACTGCAAGTGATTGAGTTCTTGGTGAGACTAGGGGGTGGGAGAAAAAGAGTCCAAGACTTCTTCGGCGCGAATTGATAGCGGTAGGCTATAAAAAAGCGGAGTCCCGAAGTCGGGACTCCGCGAAGTCGGCTGATGTGGGGTTAAGCGCTTGCTGGCGCGGTATTGACGGTTGGTTCCGGTTTTGTCTTTTTCGCAGCCGCTGCTTTGCGTTCCTTCTGTTTCGCTGCAAAAGTCTCGGCCACAGCTTTCCCGATTTTGTCTGTATCTACACGATAGCGTTTTGCGGCGTCCATGAGAGGATCGCCCAAAGCACTACTCCGCTGATACGCCGAATCCAGCAGGCTGATTTCGAGAAGCAGCTTGGAGATTTCGGGTTCGTCGCATTTGCTGGCCTGCTTCGCCAGAAGCTCTTGCTCTGAGGCAGAGGCATTAGCCTCGACCTTGTGCCGTTTTGCCAGCACCGGGACTTGGCTGTGCGACAGGCCACGAATCATCTGGTCGGCAACCGTCAATAAATCCGCCTTCTTGAGCGGTGCCGAAACCCGTTGCAGGACAGCCGCCAATATCCGATGGCGAGTGGTGATCGCCACCTTCTCCTTTTCGATCCGCCTCCGTTCCTCCGCCCGCTCCCGTTCGATCTGCTGCCGGGACGGCGTGTTGGGGTGGTGGACACGACAGCAAGGATCGGCGCAGACCTTCACGACCTGCCCACGCTTGCCGCCGTCCATGACGATTGCTTCCTGCATCTTTGTGCATGGCCTTTGCAGCGCAGATTGTTTTGCCGCACTCCCGTTCGGCTTGGGCTTCTTGATTTCGAGTTCCATGTAACGATTTCGTCCCAACGGAGCACCTTCGCGAGTGTTCCACGCGGAGGAAATCTGGACGATTTGCGGTTTGGCTTCCAAGGTTCGAGTTACGGAAGCATCAATCTTGGCTCGAAAACAGTTCGGATCGGTACACGAATCCTTGCGGACGACATCGCCAAACAAGAGCCTGTTAAATCCCGTCCGCTTCGGGCAGTTGACGCAGGACCCTGCTGCGGGTACCAGCGTTTCATCCTGCTTATCGAACGGAGTTGACGCCAATTGCAGCAGGATGTTGGACTCTATCCATACCGCCAACTCACGAACAGGAATCAAGGTCTGTGTGTTGCCTTCGCTCGTCCACATACTGCGGAAGGCCGCGCTGAAGGCTTCCTGCTGTTGCGACGCCGGGAGTTTGGCGAGCAGCAGAGCGTGGCCTACGGCGATCCGATCTTTCAAGAACGCCTCGGCCACGGGTGGAATGAGATCGGCGAGCCGGATGCGACCGTAGATGTACGCCTCGCTTTTTCCAGCCCTGGCAGCCAGATGCGAAATGTTGTAAGGCTCTCCAAGCTCCAAAAGCGATTTGAAACCCAGAGCCTCCTCCAGCGGATGGATGTCTTCACGTTGCAGATTTTCGACCACGCGGGCTTCTGTGGCCTCAGCATCGGTGAGTTGGACGACCCTGACCGGAACGCTTTCGAGTTCCGCGATTCTCGCGGCCCTGAGTCTGCGTGCTCCGGCTACGACTTCATACTTGCTTTCGTCCAGTTCCCGAACCAATAACGGTGCGAGAATACCCTGCGCCTTAAAGCTGGCCGCGAGTTCCTCTAGGCTCTTTTCATCGAATCGCTTGCGCGGATTATTGGCAGACTCTACAAGACAGGTAACTGGAAGGTTGCGATACTCATTGTCGGTTACTGCATTTTGCGTAGCTTGCATGACTGTTTTCTCCTTTTCTAGTCGTAATGATTTGGGTTGGTGCTAGCGCACAAATCAGGCGCTTGCGCCGGAATGCTCGTGATTTTGTTGGCTATGCGGCTGCGGCCACCGCAGGTGGCTCGGGGGCGATGCCCCCGAGGATCACAGCAGCGGTTTGCTGGACGGCTTCCAAACTCTCGCGCAAAAGATTCGCGTCGCCGTGCCAGATTTGGATGTAGTCCTGTGAGGCGGTTCCGGTCTCAAGCCCCAATGCTTGGCAGACAACAAAGGCCACTGCTTCGGCCTCGGTTTCACGAACCTGCTTGGTAGTCAAGGTACGGCGGTCGCCACGATGAAGAAGTTCGTGCGCCGTCTCGTGAACCAGCGTCGAGAATTCCTCGGCGGGCTGCATTCCCAGAAGCAAAGTGATTTTGCCTCCGTGAGAGAGTCCTTTTGCCGGGGAAATACGTTCGGAGTAATTCACTTCGATGCCGCGTCCCTCGACGAACTTAAAGAGGCGCTCACGGTTACTACCGACATCGCCCTGCACATCGGTGAGCGCAGGAAGCTCTTTCCCTTCCGTTTGGCTTACGTCGAAGACGTAGACGGTGCGGAATCCGCAAAGCTGCGGTTCCGGTTTGCGCTCGTCGGCTGTATTGTGGGTGTCTATGTCGGTCGCGATTTGGTTCTGGCGCGACCTGCCGTTAGCGACCATCGGGGCGAGGATCAGGATTCCTTTCTCCCCGCGCTTAACGAAGCGGCCAAGCGAATTCCATGTCCGAATCCCCGCCACATTAGTTGCGTCTGGCTTTTGCCTCGCGATCAGCATGACGTTGCCGAACGAGTACGTGTGAAATCGTGCCATCGCACCGAGGTATTGAGTGAGTACAGCACTCTGCCCTGATTCGAGCGACTGCACGAGGTAATCGACTGCATCTTTGGTTTTGCTCTTGATGTCTTCTAATTTCATTTTTTGTTCCCCTTCCGCCGGTTTCGGCTGTTTTTGGTCTTCACAGAAGCGCAGCGGCCAAAAACCAGACGGAACCGGTGAAGGGACAGAACGGAACCGAAGGAGGGTGTCAGGGCGGGAGTGGCGGCGTGGTGCGTGCCAAATAGGGTCGGGGTTTTATTTGGCGCGACACCGGCGCATTAGCCCGAGCGACCGTCCGAGCCGCGGCTAAGCGGCGTCCACCCGAAAGAGACGGAGTGAAACAAACGACGCGGAGCTACCAAGGTTTTCAGGAGGGAAATTAAAGGTGTTTTCCGGAGAAATATGAGTTACGGCCGATCAGCCGGCCGGAGGTGCTTAGTCCGCTCCCGGCGTGCTCTTCATTGAAACCGAGTGTGCGTGGGATGTGTCACTCCACAAGGAAAACCGGGGACCCTGATCCCTCAAATTTCCTCTTCAAGCATCTGCCCATGCTCTCGGAGCCAAGACTTCGCTTTGTCCATCGTAGGGGTCTTAGCACGAACAATGCTCCAGAAATGTGAGCTGTGATTGGGTTCAATCAGATGAGCAAGTTCATGGACTATCACGTAGTCAATGACGAACATCGGTGCCTTGATAAGACGCCAATTGAAGTTCACCTTGTCAGCAACGGTGCAAGAACCCCAGCGATAACGGTTTTCGACTACACGAGCACCGCTGAAATCAACACCCAGTTCGCGGGCGTGCTGATGCACCCGGGCAATAATCCTTTCCTTTGCTTGCCTGATGTACCAGTCTCGCAGAACCTCACGCCTCCGTGCCTGCCGCGCGGGCGGAACAAAGAACATTTCTGAAAACTCAACATCACCGCTCGCCGTTTCGGTGATTTCTATGCGGTAGTCCCGTCCGAGATACGGTGCCGACTCCCCATTTACGACTTCTTTCCCAGGCGGCAGGCGATGCTTGTATTTCTGAGGCTCGCGAAGCTTCTGCAGCACCCATTGGCGCTTGGCGTCAACGAGCCGCCGCACGTCGTCATCAGGCATCCCCTGCGGAGCACGGATAATCACGGAGCGGTCTCGCTCGACGCTGATGGTGAGCGTCTTTCGCTTTGGTGAGCGCACGATGCTGTAATTCAGTTCAGTCATGCAGCGTAAAGAATGACATCGTTGTTCTTCTCGGCGATCTCCATGAGGCGGCTAATGATGCGAGCTCGCTTCTGGATAAGTCCGGGAATACCTGAAAACTCGGGTTGAAGAAGCATTTTCTGGATGTCCGCGCGCAATTTATTGCGCGCGGGAATACTTTCCCAGAAACCGGCCAACTTCAGCTCGCGCTCAACCTCGTTGAACAACTGCTGTGTCAACGACACGAGCAGCGAAATGGCATCATCATCGAGCGCGGTGTCCCCAAAAAGATCCTTCTTGAGCATTCGAAATATGGGCATCTGTTTCTTACGATGCAATCCGTATGTCGGCTCTTGACTGGCGCTGATGATGCGCTGCCGCAGTTTTTCAAGTTCTGCGTAGATCTTGTTCCAGTTGTCCCGAAACTCTTCAAGAATCTTGTTCAGTGCTTCGGCGAATGAAGCCTGCAGGTCGGGGTCGTCATCCAGCTCCACGTCGAGGTGATGGCGGATCGCGTGTTCAATCTCAGCTGCCTTGGTCTTCGTCCGGTTTCGGCTTGTTACTTCCTTCTGGAAGTCCTCATCGAGGATAGAGATCGGTTCCACCTTGACGGTGATTCCGCGTGACTGCAGAAACGCATCCGTGATCGCGCGGAGTTTAGGCGGAATGCCCCTCATGCTTAGGCGCTCATCCCGAAAATGCTTGTTCGCGAGGACATTGATTTCCGCAAGAGCTTGATAGTTCGAAATAAAAGCGAGGGCTTCACGGGACGGGAACACGACATCTAGGCATTCCGTGAATTTCCGGAACAGGCTCATGAACTCGAAACGAAGGTCCTCGTCATAGAAGAGATCGAAAAATGCGTCATGATCCGTGAAGTCAGTGAGGCCGTGGCTGTTGAGAAACTGCATCACTGCGGCTTCCGCAGCACGCAGTTCGCGCAGCTCCTCTTCCGGAAAACTCAGGACATCGAGCACTTCGTTTTGCTCACGCTCGTCGTAGTTGTCGAGCGCTTTCTTCAGGTGATGGCCCACCCCCACGTAGTCAATTACGAATCCCTTCTCCTTGGACGCGCCACTGACGCGATTCACACGGGCGATAGCCTGGAGCAAGCCGTGTTCGACAATGATCTTGTCGAGGTACATGACCTGCTCGACTGGCGCATCAAACCCGGTGAGAAGCATGTTGTTCACGATGACGATGCCAATGTCGCCTTTGACACCCTCCTCCTCGGCATCGAAAGGCAGCTTGAAACTCTTAATCGTTGTCTTGTGCTTCGCCGGATCAGAGAAGGGGTTGAGGTGCATTTCATCGTTGTGGGCATGAGAAATCACAACGTCCGTTTTAAGCCGCTTCAAACGGTCGATATCGATTTTCTGCGGATTGTACTTTTCCAGGACAGCGATACTATCGGCGAGTGCCGCATCGATGTAGCCCTTATACCGCACGGCGGCTTCACGAGAGGTAGCGACGATCTGCGCCTTGTACGCGTTCGGGAAGACATGCGTTACATAGTGCGTAACCATGTCCTTTGCCTTAGCTTCAATCGTCACCTTTGATTCAAGATAAGCGTCGCGAGACCCGTAGCCGAGGATTTGCAGGCGTTCCTGGAGGTTGTATTCGCTGAACAGGTCCTGGAACGCGGTATCCATGCCGGCCTTGTCCGGCACTTCGGCGTTGTGAGTCCGTCCTTCGTAGATGATTTCGAGAGTTACGCCGTCCTCGATTGACTGGCGCATCGTGTATTTGTCGATGTAGTCACCGAAAACGCGTTCCGTCTTGTCGATGGGGGTGCCGGTGTATCCAATACGGGCCGAATTGGGGATACCTCTGTCGAGATTCGCCCCAAGCAGCGAGTATTGCGAGCGGTGCGCCTCGTCGGTCATGACGAGGATGTTCGGGCTCGGATTCAACTCAGGGAAGACTTCTTTCAAATCCGCTTCGCGGAACTTGTGAATCATACCCATCACCAAGTCGGATGAATCAGTGGCCAGAAGCTCCTTGAGACTCTTGATGCTGTCGGCCACTTTCACCGAAAAACCGATGCTCTGGCTCGTCTCCGAGAGCTGGTCTTCGAGCTGAGTCCGGTCAGTGATGAACACGACTTTCCACTTCGACAGTGATGGGTGCCGGTACATCTCGCGCACCATGAACATCATCGTGAGCGACTTGCCAGACCCTTGTGTGTGCCAAATGATGCCGCTGCGTTCACGTGGCGTCTTTCCTTCAAGGAGGCGTTTCACGGCGAGCTTGACCGCTCGAAACTGCTGATAACGCCCGACGATTTTGATGATCTCGCCCTTGTCGTTCGTCGAAAACAGCGTGAACGTGCGGATGAGGTCGAGCAGATTGTCGCGATCGAGCATGCCTGCGACCAGGCGCTGTTGGTCGTTGGGGCTTCCGCTGCCGTGTTCAAGATCGGTCAGCGTGCGCGGATACGGATCGGCCCAACGGAAAAAATGCTTTTCGTTCCGGGAGCTAATCGTGCCGAATTTGGCCTCCTGCCGGCACGTCGCAATGACGATCTGGTTGTAGTAGAAAAGGGCGGGGCTGCCTTCGCCTTTTGCACCGCGCTGTTCGCTGTAGCGCAGTATCTGCTCGATTGCCTCTGCGATCGGCTCCCTCACCTTTGGCGATTTGCATTCGACGACTGCCACCGGGAGGCCGTTCAGGAACAATACAATGTCCGGACAAATGTGGTGCTCGGTGCCGAGAATCCGTACTTTAAATTGACAGACGGTTATGAAACGGTTGTGGTCGCGCTGCTTGAAGTCGATAAAGCGTACCGTTGGGTTCTTCTCGCCTGTCGTGCGGTTCTCGCTGACGCTCGTGTTTTCCAAAAGAAGCTGGAGGGCATGCTGATTGTTCTGGATGAGGCTTGTGCCCGCGAAACTCGCCGTGAGCTGCTTAATGACGTCCTCGACCTGGTCATCCTCTAGCCAAGGATTAATCACCTTTAGCTGCTCGCTCAGGACGGGGAGCATGACTACCTCAGTAAAATTCTCGCGGAATGTATCACCCGGATGCTGCTTGTTATCACAGTCGATGATCTCCCAGCCGAGATCATGCAGCTGATCGAGAAAGGGCTTCTCGACGTGGTTGCGCTCGTCGAGGCTGATCTCTTTCGCGAGTTTTGGAGTGGCGGGCATCAGGAACCTTGCATTGCGGATCGGCGATTAGCTCCGAGCAAAGGTGTGACACGTTTCTGGCCGGTGAGCAAGTCTTGCATAAGGCCGGTTCGTAGTCGCCGCATCTTCTTCAGAAGCGCAGTTTCTTTGGAAATTTCCGCCCTGATCGCTTCCAGGCGGTCGGCGATGGCCTGTTGCTCATCGAGCGACTTCGGAATCGCAAACTCAATCGAAAACAGATCCTGAGCATACAAGCGCAAACGATCGTCCACAACGCCACGGGAACTACGCCGAAATTTTAGAACCGAGCGCTCATCACGAAAAAGCCACTCCGCGAAATGACTGTTGATCGTATCCTTCGGCTTCAACACGACGTATGCAGGACTCACTAAGCAATCCATCTCCGCTCTTCCGAGGACTCCCTGCCACATTCGCATCATGTTGTACGCGATATCACCTTTAACGACGAGAGCATGCGCCTCGGGCGGGAGATTGCTCGTAACTCGACGTTCGACGGAACTCCGCTCGACAAGTCCGTCATTCATAACAATCGACATTACAGGCAGTCCACGCCTCCCCCGCTCGCGTCGGCTTTCAAACAGTTCCCCAACACTTGCTATCTTCCATTCTTCTGGCATTCTGCCGGCGAGAGAGTTCTTGAACTTGTGCGTCTTCTCAGAACGAACCCTTCCATGCTTATCGACACCAAAAGTCAGCAGCTCCTGCATGAGGCCAAGCTTTATCCTCTGTTGCTTGGATATCAAGACTTCAGAGCTTTCAATGAAGTGGTCTACCGTTGAGAGGACGTCCGCGATTTTCGCTTGCTCGTCGGTACATGTTGGGAATTCCAGTTCAACACCAGCGAGAGCGGTCTTAGAGACTTCAGCGAAAGTTGTTCCTTCACCAAGGTCTTGGATCTTCTTAACGTTGAACAAAATGTTGAAGTACGTAAAGTCCGGGTCGTAGCCCTCTCTCAATCTGATCGTCTTACATCCCTGATTAGTACAAAAAGGAACTGTGGGAAGCGCGACGTACCCGATAGGCGCACGCGAGGACATGACGACACTGCCAACCGGCATCAAGTGTGTCGAGCAAGCATCGAGACCCTTGAGAGTAATCTTTTTTGCGGAGCTACGAATATGGCGGGAACTGAGCCCGCTCAAATCTGCGGGCGTTATCCAGACAATGTCACCATCCCAGTAGCTGCTATCGCTGGTAGACGGTGTCGCACCGGAGAACAAGTCACCAAACTCATCGAACCGTTTTGTGTTCCATCCGTCGATCTCGCTCATCGCAAATAGGCCAGCTCTTTCAAGTAATCATCCAGTGCTTTCAGGCTTCCGACTCTTGCTGCTTCCAACTCGCGCCTCGAAACCGCGTACTTGTCCCAGATGTTTTCCAGTACGCCAATTAACGCACGCTTCTCGGCTTCCAAGTATCGATCAAGCGCCCGATTGGCGAGATCATACAGCTTTTGCAGAATGAGCTTCTTTGCTTCCATATCAGTAAGCTGTCCGCCAATGCTGGCGAGGATTGCGTCGGGTCTCCCAAGGCGCGCTTCTAACGTCACCTTGTCCTTTTGCAGCGCACTGATCTCCTTCTTGTCTCCCTTGCTCGTTCCATTGAGGCCGGCGAGACGAGCTTCGGCTTGTGTCAGCAACGCTCGGTCCGCGGCGTTGAATTCCTCGCTCCCCATGCGTTTCAAAAGGAGCTTGTGTTCCAGTTCTGCCGTCAATTTCTTGAACTCGGCCTTCCTCTCCTTGAGGCGTTTCTCGATGGCGGTGAGAATGTCTTGTTGCGCTTCGAGTGCCTGCCGCTCTTTTTCCGCAGATTTGCCTGCGCTTCCCTTTAGGTCGTCAATCAGTTCCTTGAGAGCTTTCTTTATGACCGCAGCAGTAAGGGGTCGTCTTCATCAGGCTGATACGCGGCGATTTCTTGAGCGGCTTCGACGGCGACCGCCATGTCACTTTGAGCTGCGCTGATTTTGGTTTCTACGACCTCGATCGCTGCTGCTTCCTTCGCAAAGAAAGCTGCAATCAGGTAGCTGTCGGGGATCAGCGTGTGGTGCCAGCCAGTTGATACGATAGTCTTTAGGTCGTAACGAATATGCTGCCACCAGTTCACGAAAACGCCTGCGCTTTTGAATTCATCAAGCATGCCCAGTGGAACAAGCTTATTTTTGAGCCTATTGAGCAATTCGTGACGCACCTCGGGCAGTTTTTTGCCGTCGCGAAGTAAGGCGAAATCGTCTCGCACTAGATTCCACCAGTGTTCGAGAGCAGCGTGGTGAATTTCGATGGTTTTTTGAAGCGCTGCATCCGTTTCCAGCTTTTCCCTAATCGCGGCCCTTGAGGCGACCTCCGGACGAAAGGCGAGATAGCCGGAACGGTCGGGCGCAAACAACGTCTCTGCCGAAATGCCAAATCTGGCAAAGTCGCTTCGCCTGTCCTGAACTTCTCCTTCGGGAACCCCGCCAACAAGATGGGCCTGCACATCTTGTGGCTCGGGATCGGGCGTGTTGTCCACGTACCTCCGGATGTTGAGGTTGTAGTCGTGTTTCTCGATGATCTCGCTCTTGTCCACAAGACGGCTATATTTAGGTAAGCCTCTCTTGTTGGTGAAAACGAAATCGATCTTCTCGATGTCCTCAGGCCGGAGCTTGTTCTGATTCTTGTCTTCAGCGCACTCGCGGTCAGCATTGATGAAGAGGACCTTGCCGCGCAGTTCGTCGGGCTTGTTTTTGTTCATCACAAGTACGCAGGCTGGAATGCCCGTCCCATAGAAGAGCCGGTCCGGTAAAGCGATAATCGCTTCAATAACATCGTCATCAATGAAGATCTCGCGAATGAGCTTTTCTTTCCCACCTCGACCCAGGACACCGTACGGCATGATCGTCGCCATGTGGCCATCGGGATTCAGGCTCGCCAGCATGTGCTGGACGAACATCAGATCTGCCTTCTTGCCAGTCTCGGGACAAAACTCTCGAAACCGTGACGGGAACTTGAGGGTAGCGCGGCTGTAGTTCTGCGAGAACGGCGGATTGGCGAGTACACGGTCGAACTTCCTGATTTGCCCCTTATCCAGAATCTGCGGGTCCTCCAGCGTGTCCGCATTCTCGATCGTGAAACGCGTGATGTTGTGGAGGATCATGTTCATGATGCAGATCGACCAGACGGTACCGTTCGAGTCCTGGCCGTAAAGGGCAAGGTCGTTTGGGTTCTGCCCCTGCTCTTCTACGTACTGATGACTCTGGATGAGGAAGCCGCCCGACCCAACTGTGGGATCGTAAATCTCTTGGCCAGCCGCAGGCTTGACGAGCTGCACGAGCAGGCGAACGACTTCTCCAGGTGTGTAGAATTCGCCGCCCTTCTTCCCGGCGCTGTCGGCAAAGTATTTGATTAAGTATTCGTAAGCGGCGCCGAGCAGATCGGGAAACTCAAAGTTCTCGTTCAGGAGAACAAAGTCGGGCTGGTTGAAATGGTCGAGGAGATCCTTCCATTTTTGATCGGGAATCTTGGTTTTGCCTTTGATTGCATTAAAGTTGATGTTGTTCTTGAGGACGCCCGCCAGTGCATCGTTCTCGTCTTCGACGGCGGCAAGCGCCTTATTGAGCATATTGCCGATGTCTTCCTTGAGGTCCTTCAACGCGGGGACTTGCTCACCGTTTTCGTCTACCCAGGTCTCGTGCCATCGGGCACGCACCGGTACGAAGAATGTATCGCCATACGAGGTTTTGTCTTCGAGAAGTTCCTTCAGGAGTACCGGGTCGGAGATGTGCGCGAAATCCTTCTTTCGGAGCTGCTCACGCTTGCGGTCAAATTCGTCGGAGAGGCGCTTCAGGAACAGCATCCCGAAGATGAATTCCTTGAATTCGGAGGCGTCCATCTTGCCGCGCAGAATGTCGGCAGCCTTAAGAAGAAAGTTTTCGAGCTGCGAGAGGGTTATTTTCTTTCGCGCGCGATGGCCGTTCGTAGCAAGCTCGGGAACAGTTGGGAGTGAATGGCCGTTCGGTCCATGGAGGGTACCGTTTCCATTGACTGGCGGTGTCTTTGCCTTAAGGGCGTTTCTTTCCTTCGGGGTAGCGGCATTTACAGATCGAGCCATGACGAATCAGAGTAGCGCAAAGTAATTCATTATGCAGTATCGTTCTGATGTCACGAGGTATTTAACAGCTGGGACGACTTGAACTCCAACCTGTCCAGCCCAGCTTCTAACCCGGAAAGACTCCAGCCTTAACGTCCTCAGTATTCCTCTCGGTAGTCCGACCGCCGACTAGCCCGGCGATCCTCCTCCTCTTCTATGTCAATCAGCTGTTGCTCATCTTCCCACCACAGGATGACGGTCACTGAATCGGAACCCGTTTTGAAACAGCTTTCGCGCAAGTAGTACTTGTCGGCTCTATCGCGATCAAACCAATGATCCGCACGCACATCTCCGCTCTTCTCATTCTCAAACGAGTTCGCGAGGAGGCTTGCGGCGAGCGAATGCGGTTGCAGTCTTTCGGCCGGAAAGAGCGACCGATGGATCTCGCTGCCCGATGTAATAAACCATTTCCGTCGTCCCGTTTCGTAGTGAATCAGCATGCAGGGCAACGATCCGTGATGCACCAGTCTCATGGCCGCTGCGGTGCGGCTCATCTTGAATACACCTGCAAGATAGGCGACAGTTTCAAGGGTAATTGGCCGGTTTTTTGCAAGCGGCACAAACATGCTGAGCGGCAAGAGAAGATCGCTGGCAAAAGCGTTCGCACGGGTCTCAGGATTGTTACCAGTCCAAGAGGAATACAACTGGTTCTTGGAGCACCCAAAGGCGCTTTGGCCACGATCCTTCATCCAGTGGCCGAGCTCATGGCCAGAAGAGAAGCGCTTGCGTCCCGGAATAGCCTTGCTGTTCACCGTGATGATGGCCTTGTCGCCCGCCCCGATGATGTTGGCCTCACACCCAGTGAGGGGCTCATAGAGAATCGTCGCGCCGCACTCCCAGGCTATGGCTTCAATGTCGATGTCATCTGGCTCGGTGATTGCGAGGGTGCGGAGAATCTCCTCGGGCGGTGTTCCGGCTGGAATCACTTTTGCTCCTGACGAGGCGTTTTCGGGAGAAGCCCTAGCTGGAAAAACTTTTTGAGATTCGCAACGATGTCGTCATCGGAGAAGTCAGACAAATCGCGGTGCTGCATGGTGAAGGGGGTTTGTAGTTGGCTGGCCCGAGCAAGTGTTGCGATGAACAATGCTTTCCGCTCTGCTGGCGTGGAAGGCAAATTGAGATTTCCTTCTGACATCGAGGCGAGTTCGTGCTCGAAGCCCGCTCTCGCCTCTTTTAGTTTCTTTTGCTGATGGGCCTTGAGCTTGTCAAGGAGAAGACCCTTGAGTCGGGTATTCTCCTCTCCCGGATCGCGGCCATCCTCCCGCGCCGTCTCCATTAGCTCATCTGCCGGGGCACTCCGGATATGGTCTCCGAGAAAGTCTAGGAATTTCTCAAGCCTCTCTGTGTGACTACGCTCCCTGCCCGCCATTGCGTTTCTCCATGATTTTGTTTACGCCGTACCGTATCCGGCGCATTGTCGCCTTATAGTCCTGCTCGGATATTTGGAATTCTGCCCGGATAGCAGGTCCGTCCATGCCATCCTCAATTCCCAAAATGACCATAGTGGCCTTATCGTCGTTGGCGAACCTCGCCTCGATCTCCTTGACCAACGCCTCATCCTCCGCCTCGCGATCAGCGCGAATGAGCCCCTGTTCGGCGCTCGGACGGGTGTCGATAACATTGTCAAACCGCGGGATCTCTTTCCCGTCGTCGTCGATTTTGGATAATTGGGACTCGAGTTGCGCAAATTCCGGCAGGTTCTCGTCCCTGTTCCGCTCGTGATACCCCGCCCACTCGCTTGCAATGCTCCGGATCACCCCGATCAGATATTGGGTGAAGTCGACGCGCTCCTTATACCACCGCCGCCTGCCGTCGAGAATCCGCTCATAAGCTTCGCTGACAAGCTCCTCCGCGTCGCGCCCATTGGCGGCGTACGGCCCTATCCAGTAAATCCGGTTCTGCGCGCTCTGGCGAATCCGCTCCGTGTCTTCGCGCGTTAAAGCCTCGACGGCATGTTTGATATCAGCCAGTTTGGCCGGCTCAGGTTTGGGCGGAGCTGGTGAAGCCTTCGTCTTGGTTTTCATTCGCTCCGCGGGCCGTCGATTTCCGGACCTCACTTTCTAATGCTCAGGTTTTTGCACTTGGCGACAAAAAGATCTGAACTTTTTCGTTTGGCGTCCTCCTCGCCGTTTCGAGCATAGATCAATAACGGCAAATAAAAAAGCCAGCAGCAGGGCCGTTCCGTAAGGCAGTTTTTTTGGCCTGCGTGGCAAGACAGGGTGAACAAAATGGAGCACTTAGTGATTTTCGTGAACGGAAAAAAGAAGACTGGCACGGACGACGGCGTGACCAATCCCATGACGGTTGACGCAATCGCGCGTCTGGCTGGTCTAACTGGCGATACCGCTGTCGTTCGTGAGCGCCAGGGTGAAGATGGGCCAGTGGGGGAGCCGCTCTCGGGTTCTGTCCCCATCAAGAATGGTGAGCACTTCGTGGTTACGCGCCGGAATGTCGAGGGAGGCTGTCGGTGACGGCGGAAGTTCGAACCCGCATCACCTGCGAACTCGAAAAGGTCAACTGGAAGACGAAGCTGGTCGAGGGTCCTGATGCCGTCATCTACTACGGCCTTCCCAGCACGCTTGGTGTTTCAGCATCTGATGTGCTGGTGCTCGTTCCTGGCGGCTACGCGCAATCGATGATCGACGGGGCCTATCTTCCGCAAGGCTCGCCGCTCATCGGCGTCGTCAAGGGCCAGCCCCAACCTCAATGTGCTATTGCGGCGGACGGCAGGACGTGGGTGCTCATCAGCTATCACCCGCATAACGGCGGCGGCGGTCCCCCGTGGGACCCGACGCGCCACGGTTTTCATACTTACCTGGACGAAGTGGTGTCATGGTTATCAGTCAGAAGATAAAGCAAGCGGCAATCATGCGGATCACAGGCGCTGCCCGTCAGCACCTGGAGACTCTCCTATTCACGCGCTATCCGGACGCGGAATGGGGCACGTTTTTCCTGTTCGGCACGCACCAGACGCCGGACGGCATGGTAATCACCGTGGTCGATATTTTGGAGCCGCACGGCGAGGATCTCGACTCCACGACCTCGATCGTGCGGTTCACGGAGCCCTATTCCTTGCGGGCGGCACTCGAAAAACAACGGTGTGGCCTCTGCGTCGGAGTCATTCATTCCCATCCCCAGAACTTCGGCGTACGTCCAAGTCCACTCGACGACGACATGGACGGGTATTACATGGACTACTTCCCGGCGTTCGGGAACGAAAAGGCGTACTTTAGCCTCATCTTTGCCAAAGACTGGGATGGCCAACTATGCTTCTCGGGACGTGGTTGGAACGACGGGACGGAGTATCAGGTGACTGAGATGGTCACTGTGAGCGACAAGGAGATTCGGCAAGACACGGCCACATGCCGGGGTGCCGCCACACAACATCGGGATGAATATCGTGACCGGTTCCAGGAGATCTATGGCACAGAAGCGGCCACACGTTTACGCCACGCCCGCATCGCCATAGTTGGGACCAGCGGTACCGGCTCTCCAGCGGCCCACGTGCTGGCGCGGGCGGGTGTGAACAACTTCGTCCTGATCGATCCCAAGCAGTTGGCCAAATCCAATCTTGAACGGCTTCATGGCAGTTACGACGCTCACTTTGCCAAGGGCGAGGCGGAAGCGCCGCTCAAGGTCGCGGTCCTCAAGGATCTGATCAAGGCCATCAATCCCAAGGCAAATGTTACGTGCATCGCTGGGAATATTCTTCAGCCGCTTGCGCGGGATCATGTTGTTGGCGTAGATCTGATCATCTGCGGGACGGACACAAACCACAGCCGGACCGCCATCAGCGAGCTGGCCTATCGGTACCTCGTGCCGGCCATCGATGTGGGAGTCGTATTTGAATCGACGAACGGTTCCGTAACGGGAGAGTTCGGGCGGCTTACCTTCTATTCACCTGGTAATCCCTGTGCCCACTGCCTTGGCCTTGTCGATCCGTGGCGCGCAACGGTCGAGCTGATGTCAGACGAAGAAAAGGATCGACGCCGGCGCGAGGCCAAAGAAGCTGAGCTGCGTGGCGACAATGCCGGCGCTTACTGGAAGGACGTCCCTGAAATTCCCACTGTGGGTCACTTCACTTCAATGGCTGGCGCACTCGTGGCTAGCTACGCTATCGGCTGGTTGACGGGCAAATTTGCGCCGCCACATCGATATTTTGAATTCAATATCCTTGCGCCAGGCTTCGATTACGTCGGCTTCAATGCTCCGAGCCGTTCGCAATGTTATTGCGAAACCATGATCGGTCACGCAGACCAGGGTGCTCATGCATCCATGATTTCTGCACCCTCATACTGGTCGGAGGCCACTCTGTTTTGATCCGTGTCTTACTGGACGCCGCTCGATGGGTGTCACTCTCTAGTCCATTTCCTATTGACCAAGCAAGTGTAAGTCGACTGACGGAGGATCAGACCCGAAGGTGTTCTGAAAATCGAACGCCGCACAGTTTGTCGTCGGAGTCGGATGGTTTCAGTGTATTCTTTGTTTTCTTCCCCCGTAAGACTCCCACAGCCATATGCCGAAGACTGTAAACATCGACTTCTACAAGGTCGTCATGCCGGAGAATGCCGCAACCACCCTCGATGCCTTGCTGGCTCGCATCGGACAAATCCCAATGCAGGATGAAGCGCGTACGCGAGAAATCACCGGTGACCCCGTTCGCCTCCAAGAGCTGCATCATCATGGCGGGCACCTCGAAGGTGATATGGTCAGGACGAGGATGGACACACTGCCCAGGAAATCCAATATCGAGACCGGTCAGTTGGCCTTGCTTGATCTTGACGACGACGAAGGCTTGGGTGAGGAAACAGCGTTTCTTTATGATCCCGGTACTCGTTGCTTGACCATTCAACGGAACCGCTTCGCGGTTTCTGCGAGCGCGTTCGCGGGCTATTGCACGGAGATCGGAGCCTTTGAATCCTCAATTATCCTTGAACCGATCATGTCGGGTGATGCCATCGCGCGGCTGCGAGAGTTCGATAGAGTGAACCGGCTTGAAATCAAGGTGGCGGGCCTCGCCGGAGGCCAAGTCCTACGCGATAGCCCGTATTCCCTTGCCCACCTTGCCGAGTTTGCCGATGACTATGCTGGGCCAGTGGTCAAAATTGAGGTTTCGATGGGTCACAGAAAAGGATCGCTAGTCAGAGATCGCGTCAGGAACGTTGTGGATTGGCTGAGAGGCCAAGCGCGGGACGGCGGAGTTGACGTGCGGAGAATTGAAGTTTCGGGGTCGGCACCAGGTGATGAAACTCAGGTGCTTGATCTTCTTGAATCCCGAATCGTTGAGTACCGGACGGTGGAGGTCGATCGGAACAGGATCGTCACTTATACGGCCCGCCGGAACGCTGTGCGTGCAGCCTGGGATGCGCAGCGAGATCGGATTCGAGCGATCCTTAGAAGGCCAGGACAATGACGCTCACATGGGAGAAGCGATTCCCAGTCGTAGTTGCCGCAGCCGCTGCGGCAATTTACTACTATGCCCACCTACGCTTCCAGCTACCTCCTCCTCCTAGGGACTTAATGGCCGTCGTTGTGAGCGTGAGCGCCATTGCCGTAGGTTTTCTCGCCACCGCGAAAGCAATTCTGTTCACCATTCAGGATCGCACAGTCATTAAGTACTTTAAGGACAGCGCTCGCTACACCATTCTTGTGGATTACCTGATGTGGGCCATTTACTGGTCGTTTCTTTCGGCAGGCCTCAGCACACTGGCTCTTTTCTTTGATCTTACCAAGCTGAACTGGTGGGCGATTCGTGTCGGTTTGACGGTGTGGGTATTTCTCGTTGTCATAGCCACTCTCTCATATTTTCGCGTGTTGCGTATTTTTGGTCTGATCTTGCGCTCGCAAGCGTGAGGCATGCGTTCACTGAGATGGGGGAAGTATATGTCGTACGTAAAGCGTATCGTCTGCTTGGCGAACTCGTATAAACCGCCGAACGGTCGTTGCATTGCCGGAATAGAAGTTCTTGGACAGGGAAAATACGGCTCATGGATTCGGCCTGTAAGTGCGCGGGACAGCCAGGAAGTATCTTTCGCGGAATACAAATATGAGAACGGTCAAGGCCCCAGGCTCCTGGACATCATTGATGTATCACTGTTGAAGGCGGTTCCTCACAACCATCAAACAGAAAATCACGTCATCAACGCGAAAGCTGGGTGGGTAAAGAGGGGTGTGCTGGCATGGGATGATTTGGAACAACTTCGTCAGCGGCCCGCTTCACTTTGGATCAATCGCGATCACACCTGGGGTGGATCTTATGACTGCATGAGCGAGGCAGAAGCGAAAACTCTCGATAGTTCGCTATTCCTTATCAAGAAAAAAGACTTTACCATTGAAGTCGGCACCAGCACCTGGGGGGGTAAAACGAAAAAGACGTGGCGAGGCAAGTTCGATTACAAGGGGACGCATTACAATTTCAGCGTGACCGACCCCTTTGTACGTGACGCCTCTACGAAGGAGGGCGACCATCCGTTCGAAAATGTGTATCTCTGCGTTAGCTTGACTGAGCCTGCTCCGCAGGATGGTCGATGCTATAAGTTGGTTGCTGCGGTCATCAAGAATCCACCGTTCTGAGCAAAAAGAAAATGGATAACGCGGTCTTCACTATCGGACATTCAACACACACGCAGGAGGGCTTCATCGAGCTCCTGGAAGGACATAGGATCACTGCTGTCTGCGATGTGCGCTCGAAGCCTTACAGTCGCATGAACCCACAGTTCAACCGGGAAAACCTTACCAAGGCTTTAGCATCGCGCAGCATCGAATATCGCTTTTTGGGCAAGGAGTTGGGCGCGAGGAGTGAAGACCCGTCCTGCTACGAGGGCAACAAAGTTCGATATTCCAAGTTGGCGAACACGCAACTATTCAAAGATGGTCTGAAGCGTGTGCTGCGTGGACTCAAGGAAGGCTTTCGAATTGCGCTAATGTGCGCAGAGAAGGAGCCTCTCGACTGTCACCGAACGATCCTAATCGCCCCTCAATTTGTAGCGCTTGGTATCGCCGTCCAGCACATTCATGCCGATGGACACTTGGAACCACACGATGCCGCGTCCCTTCGGTTGGCGCGTCTGCTCGATTTGCATGAGAACCACATGTTCTCCTCACAAGAGGACTTGCTCGCCGACGCGTACCGCCTCCAAGAGGAACGAATTGCCTACGATCGGAGCGGTGAGGAGTCCAGTGCCATTAGGGACGGAGCCGCATGAGGATTCTTACAATCGGTTTTACTAAGAAGTCGGCGGAGACCTTCTTTAACCGGTTGAAGAATGCGGGCGTCAAGCGACTGGTTGATGTCCGACTCAACAACGTTTCCCAACTGGCAGGTTTTACAAAAAAGGATGACCTACGGTACTTCTTGAAAAACATTTGCGATATCGAGTACGTCCACCTGCCCGAACTTGCCCCAACCGCCGAAATGCTTGACGCGTACAAGAAGCAGAAGAATGGTGATTGGGAGTTGTACGAGCGCCGATTTCTTGATTTGATGAGGTCACGCCAGATCGAGAACACAGAGCGAGAGATCTTCGCCGACGGCTGCTTGCTATGCAGCGAGGAAAAGCCTCTCCACTGCCATCGTCGGCTCGTGGCCGAATATCTCAAAGAGCATTGGGGCGATGTGGAGATCGAGCACATTCCCTAAGCATTTCCAAACGAAGCTAGTGAATCCCTGGGAAAACGCACACTGCTAACACACGTCCACGGCTCTGACGAGTGCTGCACACGATCGCAGTCCTGGCGAATGAAAAGCGTATATCGTCGGAATTTTGCTATTATTCGCTTTGGAGTGGCACTACCCAGTATGGCAGACGAGAGTTTTTTCGATGAGCCGACGGAAGCCTCGATAAAGAAACACCGTATTGTAAGCAAATATTTTGGAGGCTGGGCGAACATTATCCTCCCGCAAACTCTTAATCGGGAGGGGAAGATCATGTATGTCGATCTTTTCTGCGGCCCCGGCCGCTACAAGGATGGCACTGTCTCCACGCCGTTGCTGGTCCTTGATCACGTTATCGACTCTTCCAAGCTGCGTAGTGTCACGCAGCTTCTTTTTAACGATCAGAATCCCGGGTTTATCGACGCGTTGAAAAGCGAAGTTGCGAAGGTGCCGGGAGTTGAAACGCTCAGATATCGTCCCGCATTCCGAACCGAATCAATTGGTCGTGACATCATCCCGCGAATAGAGCGCATTACAGTGCCAACGCTTTTCTTCGCAGACCCATGGGGCTATGCGGGCGTGTCACTGGATCTGATTGAAACGGCGATTCGGCATTGGGGGAGTGATTTTCTGTTCTTCTTCAATTACAACCGGATCAATATGAATTTGGGCTGCGAGGCGATGAACGAGCCCATAAACGAGTTTTTTAGCATTTCTCGTGCGGAGAGACTGAGAACCCTTGTTGCAAGTTTAAGACCCGCGCAACGGGAAGAGGCGATATTGAAAGAAATGCAATCCGCGATCAAGGATTTAGGAGCTCGGGTGGGGAAGTTCACCTACCGGAGCAGGTCTGGTGCGCGAACTACGCATCACCTTATTTGCGTATCCAAGCACAGAGAGGGAATGGCACTCTTCAAAGAAATTAGCGCCAAAGAGAGTACAAGTTTCGAAGGCGTGGTGCCTTCACTTGAGTACGATCCCAGCGCGAACCCCAACCAATCTACATTGTTCTCGGGACTGGAACCGCTGGAGGAGGACCTGCTAATCACGTTTGCAGGAAAAGTGCTAAGTCCAGAAGAGATTTATCACGACCACCATACTGGGAAGCCCTACATCTTGAGGAATTATAGGCAGGCACTGCTCCATTTAGAGGAAACGGGTGCAGTTAGCATCGATCCCCCGCGTGCCAGTCGCGTCGCTGGAGAGAGACTGCCGCCAGACGCGCGCGTAACATTCAAGCGAACCAGTTAAGCTGACGCCAAAGAGTCCACGGCTCGGTTGTCGGATCGAGACGTTGCGGATTTAATTGCGATTAGCGGATTCCAAGCAGCTGCCTTCGCTTTGTGAGTTTGCGCCATGGCCATTCGTTTCCTTCTATCAGGTATTGCCGCGGCGACGCGAGTAGGCATTTCATCGTAGGTCTTTCCGTGTAGCATGCGGCCAGCAGTAGATTTGTGGACGCCACCCCATTGCTTAAAGAAAAAGTCGACTTTCTCAATCCGGCAAGCATCGAGGATATTCTCCACCCATTCTTGCCTCATCACTCTGGCTCCGTGACCGCTTTCTCCGCCGACGATAGCCCAGTCAATCCCTGAAATGTCGATATCTTGGAGGTCTTCCAGCAGGGGCTCGATTGAAAGAAACTTCACGGCGGCGGGCGTGGCTCGCAGATGCCCGATGCGGGGAATGCCGTACTTTCGATCTTCCACGCTGACTCCCCACCAAATATGCTTTTTGCCAGCCGCAAACTTCAATTTTCCCGAAAGCATCTGCCTCAAGCGCTCGGATCGCTTCGTCAGAACCTGATAGGTATGCCAATTTGCCTCCAACATGATCCTGACTACATGTTCGATATAACCGTCAGGAACCTCAGGCTGAAACAAATCGCTCATGCTATTGACGAACACTGTTCTCGGCCCCGGCCAAAGAAACGGTTCCGTCAGTTTTTCAGGCACTAGACGAAGATCAAAACCCTGTTGATAGGGGTGGCCGGGAACGCCCCGAAATCGTTCAGCGAACGTTTCTGCGTAGCAGTGTTTGCAGCCGGGGCTTATTTTTGTGCAGCCGCGCAGTGGATTCCAAGTAGTATCGGTCCACTCAATCTTGGAATGTTCACTCATGGGGGTTTCGGTTCATAGTATCAACGTAGCTGATTAAGTGAAACTGATCAGGGTCGGGAGTGATTATCAAGAAGGCTCCGAACCACCTCCGATAGGCCAACCCGGCGTCCGGCTGCGCACATGGTTCATTATACATGGATATTCGCTATTTCTTCGCCTCGGTCGCGTTTGCTGGCGGACGGTAGGAACGAAATGTCCGGTTCCTCTCCCCTGACGCCGCAAATCCTCCCTTTGAATTGCGGCTTACTGTTTGAATGCTAAGTCCAAGAGGAGCACGTGGTGTAGAAAGAGCTGAACTCAACGGCCACGTTGATTCAGACCACAACCACGGAGGCTCCTCGAGGGACATATGTATTACATCGGACTGGATGTACACAAGAAGACCATCAGCTACTGTGTCAAAGATGAGAGCGGCCGCATTTGCCAGGAAGGGAAGGTCGGCGCGACTCGTTGGGAACTCGACATCTGGATCAAGACTCTTCCGCAGCCATGGACAGTAGCCATGGAGGCGACCATCTTCACGGGCTGGATCTATGATCATCTGAAGCCACACGCTGCCGCGGCGAAGGTTGCTCACCCCCTCATGTTGCGGGCGATCGCGACAGCAAAAAAGAAGAATGACAGTATCGATGCTGGGAAGATCGCTGATTGCCTGCGCTGCGATTTCCTTCCAGAGTGCTACATGGCGGCAACCGAGATTCGTGAGCGGCGCCGAACCCTGCGGTACCGGCATCTGCTGGTGCGGCAAATGGTGCAGATGAAGAATCGCGTATCCGGCTTGCTAATGGAAACTGGCGTGAGCCACAACAAACAGCGATTGCACAAAGTTGGCTATTTCCCGGAGTTGCTGGCGAACGCAGATGCGGTGAGCGCGAGTATCCGTCCGCTGTTGCAGTTGAGTCGGGAGTCGATCACGCGATTGCAAAGAACCGAAGGAGCCATCATCCGCTCGCTCCAACGCGATCCGCTGCTGGCAGAAAGAGTACGGCGGCTGCAGACGATTCCTGCCGTTGGCAAGGTCACAGCACTGAGCTGGGCATTGGAGATGGGGGACATTTCACGTTTTCGATCGATCCGACAGGCCATCAGTTACTGCGGGCTTTGCGGAGACGAAAAACGATCCGCCGATAAAGTAGCGCGTACTCCGATTTCGAAGCAGCGAAACAAACATATCCAGCGAGTGCTCGTCGAAGCAGCCAAGTTGGCGCCAAGGCGGAATCCCGATCTGGCTTTGGTATATGAAAACGCACGGCAGAAGGGGAATGCCAACTGTGCAACACTCGCCGTAGCCCGCAAGCTGGTTGCATATCTCATGGTTGTAGATCGCGAGCAGCGAGACTTTGAACCGGTACGCGGGCTGGCCGGCATTGCGGCATAAAAACCGCAACGAAAGGAAAATCTCAAGATCCTAAAGCGCGCAGGCTGCCAGGTCCCGCACTGACCGAGTGAGCGACGGAAATCGAAACTTTCCTTAGGCTCCCCACTGACTGTTTCGGGACTGGCAGAGAACACCAACTCAATCTTCTGCGAAGGCCCTCGCGGCCCGAGGCAGCAAATGGATGTCCGGTTCTGCGAACGCAGGGACCACAGCCGAGAGGCACTAGATGCGAGCTAAAGATCTTGACCGGGAAGTGCGCGCTCTCGCGAGCGCGCCTGGCCACGTGTGTTTTTCCTTGACATAAGACTTACATGGATGTCGGTAAGCCAACAAGATGATTTTCGGCCCATTTCGGTGGGACGGGATGCGAGCTATGTGCGGGCTTCCAAAGCCAGCCTGACATGATATTCGGGCGATAGAGTAAGAGCCATGCGGTCAGCGCGGGAGCCAAGTCGAGGTTTGTTTTATCACGTTTTTATCACGGTGGACCGTTTTCGGGTCGATGTCAGAATGAGACGCGCTCGAATGGTTTCTCGTAAACACCTGAAAACAAAATGGCGGAAGCGAGTGGGGGTCGAACCCACCGGCGACAGGGTCACCTGCCGCCCGCCGGTTTTGAAGATCACCCAGTGCGTTCTGATGCGTTTAGAAAATCTTCTATCTTAACTGATTCTTCAAGGACTTCCCAGATTGATGTGTTGATCCGTTCTGATCGGATTTGCCCTGTTCTGAACACAGATCTATCACGTTTTTATCACGGGGGCTCGACATCGCAATGCCGCAGGGCTATGAGCCTTCGATAAAATTGCGATTTGCCACGATTCGTGCCAGCAACGCCCTTCCCCCTGATATTTCTGCTCCGAATGCCGCCGCTAGCCTGCAAATAGGGCCCAGGGGCATTGTGCAGTGGCTGACAGTCATCATCAATACTGAGCGCAGAAGAGCCAGGATGTCGTTCTAGAGCTTCATTTTGGTAGGCGATCGTGGCCTGCCGGGTCGGCGGACTCGATGTGGTAATGGAGCGTCAGGCTCGGTACGGCTCCACTCGCTGCCACGTGGGGCGGTGACTTTTTCAGCGCGGTCTTATCGTTAGCAACTGAGGACTCGGTCTCATTTTCCGCAGCAGAAGCTGCGCCGCGCAGGACGTGTGGCGGCGTCATGGGCTGAATGTGGCTCCCGGGCTTGAAGTCGCCTCCAGAGAGTTTCCAGTTCGCCCGATATCCGACGAACTGTGCGCTCATGCTAAGGGCGCCAAGTTCCGGGGCGTCGACTCGAATCTTTGCGGGAATATCGGCTTGCATGACCTGCCGCCCGTCGGGGAGTCTTACGATGTGTGGGTTTTGAGGCTTGACATGGACGCGGGTCGGGCCAGCCTGGATCTGGAGCTCTTGTGCAGTGTTCGGCCAGGAGGATGAGGCGAACTCTGCCTGATCCAGCTCGATTGTGATCGTCCGGCCGCCGGCGTCATAGAGCTTTTGCCAGTTCCCCGCAGCAAATCCGCCGGTCTGACTCTGGGCGCTCATCATAAAGCTCAGCGGGCCGTTGTTCCCATTCACAGACAGCGCGCCTGCGCCAGACGACAGCCCCCCTGGTCCCACAAGTATGTTGACCCAGTTGCCGGAAATCTGGTTGTTTATCAGCGTTCCCTGGAAGACGTTAGCGAAGGTCTGGCCTTCATCCGTGCTGAAGCCGAGCCACCAGACGTTATTGCCAACCTGGCCGACAGAATTGCCGCCAACCTGGCTCACGTAATAAGTGCCAGAATCGTTTGCCGCCCAGACTCCGGTCAGATTGGCATTCGGTCGCGGTTGAGAAAAATCCTGAATGAGGTCGATGCTGAAAACCGGATGAATTTCCTGATTCTGATAACTGGGACTGTCCTCATGGCAAGGGCGTGTAATGCCATGGCCGCAATCGAGCGCGAGGATTCCGATAACACGCACGTAGGAGTCTAAGCCGAGCGGTACGCCCAACACTGAGGTCGCCTGGAGGGACACGCCATCCTGATCCAGCGGACCCGAGTAAGCCACTTGCCCATTCATGGGAACGCCATTGAGCAGTGCGCTTTGAGACCCTTGTTGCGCCCAGCCCGGCATACCGAAGAAGAGGGACGGATAGTCATCCTCGTTGCATAATTTATCGCCCGCATACATCACAACTTCCCCATGAATCTTATTAATAAGATTTTCGCCCTTGTCATTGTTAAGTTTGGCCTGGAAATATGCGGGCGTGACGCCCTCAGTTGTTTCCCAGCCAGTGGTCCAGAATCCGAGCTGTTGATCCAGATTCGCTCGATCGATGTGAATATCAAAAGTGAGGTCGCCGTCCTGGGAGTTCCCCAGACACATGAAATCGTTGTAGGTTCTGCCCGCTGTCGGAGCCGGATTGCCGGGTGGAAGGGGGTATCCCATCTTGATGACATACGGATCGGTGCCGTAGGGAGGGCTGGTCGAAGTTTGCTGATAAGTGATGCGCCCCAGAATGCTGACCGGCCTCGTCTTGGCCGGCTTCAGATTATCGAGCAGCGTCATATCCTGGTAATTGCCAGCCTGATTTTTGAAGGTTAGAGCGAAGGCCGTGTATATCTCGCCACTGTAGCCCCACGAAGCATTAATTAAACCGTTGTTGCGCTGCCAACTCGTCGCGCGATAGGAGTTTGGCGGCTCGCTCGCCAGCGCATTTGCGTTAACCACGGTAAGCGTAAGCGGACCGTAAGCTAAGATTTGTCCCTTGGGGACGTCCGCGAAGTTTCCGGTCAAAGTGCTGCCATTCAACGTTCCATGGAAAACGCTGGTAAACATCAGTCCTCTATGAAGGTCGCTGCTGCCGAAGCGAGATTCGGAACTGAAGCCTACCCACCAGACATCGCTGCCAATCTGGCGAACGTAATAGATGCCGTTGTCATTCGCAAGCCAGGTACCGGTCAAGTCGTGTGTCAAAAAGACGCAGGAGACATTTCCAGAATAGAAGACGACGCAAAGCAAGAGGAGTAATCCTGCCCTCTGGCGAGCAGTCTTTGGAGGGTACGCGCGCCCGTTTGAATTCTGCTTTGTGTCTGGCATGGCTCACCTCAATCCATGGTCGGTGATTGATTCCGATGAAACAGGATCGTGTCAAAGCATTTTTCTCATTTAGGCGAGAAACAGGCGAGAATTTTACTCGAAAAGGAGGAGTCAACCAAGAGCACGGATAGGGAGTCGATTCAGACTGCTGCCAGATAGTAGGGCCGAATGGATTCGAAGTTGAGCCGAATTGCGGGGCATGAGCGAAGCCGGAACCTCCAGGCGAAATCCCGAGCAGAGCGCGGCGTACGTGGTAAATGCAGATACATTCTTGACGGCGACCATCCCCTCAGGCGCGACAGGTTTTGTTTCAGTAACCACACAAAGAGGAACTCTCACCTAGCAATCGTCAGTTTCTGCTCAGACAATAGAAGCACCGACCCGTTAAACAGCGTTGCTTTTTAGTCGCAGGGAGGGCAAGCCTACGACGCGATAGCTGACAAGCTGAATGCTGAACACATTCAAGCACGCGCCGGACGTTCGCATGCCACGAGTGTCAGCGGGTTCTGAAGGCAAACGCTCAGTGAGTCCAACCGGGATTTCTTGCCGACCTAGGCAGTGTCTCGCTTTTTGGCCGTTTTACTAGTGGATGATTGGGGAGCGCTCACGATGAGAGTGAATCTTGCCGAATTGGGGCTTTCACACAGTAGTGAGATTCGACGGGGTGAATCTAGTGCATCGGCAAACAGACAGATCACCCTAGTTGTTATCTGAGTTCCCAACTTTATCGCCCCCAAAACCAGCAAACGGGCTGGCTTAATGAGGGCGACAGGCTCCGTTTCGGAACTGAATCCTACTAACGCCCAGCCTGCCGCCTTGATTGCGAAGTAATACTCCGCACAACATAGTTGCCAAGTACATCGGCGGTCTTTCCTCGTCATATTACGAGGGGCGATGCCCGCCACTGCTGAAACAGCGTGGAAGATTCTAGAAGATTAGTCCCTTATTGGAAAGCCTTCCCATCGCGGCCTCAACACCGAATATCTAGTACATCTTCCCACCTTAGAGCTTCCTTGCTCACGGTTTACTGGGGCAGACTGATGAGTTTCACAGAGGCCCCGACCGGAAAGTTTCCCTGAGATTCACCGGTTTCCGAGTTCGGAGAAAAACTGAATAGCCTTGCGACGAGCAGCTAGGCTCTGCGTCAACATTGTGAGGCTATCCAATGCGCCCGTTTTCCTGCTGCGGTCTCGAACCGGAGACGATAAAGAGTATCCGTCGCGATATCAGGATTTTGCACCCTAAGAGCGGCCACACTGCATCGAGGCGTCGCGTCAGTTCCTTGGCTCCTCTGGCTCCGGAAATTCGTGGCCTTGAGGTTGAGACACTCGACTTACTGGACTGCTGCGCTCAAGAGCGCGATCCTAACCGACCCGAGAGCGCATTCGTAAAGCGGATGCACGACATCCGAAGACGCTGGTCATTCAGAAATGTTGTTGTCGCTCCGCCCGTGAGCGGTGAAGAAATCCTCGCGGTTGATCTCGACACGTGGTGGCTCATGCTCGGTTCGTGGATGTGCCCCACAGATATTTTCTGGCGAGTGATTGGACCTAAGGAACTGACAGACGAGTTGCGCGGTTCGAATGGCGGGATTGGGTTGGGATTTTGCAGAAAATACACGGAAGAGGAGTTGGCTGCCGCCGAGCCGCTGTCGCTGTTCTTATGCCCCGGTCAGATCAAGGGGACTAACTATCAAGTTTAGGCGAGGTAGGTGCTACCGCAGCTTTGCTTAAATTCTAATGCCTGCCTTAAACGGGGGCCGTTACTGGCCCCTATCGCTTTTTTACCCAGTGCTGGCTTTTCGGAAAATATACCGAAACGGTTTTCGATTCCGGAAAAGAAAATAATATGGGAACGCTTTTGCACAAGATCGTGAGTGGTGTGACGAATGAACATTGTTTCACCATGTGCTATCACACTCAATGATGTCCAAAGGCACAGGCGCATGTTCGGACATGCTGTTAGGCTCTCAAAGTCGCTTCATCAGGTGCAGTCTCAGGACTCTTTCCCAAGTTCGAGTTTTTTTCTTTGACCTGGTGCGAGGAAAATGCGCCACTCTTGTCCGACTACCGTAACAGGTGCTGCACGCGGCGGTATTGAGCATGTCCTCCAGTAAGCAGCTACGCACAGGGTTTCGCCCTCCGAGCGCATAGCTGGGTACTGGAGGAACTCAAGTGAAGAAACCGAGGTTGTTATTGGCGGAGGCAATTTCCAAGGGCCAAGAATTTGGGCCGCTACTAGTGGGGGGCAGGTGCACGCTCGTCACACGAGCTTTACAGTCAGTGGGTGCGCTCCCGTCGAATCCCGACAACTACGACAGCTACACGACCGAGCAGCGCAAGACCCTGGGCTACGAAGAGTCGACCCTCCTGAAATTGTATCCCTGGCTAAAACAGAAACAAATCTGCCCCTGGTGCTCAAAGGAAATTGATGAATCAAACGTCATCTACCATCCATTTATTCAGCATGTGTGCCAAAGCGAGGCCACGATAGAAGATCAGTGCGAGTGGATGTTGGAAGTGGAACAGGAATTGGACCCACTAATTAGCGTTGCTATCTACTTCAGATCGGAAGACGAGCGGCTTCAGGCACTGTGGGAAGCAAAGCGCCAAAATCTCACGCTCAACGCGTTCTTGGCGGCATCGGTGAGGATGGTTCTTCAGCAGCGGCTAGTGCTGACCGACTGGGCCTGTGCCGATCCTCCCATTCGGGAAGGAGACTTATGAAGACGAAAGCAAAAACTCGGCAGTCAGACCGTCCATGAAGAGCTACTCCCTCCTCCTTAATTGCAATACCTTACGACCTCGCACAGGAAGGACAGGCTAGCCATCCAATCTTGCTGAAATTCTAAAGTCCGCCTTAAACAGGGGGCGTTACTTAGCCTTTGGCGGAGCTTTTTTCGCGACGATCACCCCCGCCCTCGTATCGTCCCATATTCAACGATTAGAACTCGAAAGTGGAATAAATCCAGATTGTATTATTCATCACCAACAACCAAGCGGTTCAGAGCAGAAATGTACAATTTAATCTCGCATTTGTCACCCCATGTAACCGAAGAACAATCTCCACATGGAAAATAGTCTCGTTCTGCCTTACATTTGAGCCATGAGCAAAAAAGAGGTCGTACTGGAGTTTAGACTTTCCAGGCCAGATACATTTGAATGCTCTGAATGTCGGAAGCGGGGCGCTCAACTTTTATTTCCCTCAATGCTGGATACTGAAGAGCTCATCGTGGCCTTCAAACAACATATCGAATCCGAACACAAAGATTCGCTAGCATTTTGCAAGAATTTTGCCTGATTCTCGCTGCCTTGGCTCTTTGTAGAGCTATACGAAGGTAAAGACCCTCCGTCACTACTCGTTAGATCTCTTCACTTAAATTCTTCTTAATGTTCGCTGGCCTCCCGCGTGCGTGATCCGCGAGTCAAGCACAAGGAGGCATTTGTGTATCGCTCTCATTCTTGGGTGCTCGCTACATTATTCGTAGGCATCGTATGCTTCAGCGCTGCACAAAACCGGGCTACGATTAGTTCCATCAGTGCGATTGGATCGCCGAACTCTGAAATAACGTCAGCCAACATAACACATCGGGTTCAAAAAATCGGAAACGCAATGATCGATATGGATCGGTACAGAGGATGGCCCGGTGTATTCAATTCCGACGAGAACGACACAAGCACGGCGGCTATTACGTATCCGTCTACCCCGCCGAATGTCGGTGCATTAACTGGAACGGGAACCGTTTTTAATGATCCGGTTTCCGGGATAAAGGGTGCCAGAGTCACCGACTCCTGCTTCGATCCATCGTATGTGGAGACTGGTTCATCTGTCTGCCCCACGGGATACGCGATGTCGGCTCAGGCGAATAATGTCTTCACCGTTTCCAACGGAGGTTCGGAGGACGACAACTGGTTCAACGTACCGGATTGGAACAATCCCACTCTGCGTCTGATGTTTGTGCTTAGCGGTGGAAGCCGCCATTATCTCGTAGGATTCAATCCCACTACCTTGGCGATTTCACGGCCATTCTCGACGGTGACGACCGGATGTCCACTCAACAGCGGGAATTGTACTAAGACTGGTGGATGGGCAATTGGAGGCGGCGGATTGCAATTTTCTCGGGTATCGCCCTATAAGATTTATGCCAACGGGGACACCAGCGACGCCACGACATTACAGTTATATGATTTCACGGCGCAAGCCCCTAGCTTCACGAGCACGCCGACCGCTGCAGTCACGGTAGAAGATTACAACCAACCCAATGGGAACTGTCTGCCAACTAACTTCGGCACCGCTTTATGGACAGACGACGCTGGAGTTACGACGAATGACGCACTCTTCGGGGCGGCATTCTCTAGTAGCGCTTACTACCACTCGGGGCTGGATTGGCAGGCATTGTACTCCTACTCAACTGTCGGGTTTTACATCCAGCCAACGGTAAATAACCCAAGCAACGATACCTTCGAGATTATAGCGGTGGGAACGTCGGGATCGAGCGAACCAAACTGGGAAACATCCTGCCTCACTACGTGCGTCGATGGCACGGTGACTTGGACCAACAGGGGAAATAGCGGTTCTCTGGTCGGTCAAGGGTCCGCGTATTGGGTTGTACTTTACTCCCCTACGAAGGGCTGTATGGCCGTGAACACTATGACGGGCGCGATCACAGCTGATCTGGGATGGTCCGGAGCGACCGGCTTAACTTGTGGCCCATTGCAATGCACAGGGACTTTCACCTCTCCGGGAACCTTCACGATTCACAACGTAAAGCTCTCAGTTAGCGGACAATACATGGTTGTGGCCGTAGCGACAGATGTCGGGGGGACGGCTTGTCCTCCGTCCAACCCGCATATTTGGTGGATCGGGTCGGAAGGGAGCAATATCTTCTACTGCGCCGAGGGAGGGCCTCCCACAGGAACGAAAGGCAGCGGGCACTGGGCTGCGGGATGGACGCACTTTGTCAATGATCCGGCAAGTCCGTTGAATCAGTGGTACACGCGCAGTCAATCGAGAGGAGGTTCAGGCACTCCGATCGCTGCAAATACCACTCCATCGTGCACCACAAACACTGACAGCCATTCCTCGTGGAACATGACAAACACGATGGACACGGCACCGTTTGGATTCACCCGCACTACCAATAACCTGTTGACCACGGGGTTATTCCCGTACGACCAGCCAACCTGTGCTTGGCAAGACGAGATTGATCTGGCCCAGTCTCCTTACCTACCCGGTGCGCCCGGCATAGTTTACCGTGAAGCGCTGACGTTTAACACGCAGTACTCCACGTCTTTCAACGCCGCCAATAACATAGCCGAGTTTTCGTCGGACGGTCAGTTCGCCTCCGTTGGATCTGACTGGTTCAATACTTTAGGAAATGCAGCAGGTACGTCGGCGAGTAGCATCCCGAAAGGACCAGATTGGAAAGCTGGAGCCAAACGAGCCGCAGCTTATATCATCACTCCATCTTCCGATAACTTGGGCAAATACTCATACGCAAATGATGCTCTGGACTGTGTTTCTGACACGACCGAGCCGACATGGCCCACCAGTGGAGCAGTTACGGATGGTTCTTGCCTCTGGGAAAACGTCGGAGTTGCTTCGGGAGAAAATGGACCGCGAACCGACGTGTTCCTCTGGAGGCTCAAAGCTCCTCAAACCTACCTATACCCCGATGATCCTTTTCCCCCAACTCATTAGGTTCGGGCCAGAATCGCCGGATTTGAGAACCGCTAAAATGCTGTATCAAACATAACGAGCCATCGTGCGATTACGACGGAAGGCTCTCGACCTCGACCCGATTCCCCTTCGGAAAAACGCCGAGTAAGATTCTCATCGCAATTCAGAAAGTCGAACGAAAATGCAGAGGCTTAAAACGAAAGATCACCCCAACAGAAAACGATCCACTGTGATAGTGCTGACTTTTCTGATCTTCTGTCATCGCTAAATTGTATGGATCCGTGATCGTTTCGTGGAACCAATCGGTCTCTAACGTCATCAGCAGGAACCAATGAGCTGAAGAGTTGGGGCTGGGGTACTCTCCTGATAGAGCGATCGCTTGCACACCATTTCCACAGAGGCTGCAAGTGTATGACAAGGCCGCTTGCCCTGGACCTGGTGTAAAACTCACCAAAGTCGGATATCGGACAACTTCATTTAAGTCACGTGAGTACGAGACTTGGAATCGCCATGAATCAACCTCATTCACGAAGTCATGCCCCGCTCCAGCAGAGGGGCTCCAATTCGACTTCAAGTATGGTGTCATAGAGGCTTCGCACCACTCTGCTCCGGCGGTGATAAACCATGAAGAACCAGAATGCAGTTTGTAAAGCAACTCTGCATTGGCTTCCCTAAATCGGCCTTTCTCATTCGGGACCTGGTCACTATCGTTCGTCTTCCGCACGAAGTCGTATCTTGCAGTCGTTGTGACACTGATTGCGCGACCTTCCATATCAATGCCAATGCCAATATCAGGGCTTACTGCCTGGTACCCGTTGCCATTCACATTCAGATCACTTTCAACGAATAGATAGGGCATCTGGAAGAGAGTTTCCTCTAGTGGGGGAGGCGCTGGGGAGTTGTGAACTTCGCCAACTATGTCCTGGCCAACCGCCCAGGATGTCAGGAAAATTAGTATTCCTGCGGCACAATACTGACGGAACCGTACAGGGTCAATCATGATTCGCGCCCTTCATAGGCACATCGAACTCCAGCCGCTAAAGGTTTAGAGGAATCGCAGCGAAAGGGATTACGACCAGAGGTAGATTCTTTTCAAAGCTGGCGCTGGGAAGACTGGGCACAAGCAGAAGGTCTGAAGTGTGTTTTACCCAGAACGGTCCGCACGGCCCACTTCAGGACTGACTCGAGACCTTCGTCATAGACAACGCCTATTCGCGACCTACTCTCCAACATGTCATCAGCCTGATAACAGCCTCAATGGAGGCGTTATGTGGCAAAGAAGTTTGTCGGAGGTATATCTCAAGCGATGGATCCTACCGCTGCGGTACCTTGCATTAGTTCTTTCTATGTCATGGTTGCCGATTCTCAACGCTCAGTCTAACCCGCGCAACTTGAAACCCATTGGCACACCGGCTAGACCGGTCTGGTGGTTTTTCAAGTCGTTTCCGGATAACCGTTACTGCCCGCAAACAGGGACTTGGACCGGAGGGCAATACGACGGCCCTGCTCATCTCCCCGAGGACTGCTTCAATACAGCTGAAAGCAATACGCCATCGCCTGGGACGACAATTAACGTATCTGCCAGCGCGGATCTCAATTCAATTTACGCGACTGCGCAATGTGGAGATACTTTGCTCCTTGCACACGGCGGCTCTTGGACGGGTCCCTTCTCATTTGCTGCGAAAAATTGTGACGACCAACACTGGATAACAATTTCCACCGATGGGACTTTGCCTCCCGAAGGAACCAGAATCTCACCGACGAGTGTGGCTAACATGGCGCAAATTACGCTCAAGCCAGGTGCTTCACCAAACACATTTGGCGATCACCTGAGATTCGTGGGAATTGAATGGAATAAACAAGCTGGTGCGGCGCTGGTTGCAATGATGGCGATGGACAACGCGAATCATATTATCTTTGATCGCAACTATTGTCATGGCAATGCGGGCGAAGAACTGAGACGGTGTATTGACTTGGGTAGCAGTAGCAACTATATCGCGGTTATCGATTCGAACTTGAGTGAGTTGCACTGTATTGCGAAGACCGGAACCTGCACCGACTCACAAGCGATCTCTGGAGGACTAAATACGACGACAACAGTTCACGGGATCAAGATCGTCGATAACTTTTTGGAGGCGAGTGGAGAAAACATCCTGTTTGGGGGTGGAGCTGCGGATGGGTGCGGCCCGGTCGATGTCGAGATCCGCAGAAATCAAATGTACAAGCCGCTTTCGTGGAATCCTGCTGACCCGAGTTATGGTGGTATTCCATACATTGTGAAGAACCTGCTGGAGCTGAAAAATGGCTGCCGCATCCTTTTCGAAGGAAATCTGCTGCAGAACGATTGGGGAGGGTACTCGCAGGAAGGGGTTCCGCTCGTCATCACGCCAAAGAATCAGGATGGCGCAAATGGAACCAATCTCTGCGCTCTCTGCGCAGTTCAAGATCTCACCATTAGATACAGCTACATTGAACACACATCCGGAGCACTTGTCATTGCTAACGTGCAGAGTGACGATGGAGGCTGGGCAGCCGCAGGCGAGCGCTACAGTATTCATGATCTCATCTTCGACGACCTACAGTACGCCACATGCTATGGTTGCGGCACAAATCTGATTGAGATCAGCAGTTCCTACAGCAATACTGATCCGCCACCGGTTGGCGAGGTATTGAGCGAAGTTTCGTTGGATCACCTGACGGTGATCACCAATCAATTCTTAGCGACACAGGGTCAAGAGAGCGCCGCTTTTATGCTCGATGGCCCGCCACTGCCGAATGTCTCGGACACGCCGCAAATGACAGGCATCGGAGTCACGAACTGGATCATCGCCACTGGGACGAACGGCACGTACCCGACGGGAGGGGGGGCGAACAACTGCTCCGTGCTCAAGGGAACAACTCAACCGGCCGCTGAACTCCAGGCGTGTCTTGCCGGGGCAAGCTTGTTCGCGGGGAACGTTTTGGTTGGGTATCCCGAGGCAACGAGTGACTGGCCATTGAACAATTTGTTCGCATCGAGTTGGTCGGTTGTCGGATTTGCAAATTATAACGGCGGCTCTGGTGGGGACTACCACCTTTTGAGTAGCAGTCCCTTTTCGGGCACTGCCACGGACGGGACTGATCCGGGCGCGAATGTCGATGCGGTGTTGAGTATGACTGCCGGAGTGCAGGACGCCAGCACGCGACCGCAATACAAAAAACGTGGCTTGTTCTTGAGGAAATTCCAGCTCATCTCCTTTCCACGGATCTGAAGCGAAAGAAGCGCGCCGCCCAGCCTTTCAGTTGGGCGGTTTCTCTTTTCTCCGCATTGTTTGAATTTCTGTCCTTTTCGTCTTGGATAGTCGGACGGCATCGACGGGCTTTTATCGCATAGGCCACCATATCCGCGAGTCATGTCATTTATTGGCACAGCTCGTATTCTTTTGATCACCATCGCCGATTTGAGCCCATTAGGGCACGTACATACGACTTGCCATTCATCTCCTGAGTGGACTGCGCGATGCCGTTTAGTTCTTTGCAGGCGTGCAAGCCAGTCCTCGCCGGTTAGAGATTGTTAATCGGGCGTGAGGTCGCCGGGGAGCTTTGCCTGACTTATAACCGCAAAGAGGAAGCAATGAGGCTACGAGCGAGAATTGCATTAGCGATAATTATGGCCTTCGGGTCTTTGGCTGCGCATGCGCAAACGCCTGTGATCAATAGCATAACGGTGAAAAACACAGGGTGTACTTATACCCCTGGTATCAGCACGCAACCTTGTGACATTGCTCCAGGCATGGTCGTCGTTATTAATGGGGCCAATTTCGGCAGCGTGCCGGGACTCGTGGACCTCACCGACGGCCCAGCGTCAATGAACAAGCAATGGACGCCCACCGAGGTTGTGGTTCGAGTGGATTGGATTGGAGCCGGCGGTGGTATCGTTATGGAGCTCCCTGGCGGTCAGTGGAGTAACTGGGTGCCCTACAATGCGCTGGCCCCGGTCATTACCCGTATCGAGGACGGCAGCTGTTCCTATGTGCCCAACGTATCAAGTTCGCAGTGCGCGATTGCACCTGGCGACACAGTTACGATTTATGGAAACTACTTCGGTCCGGGATGGCCCGGCGGCGGAGACAATAACGGAGAGCAAGTCGGTTCGTGCGAATGTAACGATGCAACCTGGATCAGCTGGGACCCTGATTGGGGTACCAACTCATCCCCAAAAGGGAACAAGATCGTTGCCGTCATCAATCAGACGGCCCCTGGAGCTTCGATAACCGTACAATCAAACTACATGTGGAGCAATCCGGTTCCGTACGCTGCTGAAAACGGGTGCTCACAGCAGTAGACAAGCGAGCTCGCGTCCGCTGAGCGGAGGAAGTTGCTTACACGGGAGAACGCTAATCTTTCCGCTTCCTGCGCACAGTCAAAGTAGAACTCTGCCGCCGGGTCTCACCGGCGGCAGTCTTTCTTGCGGGCCGACCTGCAACTCGCTTTCAGTTCTCTTCCTTGGGAACCATTTCTTGTAGAGCATTGCCTAACAGACGGCAGGGAATTGATGATTCTCGGCACTTAGACAACTGCTTCACTCCGAGCCAACTTGCCAAAGGCGGGTCCCAACCTAGAAGTTTCGAATTGGAACTGTCGATCGTGAAGCCTTTGCTCAGCCCGCGCCAATCTGGCTACAACTCTTTTGCGTTCCAAGCTCAGCAACGGCACACTCTGCTCACGCGGGAAATTCTTGTTTATGCCTCAGTGATTGCCGATGCCACTCCCCAGCTCAAAGAGGAGCGGAACACTAAAGGGATTCCGTTCTCCAGTCGTGTTCTCAAAATGGGAAGTAATTCCACGAAATAACTGTGTTCCTACGCGCTGTATCCGTCTCCTCGGCTAGGCGACTGCAACACAAAATCCGCCTGACACGGAACCGCACATAGTTTCCTGCAGGATTTCAAGATTCGGATGGATACAGGCAGTGCGAAATCATTTTTGTCTCAGTATCTTGCTTGGAAAGTCCACAGACTCCAGAACGAACCGTACCAATCCCTCCCGCGTTTTTTTGCACACCCGGCGGGAGATTTTGCGCTTTAGATTGGGACAGATACTCTTTCTATTTTCCCTTGCAACAATGGCGCCGGGCCAAGAATTTGTGCCCGAGCGGAGTGTCTTTCCCATAACGGATTTCAAGCCCGAAATTAGGATTCTCGCTCCCCTCTCCATCAAGTTCGGTACTGGTTTCTGCCTGGACCCTGAATGCCGCTTCGTGGGTACCAATTATCACGTCGCTAAACTCATGGGCAAGTATGTCCGCATCAAAGGGGTATTCTCCGCGCAACGCTATCTGGATTCTGACTCGGACGATGTGGGAGCGGAGGATGTAGGCATTAGCCTTGTGGGCGGGCTGAAGTATGCATCGATCAAGTACAACGTTGCTCACGATCTTGCCATTTACGAGATGCGGCGTCCCCTCAAGGGTTTCCGCGGCGTCGCGTTTGACGCCGATGATCTGGAAAACAATCCCGAAGTGGACATCTACGCCTACCCGTTTAACGGAAACCCGAAGCGAGGGCTAGTTTGTTGGCATGGAAAGTTTCTAGGTAAGGCAAGGCATGGTCTGCTTGCGTTCAGCTACGAGCAAGGTCGAGTTCGGGGCGGCGCTAGCGGCGGCATTGTGGTCGACAGCAAGACCAAGAAGATAGTCGGCATCCTGAGCGCGACCGCAGAGGATAAGGACCGTATCGCGTTCGCAGTGCCTGTGAAAGAGCTTTCGAATTTTGTCGCTCGGGCGCAGCCATACCTGCAAAGTGTCCTTTTCCCGAAAACCGTTTTCGTCTCTCCCATCGCCACAGACTTTTACCCACCCTATGTCTGGCCGCGCTCTGAAGTGCTCACCCAACGCGATGTAGAGCCCCCCGAGGTTGTTGAACTGCGGCGCACGGCTCAGACTCTCGCTGGTTCGATGCGTTACTTCGTCGCGACCGAGACGTTAGCTTGGGGTCGCGACAACCGCGAGGCAGAAGCCGCGGACTCATATGAAACGCTAATCGTGGATGGCTCAGAACGCTGGGCTCACGCCAGCGGCAAGAAGTTCTACGACGAGGTTCCTTTTCCGCCGTTGGCCAATTCGGTAGTTCCTGGAGCTGAGTGGTCTGAGCTTCCTCGAATGGTTGGGACGGAGCTGAACCTGAAAATCCACCACGCACCAGACGTAATTATTCGCGGTCGAACAATTCACGTATTTCAGTATGCAGCGAACGTCGAGGATAAGATCTGCTCGTTTCGCTCCACCACAGCCTATGGCCTGTTCGAGCGCAGCAGCACGAAGTTTTACGACTGTCACGGTGAAGTCTGGATCGACGAGTCGGGCAACATCCTGCGGATTTCAGAAGGTCTTGATCTTTCCGGACCGTGGTACCGCCTTTGGGCAGTGATCACCTATGGTTGGCTGGAGAAGGACGGCAGGCAGTATCCTGTCCCAGTCACTTTCGCAACGCAAGCCGAACACAATAGCACGTATTGGTGCCGAGGTCTGTTCACAGACTACGAGATGTTCGGGGTGAAAGCCCGCTTGGTCCAGCCAACCGAGGAGGTGCAAGAATCCGCAGCGGGCGGCCAATGATTCTTTTCCTTTGAAGCAAATTGCATGAGCAAGTCTCCACTACGGCGTACGAGCGTGGGAGCGATCCCAAGCAGTTATGCCCGCACGGCGGAGGAGGTCGAGGAGGCGGGCGGCTGTTTTACGTCGGGCTGACGCGCGCGATGAGTTCCGTCCACCTTATGTATGCGTTCAAAGAATCGCCTCTGATAACACAGGTGAGAAAAGTGACCTAACCAGCTTACTGTCGGCAACGATGCTTTGTTTACCTGTAGCGGATTTCTGCAGGGTTTTGTGTGCTGACTGTGGGCGGGACTTCGCGTCGTGGTAGTAGATCCCCGAGTCGGCTGTGAATCTTCATCCTGGTTCATCTACGGCCTCGCGAGTGGCCGTCCGTCTCTCATAGTCGTCTGCTATCAAGTCCATCTACCAAAGTCTTGGACGCATCACCTCGTTCATCATAGTTTCGAATTCAGGCAGATGCACCAAATTGGGTTTGGGAGGATGCATGAGCGATGACGGAAGGATGTCGAGCTTAATCGGACAATGTCCGCCGGACAGGAACCTGTTAACAGCGGACGAAGTAGCCGTGATCTTAGGAGTTCCGAAGAGCTGGGTCTACAGCCACTTGCGTGATCTGCCTGCAATCCGGCTCGGCCGCTACGTTCGATTCAGGCGATCAGATATTGACGAATTCTTAGCAAACAAAGGCTCTTGCCAATGATTTTCCGTGCTGGTACTGATAGAGCACGGTTGAAGCACCACGGAAGGAGAATCGTGGTGCGTGAGAAGTACCAACGACCCGAGGTGAAGGACCTCGGTACGAAGTGGAAGATGATGTACTGGGACTACAGTTCGCAACCACGCCGCAAACGCTCCAAGGTTTGGGGCAAGCAAAGCGCTCCTAGCAAACGGGATGCGCAGCGCTTATCTGATGAATTTATGGAGAAGGTGAACGCGCGGAATAACGAACCGGCCCTGTACGCTTCTGATGATGAAACCCTGGCCTCGCTGATCGCGAAATGTCGCGAGAAGACTTGGCCTCATTTGAAGAATTCGACCCGGCAGCACTACGAGTTCTTCATGGAGAAATACCTCCTGCCGACCTGGGGAACAATGAAGCTCCGTAAGATGAGCATTATCGAACTTCAGGACTTCTTCAACTCGTTCCACCCCCGGCTCTCGCCCAAGTCGATCCGGCTGATGCACGCTTGTTTGCGTGTTCATCTGAATCAAGCAAAGGTGTGGGGGATGGTTGAGAAGAACCCGGCCATCGGGGTAAGGCTGCCTCGGAGGAAGCAACGGAAGCCGACGATTCTGTTGCCGCTGGCAACAATCGGTAAGCTAATTGACCGGCTTCCCGAGCCCACCAACACCGTCGTCACACTAATCGTCTTCGGGTCTCTCCGCATTGGTGAGGTGCTGGCCCTACGCTGGCGTCACATCGAAGCAGACCGCATCACTGTGGAAGAGCGATTGTACGAAGGCGAATTCGACGATGTAAAAACTGACGCAGGCGAGCGGAAAGTGCCGTTCGACAAGCGTGGGTTGATGAAGGGTGCCCTGGTTGGAAGATGGAACGCGAGCAAGCACCGGCAGCGCGATGATTTGGTGTTTGGAACTCGCAAAGGCGGTCCTTTGGGCAGGCGCAACTTGTTGCGTCATATCAAGGCTGCTGCGATCCAATTGGGACTCTCGAAGGCCGTAGATTTTCGGAGCTTCCGCACTATGCACTCCAGCCTGATGTTGCGTGAGGGTGCAAGGCCGGAGGTCGTCCGGGATAACATGGGCCACGCCAACATCGACGTGACGCAGAACGTTTACGGCAAGAGCTGGTGGGAAGAGCGAGTGGATGCGGTAACGCGAGCTGTCGATGCCGTAACCATCGCTGCTCAGAATGCAGAGAAAGAACCCAAACAGGAGCAGCCTGGATCCGCCAGCAACGAATGGGTGCCCCTGTGGGTGCCCCAGCAAGAAACCAAAATTGCAAGATGTTGAAACAATTGGTCGGGGAGAGAGGATTTGAACCTCCGACCCCCTGGTCCCGAACCAGGTGCTCTACCAGGCTGAGCCACTCCCCGACTTTAATGCGCGCGCGGAAGGAATTGGATTGCGCCTCGCAGATCAC
>Ga0335074_10000242_pt1 | contig 83874 bp, 73 predicted proteins | sample Lox_Sample_23_FD_206715 | JGI IMG/M metagenome (GOLD analysis project Ga0335074, IMG submission 206715) | Soil microbial communities from Loxahatchee National Wildlife Refuge, Florida, United States - Lox_Sample_2.3 | ecosystem: Environmental > Terrestrial > Soil > Wetlands | place: USA... | reverse complement strand
CGCCCCGCGCTGGGGCGGGCTCCCCGCCCCCCCCCCCGCCCCCCCCCTCGCCCCGGGGGGGGGGGGCGGGGGGGGGGCCCCCGGCCCCCCCCCCCGCGACCGTGAGCGGATCCGTCCAGGAGGGCCCAGTCGCGGCGCCGAGACCATAAATCATCTCGCGCGCCGCGGCAGGGCTCGCCGCTACGACAACGTCCCTCTCGGCGTCGTCGTGCGACATCTCAGAAGAACCCGAGTGGGTTCGGGTCATAGCTGACCAGCAGGCACTTTGTCTGCGTGTAGTGCTCGAGCATCATCCGATGGTTCTCGCGCCCCACGCCGGAGGCCTTGTAGCCGCCGAACGCCGCGTGGGCCGGATACTGGTGGTAACAGTTGGTCCACACGCGCCCGGCCTGGATCGCGCGTCCCATCCGGAAGGCCCGACTACCGTCACGGGTCCACACCCCGGCGCCCAGCCCATACATGGTGTCGTTGGCGATCTCGAGTGCCTCGGCCTCGTCCTTGAACGTCGTCACGGCGACGACGGGGCCGAAGATCTCCTCCTGGAAGACCCGCATCTTGTTGTGGCCCTTGAGCGCCGTCGGCTGGAAGTAGTAGCCACCCGACAGGCGTCCGTTCAACGGCGGCCGGTGACCGCCGATCAGCACCTCAGCACCTTCGTTGAGGCCGATCGCGACGTAGTTCTCGATCTTCTCGAGCTGGCTGGTCGAGACCTGGGCACCGATCATCGTCTCCGGATCGAGCGGGTCGCCCTGCTTGATCTGGCCGATGCGCTCCAGGACGCGCGCGATGAACTCGTCGTAGATGGATTCCTGGATCAGGGCCCGCGACGGGCAGGTGCACACCTCGCCCTTGTTGAACGCATACAGCACGAGTCCCTCGATCGCCTTGTCCAGGAACGAATCGTCGGCTGCCATCACGTCTTCGAAGAAGACGTTCGGGGACTTGCCGCCGAGCTCGGTGGTGGACGGGATCAGGTTCTGGGCCGCATAGGACATGATCAGGCGGCCAGTGACCGTCTCGCCGGTGAACCCGATCTTGGCGATCCGCTTGTTCGAGGCCAGCGCCTTGCCGATCTCGGCGCCAGGGCCGTTGACGACGTTCACGACGCCCGGCGGAAGGATGTCGCCGATCACCTCCATCAGCTTCAGAATCGACCAAGGCGTCGGGCTGGCGGGCTTGATCACCGTACAGTTGCCCGCCGCCAGTGCGGGCGCCATCTTCCAGGCCGCCATCAGCAGCGGGAAGTTGAACGGGATGATCTGGCCGACGACCCCGAGCGGCTCCTGGAAGTGATACGCGTAGGTCTTATCGTCGATCTCGGAGATCCGTCCCTCCTCGGAGCGGGCCGCGCCGGCGAAGTACCGGAAGTGGTCGGCGGAGAGGGGAATGTCCGCGGCGAGCGTCTCGCGGACCGGCTTGCCGTTCTCGTAGCTCTCGGCCACGGCGAGCATCTCGAGGTTCGCGTCGATCGCGTCCGCGACCGCATTCAGCACTGCCGCGCGCTCGGCCGGTGAGCGGCGGCCCCAGGCTCCCTTGGCCGCGTGTGCGGCGTCGAGCGCGAGCTCGATGTCGTCCGCCCCGGACTCCGCCACCTCGCAGAACGTCTCGCCGGTCGACGGCGTGGGATTCTCACGATAATCGCCGGTGGTGGGGCGGACCCAATCGCCTCCGATGAAGTTGTCGTAGCGCTCCTTCAGTTCGACTGGACTGCCGGCCTCCCCGGGCGGCGCGTATGTCGTGGACTCGATCGTGGACATGGCGGTCTCTCCTTGGAATGGAAGAAAGTCATCCGACATGCTCTGCCGATTCGGTCCCTGCAACATCGGGGCGTCGCCCGTGATTCGCTGCGGGAAAGCGCGGATCAAGCAGCGGGTGACGCGCACCACGGTCTCGGCCCATTCCGGAAGCCTCGGTGGCGCGGGCGATCTAGCTTCGCACCGTCCGACTTCACGCACTCAGGGAAAGGACCGATTTCGATGCGAAGCGAAGACACGACGAGCTTGATCAGTGCAACCACGGAGGCGCAGGCGGCGCTTGCGGGGCTGGTCCTGAAGCACGGCCCGCTTGCGCTGTTCCAGTCCGGTGGATGCTGCGACGGATCGCTCCCGCTCTGCCTGCTCGCGGACGAGATGCTGCCCGGCTCGGGTGACCTGTTGCTGGGAGAGGTGGCCGGGGTGCCGTTCTACATGGACGCCGACCAGTTTCACCGGTGGGGCGAGCCCGAGTTCGTGCTCGATCTCGCGGCGGGCGCTCCGGAGGGCTTCTCACTCGGGCTTGCCGACGCGCACTTCGTGACCCGTTCGCGGTACTGCCAGGCCAGGGCGGCATAGCTCATGGCTGCGTGAAGAACGCGGCGATGGCGGTGTTCGTCGGCTCCGGGCTTTCGATTTGGGGCACGTGCCCGCAATCGAGCTCGAGCTGGCTGGCGTGGGGCACCGCATCGGCGACGTGGCGGGCGAAGCCAATCGGCACAAGCTGATCTCGCCGGCCCCACACGAACAGGGCCTCGGCCTGCAGCGTCGCCAGTCTGGTCCAGAAGCCGTCCTTTCCGTGCGGCTCGTCGAGATAGATGTGTCGTGCCGCCGCATAGAACGCGGCCCGTCCGGCGGGGGTGAGATACGCGCGTAGGAACTCATCGACGCCGGCGGCTCTCCACCCATCATTCGCGCCGGGCACGACCTGGCGGACGACCGCGTCGACGATCGCGCGTGGCGCGAGCTGGACCAGGCCAAGCTCGGGTCGGGTCAGCCGGAGGAGCGGCGCCCAGGGGCGTGGGCGTCGCCACGCCAAGGCCGGCGCGAGCAGGGCGAGCCGGTCGACGCGGTCGGGATGCCGCAGCCCGATCTCGAGCGCCACGCGCCCGCCGAGGCTGTTGCCGATGAGGTGGACGCGATCGAGCTCGAGCGCGTCGAGCAGGTCGATGCAGGCGGCCGCGAAGAATCGTGCGTCGTACGGGGCGCCGATCGGCTTGCTGGAGTCGCCGAAGCCCGGCAGGTCGAGCGCGATTGTGCGAAACCGAGGGGACAGTCCGGCGATCGTCGGCAAGAAGGAACCCTTCGTCCCCCCGAGGCCGTGCACGGCGAGGACGGGCGGACCCTCGCCGGCCTCGACGATCGAGAGGCTTGCGCGGCGTGTGGCGACCGACCGGAAGCGCAGCCGCGCGGGCCCGGTCGCTGTGCTGGTGGCGGCGAGGAACCCGACGCCGACGTGCAGGTTGTGGCGCACGGACAGGTGGCCCGCGAGGTAAGCGTCGATGGCGGCGCGCGGCTCGGTGGCGATCCCGCCCCACGTTCCGTTCTCGGCGGTGATGACCGCTTGCGGACGACCGTCCGAGGATCGGATTTCCGCGGTGCCGTTCGCGAGGAGTACGTCCCACGCGCCGTCCTCGGGCGTCACCAGTTGGACCCGCACGGCGCGTCCGGACGCATCGAACACCGAGGGGTCATAGCGGCCGACCAGCGTGCGAAGCCAAGGTGGCGGGCCAGCGCTCATCGTGGTACCGAAGGGCAGCCGCTCTGCAACACCTGGCGACAGTAATTCCACTCCTCGCCGGAGGGCATCGTCGAACGGCCGCACGCGAAGGTGTGGATAACTACGGTCTGGGACCGCTCGGCGGTGGCTTCACCGAAGCGAGCGGCTTACTACTTACTCGGCGGGGTGCGGTTACGGATGTCGACCAGCCTCGCCCGCGCGTAGCCTGGCTGCGGTCCGTGTCGACGCAGAACCCCGGGGCTGCCGGCCCCGGGATGTCGTGGAGGTTGTGGAGATCATGTCTGCTGCGAACTTTCAGCCCTTGACGCCGTTGAGGTTCCTTGAACGCTCCGCCGCGGTGTTTCCCGACAAGCTCGCGATCGTGTGCGGCGATCGCCGCTTTACCTATCGCGAGTTCGCCGATGAAGCGACCCGGATCGCTCGAGCATTGCTCGCTTCGGGCATCGAGCCGGGGGATCGGGTTGCGTATCTGTGCCCCAATCTGGCCGAGATGCTGATTGCGCACTTCGCGGTGCCGCTGGCAGGCGGCGTGCTGGTCGCGATGAACGTGCGTCTGTCGCCGGCGGAGGTCGGCTATATCAGTCGCCATTCGGGGGCGAAGCTGCTGATCGTGGCCGAGGAGCTGCTCTCAAGCGTGCCCGACGCCGGAAGTCTCGGCGACGTCGGAGAAATGATCGTGGTCGCCGACTCCGAGCCGGAGATGGACGCTCGGAGCGATGGCGGTCTCCGTGTGAGCTCCTATGAAAACCTCAGAGGCCGCGGGAGTCTCGAGCCGCTGCCCTGGGCGGTGAAGGACGAACAGGCAACCATCTCGATCAACTACACGTCAGGCACAACCGGTGACCCGAAGGGCGTGTTATACAGCCATCGGGGCGCTTACCTGAATGCTCTCGGTGAGATCATCCACTCCGAGCATTCGCCATCGTCGGTCTACCTGTGGACGCTGCCGATGTTCCACTGCAACGGCTGGTGCACCACCTGGGGAGTGACCGCCATCGGTGGAACCCACGTGTGCTTGCGCGCCGTCAGGCCCGAGGAGATCTGGCGGTTGATGGATGCGGAGGGCGTGACCCATCTAAACGGCGCGCCGGCCGTGATGACGGCGATCGCCCGGGCGCCTGAGGCACATCGGTTCACACGCAAGGTGACGGTGACGACGGCGGGCGCCGCGCCGAGCCCGACGATGATCGGGGAGCTGGAAGCGCTTGGAGCCCGCGTCATCCATGTGTATGGACTGACCGAGGTCTACGGACCCTATTCGGTGTGCGAATGGCAGCCGGACTGGCACGAGGTCGACCCCGCAGAGCGTGCGCGCAAGCTCGCGCGACAAGGGGTGGGGATGGTGACGGCCGAGCGGATGCGCATCGTCGATGCCGAGATGAATGACGTGCCGGCCGATGGCGAGACGATGGGCGAGATCGTCATGCGGGGCAACGACGTGATGAAGGGTTATTACCGAGACGAGGATGCGACCGCGCTTGCCTTCACCGGTGGGTGGTTTCACTCGGGTGACCTCGGCGTGATGCACCCTGACGGATACGTTGAATTGATGGACCGAGCCAAGGACATCGTGATCTCAGGGGGCGAGAACATTTCGACGGTCGAGGTCGAGCAGGCACTGGTGAGCCATCCAGCCGTGGTCGACGCCGCGGTCATCGGCGTCCCCGACGACCGTTGGGGCGAGCGCCCGAAGGCGTATGTGGTCCTTGCCCCGGGGCAGGCGGTCGGTGAGCGGGAGCTGATCGAACACGTCCGGTCATTGATCGCGCACTACAAGGCACCCGACGCGATCGACTTCCTCGAAGCGCTGCCGCGCAACTCAACCGGCAAGCTCCAGAAATTCGAGCTGCGCCGGCTGGAGCTGGTCAGCAGCCGCGACTTGCTCGGATGATCTCGCCGTGAGTGCCTCATCCAGCGACGGGTCGGCGGCATCGGCATCCCGAGTCGGGGTTGCGCGTGCGGCTCGCGGGAAGGTTCTCACCGCCGAGGAGGCCGCCACATTGGTTCTCGACGGCGACACACTGGCGGTGGGCGGCTTCGTCGGGATCGCTGTGCCCGAAGCGTTGCTGATCGCGCTTGCCGAGCGCTTTGACCGGACGGCCGAGCCGCGGGACTTGACGCTCGTGTTCGCCGCGGGCCAGGGGGACGGTGAGACCCGGGGGCTGAACCGCCTGGCTCGCGAGGGCCTGATCCGGCGAGTCATCGGGTCGCATTGGGGGCTCGTTCCCGCGCTCGGGGCGCTCGCGCTGGACGCGCGCGTCGAGGCTTACTGCCTGCCGCTGGGGGTGATGTCTCACCTCTATCGAGAGACTGCCGCCGGCCGCCCGGGACTGCTCACCCGGGTCGGGCTGGGAACGTTCGTCGATCCGGGCCTTGACGGTGGTCGGCTCAATCCGGTCTCGGCCGAGGAGGTGGTTCGGGCGGTCGAGCTCGACGGGGAGGAGTTGCTGTTCTATCCGTGCCGTCCGATCGACGTCGCGTTCGTGCGCGGCACGACCGCCGACGCGGAAGGCAACGTGACGATGGAGCGCGAGGCCGCGACACTGGACTCGCTCTCGCTCGCGCAGGCGACCAAGAGCTCAGGAGGGATCGTGATCGTGCAGGTCGAGCGGCTAATAGCTCGTCACGTGCTCCCGCCCCGCGATGTCCGCATTCCGGGCATCTTCGTCGACGCCGTCGTCGTTGCTTGCGATGAAGCCACGCATATGCAGACCTTCGCCGAGAGTTACAACCCGAGCTACGTCGGAGACGCTTCGGCTGAGCCGAGGGGGGCGGCCGCGCCGCGCCTGGACGCTCGCGGTGTGATCGCGCGCCGTGCCGCGAAGCTGCTGGAGCCGAATTCGGTCGTGAACATCGGCATCGGAATCCCCGAGGGGATCGTCGGGGTTGCCGCCGAGGAGGGAATCCTGGGGGACATCAAGCTCACCATCGAGGCGGGGCCGATCGGGGGGATTCCGGCGGGCGGTTTGAGCTTCGGCGCCGCGGCGAACCCGGAAGCCATCGTGGACCAGCCCTACCAGTTTGACTTCTATGACGCGGGACTGGATCAGGCGTTTCTCGGCATGGCGCAGGTGGACCGCCATGGCAACGTGAACGTGAGCCGGTTCGCCCACCGGCTCGCCGGCGCCGGAGGCTTCATCGACATCAGCCAGGCGGCGCGGAGCGTCGCCTTCATGGGCACGTTCACGACCGGGGCGCACGTCAGGGTTGCCGACGGGCTGCTGCGGATACGGAGCGACGGGACCGTCGTCAAATTCGTCGAGGAGGTCGAGCACGTGACATTCAGCGGCGAACGGGCTCGGGCCACCGGGCAGTCCGTGGTCTACATCACCGAGCGATGCGTGTTGCGCCTCGGGCAGAGCGGACTCGAGCTGACCGAGATCGCGCCCGGCGTCGATCTCGAACGAGACGTCCTGGCCAAGATCAATTTCCGTCCGGAGATCGCCGCTGATCTCCGCCTGATGGACCCCGCGATCTTCGCCCAGATGCCACTCGGGCTCACTCGACACGTGTCACTGACACTCGACGCCCGCGTCGAGTACTGCGCCGAGCACGATCTTGTCCGGGTCCGCCTCGATGGGCTGGCGATCGCAGCGGCGGGCGAGGCCGAACGTGCCGTCCGCGGCCTCGGTCGGCGGCTGAGCGAGATCGGCGAACGCGAGAACGTGATCGTCGAATGCGACGGCTTCCCGATCGACCGTCCCGAGGCGACACGCTTCCTGCAGCTGCTCCACGACCGCATGGGTTCCCGATCCTGCGCGTGGTGTTGCGCCGATCCGCTGCTGCGCCGAAAGCTCTCCGGAGCGTACGCGGACGTTGAGCTCGGCCAGCCCATCCATCCGAGCTTCCGAGCAGCGGCCGGCGCCCTCCGGGCCCGTTCGGCCGGCCTGACCGTCGCTAAGCGCTGATCGGCGGGATCACCTCGCGCGGTGCGCGCCGGTCGTGGCCGCGCTGCGAGGCAACCCGGTTGATGACCTCAAAGTAGCGCCCGAGATGATGGGGGCCGAGGAACTGCTCCTGCACGCGTCGCTGCGCCGCGATCCCGATGGCCCGCGCGCGATCCGCGTCCAGGAGCAGCTCGGCGATCGCTGCGCCGGCCTGCTCGAGGTCGCGGGGGTCTGTCAGCAGCCGGCCCGATCGGCCGTCTTCGATCTGATCCCGAATGCCACCGATCCGGCTCCCCACGACCGGTCGCTCTTTCCACATCGCCTCGGCCACGGTCAGGCCGAATCCCTCCGCGAGACTCTTCTGCACGACCACGCTGGCGTGGCGCTGGAGCGCATTGACGATCGCCGCGTTCTCCTCGATGTCGTCCATCGGCAGCGAGCACAGGTGAACGCGCCGGCGAACGCTCGCCGGTAACTCGTGCCAGCCCGCCCGGACCGCGTCCAGAACCTGTGCGCCCTCCGGGTCATCGGCGACCGCGGCGGTCGAAGGGCCGACCAGCAGCAGGTCCGCCAAACCGCGCGTCGCCACGTGCTGGGCGAACGCGGTCAGCACGCCCAACGGATCCTTGAGCTGATCCCAGCGCGAGACTTGCATCACCACGGGCTTGTCGGGCGCCAGGGGCTCCTCCTCCAGCATCTCGGCCCGGCGCACGACGCGCCCCGGCGTACCGTCTGAGCGCATGAAGGTGGGATAGGCGTCGACGTCGCCGGCCACGACGCCGGCGGTCGCCATGATCGACAACGATTGGGCGCGCGTCTGCTGGGCGTTCTTCGGCGCGAACGCGTCGATCGAGGGGCGGATCACCGCGATCCGGTCGCGGGGCAATCCCTCCCACGCGAAGCCCGCCCGCGAGAAGACGAACGCGTGCGCGTCCAGGACGTAGCCACGCAGAAAATCCCACGCCTCACGGGCATGATCGTTGGCGACGTCGAGGCCGACGTGACAGCGCCAGATGACGGTTGCGCCCGTCTCCCGCACCGCCGCGGCCAGGCCGGCCGTCTGCGGATCGTGCAGGATCACGATGTCGCGTTCGTGCACGAGCCCGGCGAGCTCCTCTGCGGCTGCGGCGAGTGTCTGGTCGTATGCCTCGTGCTCGGCGTCGCCCAGAGGCCCGCCATCGCCGGCGAACCCGTGCAGGCGATTGTGCAACCGCTTGGTGATGGCGAAGAACTCCGACGCGCCTGAAATCACCGCCCAGCGCGCGTCGACGCCGGCGCCGCGGCAGTAACCCAGCAACGGCCGCAGCATCTCAACCACCCCGCCGCCCTTGGCGGTCGAGTTCACATTCCATATCACCCGCCCGTGAAGGTCCCGGGCGGCCTGGCCGACCAGGTCGAGAAGCGCCTCGTACTCACCCGGTGAGAGCACGGACGCAAATCTCTCCGGGGCCATCACCGGGATTGACTCGTGTTGCAGGGCAGCCATGATCTTCCTCTCCTTGACCGATCAGCCCGGCAGGGTGAGCTCGGCGAGCGGCAGGTCCACGTCGACGAAACCCACCGGTGGGCCGGGTGGGAAACCCAGCCGATCTTCATCGCCGCGTTCGAATAAATACGGCCCGAGGTAACGACCGGCGACCTTCGTCGGCGGCCACCACAGCGGGTACCAGGCGCCGGGAATCTCCTCATCGGCGCCGGGGACGTCTGAGCGCATGTACAGCGGCTCGTCGCCGGAGAACAGCATTCCTCTCAGGGCGGGCCGGAACGGCTCCGGTTCAACGTCCGCGCCATGTCTCGCCGCGACGTGCTCGGCCACGCTATCCGCCTGCTGCGCGGCCAGCCCGCCCTGCTTGACCGGGAAGTCGGTGGCGTCGCCGGCCGCGTACACGCCTTCCAGGCCCGCCACCTGACCGTACTCGTTGACCGGTACGAAGCCGTGCGTATCGCCGGCCGGGACGCCGGCCAGCTCGGGGCCGCTCAGGAGCGGCAGCGTCACGACGTAGTCCGTGCTCGGCTGGCCGATCGCCTCGTACATGAGGCCGCCCTCGCTCAGCTGCGCGAACGAGGCGTGCAGCGAGTCGATCCCGGCCCTCTCGATCAAGCGGCCGATGCCCTGGCTCAGCCGTTCACCAAACAGCGCCAGCGGCCCATGCTCGGGAGTCAGGAGGCGTAGCTCGACCCCGTCGACGTTGCTCCGCGCGAGCTCCCGAGCCGTCATCAGAGCAAGCTCGTACAGCGGCAGGAGCCATCCGGTCGTGCTCGGAGCGACGAACGCGACGCTGTGGGCTTCGCCGGCCCGCAGCTGAGTCAGCATGTCCCGGATGGCCTGCCCGGAGCCTTCGAAGCCGAAGGTGATCGCGTCCGCGAAGGGAGCGCGCCCCCGGGCGCCCGGCCCGAGGATCAAGGTGTCGAACGCGACCTCGCGTCCGTCGGCGCAACTGACCCGCCGGTTGGCGCCGTCCACCGCCGTCACGGCTCCGCAGACGAACTCGGCGCCGCACTCGGCGGCGACTTTGGGCAGCGAGAGGCGCGCCGCTGATCCGAAGCCAAACGGCTCCGCCACCGTCATGGGCCGGTCGATGAACCATTCGTTCGGCGAGATGAGCGTCGGCTCAACGCGTTCGCCCGCCAGGGCGCGCAGCGCGAGCAGGGCCTCCAGTCCCGCGACGCCTCCGCCCACGATCACTACGCGGCCTGAAATGGGATGTTTGGGTTCAGTCATTGTTCACTCACCAGGGGTTGTAGGCACCAGCATTGGCAGCGCGCATGGCGCTCACGTAGCCCGCCCGTTCATGCGCGGCCGGGTCGGCGACGGGGGGCACGGCCAGCAGGCCGCGAACCTCGTCGAGGCCTCGGAAGCTCTTGCGTGTCATCCACACGGAGAGGCCGTCAATCAGATCGGCGGCGTAGCTCGGGCCGTGGCGCAGCAAGGCGGATGCGGTCATCACGACGTCGGCTCCCGCCAGCAGGTATCTGGCCAGGTCGGCTGCGACCTCGACGCCCGAGGTGGCGGCCAGCGACGCCCGCACCCTTCCGCGCAGCAGCGCGATCCACGTCCGCGCCACGCGCGCATCGGCGGGGCTCGAAAGATTCACCTTGGGCAGGACCACCAACTCCTCGGGATCGATGTCCGGCTGCAGGAACCGGTTGAACAGCACGAGCGCGTCGGCCCCGGCCTCATCAAGACGCGATGCCATCTCGCCCGGAGAGCTGAAATACGGACTCAGCTTGACCGCGACCGGCACCGTGACCGCCGCCTTGACGCGCTCCAGCACCTCGATGTGGCGCTGCTCTACCTCGCGTCCCGAGATGGCCGGATCGCCGGCGACCCCGTAGATGTTCAGTTCCAGGGCAGCTGCGCCGGCGTTCTGCATCGCGCACGCGTAATCGATCCAGCCTTCGGGTGTCACCCCGTTGAGGCTGGCGATCACGGGCACCTCGACGCTGGATGCCGCCCGTTCGATGAGGTTCAGGTAGCCATGGGGGCCGCCATCTGCGTCGGCCACCGAAGGGAAGTAGCTGAGCGCCTCGGGGAAGCTCTCGGCTGGGTCCTCGACGAGCCGGATGGACCTGGCCGCCTCCTGTCGCAGCTGCTCCTCGAACAGCGAGAACAGGACGATCGCCCCGACGCCGCCGTCGGCCAGACGCTTGATGCCATCGAGGGTGTAGGACAGCGGCGAGGGGGAGGCAACCAGCGGATTGCGGAGCCGCAGGCCCATATACGTCGTCGACAGGTCCATCAGTTACGCCCCCTCGGATCGGATGGAAACTCGCTGGCGCCTCGGGTGGCCAGCTCCTCGTAGCCCCGCCAGCGCTGATCGGCCACCTGTTGGGCGAGGTCGAGGAGACGCTCGGCCTCCGCTGGTTGGGCCGCCTCAAGCGCACGAAAACGGAGCTCGCCGCGGCGGTAGTCAGCCAGCGGCATCCGCGGCCGGGGTGAGTCGAGCAGGAACGGATCCCCGCCGGACGCGCGCACCGCCGGGTCGTAGCGAATCAGCGGCCAATGGCCGCTGGCGACGGCGCGGTACTGCTGGGTCAGCCCGTCGCGCATGTCGTAGCCATGAGCGATGCAGTGGCTGTAGGCGATGATCAACGACGGTCCGTCGTAAGCCTCGGCCTCGCGGAACGCCCGCAGGGTTTGCTGGGGATCGGCCCCGAGCGCCACCCGCGCGACATACACGTCGGCGTAGGAGATCGCCTGGAGCGCCAGGTCCTTGGTCGGGACGGTCTTGCCCGCGGCCGAGAACTTCGCCACCGCCCCAAGCGGCGTCGCCTTCGACATCTGTCCGCCGGTGTTGGAGTAGACCTCGGTGTCCATCACCAGCACGTTCACGTTCTTGCCGCTAGCCAGCACGTGGTCAAGGCCGCCGGCGCCGATGTCGTACGCCCAGCCGTCCCCACCTACGATCCAGACACTGCGGCGGATCAGGTGATCGAGCACGCTGCGCAGGTCGGCCACGGGGCCGTCGCCTCGGCCGTCCAGGCCGGCCAGCCGGCGCTTCAGCTCCGCGATCCGCGCGCGCTGCTCGCGCAGTTCGGACTCGTTCACCTGCGGGGCGCAGAGGATCTCGTCGACCAGGTCGGCGCCCACCACTTCTCGCAGCTCGCTCAGACGGCGCCGGGCGAGTTCGGTGTGGCGGTCGGCGGCGAGTCGTAGGCCCAGCCCGAATTCGGCGTTGTCCTCGAACAGCGAGTTCGACCAGGCCGGTCCGCGTCCCTCCTCGTCGACCGCCCACGGCGTCGTCGGCTGACTTCCGCCGTAGATCGAGGAGCAGCCGGTTGCGTTGGCGATCGTGAGCCGGTCCCCGAATAGCTGCGAGAGGAGCTTCAGATACGGCGTCTCGCCGCAGCCGGCGCACGCGCCGGAAAACTCGAACAGCGGCTCCAGGAACTGGGTGCCGCGCACCGTGCCGAAGTCGACGCGGGTCCGATCGTTCCTCGGCAGCCCTTCGAAGAATGCGATGTTCGCGCGCTCGCTGTCCAGCAGCGGCTCGCGCGCGTCGAGGTTGATCGCCTTGCGGCCGGGCTCCTGGGGTGCTGAGACCGGACACGCCTCCACGCACAGCCCACAGCCGGTGCAGTCCTCGACGTACACCTGGAGGGTGTAGCGGGCGTCGGGGAGCCCGACACCGTTCAACTGCGCCGAGGGGAAGCCGGCGGGCGCGCCGTCGAGCGCGCCGGGCTCGTAGTAGCGCGATCGGATCACGCTGTGCGGGCACACGAAGCTGCAGTTGCCACACTGGATGCAGAGTTCGGCGTCCCAGCTCGCGACGAGGTCGGAGATGTTGCGCTTCTCGTATTTGGTCGTGGCGCTCGGATACGTGCCGTCGACCGGCAGCGCGCTCACGGACAGCTCGTCTCCGTGGCCGGCCATCATCGCCGCGGTCACGGTCCGCACGAACTCGGGTGCGTTCGCCGGGACGAGCCCGGGCCTCTCCAGCAGCGAGGACGCTCGGTCCGGTATCGGCACCTGGTGAAGCGCCGCAAGCGAGCGATCGACCGCCTCGATGTTGCGCCTGACGACCTCGTCGCCCCGCTTGCCGTAGGTCTTGCGGATCGACTCCTTGATCGCGTCGATCGCCCGCTCGCGCTCCAGCACGCCCGAGATCGCGAAGAAGCACGTCTGCAGAATCGTGTTGGTGCGTCCGGCCAGACCTGCTTCGCGCGCGATCTTGCCGGCATCGATCGCGAACAGCTTGATCCGCTTGGCCACGAGCTTCTCCTGCACCCGGCGCGACAGCGAATCCCAGACCTCCCCGGGCTCGTACCGGCAGTTGAGGAGCAGCGTCGCGCCGTGGGCGGCGCGGTCGAGCACCTCGTCCTGCTCGATCAGCCGGAACTGGTGACAGCCAACGAAGCTGGCTGCCGACACGAGGTAGGGGGCGCGTATCGCCCGTGGCCCGAAGCGGAGGTGCGAGACGGTCTGCGAGCCCGATTTCTTGGAGTCGTAGACGAAGTACCCCTGGGCGTGCAGATCGGCCGCGTCGCCCAGGATCTTGATCGTGTTCTTGTTCGCGCCGACCGTGCCGTCCGAGCCGAGTCCGAAGAACACGGCGCGATGGGTCTCGTGGGGCTCGATGTCGAGCGAGGGGTCATAGGGCAGGCTCGTGCCGGACACGTCGTCATTGATCCCGATCGTGAAGCGCTGCCTGGGCCGCTCGCGCGCGAGCTCTGCAAACACGCCCGCGACCATCGCGGGGGTGAACTCCTTGGAGGACAGTCCGTAGCGGCCGCCGATGATCGACGGCAACAACTCGCGCTCGCCGGCGCCATAAGCCTCGGTCAGCGCCGCCAGTACGTCCAGGAACAGCGGCTCGCCGAGCGAGCCCGGCTCCTTGGTCCGGTCGAGCACGGCGACCCGCCGCACGCTCTGGGGGAGCGCCTGCGCCAACTCGCGCGCCGGGAAGGGCCGGTACAGCCGGATCTGCGCGACCCCAACCCGCTCGCCCCGGGCCTGCAGGAAGGCGACGGTCTCGCGCGCGGTCTCGCCACCGGAGCCCATCACCACCAGCACCCGCTCGGCTTCCGGGTGGCCGCTGTACTCGACCAGCCGATAAGCGCGTCCGGTCCGTTCGGCGAGCCGATCCATGGCACGCTGCACGATGTCGGGGACGCGCGCGTAGAACGGGTTCACCGTCTCGCGCGCCTGGAAGTAGATGTCGGGGTTCTGTGCGGTGCCGCGGATGAACGGGCGCTCCGGTGACAGAGACCGCGCGCGGTGCTCCTGGACGAGCTGGTCCGAGATCAGTGCGCGGACGTCCTCGTCGTCGAGCACGTCGATCGTCTGCAGCTCGTGCGAGGTGCGAAAACCGTCGAAGAAGTGAACGAACGGGATGCGCGTCTGGAGTGTGGCGGCGTGGGCCACGAGCGCGAGGTCGTGCGCCTCCTGAACCGATGCCGAGCTCAGGAGCGCGAAGCCGGTCTGGCGGACCGCCATCACGTCGGAGTGGTCGCCGAAGATCGACAGCGCCTGCGCCGCGAGCGAGCGCGCGGCCACGTGCATCACGGCCGAGGTGAGCTCGCCCGCGATCTTGTACATGTTCGGGATCATCAGCAGCAGGCCCTGCGAAGCCGTGAAGGTGGTCCCGAGCGCCCCGCCCTGGAGTGCTCCGTGCAACGCCCCGGCCGCGCCGCCTTCGCTCTGCATCTCGACCACCGCGGGGACCGTGCCCCAAAGGTTCGTGCGCCCCTTGCTCGACCACTCGTCCGCCAGCTCGGCCATAGGCGAGGATGGGGTGATCGGGAAGATGCAGCACACCTCGCTGCAGCGGAACGCGACCGAGGCCGCCGCTTCGTTGCCGTCGACCGTGGCGCGCATCAGTGCATCCCTCCGGCCGGGTCCGCGGGTGCCACGAATGCGTAAGGCGGATCCGGCGCGGCTTCGGAGACCATCTCGATCGAGTGCACCGGGCACTGCTCGAAACACGCTCGGCAGCCCGTGCAGCGGTCGTACTCGAACCGGTAGCGGAGTCCCTCGCCGAGCTTTATGACCGCATCCTCGGGACAGGCGCCCAGGCACCCGTCGCATTCGATGCAGTTACCGCACGAGAGGCATCGGCGGGCCTCGAACACGGCCTCCTCCGGCGAGAGCCCGGCGAGGACCTCTTCGAAGCCGCCCAGTCTCTCTTCCATGCCGAGCTCGCGTTGCTGGCGGCGGGGGTAGTCGCCGAAGTACCACAGATTCAGAAGCTCGAACTGCGCCTGGGGATGCTTCGCGGGGTGCTCGCGGCGGGAGCCACGCAGCCAGGCATCGATCTCGCGGGCGGCGCGCTTGCCGTGCCCCACGCCGACGGTCACGGTGCGCTCTGAGGGGACCATGTCACCGCCGGCGAACACCCCGGGGCAGCCGGTCATGAGCGAACTGGACACGCGCACCGTCCCGTCGCGCTCGAACTCCACGCCCGGCACGGAACGCAGGAACGCGGTGTCGGTGTCCTGGCCGAGGGCCAGGATGACCGTGTCCGCCGCCAGGGTGTCGAAGCGGCCGGTCGTCTGCGGGTAACCGGTTTCGTCGAGCTCCATCTCCTCGACCTGGAGCTCGGAGCCCTCCATCGCCTTGATCGTGCGCAGCCAGTTGATCCGCACGCCCTCGCGCTCGGCGTCCTGCGCCTCCTCCTCGTGGGCGGGCATCTGCGCCCGCGTCCGGCGGTACACGATCAGCGCCTCTTCCGCGCCCATCCGTTTGGCGACGCGTGCGGCGTCCATCGCGGTGTTGCCGCCACCGTAGACCGCCACCCGGCGGCCGATTACCGGGTGCTCGCCCGCGGCCACGCCGTGTAGGAACGAGAGCGCGTCGATGATGTGACCGGCGTCGGCCGCGGGAATGTCGACGCGCTTGGACAGGTGCGCGCCGACGGCCACGAACACCGCATCGAAGCCGCCGGCGCGGCGCTCGGCCTCGAGGTCCTCGACCTTGTGGTTGCTGGAGATGCACACTCCGAGCGCCGCGAGCCGGTCGATCTCGGCGCCCATCACCTCGCGCGGCAACCGGTAGGCCGGGATCCCATAGCGCATCATGCCGCCCGGCTCGGGGCCGGCATCGCGGATCTCGACCTCGTGCCCGAGACGTGCCAGATGGCAGGCGGCCGAGAGCCCGCTCGGTCCCGCGCCAATCACGAGTACCCGCTTACCGCTGCGCTGCCGTGGGGGATCGAACTGCCATCCACGCTCGAGCGCCAGATCGCCGAGGAAGCGCTCGACGGCGTGAATGGAAAGCGCACCGTCGAGCTCGGCGCGGTTGCAGATGCTCTCGCACGGGTGGTAGCAGACACGTCCGTGGATGGCGGGAAACGGATTGTCGGCCGTCAGCAGGCGCCAGGCCTCCTCGTGTCGACCGTCCTTGACCTGCGCCATCCATCCCTGGATGTTCTCGCCGGCCGGACAGCCCGCGTTGCAGGGAGGCAGCAGATCGACGTATACCGGCCGCTGGTCGCGTACCGGCCCGGTGCGCGAGCGTCCGTGAACCAGATCCGGCAGCGGCGTAAGGTCGGTGGCGGAACGAGCGAAGCTCATCGCGGAGAAGCGATCGCGGCCTGGGCGGCTGCCACCCGAGCGATCGGTAGTCGGAATGGGGAGCAGCTGACGTAGTCGAGTCCCGAGTCGTGGAAGAAGCGGATCGACTCGGGGTCGCCGCCGTGCTCTCCGCAGACGCCGAGTTCGAGATCCGCCCGCCCACGTCGACCCCTCTCCACGGCGATGCGCACGAGTTCGCCGACGCCCGCCGCGTCGATGGTTGCGAACGGCGAGCCGTCGACGATCTTCTCCTCGACGTAGCGGGGGATGATTCGTCCTTCGATGTCGTCGCGGGAGAAGCCGAGCCCGCACTGGGTGAGATCGTTCGTCCCGAACGAGAAGAAGTCCGCATGACGGGCGATCTGATCGGCGATGAAGCAAGCGCGCGGGAGCTCGATCATGGTGCCGACCCCGAAGTCGGTCCCCAGGCTGAGCCCCTCCTCCTCGGCCACGGACACGACGCGGGCCTTGACCAGTTCGAGCTCGCGCTCGTAGGCCACGAGCGGGATCATGATCTCGACGTGCGGGCCGCGGCCGGTCCGCTCGTGTACGGCTCGCGCCGCGCGGGCGATCGCGCGGACCTGCATTTCGTAGACCTCTGGCTCCATGACGCCGAGCCGCACGCCTCGGGTTCCGAGCATCGGGTTGGTTTCCTCGAGCGACCTGACCCGATCAAACTCAGCCTCGAGGAACTGCAGCCGAGCGCTACGGTCGATCCGCGCGCGCACGATCTCCTCGTTGAGCTCGAATCGATCCGGCAGGAACTCGTGCAGCGGCGGGTCGAGCAGGCGGATCGTCACCGGCCACCCCGCCATCGCTTCGAACAACCCCTCGAAGTCGGCCTGTTGGAGCGGCAGCAGCTCATCGAGCGCCGCCCGCCGGACCGCCTCGTCCTCGGCCATGATCATCGCCCGCATCTTGGGCTGGCGGTCAGCCGCCATGAACATGTGCTCGGTCCGGCACAGCCCGATCCCCTCGGCGCCGAACCGGTGCGCGCGAGCGGCGTCCACCGGCGTGTCGGCGTTGGCCCGCACGCCGATCTGGCGCAGCTCATCGGCCCAGCGCAGGACGGTCTCGAACCGGGCGTCGATCTGCGCCTCGACGAGCGGAACGTCATCCGTGGTGATCACGCCGTTGGTGCCGTCGATGGCGATGAAATCGCCCGCGTGCAGGACAAGATCACCGATCCGCACCTCGCCCAGCTTGAGATCGATGTCCAGCGCGGCGGCACCGGTCACGGCGGGACGGCCCATGCCGCGCGCGACGAGCGCCGCGTGCGACGCCTTGCCACCCTCGGAGGTCAGGATGCCGACGGCGGCGTTGAACCCGGCGACATCATCGGCCTCGGTGAACGGTCGCACCAGGATGACCGTCTTTCCGTCGCGCGCCTGCTCAACGGCGTCGGGCGCGGTGAACACGATCGAGCCCTTCGCCGCACCCGGCGAGGCGGCGACACCGCGGGCGAGGACCGTGTAGCGCGCGGTGGTGTCGAACGAGGGGTGCAGCAGCGCCTCGAGCGCGCCCGCATCGATTGTGGCCACGGCCTCGGCCTTGGTCAGCAGCCGCTCCTCGAACGCATCCACGGCGAAGCGGACGGCGGCCTGGGCCGGTCGCTTGGCGCCGCGCGTCTGCAGCATGAACAGTCGTCCCTCCTCGACCGTGAACTCGGTGTCCTGCATGTCCTTGTAGTGCGCCTCGAGCGTGCGCAGGATCTCGGTCAGCCGATCGGCGACCTCGGGCATCCAGTCGTGCAGCTCGGACAGATCGCGTGGCGTGCGCACTCCCGAGACGACGTCTTCACCCTGCGCATTGGGGAGAAAGTCGCCCGAGGGAGTCTGCGCACCGGTCACCTCGTTGCGGCTGAACGCGACTCCTGAGCACGAGCTTTCGCCCTTGTTGCCGTACACCATCTGCTGGACGTTGACGGCCGTCCCCCAGTCATCGGGCAGCCGGTTGATGCGCCGGTACTGCACCGCGCGCTCTCCCATCCAGGAGTCGAACACCGCGCGGATCGCCTCGGTCAACTGCTGCTGGGGATCGGCGGGGAAGTCGAAGAACGACCGGAAGCGCTCGGTCAATTCTCGCAATGCGGCGGCGTCGAGCTCGGTGTCGAGTGTCACCCCTCGCTCGCGTTTGACCCGGGCGATCTCGTCCTCGAACCGCTCGCCGGGGACGCCGCGCACGACATTTCCGAACATCTGCACCAACCGCCGGAAGCAGTCCGCGGCAAACCGCTCGTCCCCGGTTCGGGCGGCCAGCCCCGCGGCCGACTCGTCGTTCAGCCCGAGGTTCAGGACCGTGTCCATCATCCCCGGCATCGATACGCGCGCGCCCGAGCGAACCGAAACAAGCAGTGGATCCTCGGGATCCCCGAGGCGCTTGCCCGCCGCCGTCTCCAGGCGGGCAAGGGCGGACTGCACCTGCTCCGCGAGGCCGGCCGGCCACGCGCCGGCGCCCCGCATGTACGCCACACACGCGTCGGTGGTGATCGTGAAGCCGGCCGGGACCAGCTCAGCACCGAGCACGCGGGTCATCTCCGCGACGCCGGCGCCCTTGCCGCCCAGCAGGTCCCGCATAGCCCGCGAGCCCTCGGCGAAGTCGTACACCCATTTGTGGCCCTGAGCGGCGGACCGTCTGGTCTTCGCGCCGGCTACTTGCGTGGTCATCTCTGATCGTCTCCGAGGTCGCGAGGCATTGGGGATCGACCCTAAGTCGTGGCGCGCGAGCAGCCATCCGCATACAGCCGCTTTGCCCTACGTGGTTTTCCGCAATCCGGCCCCAACCGTCGACCCCGCCGGGTCGGGCTCGCGCCCGGTGGGCCACGTAGTCTCGTGCAGCCCTGCGGCACGGTTGCACGGATGTCCGGGCTCGGGTCGCGATCTACGCTCGCGCTTGACACCCCCGAGATCAAGACGGAGGTAACGATGAGAATCCTGATTTCGGCGCTAGCCCTTGCCCTGGCGCTGCCGGCACTGCTGGTGGCCATCGCATTGGGGCCGGTCATCATCGGCGTCCTGTGCGCCGTCGGGTGCGGACTGATCGTGTTTGCGCTCGGCAGTTTGATCCTCGGTATCGGCACGGAACTCGAGCGCGTGGGCTCGCGCCTTTCCCGGCATCGCTGACCGCGTCGCCCGCCATCGCCGACAGCCGCTTACTACGGGTGAACATGCGGCATAACCCCGATGGCGGGCCAGCGACCCGGTCTTACGGTCGGATCGGAAAATTCAACGCTCACCGGCTGTCCGAGGTAACTCCCTCGACCGCTTTGGGCGGTCGCCGTTTGGCGAACAGCCGGGGATAGGAGGCACGCTATGAAAGCCCTCGTCTACCACGGTCCGGGTGATCGGGGCTGGGACAGGGTCGACGACCCGGCGATCCTCGAGCCAACGGACATTCTCGTCCGCATCGACACGACAACGATCTGCGGTACCGATCTGCACATCCTCAAGGGAGACGTCCCGGAGACCACCCCGGGGACGATCCTCGGCCATGAAGCGGTGGGCACCGTGCAGGAGATCGGAGCCGGGGTCAGCACGGTCGCCGCGGGCGACCGGGTGCTGATCTCGTGCGTCAGCTCGTGCGGGCGCTGCCGGTTCTGCAAGGAGGGACGCTACGGGCAGTGCCTGGGCGGCGGCGGCTGGATCTTCGGCCACCTGATCAACGGCCTGCAGGCCGAGTACGCCCGGGTGCCGTTCGCCGACAACTCGGTGTACAAGATCCCTCCGGAACTCACCGACGAGCAGGTTCTGTTCCTGTCGGACATCCTTCCCACCGCCTTCGAGGTGGGTGTGCTGAACGGGATGGTGTCGCCGGGTGACGTGGTCGCGATCGTCGGTGCCGGTCCCATCGGCCTCGCCGCGATCCTCACCGCCAGGCTGTACACGCCTGGCCGGATCGTGGCCATCGATGTGGCCGAGAGCCGCCTCGAGGGAGCCGGTAGGTTCGGTGCCGATACGACGATCAACAACGGACTCGACGACGCGGTCGCGCGGGTCATGGAGCTCACCGACGGTCTTGGCGCGGACGTCGCGTTCGAGGCGGTTGGCGTTCCGGCCACCTTCGAGCTCGCCACCGAGCTCATCCGGCCAGGCGGCCGAGTGGCCAATATCGGGGTTCACGGCAAGCCCGCGACCCTGCATCTCGAGAAGCTCTGGATTCGCGATGTGACGGTAACCACCGGGCTGGTGGACACGTTCAGCATCCCGCGGTTGTTGCGGCTGATCGCCAGCGGCCGTCTGGATCCGTCGATGTTCGCGACCCACCGCTTCGCCTTGGGCGACACGATGAACGCGTATGACACGTTCGCCGACGCCGCCCACACCGGCGCGCTCAAGGTGGTGCTCAGCGCCTCGCGGCGCCCGAGCGCCAAGGCCAAACGAGCCGCCGAGCCCGCACTCGCCTGATCTGAGTGCTGCGAGAGGAAATGGCTAGACGGCGGCTGTCAGGAGCTCTCCTGGCAGCCGCCGCGGCCGGTGGCGTGGGCACGTTGCTCCGCCGCCGGCGCGCGCCACGGCCATCACCGCCACCGGCGACCCCGCCACTCACCACCCAGTCCAGCCCCGGTCAGATCGCGGACCTCCAGCAGGCCTTCGGGGCAGACATGGCGCCGCCCGGCGAGGGCACGCCGGATGGCTGAAATGCTCGACGACAGCTTCGCCACGATGGGCACGATCGCGCGGGTGGTGCGCGAGGCCGACGGCGGCATCGACCTCGCATCGGCGTTCGACGACATCGAGCACCGGCTGTCTCGCTTCGATGCGGACAGCGATCTCTCGCGGCTGAACGCCGACCCTCGCGCGTGCGTGCCCGTGGCGCCGCTGCTGAGGGCCGCGGTGGCGGCCGCGTTGAGGGCGGCGATGCTGACCGCCGGCCTGGTCGACCCCACGCTGCTGGGCGCCCTGCGACGCGCCGGCTACGGCCGCTCCAGGGTGCAGCTGGCGGCGGGGTCGCTGCCGCGAGCGCTCCGGTCAGCGCCGCCGCGCCGTCCGGCCCACCCCGACCCGGCGGCCCGGTGGCGCCACGTCGAGGTCGACGAACGGGCGGGTGTGATCCGCCGTGCGCCGGGCCTGGAGCTCGACCTGGCCGGATCGGCGAAGGGGTGGACGGCCGATCTCCTCGCCACCCAGCTCGGGCGCCACGGCTGCTGCGCGGTGGACTGCGGCGGCGACGTGCGGGTGATGGGCCGGCGGGGAGCGCCGTGGGAGGTGCGGGTCCGCCATCCGATGACGGGCGAACCGGCGCATACGCTCCACGTGCGGGGCGGCGCGGTGGCGACCTCCGGGATCGACACACGGCTCTGGGAGTCTTCGGACGGGGCGTTCGCCCACCACCTGATCGATCCGTCGACGGGCGCCCCGGCCTGGACGGGGCTCGTCGCGGCCACGGCGCTCGCCCCGACCGCGCTCGAGGCCGAGGCCCTGGCCAAGGCCGCGGTGCTATCCGGTCCGGTCGCGGGGCGGCGGCTGCTGCGCGCTCACCACGGCGGCGTGCTCGTGCTTGATGACGGCACGGTCGACCGGGTCAGCCGATCGCTCGGGAGGAAACTCCGACCATGGTGAAGTTTCTTCCCAAGCGATCCGCCGGGGTGCGTGCTCAGGCCCCGTCGCCGTAACCGACTACCAGCAGCTCGACAACCTCGCGGATCATCGGGATGCGCGGGTTGGTGCGGATGCTGGGATCGGCGAATGCCGCCTTGGCGAGATCGGGCAGCGCGGCCTCGAACTCCTTGCGCTTCACGCCGCAGTCGGCCAGCGAGCGGGGCTCGTCGACCTCGGCCAGCAGCTCGTCCACGTGGGCGAACAGCCGCTCGCGCCGCTCCTCCTCGGTGTGGCCGCCGAATCCGAGGATCCGCGACATCTCCGCATACTTCTCGGGGGCGATGTATGCCGAGTAGCCGGGGGCTGGCATGAACTTGCTCGGCAGCGACGCGTTGTAGCGCAGGACGTGAGGCAGAAATATCGCGTTCGCGCGACCGTGCGCGATCCCGAACTGCGCCCCGACCGGATGGGCGAGCGCGTGGTTCAGACCGACGAACGCGTTCGAGAACGCCAGCCCCGCGATCGTCGCGGCGTTGTGCATCGCGGTGCGCGCCTCGACGTCGGACCCGTCGTTATAGGCCCGTGGTAGCGCGGGGAAGATCAGGCGGGCCGCCTGCACGCAGAATGCGTCCGTGAACGGCGAGGCGAAGATCGACACGATGGCCTCGAGCGCATGTGTCAACGCGTCGATTCCGGTGTCGGCCGTGATCTCCTTCGGCATCGTCAGCGTGAGGTTCGGGTCGACGATCGCCATGTCGGGGACAAGCGTGTAGTCGATCAGGGTGACCTTGCGCTTTCCGACGCTGATCACCGCCGCGGGCGAGACCTCCGAGCCGGTGCCGGACGTCGTCGGAATCGCCACCAGCCGCACCTTGTGCTCTATCTGTGGGAACTCAGCGATGCGTTTGCGGGGGTCGAGGAACGGCAGCGACAGCCCGGTGACGTTCAGGTGCGGGCTCTCGTGGAATAGGCGCATCGCCTTCGCCGCATCCATAACCGAGCCGCCGCCGACCGCGATGATCGCATCGGCGTCGAAGCGGTGGAGCTCCTCGATTCCGGCGCGGATCTGTTCTTCGGTGGGCTCGGGCTCGACCCCGGAGTAGACGTGTACGGCGCTCGCGGTCAGGTAGTGACGAATTTCCTCGGCCACCCCGCGGGCCACCGTCCACTTGTCCGTGACGATCATCGGGCGGGAGGCGCCGAGTTGCCGCAGGTTATCGAGCGCGCCCGGGTTGAAGTACGTGTCCGACGGCACCCGGAACCACTGCGACGGAGTTTGCCGGCGGGACACTGTCTTGATGTTCAAGAGATTGCGATAGTTGACGTTGTCTGTGGTGTTGGAGCCTCCCCAGGTGCCGCAGCCGAGCGAGAACGTCGGGGTCATCGAGTTGTAGACGCCACCCAACGCCCCGACCGCGGTGGGAGCGTTGACGAGGATCCGCCCCGTCCGGATCGCCATCGAGAAGCGGTTGATCACCGTTTCATCCCGCGCGTACACGGCCGACGTGTGGCCCAGGCCGAAATGCTCGGTGACGAGCTCGCAGGCGCGGATCCCGTGCTCCACCGAGGGCGACCGGATGACCCCGAGCACCGGCATGAGCTTCTCCGCGATGAGCGGGTGCTCGGCGAACGCGTCGAGGTCGCTCGGCAGCTGGGCCAGCAGCACCTTGTCCTCTTCTGAGACTTCGAAGCCGGCGAGACCGCCCAGGTTGACGCACGACTGCCCGAGGACATCGAGCTGCACCTTGCCCTCGTCCGTGAACGAACGTCCCGCCAGCGCCTCCGTCTGCTCGTCGGTCAGCAGCCGAGCCCCCATCCGCTGGAACTCGTCGATCACCGCGTCGTAGACTGACTCGTCGATCACGCAGGTCTGCTCAGCTGGACAGATCACCGACGCGTCGAACGTCTTGGAGATCAGGATGTCCATCACCGCCATGCGGATGTCGGCGGTGCGGTGGATGTACACCGGTGCGTTGCCCGGGCCGACGCTGAGACACGGCTTGCCGGCTTGATTGGCGGCCGCCACCGCCTTGGGCCCGCCGGTCGTCCAGATGAAATCGACGCCAGGGTGGTGGAACAGGTACTGCGAGACCTCGAGCGACGGGTCGGGGATCACCTGGAGCGAGTTCGGCGGCAGCCCCACCGCCTCACCGGCCTCCTGCAGCACCTCCGCCGCACGGCGGCAGCAACGCACCGCGCGCGGTGAGGGGCGCATGATCAGCGCGTTCCGGGTCTTCGCGCAGACGATCGACTTGAACAAGGTCGTCGAGGTTGGATTGGTGATCGGCAGCAATGCGAGCACGACCCCGATCGGCTCGGCGACGTACTGGAGGGCACGCTCCCGGTCCTCCTCGATGACTCCGACCGACTTCTTGTCCCTCAGGTAGTCGTACAGGAACTCGGTGGCGATGTAGTTCTTGAGCACCTTGTCCTCGAGGACGCCGAACTGGGTCTCTTCCATCGCCAGCTCGGCCAGCTCGACGGCGTTCTCGAGGCCCGCGACCGTCATCGCCCAGACGATGCGGTCGACTGCCTCCTGGTCGAGCTCGCGCAACGCCACCGACGCCGCGTGCGCGCGCTGCACGAATCCGTCTAACCGGGCGGCCCACTCTTCTGCCGAGGGGGCCGCATCTTCTTTGATCACGGTGGCCATGGCGCTAGTCCAGAGCCGGGATCATCGGGCCATCGCCCGATGGGTCGACGATACCTTCCTCGAGCCACCCGTAACGGCCCTCCAGCACCTTCTGCGCGGCCTTGTAGCGCGCGTCGTCGTCGTTGTCGAACAGTGCGGCGAAGAGGCTGTCGGCACGACGCCTGGCCATCGAGCAGAACAGCTCGGCGAGCTCGATCGCCTCGGTCTTGCGCTCGGGTGTCTCACGCCCGATCGTGTCGGCGTAGGAGACGGTCGATGCGATCGCAAACAGCTCGGCGCCGATGTCGACGATCCGGGCCAGGAAGGTCTGCTTCTGCTCGAGCTTGGCCTGCCATCTCGCCATGCCGTAGAACGTCTCGCGTGCCAGTTTGCGCGACGCCCGCTCGACGTAGCGCAGGTAGCCCGCCAGCTCCCCGAACTCGTCGTAGGAGACGGGAATTTGACCCTTGCCCACGGCCAGCTGCGGCAGCCACTTGCCGTAGAACAGCCCGGCCTTGACCGCGGCGTCCGCCTTGGCCTTGGCGTCGCCGTTGCCCATGAGCAGGCCGCCGGCGGCATGGAGGTGGGTGTCAACCGCCTCACGGGCGATCAGCAGGTGCATGATCTCGCTCGAGCCCTCGAAGATCCGGTTGACGCGCATGTCGCGCATGCACTGCTCGACGCCCACCGGCTTCTCGCCCCGGGCCTTCAGTGAGGCCGCGGTCTCGTATCCGCGCCCGCCGCGGACCTGCATGAGCTCGTCGATCACCTTCCACGAGAGCTCGGACCCATACAGCTTGCACAGCGCGGCCTCGATCCGGATGTCGTTGCGTTTGTTGTCGGCCAGCCGGGCGGCGACGTCGAGCATCGCTTCGAGCCCGAATGCGCTGCCGGCGATGAACGCCAGCTTCTGCGCCACCGCGTCATGCTTGCCGATCGGACGGCCCCATTGCTCGCGTTCAACCGCCCATTCGCGGGCAATCTTGGTCGCCCACTTGGACGCCCCGACGGCGATCGCCATCAGCGCAAGGCGCCCGGTGTTGAGCGTGCTGAGCGCGATCTTGAGTCCGTCGCCCTCGCGTGCGATCCGGTTCTCCTCGGGAACGAACACGTCCTTCAGTACGGTTACCGAGTTCTCGATACCGCGCAGGCCCATGAACGCATTGCGGTGCAGGACGGTGATGCCGTCCGTGTTGTACGGGAGCACGAACGCACTGATCCCACCGCGGTGTCCCTCGCCCTTGGGCACCTTGGCCATGACCACCACGATGTCGGCGATCGTGCCGTTCGTGGCCCACAGCTTGCGGCCGTTGAGCACGTAGCCGCCGTCGACCGGCGTCGCGGTGATGTCGTCATCGACGGGAGACGCGGCGTGCTCCGGCCCGACCGGCGTCGCGGTCGACGCCATCCGCGCCGGATCGGAGCCGACGCCCGGCTCGGTCAGCAGGAATGCGCTGATGTGGTCCTTGGCCACGAGGGGCAGCCACTTGCGGCGCTGCTCCTCTGAGCCGAACTGACGCAGCGGTTCGGCCACGCCGATCGATTGGTGCGCGCTGAGCAGCGTGCAGATCGCCGAGTGGTAGTTGCCGGCGAGCGCGAGCGCCTTGGCGTAGTAGACCTGGGAGAGCCCAAGGCCGCCGTACTCCGGAGGGACCTTCATCCCCAGGGCGCCGATCCCCTTGAGGGCGTCGACGACGCGATCCGGGATCTTCGATTCGCGCTCGATCTCGAGAGGGTCGACCTCCGCCGCGAGCACGGCTCGGAGTTCGCCGAGGAAGCGCTCGCCCTTCTCGATCGCCTCGGGGTCCAGCTGCGGTTGCGGATGGATCAGATCGAGCCGGAAGTCGCCGAGGAACAGTTGCTTACCGAAACTCGGGAGCTTCCAGTCCGCCTCTCGCGCCGCCTCGACGACGTCGCGAGCTTCTTTTTCTGAAACGTTGGTAGCCATTTTGTGTCACTCCAATCACATGTTCAGGCCGCCGTCGACGTCCCAGACCTGCCCGGTGATGTAACCCGAGGCGTCCTGGGCGAGGAAGGCAACGACGCGGGCGATCTCCTCCGGGTGTCCCGCTCGGTGCGCGGGGATCCGCTCGATGATGTCCGCGAGCAGGAACGGCGGGATCGTGGAAACCATGTCGGTCTCGGTCAGGCCCGCCGCGATGCAGTTGACCGTGACGCCGGTCCCTTTCTCGAGCGTGCCGGCCAACCGCAAGGAGAGCGCCACCTCCTTGGCGAGCGTCTTCGTGAGTCCGAACATCCCGGCCTTCGCGGCCGTGTAGTTCACCTGGCCGATGTTGCCCATCTCGCCGCTGACCGATGAGATGTTGATGACCCGGCCCGAGCCTCGCTTGATCATGTGCGCGAGGGCCGGCTGCGCCATGTAGAAGGCACCCGACAGGTCGACCTGTACCACCTTGTCCCAATCGGCCGCCGACATCTTCAAGAACCCCTTGTCGACGGTGATGCCCGCGTTGTTGACGAGGATGTCCAGCCGGCCGTGCTGCTCGATCACGTCCTTGACAACACGCGCGCAGTCCTCGGCGTCGCCGATGTTGCCCTGGTGTAGCGACAGCGTGCCTCCCTCGGCCTCGACCGCCTGCTTCAGTTCGTCGGCGCGGCCCTGATTGGAGGAATAGCCCGCGGCCACGACGGCGCCGTCCGCCGCGAGGGCGTGGCAGATGGCCGCGCCGATCCCGCGAGTACCTCCCGTCACCAGCGCGACCAGTCCGGTGAGATCGCGGTCCCGTCCAAGGGTCTGAGTCTGAGAGCCTGTGGTTGCCATGGTGCCGTGCCTTTCGGTTTAGGAGAGTCGCTCGACGATCATCGCCTGGCCGTTGCCGCCGGCGACACACATCGTCTCGAGGCCGTACCTACCGCCCACCGAGTCGAGGTTGTTGAGCAGGGTGGTCATGATGCGTGCGCCGGTCATCCCGAACGGATGACCCAGCGCGATCGCGCCACCATTGATGTTCAGCTTTTCCGGGTCGATGCCCAGCTCGTCGCGGCACGGCAGCACCTGCGCCGCGAATGCCTCGTTGATCTCGACCAGGTCTATGTCATCGATGGTCAAGCCGGCCTGCTTCAGCACCGCTTTGACCGCCGGGATCGGCCCGAGGCCCATGATCTCGGGGCGGACCGCCGCCACCGCTGAGGCCACGATCCGAGCCCGTGGCTTGACGCCGCGCTCGCGCGCCTTGTCCTCGGACATCACCAGTACGGCGGCCGCGCCGTCGTTGAGCGGGCAGGCGTTGCCGGCTGTCACCGTGCCATTAGGCCTGAAGGCGGGCTTGAGCTTCGACAGCGCCTCCACCGTTGTGCCCGGCCGCGGCCCGTCGTCCCGGGTGACGGTGTGCGCTGCGATCACGTCGCCGCCGGCGTCGTGCGTCTCGGGGATGTCCACTCCTACGATCTCGGAGTCGAAGTGGCCGCTGTCGCGCGCCTCGACCGCGCGCGCCTGGGACAGCGCCGCCCACTCATCTTGGGCCTCCCGGCTGACCTTGCACCGCTCGGCCACGTTCTCGGCCGTCATTCCCATCGGGATGTACACGTTGAAGCCCGTGCCGTTTGTGCCCTCCAGCCTCGGGTTCGCCACTGGAAGCGTCATGCCGGCGCCACGGGATGTGGCCTCGACGCCCGCCGCGATGTACTGGTCGCCTTCGCCGGCCTTGATCGCGTGAAACGCCATCCGGATCGTCTGCAGCGACGATGCGCAGAAACGGTTGACGGTGACCCCGGGGATGTGATGATCCAGACCCGATAGCAACGTTGCGTTGCGGGCGATGTTGTAGCCCTGCTCGTGATCCGGGAACCCGCAACCCATCATCACGTCGACGGTCTCTCTGAAGTCGACTTCGGGGTTGCGCTCGACGAGGGCGCGCAGCGGGATTGCGGCGAGGTCATCGGCGCGGATGTCGCGCAGGGTGCCTTTCACCGCTCGGCCGATTGGCGTCCGGATTGCATCGACAATGACTGCTTCAGGCATGGCTTCTCCCTCCATATTCCGGTCCCTTGAGGGAGCGGGCGGACGTGACTCAGGGTGCTCAGTCTGCGCCGGAGTGGCTGCTCACTCATCCGCCGGCGTCCACACGGGCGCTGCGGAGAACTACTCACGCCCGGTCGCAGCCGAAATCTCTCCAGGGTGGGGGCCATGTTCGTGGAGCGAGATCTCGGGCAACTCGAAGCGGCGTCGGCGAATCCTCTCGACTGGCGCGAGAACCGTCGCGGTCCCGTCGATCACGGTCTCACCGTGCTGATTTACGCAGCGGCAGTCGAGCACGACGCGGTGCCGTGGTTGCTTCGACGCCACCGTGACCGAGACCGTGATCGTGTCCCCGATGCTCACCGGATGGCGAAACGAGAGCGTCTGCTCGAGGTAGATCGCTCCGGGTCCCGGCAGCCGCGTACCGAGCAGTGTGGATATCAACGAGGCGCCCCACATGCCGTGGGCGACGATTCGGTGGAACATGTCGTTACGCGCATACTCGGGATCGACGTGAGCCGGATTCACATCGCCTGACATCACGGCGAACAACTCGATGTCCTCCCAGGTCAAGGTGCGCTCGAGGGCGGCGCTGTCGCCGACTTCGATCTCGTCGAATGTGCGGTTTTCGATCAGCGGGTCGATCATGTTTGCATCGGCCTCACGCGGCGAGATGAGCGCTGAGGAGCGTCGGTTACGAGCACCTTCGATTTCATCTCACGACCTCCAGTCTTCTCAACGCCGGGCGAGCAGTTGCTCGGCTTGCCACTTCCGTCGCTTGGCTTCGTACTCGGGTGGCAGCGCGCCCTCGAGCGCCTCGGCGGCATCGAGCGCGCTGAGCGCCGACGCGTAGTCGCCCCAGCGGGCGTCGCTGTCTGCCAGCACGAGCGCAAGCGCAAGCGCGTCCTGGTACTCAAAGTCGGTGACCGGCGGACCGGGCACGGCCACTCGATCAGATAGGAGCCCGGTACTCAGCGGGACGGGGCGGGCGGTGGCCAGATACGGCGCCAGGTAGCGCCCGGCGATCTTCGCCGGAGGCCACCAGAGGGCCTGCCCGGCGGCGGCGGATGCGTTGCGAACCGGCTGGCGCCCCGCTCGCGCATCGATGGCGACGGTCGCCTCGGGGGCGAGGCGCCCAGGCTCGGCCCGCAGGTAGAGCGGGGCGCCCCCGGTGAGCAGCAGTCCACGCAGCACCGGCTCGAACGGTGTCGATTCGGTCACGGCACCCATCCGCTCGGCGATCGCGCCCGCCGCCGCATCCGCCTGCTGGGCGGCAAGGCCGCCCTGCTTAAGCGGAAACGAGGTGACGTCACCGGCGGCATAAATGTCTTTGAGGCCGCTCACCCGTCCGAAACGGTCCACCGGGATGAACCCGTCGCGGTCGTGCGGCAGCCCGGGCAGCCTCGGTCCCTCGAGCCGCGGGAGCGTGATCACCCGGTCGGTGAAGATCTCGCCGCCACCGACCAGGACGAGTGCGCGCCCGCGCACCACAGCCGGCTGCGAGTGGGTGCGCAGCGTCACGCCACGGGCGGCCAGCAGCGGCTCGAGGGCCTCGGCCGCCGCGGGTCCAAACAGCTCCAACGGCTCCTGTTCGGGGGTCAGCAGCGTGACGGTGACATCGCCGGCGCCGTGCTCGCGGGCGTGGCCGGCGGTGAGCAGAGCCAGCTCGTAAAGGGGGAGCGGCCACATCCGCTCGGACGGGAGCGCCAGCGTCACCGAGCGAGCCCGGCCGTTGACTAGATCGTCTAACACGGCTCGCAGGGCCGGGACGTCGCCGCGGCCGCGGAAGGTGAGTGCCCCGCCCAGCCATTCGCGCGGCCGCGCTCCCGTGGCAACCACTAGCGCGTCGAACAGTATTTGCCGCCCGGCGCGGGTGATGGCAACCCGCTGCTTCGGGTCGACTCGAGCGAGCCCGTCCTGCACGAACTCGCCGTCCTGATCGGCGACTGTCTCGGCCAGGTCGTAGACGCGCGCCTGGGCCCGGTCGAACGCTTCGGCGACCGTCACCGGCCGGTAGATGAATTCCGCTGTCGGAGCGATGACCGTGACGTGGACGTGGTGCGGCGCGAGTGCACGTAGGGCGAGCAAGGCCTCCAGGCCGGCGACCCCGCCGCCGGCGATGACGACGTGCATGCGGTTGCGAGCACTCACGATGTCACTCTCACAGTCGACACGCCCGACTGTAATGAGCGACGGAGTTCAGGTCATCGTGGAGCCGCCGGGTGGCCGTCGGTATTTCCCCGCAACGATCTCGCCGGATCACCCCGATGGTCGCAATCCGGTGGCTCCCTACCGTTCCGACGATGCTCGCCGCGATCTTTGACCTCAATCATCCCGCACACGTCATCCACTGGCATTTCTTGCAGCTGTCGGCCGCGAATCTGGTCGTGATCATCCTGATGCTCGTCGTGTTCGCCGCCGCGGTGCTCGCGCCGTTTCCGGGCCACGCGGCCCGTGGAGGCTCGCAATGACCACCTCCACCTCCTCCCCGACCTCTGATGAGCGGTCGTGGACGGCCGCGGTCCGCAGCCGTGCCGTCGAGGCGCTGCCCCCGGAAAAGCTGCTCCCGGACAAGCAGCCGGCATACGTGGCCTCCTGGATCTACGTGTTCGGCGTCCTGTCCTTGTCATCACTGGTGGTGATCATCGCCTCGGGTTCGATCCTCGCTCTCAAGGGGCCGGGGTGGTGGCACTTCACCGGCATCGGCCATTTCTTCAACAGCATGCATCTGTGGGCGGTCGAGCTGTTCTTCTTCTTCATGGTGATTCACCTGTGGGGTAAGTACTGGATGGCAGCCTGGAGAGGTGGCCGAGCGCGGGTGTGGATTACCGGGGCGGTGACCTTCCTGATCGCGATCCCGTGCGCGCTGACCGGCTATGTCTCACAGCAGAACTTCGATGCCCAGTGGATCTCCACACAGGCCAAAGACGCGATGAACGCCGCCGGGATCGGATCTTTCTTCAACCTGCTCAATTTCGGTCAGATGTACAGCTACCACGTGCTGCTCTTGCCGGCGGCGGTCGTCGGGGTGGTCGTGGCCCACATCCTGCTCGTCCGCAGGCACGGGGTCGTGCCACCGTTCGATCTGCAACGTCGCCGGGAGCTCCTCGGCGCCAACGGTGGCGGTCCGGCGGACGACGGAGCGCCGCGATGAGCCGCCGCGAGCGACTGGCCGAAGAGGAGCGCTACCGGGAGTGGAAGGGCCCGTACCGCTCCTACGACATCGTCAAGGAAGCCTCGATCGCCCTGGGTGCAGTGCTCGCCCTCGTACTGCTGCTGACGATCCTGTTCTCCTCGCCCGACGAGAAGCCGAGCACGGTCAAGAGCTGGGCGAGCTCGATGCCACTCGATTTCGTCACGACGGCCACCACCGAGCTCGACGGCTCAAGCGGGACCGGTAGCTACGGCCCTCCCTACAACGACGCCAACGGCAGCGTCCAGCACGCATGGTTCCTGCATCCCCAGCGGTGGTTGGGCATCAGCCACCCGATCAACACCGCCCAGGACTTCGTGCTCGCGCCGCTGCGCGCGATCACCGGCCAGCCGGCCCTTCAAGCCGCCGTGACAGCGTACGAGGACGCACCGAGCTCACAGCAGAGCGCCTGGACGACCGCATACGAGAAGGGGCTCGCGGGCAAGAGCGCGAACGCGACCGCCAGTGGCACGATCTCGGTTGCGCAGGGCAACTACGGACCGCTGCCAACGATGATGACCGGGCTGCTCAGGTTCGCCCAATCCGGCGGGCTCGACGGCGCCCTGCTGACCAGCAAGCAGTTCTACCAGACCGACTACACCAAGCCGCTGATGTTCATGGCGGACGGCGGCCTGCTGGCCGCTCGCGCCCAAACGGACCACCTGCTTGGCGACCAGTGGGGGATGATGAACGAGACCGGCAGCTATCCCGGACAGGTGTGGCTCTGGCTCTACACGTTCTGGTATCAGATCACGCCGCTTCAGGGACAGAACGCCGATCTTCTCGTGATGCTGATCATGGGTGCGCTCAGCCTCGGGCTGATCCTGATCCCGTTCATCCCGGGCGTGCGTGACGTGCCGCGCTGGATTCCGATCTACAAGCTGATCTGGCGCGAGCACTACAAGGCGACCGCGTAGTTATCCGCACGTTCTACGGACGGCGACTGGCGGTGCGCCCGGATTCCGCCAGGGTTGCCAGCCCGTAGGTTCGAACCATGACTACGACCGCCCCCACCACCAGCCCCGCTCCGGCCGACCTCGTTGCGGTCAGGCCGTTCTCCGATCTGTCCACCGCCGAGGTGCCTTACGCCGGCGGCAAGGGCGCCAACCTCGGCCAGCTGACCGGCCTCGGCCTGCCGGTGCCGCCGGGCTTCGTGGTCGGCGCGCCGGCCTACGCAGCGTTCAGACATCAGAGCGGCCTCGCCAAGAGGCTCGAAGACGTGCTCGGCAAGCTCGATGTGGAGGACACCGCGGCGCTGCAGGCGGCAGCTGACCGAGCGCGACAGGCGGTCGCGGAGACCGACATGCCGGCGTGGCTCGCCGATGCGATCGGCGCCGCATACGAAGAGCTCAACGGCGGGGAGCCAGAGATTGCCGTGGCGGTGCGTTCCTCGGCGACTGCCGAGGACACGGCATCGGCGTCGTTCGCCGGCATGAACGAGACCTTTCTGAACGTGTGCGGGCGCGACGCGGTGATCGACGCGGTGAAGCGGTGCTGGCAGTCTCTGTTTGGCGCGCGCACTGTCTACTACCGCGGCCAACGCGGGTTCGCTCAGACCGACATGGACATCGCGGTCGTGGTCCAGCGGCAGGTTCCATCCACGCGCGCGGGGGTGATGTTCACGATCGATCCGGCGACTGGCGATCGCGACCATCTGGTGATTGAGGGATCGTTCGGGCTCGGCGAGTCGGTTGTCTCCGGCCAGGTCTCACCCGACCGGTACGTGGTCGAAAAGTCGACGATGACAATCCTCGTGCGATCCGTCCGACCCAAGGAGCTGACGATTGAGCTCGGCGCGAACGGCGGCACCACCACCCGAGCGCTGACGCCCGAGGAGAGCCGGCGGCACGTCCTGGACGACGAAGAGGTGCTGCGCCTCGCCGAACTGGGCGTCGCGATCGAGCGTGACTACGGCTCACCCCAGGACACGGAATGGGCGTTCGACCCGGACGGGAAGATCTGGATGCTCCAGAGCCGGCCGATCACCACTCTTGGGCCGCCAAGCTCCTCCGGCCCGGCACAGCCCGCAGCGCCGGCTACCGCTACGTCGGCGCAAGCCGGACTCGTGCTCGTCCGGGGGTTGGGAGCAGCACCGGGCCGCGCCGGCGGCGCGGCCCGGCTGCTCGGCACGCTTGACGACGCCGGAAAGCTCGCCGATGGTGATGTCCTCGTCACGCACATGACATCGCCCGACTGGGTGCCGCTGATGCGGAGAGCCTCGGCGATCGTCACCGACTCCGGCGGCATGACCTGCCACGCGGCAATCGTCTCCCGCGAGCTTGGCATTCCTTGCGTGGTCGGCACCGGCGATGCGACCAAGCGCATGCGCGACGGTGAGCTGGTGACGGTCGACGCGACCCAGGGCACGGTGATCGAGGGCTCGTCCCCCGCCGGGGCCACGATCCGCGTCCCGGCGGCGGCACTCGCGCCGGCCGACGGTCGCGTCGTCGCGCCTGCCGTGCTCACTGGTACGCGACTGCTGGTCAACCTGTCCGAGCCCTCGCAGGTCGAGCGCACGGCAAAGCTCGACGTGGATGGGGTTGGTCTCGTCCGGGCTGAGCTTATGCTGGTCGAGGCGCTGGAGGGGACTCACCCGCGCAAGCTGCTCGGCGAGGGACGCGGCGATGAGTTCGTGCAGCGCCTGTCCGATGCGCTGATCACCTTCGCAGCCGGCTTCGCGCCCCGTCCGGTGACATATCGCACGACGGACTTCCGGACCAACGAGTTCCGGGGCCTTGACGGGGGCCAGGAGTTCGAGCCCGAGGAGGCCAATCCGATGATCGGCTTCCGGGGCGCGCTGCGCTACACCCAGGAGCCCCAGGTGTTCGAGCTCGAGCTGCAGGCCATCGCCCGGGTGTGGGACGCCGGGCACACCAACTTCCACGTCATGCTGCCATTCGTCCGCACCGCGCGCGAACTCGAGCGCTGCCGCGATCTGGTCGCACACGCGGGCTTGCTCGCCCGTCCTGGGTTCGAGCTGTGGGTGATGGCCGAGGTGCCCTCGGTCCTATTCAATCTGGAGCGCTACGCGAAGCTTGGGATCGCCGGCATCTCGATCGGCTCCAACGATCTCACGCAGCTCCTACTCGGCGCCGACCGGGATTCCGAGCGGCTGTCGGAGACCTTCGACGAACGCGACCCCGCAGTGACCGAATACCTGCGGCAGCTGATACCCCGGGCACGGGCGGCCGGACTGCAGACCTCGATCTGCGGTCAGGCGCCGTCGGTTCATCCGGAGTACGCCGAGCTGCTCGTGCGCGCCGGCATCGACGCGATCTCGGTCACCCCCGACGCGGTCGACCGTACCAGGCGGCTGATCGCCGCCGCGGAGCAGCGCCTGCTGCTCGAGGCGGCACGTCGCCGCTCCACCGACAACTCCTGATGGGATGATCGACATGAGCGATGAGCTGATTACGCTCGACGACCTCGATGTCGTCGGGCAGCGAGTCCTTCTCCGCGCCGACTTCAACGTGCCGCTTGACCGTAGTGATCCGGACGGGGTGGCCCGCGTCGCGGACGACATGCGCATACGAGCGGCGCTGGAGACGATCGATGAGCTCCGCCTGCGCGGCGCCCGCCTGGTGCTGGTCTCACACCTGGGACGTCCCAAGGGGCCCGATCCCGCCTTCTCGATGCGGCCGGTGGCCGACCATCTGGCTGAGCTGACCGGCTGGCCGGTGACGCTGGCCCCGGCGGTCGTCGGGCCGCGCGTGCTCGAGCTGACGGAGCGGCTGACCCCCGGTGAGATGCTGATGCTCGAGAACGTGCGGTTCGAACCGGGGGAGACCAAGAACGACCCCGCGCTCGCCGCCGCGCTGGCCGAGCTCGCGGACGCTTACGTCAACGACGCGTTCGGCAGCGCTCACCGCGCGCACGCCAGCACCGAGGGTGTCGCCCACCTGCTGCCGTGCGCCGCCGGGCGCCTCATGCAGAGCGAACTGCGGGCGTTGCGACGGATCGTCGAGCGGCCCGACCGCCCGCTGGTGGCGATCCTCGGCGGGGCCAAGGTGAGCGACAAGATCGGCGTGGTCGAGCGCTTCCTCGACCTGGCCGACGTGCTGTGCATCGGCGGGGCGATGGCGTTCCCGTTCCTGGCCGCGCAGGGCCACAGCGTCGGCGACTCGCTCTGCCCTGAGGGCGATCTGGAGCCGGCGCGACGCGCACTTCAGAAGGCCGTGACATCGCGTTGCCGGCTTGAGCTGCCCGAGGACCTCAGGTTGACCGATCAGCCGGATAGCCCGGTCACCGCGCGGACGCTGCACGGCGTCGACGTGCCCCAGGGATGGAGCGGGCTCGACATCGGCCCCCGCACGGCCGAACGCTTCGCCGCCGAGATCGAAACGGCCGGCACGGTCTTCTGGAACGGTCCGATGGGCCGGTTCGAGCTCGAGCCGTTCACCGCCGGCACGCGCGCAGTAGCGCAGGCGCTGGCGTCGTCGTTCGCGCGGACCGTGGTCGGTGGCGGCGAGACGGTCGAGGCCATGCGCGGGCTGCACCTGGAGGGCTCGGTCACCCACCTGTCGACCGGCGGCGGCGCGACGCTCCAACTGCTGGAGGGGCGGGAACTGCCGGGTGTGCAGGCGCTGCTGCGAAGCCAGGTGGGCGCGCGGGCGACGGTCTAGATCAGAGCGCGAGCGACGCCGGGCGCCGAGCCCCGAGCTCGTTCGCGATACCCGAGGCCCAGGAGCGGATCTCCCGCCAGTCCCGCCGGTCGCGATACTGGTGCGGCGTCCGCTGCACGAGCCAGCGCTCGAGGGGGCCCTTCGGGTGGGTGGGCAACCGCCCGCCGAACACGACGTGCTCACGGACGCCGAGGTGCTCGAGTCGATCGACGATGCGCGAGGGTTCGACCCAAGAGCGGTCGAGCGTGCCGCCGGCCTCGCCGACCGGGCCGGAGCTGAACACCCAGAACGGCCGCCGGGATAGCTCGTCGGCGTACCGTCGCAGGAACCTCTTAGCCTCGCCGCGCCACCGCTTGATGTGCACCGCGCTGCCCAGCACGACGGCGTCGTAGGGCTCGAGGGTCGTGACCTCGTCGACCGGAATGCATTCGACGGCGAGCTCACATTCGCGGAGCTTTTCGGCGATCGCCTCGGCGATCTCTGCGGTCGAACCCCGCTTGGAGGCGTAGGCGACGAGCACGCTCTTCATGTCCTGAGCATTGCGCTAGAGGACGTGCGGCGCATCGGGGGTCCGCTGCAGATCAACTCGGGGGACTACCGACGGTGGATCGGCACTGATGCCGATGGCGGCCAGGTCCGTAGAACCACAACATCGCTAAACATTGCGATCCCTTTCGGGGTTGACGTCGAGGAACGAGAGTTCCTCCAGGGTCCCGTGGGCCGCCTGGTACAGCACCCTTTGCAGGCTCGGTGGTGAGATCGTTCGGTCACCGAGTCCAGCGATCACGGTGTGAGTCTGAATGGGCAAACGCGTCACGGCGGAACGAACTTCGGCCGAAACGATGCCTCCAATTCCGACGGCGACGGCACGTTCGACAATCACGACGCGCTGACAGTGCAGAAGCGCGGCGCGGACATCCTGGCCGGGAAAAGGCCGGAATGACCGCAGCCCGACCGCTCCGACGCGTATCCCATTCTCGGTCAGATCGTCAGCCGCAGCGCAGAGCGCTTCGAACGTGGAGCCGAGACCCAGCACGACGAGCTTCGCGGCGCACAGCCTGTGAGTCGATAGGAGCCCGCCCGAGCGGCGACCAAAGTGCATACGGAAGTCCGCTGTCACCTGCCAGATGGTGCTGAGCGCGAGACGCTGCTTGGTGTGGCTCAGGTGACGCATCTCCGTGTACACATCGACGCGCGCGTCCGCGTCAACGGGGCGAGGTCGCCCGCGCGAGTTCCCGCGTTCCAGGAAAGCGTCGATCTCCTCGACGGATGGCACTCGCGGGGGATCCACGGTCCGCGCTCCAACGAACGTGTCCGTGCACACCATCACAGGGAGGGACAACAACTCTGCGATGCGGAACGCCTGGATGTGCGTGTCGACCGCGTCCTGGTCATCGGAGGGATAGAGCTGAACCCATCCGCAGTCGCGCAGCGCCATCGCATGGCTGTGGTCGCGGCGACCGGCTGAGCCCCTGACCGTCATCACGATCGGCAACCCAAGGTGCGAGGCGCGGAACAGCGCCGGAGCCATGCGAAGCAGTCCCTCGCCATCGGTCGCCGTGTAAGCCGTCCTCCCGGAGGCACAGGCATCGATCGCCGCCGCGATGACATCGCCGCCCGGGATCGCCGAGGGCCGGATTACGAGCGGACGACACCGCTGCACCGCACGCGCAATCGCCGCGTCTCCTGGGCACGCGGTATCCGAGCCTCCGCGCTCGCTGGCGGTTGGTTTGACGAGAGTTTCGATGGTGGCCATCGCTGTCTCCTAGCGCCGTCGGGCCGCGGCCAATTCGAGGTCTTCGACTGCATGGGCTGGATGGGCCGCCGTGCGGCGAGTGCGTGTCAGGACCAGTAGCGGACATCGCGCGCGGCAGGTCAGCTTCCGAGACGTGCTGCCGTGCGCGAGGCGACCGATCGGTCCAAAGCCGCGCGAGCCGACGAGGAGCAGGTCGACCGACGCGCTCCATGACGCCAGCTGCTCCGCGGCCGGCCCGGCGGTGGCATGCGCCTCGATGTCTCCCAGCGCGGCGACGCGGGTTCGCGCCTGATCGACAAGGCGGCCGACCATGGTCGCGTCGCCGGCGAGCGGGCCGCTGAACATGTACCACGGGAAGACGACCACCTGGAGGGCAGCCAGCTTGGCGTCCACTTCGGCGGCGAGAGCCCTTGCGACGATGAGTGCACGTTCGCTCTCGGCGGAGCCGTCGTAGCCGACGCCGACCTTCCGGATCACCGCTGACTGACTCGCATAGCCGGTGGGGGCGATCGCCACCGCACACGGCGCCCCGTCGAGTGCAGCACGGGTGTCGTCGCCGACGAGCACCCGGCCCAGCGGGCCCCGCTGCGGCGAGCCGACCACGAGCAAATCGGCGCTGACCGCCTCCGCGAGTTGGTGAAGGCCGCGGCCTGGCGAAGTTCCAGCGGTCCAGCGATGATGCGCCTCGATTCCACCTTCGGTGCTCGCGGTCGCAAGCAACTCGCGCGCCCGTGTGATCTGCGCGGCCTCGTACTCGTCGTAGCCGCGCACGGGGGGATCGCGGTGGTACGGATACACGTGCGCGAGCGTCAGCTTTCCGGCGGGGGCGGTCAACCGCGTGGCCAACGCGATTGCGTCACGTCCGCCTTGCCTCCCGTCCACACCTACAAGCACACGGTTGAACATCTCACCTCTGCGGTCGCGTTCAGTGCCCCAAACCTAGTCGTGCCCGACTGGCTGACCATCGGGTCTGGACCCCAAGCGGGGTGCGGCTTTCTACGCGGGCGTTGCCGCCCCTCGTAGTGCTCGAAGAACGCCGGCGAGTGGGGTTGTGGGCAGCTAACCGACGACGGCCGCGGTCACTTGGCTGGCGAGCTCGGCGGCGGACTGCTGGCGGGCGCGCGGATCCTTGGCCAGCGCCCGGTCGAGAACGTCTTGAAGTCCCGGGGGCATCCTGCCCTCCGGCAGCCGAGGCGGCCGGTCGTGCACGTGCGCCCACAGTTTCTCGAGGTCGCCGTCGCGCTCGAACACCACCCTCCCGGTCAGCATCTCATAGAGCACACAGCCAAGCGAATAGATGTCCGTGCGGGCGTCGACCTCGCCCCCGTGGGCCTGCTCGGGTGCCATGTAGTCGACCGAGCCAAGCGCCACGCCGGTCCGGGTCAGCGGTTCCTGATCGGCGCGCCTGGTGATTCCGAAGTCGGTCAGGAAAGCGTGCTCCTCATGTGAGCGGCCAGAGATCAAAACGTTGCCGGGCTTGACGTCGCGGTGAACCAGCCCGTGTCGATGGGCCTCCTCGAGTGCGGCGGCAATCTGAGTCGCGATCAACGTGGCGCGTGCCGGCTCGAGCCGTTTCTCCTCATCCAGCAACTCACGGAGATCGACGCCGTCGACGAAGCGCATGGACAGGTAGAGCAGGCCGGACTCCGCGCCAGCGTGGAAGATCTGGACCACGTTCGGGTGATCGAGAGCGGCCGCCAAGCGGCACTCCCGTTCAAAGCGCGCTCGGTAGGTCGGGTTCTCGGCCACCTCGGGCGCAATCACCTTCAACGCCACTGTTCGATCCAGGACCAGATCGGTGGCACGGAACACCAACCCCATGCCGCCGCGGCCAACCAGCGCATCGATCCGATGGGCAGCGAACTCGGCGCCGATCGCCAGCTTGGGGTCCTCGTGCGTCAGGCCGGACGGTCGCCCCGCGCGATCGCCCGTCGTCTGGGCTAGGTGTGCGCCCACGCTCGGGTCGAGGTAGGTTCTACCGCCGGTGACGGCGCGCACCGCCTCCACGAGCTCGGTCTCGGCTCTCTCTTTGAGCACATAGCCGCGAGCCCCAGCCTGCAGCGCCTGACGGGCGAAGCCGGGGTCGGCCTCCATCGTCAGCACCAGCACCGCCGTGCCGGGAGCGGCGTCCACGAACCGCGGAATTGCCGTGAGGGTCGACTCGCCCGGCATGTTCAGATCGAGCACAACCACTCCAGGCCGGTGGGCGAGCGTGAGCGCCAGGGCCCCCGCCACGTCGCCCGCCTCTCCCACCACTTTGAACCCGCCCTCGAGGTCCAACACGCGTCGCAGACCGTTCCGGATCAACGGATGGTCGTCGGCAAGCACGATCGCGATCTGCGCAGAAGCTGACTCGTTCCCGTCCGCCACACCGCGACTGTACCGCCGAACGGTCGATCCGCCGGCGCAATTCCTCCTCCCAGGTGCTGCGTCACGGCGCCGAGGCGGTCTGGTCCTTCAGCTGGTCTCGGGTGCGAGCTCGGTCCCCATGCGCTCGTAGCAGCCGGCGTGGTAGAGCGTGCCGGCGGCGCCCGCGACGGCCGGCTCGGCAGCGCGCGACGTGCGCCAGACCAGACCCTCGAACACATGGACCAGGGGCTCGTAGACCCCGATCACGTCATGGCACACCGCGCAGCGCGGTCGCTGTCCGGAGACTGGAGGGGATTCCGGGGGTTCGGGATCGGGGAACCGCATGCCAGGTCCCCCAAGCGTCGGCTATCCGATCGTCGGGACCATCCGGGATCTCCCACAGCCGCGCGCGCGACAACTACCGATGGCTCGTCGCCAACCGGATGGATTCCCACCTCGGTCGCGAGCCCCCGTATAGTCGCCGCGGGGACCTGATGAGCACCTCTAGCGAAGGCGAGCGGATCCGGCGGCTGCTTCACGTGGGGCGCGCGCTCGTGGCCGAGCACGACACCGAGGCGGTTCTCGACCGCATCCTCAAGGAGGCTCGTGAGATCACCGGTGCTCGCTACGCGGCACTTGGCGTGCTCGACGAGACGCGGCAGGAGCTCGAGCGCTTCCTCACGGTCGGGATCGATGCCGAGACCCATCGAGCGATCGGGGACCTCCCGCGCGGGCGGGGCGTTCTCGGCGTGTTGATCCATGACCCGCGGCCCCTGCGACTAACCGATGTTGGCCAACATCCCCAGAGTTACGGATTTCCGATGAACCACCCCGAGATGCGGAGGTTTCTGGGCGTGCCGATCGTTGTGCGCGGGGAGGGCTGGGGCAACCTGTACCTGACCGAGAAGGGGGATGGCGGGGAATTCACCGAGGAGGACGAGGAGGCTGCGGTGATCCTGGCCCAGTGGGCAGCCACCGCGATCGACAATGCCCGGCTGTACGAGAGCAGCGAGCGCCGCCGCGAGCAGCTCGAGCGCGCGGTGCGCTCGCTCGAGGCGGCCCGTGACATCGCCGACGCGGTGAGCGGCGCATCCGATCTGGACCGCGTGCTCGAGCTGGTTGTCAAGCGCGGCCGGGCGCTGGTGGACGCGCGAACCGTACTGATCATGCTGCGCGAGGGCGATCAGCTGGTCGTCTCGGCCAGCACCGGGCACGCCAGCGACGCCCGTGGGCGCCGCGTGCCGATCGCGGGGTCGACCTCCGGCCAGGTCCTGGAGCGGGGTCGGGCGGAGCGGATCACCGACGTTTCCTCTCAGCTGCGGGTGGGTCCGGCCGAGCTCGGCGTTCCGGAAGCCCACTCCGCGTTGCTGGTCCCCATGCGGCATCGCGGCAACGGGCTCGGCGTGCTGGCCGCCTTCGACCAAGGGCAAGACGCGGGCGCCTTCACCCCAGAGGACGAGCAGCTGCTGCGCACCTTCGCCGCCTCGGCGGCACAGGCCGTGGCCCTGAACCGCAGCGTCGAGGCAGACCGGTTGCGGAGCACGATCACGGCTGCGGATGCCGAGCGCAGCCGCTGGGCCCGGGAGCTGCACGACCAGACGCTGCAGTCGCTGGGTGGCCTCAGGGTGGCGCTGTCCTCGGTGCTGGGCAGGGGCGACGAGGCCACCAAGGACGCGGCGATTCGTCAGGCGATAGAGGACATAGAACTCGAGATCGCAAACCTACGGGGCATCATCACCGACCTGCGGCCGTCGATGCTCGATGACCTTGGGCTGATGCCGGCGATCGAGGCGCTGCTTGACCGGCGCCGCGATGCCGGACTGGAGGTCGTGGGCGAGCTCGCCCTCGGAGAAGTGGCCTCGCGCGACGGCGGTCTTGATCGCCAGCTCGAGACGACCATCTATCGGCTGGTGCAGGAGTCGCTGACGAACGTCGTCAAGCACGCCCATGCCAGCAGGGTTCGGGTGTCGCTCGCGGCGATCGACGGCGAGGTCAAAATCGAGGTGCAGGACAACGGCGTTGGGTTTGAGCCTGGCGAGCGCACGGGCGGGTTCGGATTGGCCGGGATGCGCGAGCGCGTGTATCTGGCAGGCGGCACCATCGAGCTCGAGTCGAGTGAGAACGGCACGCTGGTACGGGTCCGGTTGCCCCAGCGGACAAATGCTGCCGCGTCGGTGGTCGACCCCGGCCGGGCCGTGTCCTAACGCGCGCTTCTTGCCGCACGCGGGGCCGGGTGACCGTCGGCGTCGTGGTGATCGTGGGCGTCGTGGTGACCGTCGTCGTCGGAGTGTGGGCGCAGGCCCTCGAGCACCTCGATCGGGATCGGCATCACCAGCGTCGAGTTGTGCTCGGTGGCGACCTCGGCCAGGGTCTGCAGCGTGCGCAGGGTCAGGGCTCCGTGCTCGCGGGAGATCACTCCGGCGGCCTGCGAGAGGCGTTCCGCAGCCTGAAACTCGCCCTCGGCCGCGATCACCTTGGCGCGGCGCTCGCGCTCGGCCTCGGCCTGCCGGGCCATCGCTCGCTTCATCGTCTCGGGCAGGTCGACGTCCTTGGTCTCGACCTTGACCACGTTGATCCCCCAGGCCTCGGTGCCCGAGTCGATGATCTGTTTGAGCAGCTCGTTGATCGTCGCCTGGTTGCCCAGCAGGTCATCGAGGTCGTGCTGCCCGAGTGTGGTGCGCAGCGTGGTCTGGGCGATGCGCAGGACACCATGCTGGTAGTCGCGGATCTGAACGACCGCCTTGACTGGATCGACCACCCGGAAGAACACGGCCGCCTCGACCCGGACGGTGACGTTGTCCTTGGTGATCAGATCCTGGGGCGGGATGTCCGCCGTGTCGACCTGGAGGTTGACCCGCCGAGTCCGCTCGAGCAGCGGAAGGATCAGCACCAAGCCGGGACCGCGTGCGCCGCGCAGACGGCCCAGGCGGAAGACAACCACGCGCTCGTACTCGCGCACGATTCGCACCGCGCAGACGAGCATCGCAAGAGCCACAGCGACCACTGCGATGACGGCGATGATCACGGCAAACATGTATAGAGCGTGCCAACGTAGGTCTGCTCAGCCATCGGTAATCGCGCGTCGAGCGAGGTCGGTCAACTACGCACGGCTTGTCGTATCCGTAGTTTTCGCCGGGTCGACGTGGTTGATCCCGCCGGAAGCGGCGGCAGATGCCGGTAGGCGTCCCTTGCGCCCGAGCCTAGCCTGACCGGCAGAGGTCGATGCCTGAACCCGGACCCGGTACTCCTCCGCCGCCCCCATCGAAGCCTGACCGCTGGGGGACGGGCATCATGACGCTCGTCCTGGTGCTGGTGGTCGTGGAGGTGGTGCTCATAACGGTGCTGGGGGGCGCACGAGAGGCGAACCGGGTGCGAATCCCGTACAGCCCCACGTTTCTCGCCCAGGTCAAGGACGGCAACGTCAGCTCGGTCTCGACCAAGGGCACGAGCGTGACGGGCAATCTCCGTTACTCCATTCGCTACCCGGATGCGACCGCGACCCCGGCGAGCGAGTTCGCCACGGAGATACCGGAGTTCGCGAACGACGATGCCTTGCTATCGATGCTCGAGGCGAAGGGTGTCGTGATCAACGCAACCGCGCCCTCGACCGGATCCTCGGTGCTCAGCACGCTCCTGTTTACGTTCGGACCGGTTCTCCTGTTCGTATTCCTCTTCGTCTGGCTGCTGCGCCGGTCCAGCGGAGCCAGTGGCCTGACCTCGTTCGGTCGCTCGCGGGCGCAGCTGGTCGAGCCGGCCGACCAGCACGTGACCTTCACTGACGTCGCCGGGATCGACGAGGCCAAGGACGAGCTGACCGAGATCGTTGACTTCCTCCGTGATCCGCAGAAGTACCGGCGGTTGGGGGGAAGGATTCCGCGTGGCGTGCTGTTGACCGGCCCGCCGGGCACCGGTAAAACGCTCCTGGCCCGCGCTCTGGCCGGCGAGGCGCAGGTCCCGTTCTTCTCGATCTCGGCTTCGGAGTTCGTCGAGATGTTCGTCGGGGTGGGCGCCTCGCGCGTGCGAGACCTGTTCCAGCAAGCCAAGGCGGCGGCGCCGGCGATCATCTTCATCGACGAGCTCGACGCGATCGGGCGCTCACGCGCCGGGGCGCTCGGCGGGCTGGGGGGCGGCGGCCACGACGAGCGCGAGCAGACGCTCAACCAGATCCTCACCGAGATGGACGGATTCGATCCCTCGGTCGGTGTGATCGTGATCTCGGCGACGAACCGTCCTGAGGTGCTCGACCCCGCGCTGTTGCGCCCCGGCCGGTTCGACCGACGGGTCGCCGTCCAGCCGCCGGACACGGTCGGGCGACGGAGGATCCTCCAGGTGCACACGCGCTCGGTGCCGCTCGCCGCTGACGTCGACCTCGACCGCTTGGCGTCGACCACGCCCGGCATGGTGGGGGCGGACCTGGCCAACGTCGTCAACGAGGCAGCCCTGATGGCGGCCCGCCGCGGCCACGACATGGTCACGATGAGCGATCTGCACGATTCACTCGAGAAGATGGTGCTCGGGTCCGAGCGGCGAATCTTGCTCTCGCCCGAGGAGCGCAAGCGCACCGCCTACCACGAGGCCGGCCACGCGATCATCGGCATGCTCACTCCTGGTGCCGACCCGGTTCGGAAGGTGTCGATCATTCCGCGAGGGATCGCTCTGGGCGTGACGCTCTCAGCTCCTGAGGCCGATCGGTTCAGCTACGACAGGCCCTACCTGCTCGGGAAGATCAAGGTCGCGTTGGGGGGCCGGGTGGCCGAGGAACTCGTCTATAACGAGATCACCACGGGCGCCCAGAACGACATCAAGCAGGCCACTGAGCTGGCCCGGAACATGGTCGGGGTATGGGGGATGAGCGACATCATCGGTCCGGTGACCGTGATCACAGAAGACGGGCAGCTTCCATTCCCCGGCGCCAGTGACGTCTCTCCGCAGACCCAGCAGCTGGTTGACGAGGAGGTACGTCACCTCATCGACCAGGCTCACGAGCAGGTCACCCAGATCATGAGTGCCCACCGCGATCAGCTCGAGTCGCTCGCCACCACGCTGCTCGAGCGCGAGACCCTAGAGCAGGACGAGGCCTACGCCGCGGCTGGGATCGAGATCTCGAGCGCGACGCAGCTCGCCAGCTGAGCTGCACCGCGTGCCGGCGTCGGGTCTCGGAGGTTTGCTAGTCATCAGGCCCCGGGCGTGAGGGCAGGGCCGCGAGCACCATCAGGACCGCCAAACCGGCGGCGACGGCGCCGAAGCCGAGCGACAGATGGACGCCGCTCATGAACGCAGCACGCGCCGCATGTGCCAGCGCAGCACCCAGCAGGCCTCCGACCGCGGAGGCGACGCCGAGCGCCCCGCCGAGCGAGCCGGTGACGGTATGGAGCACGGGCTCGGGCACGCGATATGCCGCGACTGAGGCCGTGATGTGGTTCTGGTAGCGGGTCGAGAGCGCGCTACCGATCGCCGCGACGCCGAGCGCGCTGCCGAGCTGGATGGCAACGCCGTAGGTCCCGGAGCCGATGCCCGCCTCGGCCCGGGGGATCGATCCGAGTACTGAGTTGGCCGCGGTGGGGAGGAGTAACCCAGCGCCGAAACCGGCCAGGAGCATGCCCCGGAGAACGACGGGGTAGGTGGCCGATACCGTCGAGGAGTCGGCGCCCCACCACAAGCCGGCGGCGATCGCGCCCAGCCCGGCGGCCGCGGTCGCCTTGGTGCCGGCCGCGCGAGCGATGAGCGGCGACAGCGGCGCCGCGACGGCGATCAGAGCCGCCATCGGAAGAATCCGCACGCCGGCCTGAAGAGGGGAGAAGCCGAGGTCGAACTGAAGTATCTGCGTGATGACGAACAGGGACCCCGCCAAGGCGAAGAGGCCAAGCAGGAGTGCCGCGATCGCGGCCGAGAAGCTGCGAGAGCGGAAGAACCTGAGCCGCAGCATCGGATGGTCGCACCGCCGCTCCCACCCGACGAACGCGACGAGCGAGACGACCGCGGCGGTCCCGGCCAGCACGACGGCAGGTGAGGTCCAGCCGCGGGTGGGCGCCTCGATGATCGCCCACAGCAGCATCACCATTCCGAGGATCGAGAGCAGCGCACCGGCCGGGTCCGGCCGATCGGCGGCTGGATTGCGGGATTCGGGAACGAGCCGCCACGCCGCGACCACGCCGACGACCAGGAGCGGCACGTTGACGAGGAACACCGAACCCCACCAGAACCTCGAGAGCAACAGCCCGCCGGCGAGCGGGCCGAGCGCGATGCCCACGCCCATCGTTCCGCCCCACACCCCGATCGCGCGGGCGCGCGCGTGGGGATCGGTGAACACGTTGTCGAGGATCGACAGGCCGGCGGGGATAGTCATCGCGGCACCGGCGCCCATCACTGCGCGCCAGGCGATCAGCACGCCGACCGAGCCTGACACCGAAGCGCCCATCGACCCTGCCGCGAACGTACAAAAGCCGGCCAGGAGCAGCCGCTTGCGTCCGAGCCGGTCAGCCAGGCTGCCGGCGACGAGCAGCAGGCCGCCGAAGCCGATCGCGTAGGCGTCAACGATCCACTGCAGCCCGCTCGAGGTCGCGTGCAGCTTGTGCACGAGCGTCGGCAGGGCGACGTTGAGAATCGTCATGTCGATGTTCACAACCAGAACCGCGATGCAGAGCACGCCCAGCACCGCCCACGGCCGCACCTGGGTCTCGCGCGGAGAAGGAGTCGGCTCGCGGTGCGTCGCCTCCAGTGTCGTGTGCACTGGAGGCGACTCGATCGTCTGATCAGTCCTCATCGGATCGAGCCTCTCAACCGGGTCTCTCCGGCCGGCTCATCCTCCGGAACCGGGCGATCGGCATCGCTCGACTCCTGAACGTCGGGTCTGGTCGCGGAGGTGATCGCAGCCACCACCGTATATAGGGCCGCCGCACCGAGTATCACGGCGAAACGGATGCCTGAGCTTTTGAAAGCGACCACGGCAACAACGCTCACGAGCACGAGTGCCGCCGCCAGGGACCACGCCTGCCATGAGGCCGGTCGCCACCCCAGACCGATATTTCGTCGCACGAACCAGGGCTTGGAGGGACGCACGCGCATGACACCTCTGACCGTAGGCGTCAGCCGGCGCTATGCCCTCCGTGATTAGAGCGGATCGTGTCGGGTACGCGACCACATGACTCGAAGCTCGCGGAGTGCGCTGCGGCGACGCGGCGAGCGTCGCTCGCGGCCGCCCGGGCCCGCGTCGCTTCGTGCTGGTGAAAGAGTGCACGGCTCTTGTCGCCCCTCGCCGCGATCAAGTCGGCCGCGCGCTCGTGCGCTCGCGCCGCGTCGTCGTGTGCGGCAGCCGCGTGCTCGTACTCCTGCAGTGCCAGCTTATGAGCCTGCTGCGCCGCCGCCGTGGCCTTCGCCAGCCGCGCGATGGCCTCGGTTACGCGATGAGCCGGGTGGACCCGGTCTGCCTGCAGTTCGCTGATGCGATCGACCGCCGTCTGTCTGCGCTGCTCGGCCGCGGCGTTTCGCCGCTCCACGTTGGTGGCGGCCTGCTCGGCCTGGTGAACGACGCCTTTGTGACGAGCACTGGTCTGGAGATTCACACGAGCGGCCCCCGCCCCAGCGCGACCCGGAGGCTTCGAGTTACTCGACATAACCAGCCAAGAGTCACACTCGTCCGTCTGCCTGGCATCGGTATCCCGGCTCACCCAGCTGCGGGCAACTACCCGCGCATACCGGGATCTGATCCGATGCCACAGGTGGCTCAGGCCACTACGGTCGGCTCCGTGACCACCGAAGCCAACCACAATCCCGAGTTGAGCTCGCCGCGGATGGCGTACGCAGACGGCGACCTGGCGCAATCCGCCGTGGACGGAATGACGGAGTTTCTCGCCGAGGCCCGTCGATATCCACTCCTCAGCGCGGCTGAAGAAGTCGATCTGGCCAAGCGGGTCGAGCGCGGTGACCTGCAGGCGAAGGAGAAGCTGATCTCGAGCAACCTGCGGTTGGTGTTCTCAATCGCCAAGCACTACCAGGTGAGCACTCATTTGACCTTGCTCGACCTTGTGCAGGAGGGGATGCTTGGCCTGATTCGGGCCGCAGAGAAGTTCGACTGGCGGCGTGGGCTCAAGTTCTCGACATATGCGACTCTCTGGATCCGTCAGTCCATCCAACGTGGTCTGGACAACTACGGCCGCGTGATCCGTCTACCGGTCACCGTCGCCCAGCAGGAGCGCAAGGTTGCCGCCGCGAGCCGCCGGCTGGTCGGAACGCTCGGGCGTCAGCCGACAGTCGAGGAGCTCTCCGAGGCGACCGGGCTGACGGTTGCGCAGCTAACCGATCTCGCGACTGCCCCTCGGGTGGCGACCAGCCTTGATCGACCCGTGGGCGACGAGGACACCACGCTGGGGGCCCTCCTCCCGGCCGGCGACGCAGAGTTGGGAGAGGAAGTTTATGTAGGCCTCGAGCGTGAGCAGGTACGCCGCGCAGTCGCTGGGTTGCCCGAACCCGAGCAATCGGTGATCCGGTTGCGCTTCGGCCTCAACGGCGATCCCGAGCCGCAGACATACGGCGTGATCGCGGCGCGGCTTGGACTCGACGCGCACCGCATCCGTTCCATCGAGAAGCGGGCGCTACAGCAGCTCGCGCTTCACCGCGAACTGAGGGGGCTCCGGGCGGCCTAGCCGTGCCGCCCTGCCAGTCCTCGCAACTGCGGCTTTTCCGCAGTCGACCTGGGAGCATCGAGCAACGAGATACGGGTTCGGGAACGATGCCGCATCTCCGGCTGCGGGATACCGTGACCGCATGACAATTCACCTCTTCCCAAATCGCACTCACACCGACGCGAGGATTCCTCCCACTGGGCCTGACAAGCCCTGCGGCCACACGCTTCACGTCGGGACGTGTCCACATTGCCAGCGGGCGCAGCTTGCTCGCTGGCGCGCCCAGCTGGACACCACTCATTCCGTCGCCACTCGGTGACAGGGCGTATGGCCGGCCGTCGTTCCCATAGGCCGGCTCTTCCCGGGTGGATATCAACTGTCCGTCGGCGGGACGGCCTGCTCCCACTCGGCGGCCATCTCTGACGGCGCACGGCCCACGTACCACGCGGGATGCCCGTCCTCTGAGTCAGGAACGACGCTGGCCTTGATCCAGGCCGCGTGGCTCAGCACGCGGGCTCGCTCAAGCCTGACCTGCACATCGCTCAGGCGTCGCGCCACCAGAATCAAGGCGGCGGCGAGCACGATCACTGACCATGGCCACGGTGTACGCCACATCTCGCTAGGGCTCCTGTCGGTTGCCTTGAACAAGTGTGAAACGCGGACGGGTGGTATGGCATCCGGTCACGGCCACGGTTGGCATGGAGAGAAACTACCGATCCTGTTGGGCTCCACCCCCCGTGACGGTCGGTGAACTACCCGCTAGACCTGCGGCACCGCGGCAGGCTACGGACCTGGGACTCCGGATGTCGGCGCGATTGCGAAGGGGGATAGTGAGCGGTGAAGTTCCGGTAAATCTTGTGATCGAACTTCCTCCCCAGAACGACGGCGCTGCACCTGGCGCTCATGTGTCAGGTGCGGCGCCGGTTTATCTGGAGCAGTCTGATGCTCCAGACCGCCGTCCATCGATTCGCTGACCGTCACGAGGCCGGCCGCGCGCTCGGCGAGCGACTGCGTTCAAATCACTGCGACGAGGGGGCCGCCGCACGTCAAGAGCGTGAGTGCCGGTTTGGCTTGGCGGCTTGAACTCCGCCGGCCGGTTTGGCGGTCGTTCCCAATCGGAAACACTCACGCTCTGACGGTTACATCATAGCTCAGGCATGGTCACTGACAAGTAACAGCTGGTTACGATGCGGCTGACCCCAGTGATCGCGAGCGTTTCGTAGGCCGAGCCATCAGTCGGCCTGTCCGGCGATCTGGGCCCTGCGCCGGTGGTGAGCCGGAAGCTCGACCAGGATCGTGGTGCCGCTCCCCGGGGCGGACTGGACATCGAACGTTCCCCCGACCAGCTCGGCTCGCTCCCTCATGCCGATCAGGCCGAATCCGTCGGTCTTGGCGTCAGGATCAAAGCCGTCTCCGTCGTCTCGGACGATGATGCGCACGGTGGTTTGATCCTCGTCGATTTGGACTGCGGCGCGCCGCGCGCCGCCGTGCTTGATCGCGTTCGTGAGAGCTTCCTGCACGACGCGGTACACCGTGGTCTCCACCTCGCTGACGTGCCGCTCCGCCTCGCGTCCCTGCTCGTAGGCCAGATCGATCTTGAGCTCCACTTCGAGTCCGCGGCCGCGCACGCGCTCGGCGAGGTCGATGAGCGCCTGCTCCGTGCCGACATCGTCGAGCGCGGCGGGTCGGAGATCTGTGATCAGCGACCGGAGCTTGCCGATCTCTACCTCAAGTTGTGCCATTGCGTCGTGGATCGCCGCGACGGCCGTCTCGAGCTCGGGCCGCTTGACCTGGGCGGCGAGCCCGAGTCGCACCGAGGCGAGATTCTGGAGGGTCTCGTCGTGCAGCTCGCGGGCCCAGCGCGTCCGCTCCTGCTCAGTCGCGGCAAGCCTCTGCCTGCGCCGATCGGCATCCACCGAGTCGGCGGTCGCGACGGCCGTCGCCGCGCTCGCGGCGAACGCCTCGAGCAGCCGCTGGTCCTCGGCGCTGAAGCTCGGGCCGTTTTCGAGCCGGTCCACGGCGATCAGCACGCCGTACCCGCGGCCGCGGAACACGAGCGGAACCACGAGACCGGCGCTGGCCCTGACGCCGAGCCGACCGAGCCCGTGGCGGTCGAAGCGCGCCAGGTTGGGCTCGTTCTCCAAGCGGAGCGTCCGCAGGGTCCTGAGGGCGGCGCTTGCGACGCTCTCCTGCGGGTCGACGCTCTGTCCGACCAATCCGCGTGGCAGTTTGCCCGCCCCAGCGGCCACGATCAGGTCTTTGCCCAGCGGCCGCTCGATCACCAGCGCGCGAGCCGAGACCAGCGCCCGGCCGCGCTTGGCGATCAACTCCAGCACGGGGCCGAGGTTCGTCTCGCCTCCGACCGCACGGGCGATCTGCATGGTGGCGTCGAGCGTGTCGACCGTTCGTTTGAGTTCGTAGCGCTGCGCCGCGACGTCCTGGTAGCGCTGTGCGTGATCGATCGCGACCCCCGCGAGATCCGCCAGCCGCGCCACGGCCTGCTCGTCCTCGTCGGTGAACTCCGCACCGTCGGCTTTCTCGGTCAAATACAGGTTCCCGAACGGCTCCCCCGCCACCAAAATCGGAACACCCAGGAAGGTGTTCATCTCCGGATGGCCCGGTGGGAAGCCGTAGGAGCGCGGGTGAGCTCCCACTTGCGCGATTCGCAGCGGCTGGGGATCATTGATCAGCTCACCGAGGACCCCGCGGCCCCGCGGCAGGGCTCCGATGCGCTCATGCGTCGCCTCATCGATACCAACCGTGATGAACCGTTCGAGTTCGCTGCGGGAGCGGTCGAGTACGCCGAGCGCTGCATAGCGTGCCCCGGTCAGGTCGCGCGTCGCCTCGATGAGGCGCTCGAGCACCCCGTCGAGGTCGAGATCGGCTAGCACTCCGCGGGCGAGGTCGAGCACCCCGAGAACGCCGGAGACCGGGCGGGGCTGATCACCCACGCTCATGTTCGGCTCGTGGTATTCGCGCGGCTCGAGCGCTGACTGAGGTCATGACGATGTGTGCTTGCCGGCGCCCAACGACCTCCGTGTCTGCTGTCGCGCGAGGCGCGCGAGAGCCCGGCTGGAAGGCGTTGCCATACGCTACCACGCGTATTGCGGATTCGATATGCGGTGTAGGATGGCGTGGATGGGAGCTCGCTCCCCTACAGGGATGAAGGTGACCACCGTCCGCTTCGGGACGGACCTCTGGCGACTGCTGGAATCGGAGGCGCAATACGCAGGCCTGAGCGTCTCCCAGTACATACGCGAGGCTGCTCTGGCGCGCGCGGCCGCCGCCGCTGCCGCGCGGGGACACGGACCGTTCGACCTGCTCGCCGGCGCGTTACGCGAGGTGATGGACGGCGAGCCCGATCCCGCCGCCCGGGCCGAGGCTCAGCGTGTGCTCGCGGGTTTGGTACGGCTCGCGGCCACGGAGACGCGGAGCGAGTCCGGCGCGCTGCGCGCTGAAGTTGAACAAGCACAGATCAGACACGAACAGGTTCACCGGGCGTCCGAGTCCGCGGCGCGCGGAGGAAGATCGGCCTAGTCACTTGCTGCCTCACACGCGACCGGCGATCGCTCACCAATAGGTGACGCCGGCCGACCTGCGTCGCGCCGGCCGGCGAAACGCACCGGGGAGGCACGGTGACCGCGGCATCCCCGTCATCGGAATCGGTGGACGGCACGGATGGAGCGACGCGCGTCGATCGCAAAGCTTCGTAAATGGCGGCGGTCGCAGTCACACACAGAGGCATCGGGCCTGCCGCTGGGCTCGCGGGCCACGGTGGGTGGGTCACCTATCTTCCGGTCCTGTCGCTCCTGGCCCTGGTCGCGAGCTGCGTCTGGCTGGCCGTGTGGTCGGTCCGTCGCCTGGGCGGAGGCGCTGACGACTCCGATGAGGGCGAGACGGGTGGTGGCGGATGGGGCCGGGGTCCCAGGCCGATCTCCCCGCCGCCGGACGCTGACCCAGAGTGGTGGCCGGAGTTCGAGCGGCAGTTTGCCGCTTACGTCGGCGATCTCCGTCCCAGCGCCGGTTCGGGCAAAACGCAACAAGCCGCGTGGTTTCTACGGATTAGTGCGTGACTGAGCCGAGTTAGTTTCCAACTTGGCGCAGCTGTCCGACCGACAAGGCTGAGGAATGGCGCGCCAAGCCCCACCCTCCGATCGAAGCGCATGTTCCAAGGAGACCGACTCTGCCGTCGCATCGCCCAGGTGCCCTCGGACGTGGTCGAAGGATCCTCGAAGGCGGTGAGCGACGGTGCGGTCTGACGATCGACGAAGCCTCGGGAACCAGTCCGCGCGGCTGGTCGCGATCCGTGTACAGCGCACGCCGCGCGGTCGCTGGGAGGTGATCCTCCCCGGCCGCCTCAAAGGGATCACGTGCGAGACGCTGGATGACGCCCGGCGGGTGGCGTATCTGGCGGTAGCTCACACCCACCCGTGTGAGCTGATCGTGCACGACGCGTACCACCGCGTCGTTCAGCGGGAGCGGATCGACGGGTACCGCGTCGCGGCCACCGGTCCCGGGCTCCCCGGAGACCAGGATGAGCGCTCGCAAGCTCACGCGCCGACGCCTGCCGCGAGCACTGGCCGCAGGCGCAAGGGCGCCATCAGACGTCGCGGACCGATACGCAGGCAAACCCCCCACCAAGGAGGCGAGTAATGCCCAGCACACTCGCCTCCGATGGCGAGATCTCCTGTCCGCAGACGGGCCGGTCACGGTTCTTTCTCCCGACCGTGACCGGCCCTCGGTGAGTCTTGTTCCTCCCAGCTACCACGTGGTAAAGCCACAAGGCCAGACTGCGCGTGTGTTCCCGACCGTCGCGCAGGCCGCGACCGCGATCGTCGGACTCGGTCCGACACCGGCGACCGTGAGTGCGATGACCGGAAGGCGAACGCGGAACCTGACCGGCAGCGAGCTGCACGAACTTGGTGAGCTCGTCAGGGCCAGTCGTCGGCGTCGAGCGCCCGACCTTTGAGCGCGACCGCCGAGCAGGGATGAGGTGGATTGCCACCGCGGTCGCGGATGTCATCCCTTGCTCAGGTGAAGCCGCCGGATCAGGCGATCAGGGTCTCTGCCCAGTCCGGAGCAGGGCGGGGCCGGGCGTCGCCCGGCCGCACAACCGCTTGAACTGGCGCCCGAAGCATGTGCATAACCTGTTCGAACTCCCCGGCAGAGATGTGCTTGCGTACGACCGCCAACACCGCCTCGGCTGCATACGAGGCTTCGGAATCGCCGGCCAGGGAGGCCTCAGCGGCGATCCGATCCAGAAACGGCTTGCTGTCGCGATAACGCGCCGGCGTCCGGCTCGGATCCCAGCCCTCGTAGTAGATCCCCCGGATCAGCTCCGGCAGTTGCGCGGCCAGGTGCGCCGCCTCGTCGACCGGAAGTCCGTCGCGCACCGCGTGCAGGACAGCCTTCATGACGCGGTAGCCGTACCGGCGATCCTCGCTGCCGAGCTCCGCCATCAGGTCGTTCAACCATATATGCGTCATCTCGATGCTGTGATCGATGGCGCTGACACGATGCGTAGGCATTGATCACTCCTTCACTCGGGAAGACCAACGCTATGGCCACCCGGGAGTCCTGCATATCCGGTCGGCATCCGCTCACCGATCAGTAGAAGTCACGGTTCTGGGAGGAGAGTGACAGGCACTGAGAATCTGCGCTCAGTGTGCGCTGGAGAGCCCGGCGGACTCGAGCGCGCGCCACACGATCTCGACGAGCTCTTCGTCCTCGATCTCGTCCGGTGGGTTCAGCCCCACGTTGAGTCCGCCGCGATCGGACAGTCGTTGCAACAGCCCGTCGCTCGCGGTCGACCACAACTGATCTCGCAACGCGCTCGCCAGCCGTCGCGCATCTTGACGCTCCACGGCGCCAACATACCAGTCGCCGGGCGTGCAATCGTGACGGGCTGTGGCGGACCGCGGAGAACACAAGATCTTTCTGGGAATGGCGCCCGGCGTCGGGAAGACCTACCAGATGCTCGAGGAAGCCCACGAGGAGAAGGAGCGTGGCCGGGACGTCGTGATCGGCTATCTCGAGCCGCACGGCCGCCGTGAGACCCAGTCACAGGCCGCGGGCCTCGAGCTCGTGCCCCGCCGGCGTCTGCAGTACCGCGGGGTGACGCTCGAGGAGATGGACCTACCCGCGATCCTGCGCCGCCGGCCGGAGCTGTGCCTGATCGACGAGCTCGCCCATAGCAACGCGCCGGGCAGCGAGAACGCCAAACGGTATCTGGACGTCGAGCAGGTTCTGGAGGCGGGAATCGACGTCTACTCGACCGTCAACGTCCAGCATGTCGAATCCCTCGCCGGGCAGGTCGCGAAGTACACGGGCGTGCCGGTCAGGGAGACGCTGCCCGATCGGGTGCTTCACGAGGCCGATGATGTGGTGCTGGTGGATGTCACGCCCCAGCTGCTGATCGAGCGGCTGAAAGCTGGCAAGGTGTACGTCGATCGGCCCGCACCGGGTGCCGAGGTGACCTTCTTTCGCCCCGACACGCTGGCTACGCTGCGCGAAATCTCGCTGCTCGAGGTCACCCACGAGGCCGAGTCGGGACGACAGCCTGAACCCGGGCGGGAGTCTCCAGAGACCGCCGGGCCTGCGGCCCGCCCCGTCCTCCTGGTCAGACGCCGACCGGCCGAGGCGCCCGGCCGCGTACTCGCGTTGGCCACGCCCGATCCGTGGATGCGCCCGACCATCTACCACGCGTTCCGCACCGCTGAACGCCTGCATGCCCCCTTCGACGTTTTGTGGGTGCGGACGGATGGCAGCGACGCCGCCGGTGAGGAGGAAGTGGCGGCGCTCGAACGGCTCATTGACACACTCGGCGGATCGCTGATCCGGAGGTCCGGGAACCTCGTCGGGACGACCGCCCAGGTCGCGAGGGAGCGGGGCGCCACGTATCTCCTGATTGGTCGACCCAGGCGGCGGACGCAGCTGGGCAGACTGGCCCACGGCCGCCTCCCGCTCGAGCTGATGAGTGCTCTGCCCGAGCTCGATCTGCAGATAGTCGCGCTGCCGGATCCCAAGGGACCGCGCGGCCCCAGTTGGCGGCCACTAGCGCGGTGACGCCTCGACGAGGGCGGCACTGAATCCCGGAACCAAGGATCACACCGACGCGCGAGCTCGGTGACCCGCGAGCAGGGTCGGGATCCAAGCGATGTCGCGCGCTGGAAAGGCCACCGCCACCCCTGCCACTAGGGCCAGCGTCGCTTTTAGAAGGGTGTGAGTGGCCATGAATCGCCGTCCTCTTGGGGTGTGGTCCGTCGGCTCACCGGGCGGCGGACGGCGATGCCCCGGTCGGCTCCGGCGCAGCGTCACGGCCTCGACCGATCCGGTCACCTCTCCCAGATCAACCCAGTCGCCCACGCCGAACTGGTCCTCGACGAGGATGAACACGCCGGCGAGGAAGTCCCTGATCAGCGATTGTGCGCCAAACCCGATTCGCTGCGTCGTGCGCGTGCTGACCAACTCGCCCGTGTCGAGCAGCGATGGAGGAGTATGACGGCGGAGCACGCCCGGGCCCCGGCGGGCCTGTCGCCGACCGAGCCGCCTGACCAAGAGCTTCACTAGCCGGCGCGCGAGCTTGCCGACAATCACCGCGCCGGCCAGGACGCCCGCGATGGCCAGAGGCTTGTCGACCAGGAAGCTCAGGACGGGGCCAAGCTCCTTCAATCGTGCCTCGCTTCGGACATGAATCGATCATCGCCCGGAGCGGCGGTCACCGTCATCGGCAGACCGCGGCGTAGCGGTTGTGGATCAGTACGGATCGGGGACGCCCGGCCCTGTTCGGCCAGGCTCGAACCGGACTAAGCCGCCACCGACGAGATCAGATCGGCCCGTTCGAAGGTGGGCGTCCGGACACCGTGATGGGCAGCGTAGGCGTACGGGTGATGGAACACGTCAAGCGCTCGCTCGCCGGCCTGCACCTGCACCTTGAACGTCTCGCCAGTCGTGGTGTCGAGCACGGCGACCCAGAGCTGTCCATCGTGTTTGCACCACAGGAGCCGGACTTGAAGCCCGTCGTTCAAGCGGGTGTCGAGTTCTCGGATCGATGTCAGCACTTCGGCGGTCATGTCGTCGTTCCTGGGTCGCGGTTCGATTCGATGACCAGTCTTCCATCGCGCCTGAGCGGCACCATCCGGAGAAGGGTGCCGCAATCAGGGAAGTTGCCTGGATCAGCCGCTGCGGGTTTTCCGCAGTTCGCGCGTAGAACCTTCAGCGCTCTTGCCTTCAAAGTACGCCGTGAGCCTGGTCACGGCACCGGGGTTACTACCCATCGTTTCGCATGTTGACCCCGATGCCGTGGCGATGGCGCAGGCCTACCGTGTCGTTATCCCCGACAAACCAGAAAGGAGGTGAGTCATGCCTGGAACACTGACGCGTTGGGATCCGTTCACCGAGCTCGGCGAGCTGCGTTCGCGGTTCGATCGAATGTTCGACGAGTGGCTGGATGGTCACGAGCGCGCGTGGACGCCGGCGATCGACGTCGTGCGCGATGACGACCATCTGGTCTTGCGCGCCGACCTCCCCGGGATCAAGCCCGAGGAGGTCAAGATCGAGGTCGAGGACGACATCCTCACGGTCTCGGGCGAGCATCGGGAAAGCAAGGAGCAGAAGGACGAGAACTACGTGCGGCGTGAGCGCCGCTACGGGTCCTTCATGCGCTCGATGGCGCTGCCCGCCGGCGTCGATGCCAAGAAGATCAAGGCAAAGACCCACGATGGCGTCATCGAAGTGGCCATTCCGCTGCCCAAGGAGGTGAAGAAGGAGCCGGTCAAGATCACGCCGACCGCCACCTGATTCATCTATCGCGCCATGGGCCGGCCGTGCTGCTTGTCGCGGCCGGCCCGCGCGGCGCGCGCTCATGAGGCCGTCTCCGAACTCCCCACCCAACGGGAGTTGCCGAACAGCGCCATGGGGCGATGGTCTTGGGTGGCCGAGACGGCCGCATCCGGGGGAGCGCGTCAAGCACTGTGGGCAATTACTGATGTGAGCTGCAGCGGGAGAGAGAGCACCCCGCCGGGTGCGCGCGTCAGCCGTGCGAGGGTCTGGGTGCGGCCAGCACCGGGCAGGACGCGCCGTGCATGAGCGCTTCGCCGGTGCTCCCGAGCAACAGTCGCTTGGTGGGTCCCCAGCGGCGGGAGCCGATGACCAGGAGGTCGACCGCCTCGGACAACTCCAGCAGCCGGTCAGACGGGCGACCCCGCGCGACCGCGACATCGACCTGCGCGGGCGTCTCCGCCGCGGCGGCCGTGGCCTGCTCGTGGATCTGGTCGGCCTCGTCCTTCATGACTTCATTCCAGTCGGCGGCGAGGGTTCGGCTCAGACCCGACCAGGCAAATGGAGGCGGCCGGTCGTCAACGACCGCCTGGAGCCGAATTTCGGCACCCGCGCCAACGGCGATCGAGGCGGCGAGCGCCAGCGCGGCGTCTGACTCAGGGCCGCCGTCATAGCCGACCCCGATCCGTCGCAGACGCGGAGGGGCGGCATGCAGGCCGCGAGGCGCCACGGCAAGGGCGCACTTGAACTGTCCGAGGAGCTGACGGGTTCGGTTGCCGATCTGGACCCGGCCTGCCGGTCCCTCGCGAGTCGAACCCACCACCAAGAGGTCGCAGTGGTGACGCCGGGCGACACGGAGCAGCGCGCGCGGCACCGAGAAGTCGCTCGCCGTTGCCGTCCGCGAGCCGGGAGCGTCCGACGCACGGACCTCCTGGAGGGTTCGCTCCGCGTGACGGCGCAGGCTTCTGTAGCTGAGCTCCGGGCCCACGGGCAGTAATCCTGCGGAATGGACCGCGACGAGCATCAAGTCGGCGCCCGCGGCCTGCGCCAGCACGCGTCCGAGCGCGGCGGCGTCTCGTCCTTCTGAGAAGCCGTCGATGCCCGCGGCGATCCGAGCGATTGCCCGCGGGTCCGAGGTGGGAGGGTCGGCCCCCGCGAATGTCGTGGCGTGGGCTGACGTGGTCATGGGGTGCTCCTCAAGCGTGGGACGAACACCTCCCCACTGTCCCAGGGGGCACCGAACCGGCCATCCGGAATGGTCGCGCTCCGTGTCGTGGAGAACTACTTAGACCCGCCGGGACGGCCCCGCAGCGCGCGACACTCGGCCAGCACGATCTCCGCCAGCCTCGGGACCGCCGCCTCGACTTCGGCGGAGAGGCCGGTGCCGGTGCCGAACCGAGCGCCCTCGATGGCGTAGACGATGAGCGCCGGCGGTAGGCGATCGAGCCCGCGAGCCAGCTCAATCGTCTCCTCGAGTCCGATGCCGTGCGTCGAGGAGCTCTGGCCATGCCGTCGCGGCGGCGTGTCCTGCCCGACGTCGACGCGACGGATGGTCCCGGGCGCCGCGCCCGAGCGCATCGCGTCCGCGACGAATACTGCATCGTGCCCGAGCCAGGACTCGAGCAGACGGGCGGGATCTCCGCCGCACTCGCGGATCGTGACGGTGCCAGGCTCCGCGCGAGCGACCTGTGCACGGACTGCGCGCGCCACCGCGAGACCGGCGGCGTCATCTCCACGGAATTCGTTGCCGACCCCGATCACGGCGATCGGCCTCCGGTCCTCGTCACTCACGATCGACGGTGAGCTCGAGGAAGTGGGTGGCGCACGAGATGCATGGGTCGTGATTGCGGATGGCCTGCTCACAGCGGCGCGTCAGCTGCTCATCGGAGAGCTCGTGGTGGCGTTCGACGACCGCGCGCAGGTCCTCCTCGATCGCGCGCTGGTTCTGTGAGGTGGGGGGGACGATGCGGGCGTCGAGGATGGTCCCGTGCTCGTCGAGCTCGTACCGGTGGTAGAGGAGGCCGCGTGGAGCCTCGGTCGCCCCATGGCCGACTCCGGGGCGAGGCGTGACTTGCACCGCGGGCGCGTCCGGTGGCTCGTAGGCCTCGATCAGGGAGAGCGCCTCGTCCGCGGCCTCGACGAGTTCGACAGCGCGAACGACGATGCTCTGGAACGGGTTGCGGCAGGTGGCGCCGAGCCCGGCGGCCTGCGCCGCCGCTTGCGCCACCGGACGCAGGGCGCCTGACGCCAGGCTGTAGCGGGCAAGCGGACCCGTGAGGTAGGAGCCACGCTCACGGAGCCGGGCGTGGAGCGCGTTCGAGTGCTCGACGTGCTCCTCGACGAAGTACTCGTCGAACTGCGCCGGTGCAACGTCTAGACCGCGGTCTGACGCGATTCGTCCATGGTCGATCGGATAGGCGTCGGGATCGAACAGTGCGACGTGCTCGGGCTCGAGCTCGACGTCCGGGATGGACAGGGTGGACGTCCAGCGCACCGTCTCGAGCGCGGTCTGTCGGGCGCGCTCCAGCGGCTCCGTCAGGGCGCGCAGCTCGGCGCGAGTCGGGACCCGGTAGAACCCGCCGACGCGCACGTTGATCGGATGAACTTCACGCCCGCCGATCAGGGCCATCACCGCGTTGCCGGCCTTCTTCATCTGAAGGCCCTGTTCGACGATCTCGCGATGGTCGCGCGCCATCTCGATTGCTCCTGGATAGCCAAGGAAATCGGGGGCATGGAGCATGTAGACGTGCAGGCTGTGGCTCTCGATCCACTCGCCGCAGTAGAGCAGGCGGCGCAAGTCACGGATCGGGCCCTGGTCGATAGTCACCCCGCACGCGTCCTCCATCGCCTTCACCGCACTCATTTGGTAGGCCACGGGGCAGATGCCGCAGATCCTCGCGGTGAGGTCGGGAGCTTCGGTGAATGCCCGGCCGCGCAGGAACGCCTCGAAGAAGCGCGGCGGCTCGTAGATGCGCAGCTTGACCTCCCGCACCTCGCCGCCCTCCAGCCGCACGTACAGCGCGCCCTCTCCCTCGATCCGGGCCAGGTAGTCGGTGCGGATCGTTCGGGTCCCTCTAGCGCTCATGGGCCTCGCTTGCCTTCCGGAAGTCCGGGGCGGCGGCGTTGAAAGTCCTGTAGACCCGGACCAGGTCGGCATCCTCCAGGCCGGACCACGTGTCCAGCGACCCCGGGTTCGGCGTCTCCTTGGGGCCGTAGCACCCGTAGCACCCGCGGTGATAGGCCGGGCAGATCGCGCCGCAGCCGGCATGCGTTACCGGGCCCAGACAGGGCGTGCCGTGGGCGACCATCACGCAGACCGTCCCGCGGCGCTTGCACTCGACGCACACGCTGTGTGCGCGCACCCGCGGGCGTCGCCGGTTCAGATGAGCGGCGATCACCTCGAGCAGCTGGCGCTTGTTGATCGGGCATCCGCGCAGCTCGAAGTCGACGGCCACGTGGGCGCTGATTGGGGTCGACGTCGCCAGCGTTGAGATGTAATCGGGGGAGGCGTAAACGACCCGGGTGAATTCGTCGACGTCGGCGAAGTTGCGCAGCGCCTGAATCCCGCCGGCGGTCGCACACGCTCCGATCGTGATCAGCGCGCGGGAGCTCGCCCGGATCTCTCGGATCCGCTCGGCGTCGTGCAGCGTGGTGATCGAGCCCTCGACCAGCGAGACGTCGTAGGGGCCCGCGACCGACGCGCTGGACGCCTCGATGAAGTAGGCGATCGTGAGGTGCTCGGCCAGCGCGAGCAGCTCATCCTCGAGGTCGAGCACGCTGAGCTGGCACCCGTCGCAGGAGGCGAACTTCCACACCGCGAGGGTCTGCTTGCCGGCCCTGTCCATCAGAGCTCCCGGATGGTCAGCCACGGTTCGAGCTCGGACCAGCGGTACACCGGCCCGTCCCTGCATACCAGCGACGGGCCGAGCTGGCAATGGCCGCAGTGGCCGATCCCGCACTGCATGTTGCGCTCCATCGAGGCAAAGATCCGGTCCTCGCCGACCCCGGCCGCGCGCAGTGCAGCCACGGTGAATCGCATCATCACCTCGGGTCCGCAGGACATGGCCACCCAGCCCACCCCGTCGAGTCGAGCCCGCCGAGCCAGCCGGGTAACGACCCCGACGTGTCCGAGCCATTCCGGCCCGGCGCTGTCCACAGTGACCCATACCTCGAGGCCGCGGCTCTGCCATGCGTCGAGCTCATCGGGGTACAGCAATTGGTCGGGACTTCTCGCCCCGTACAGCAGGACGAGCCGACCGTAGTGCTCACGTCGCGCGAGAAGGCGCAGGATGGCCGGCCTCAGCGGAGCCAGCCCGATTCCGCCGGCCGCGATCACGACGTCGGCGCCCTCGGCCGGCTCGACGGGCCAGGGCTCGCCAAAGGGGCCCCGGACACCGAGCGTCCGCCCGGGTTCGGCGGTGCAGATCGCGGCCGTGGCCAGCCCGACGGCGCGCACGGTGTGGACGAGCCGCCCCGGCCGGTCAGGATCACCGGAGATCGAGATCGGGACCTCGCCACAGCCGGCCGCCGAGAGCATCGTGAACTGGCCGGGGGCGAACGGGAACGGCCGCCCCGAGCGCGCCTCCAGTTCGAGCGTCCAGGTGTCGACGGTCTCCTGACGACTGTTCACGACCGCGAACGGCTCGGGAAGCATTGGACCCGGGCCCGACACCACGGGCTCCCGGCTCGCCTCAAGCATGGCCGTACACGTCGAGCAGCTGAAGCCGCGTGGCCTGAAGCCGGGAGATCACGTTGGCCACAAACCTGCGCATGAGCTGGTAGCCGAGCTCGTGATCCTCCTCGCACTTACCGCGCAGGCACGCGCCGTCGAACACCACGAGTTCGCAAGGCCCGACGGCGCGCGCGTCGAGCTGCCAGCGATACGGCGCGAACAGCCACGATAAGCCGACCGCATCGCCGGCATGCAGCGTCTCGATCACCAGCGTGCCTCGTCCGGGCGCATGCACCTCGAGCGCGACCGAACCTCGCCGGATCAAGAAGAAGTGCTCGGCGGGCTCGCCTTCGCGGAGAAGCATCGTGTCGGCGAGCACGTGCTCGTTGTGGGCGCAGCCTGCGAGGAGTGCGAGCTGCTCGGAGCGCAGGCCCTCAAACACCGGCGCGTCGGCGATCAGCGCGTCAATCGTCTGCACCGGGTTGCTTCTCGCTCATCCGAATCGCCGCCGCTTCCTCGGTGATGTCGATCCCAACCGGACACCAGGTGATGCAGCGCCCGCAGCCGACGCAGCCCGAGGTGTCGAACTGATCCCACCAGGTCGCCAGCTTGTGGGTCATCCATTGCCGATAACGGGAGCGCGGCGATCCGCGCGCCGCGCCGCCGTGGAGCTGGGAGTAGTCGACGGTGAAGCACGAGTCCCACCGCTGCTGGCGCTCGACGTGCTCACCGGCCAGATCGGTGACGTCCTCCACCGTGGTGCAGAAGCACGTCGGGCACACCATCGTGCAGTTGCCACAGGTCAGGCAGCGCTCCGCGACCTCGGCCCACCGCGGGTGCTCGTAGTTCCGGTACAGCAGCTCTTTGATCCCCTCGGTGTCGAGCGCGCGGCCCATCTGCATGGCCGTCCGCTCGTGGACAGCGGTGCAGACATCGCGTTCTCGCTCCGCCGCCGACGTGTGCGGGATCTCCGCCAACACGTCGGCGCCCCGCTCGGATCCGACCTCGACGCCGAAGTAGTGGCGTCCGTCCTCGATCACCTCGGTCAGGGCCAGATCGAACCCGCGGTCGGCCACCGGTCCGGTGTTCATCGATACGCAGAAGCAGGTCCCCCCGGCTTGTGCGCACTGAACGGCGACGATGAAGGCGCCGGCGATGCGCGCGCGATCCGCCGGATCGGGATGCGAGCCGCCGAGCAGAACTCGGCCGAGGATCGCCATCGCGTGCAGCTCACACGAGCGCACTCCGAAAAACGCGTATGGCTTCGCCACTCGTGCGGGCTCGGTGACCTCGACGAGCTCCCCGCGATCGTCCACACGCGCCTGCCACAGCTTCGTCTCGGATGGGAGCTGGTATTTCTTCCACGATTGCGGGCCGACCGCGTACCCGAACAGGGCCTCGTCATCGCGCCGATGCAGTCGGTAACGGCCCCCGTCCTGCTCGTCGGTCCACCCGATCGGCAGATCGGCCGTGCAGCGGATCTCGTCGTAGACGATTGCCTGGTCACGAATCGTGGGTCCGACGGTCGTGTAGCCGCGCTCGGCCAGCGATTCGAACAGCCGGTCGAAGTCGCTCCGTTCGATGACGTGCTCCGGAGCCATCCCCGCCGGCCACTCTAAACCGCGCGCGCACCCGAGGGGATGTGGAAAACCCGCAATCGCGGTTCGGCCGGCGGCGGATTTCCGGCGGCCGCCCTCGGCTTAGCGTGGAGTCAGCCAATTTCGAGGAGCTCATCATGCCCGACACCGCCATTCCGACCTTCCATGGCAGCTATCTGATGCCTTCGCTCAGGCACGCGACGGTCGCCGACGCGATGCATCCCGGGATCGTGTCCTGCGACCCCGACGCGAGCCTGACCGACGTCGCTCGACTGATGGCGACTCACCACGTGCACTCCATTGTGGTGACGGCGAGCTCACAAGGCGTGGATGGTGGTTCTCTGGTATGGGGACTCATCTCCGATCTGGACCTGACGCGAGCGGCCATCGGCCTAGGCTCCGATCAGACCGCCAGAACGCTGGCGCTCGAGCCCGTGATCAGCGTCCGATCCACGATGCCCCTGCGCCAGGCCGGCGAGACGATGCTCGAGCAGGGGGTCAGCCACGTCGTCGTCCTCGATCCCGAGACGCGACGGCCCATCGGCGTCCTGTCGACGCTCGACATCATTGGCGTGCTTGCCTGGGGCGAGGCCTGAGGCGAGACTACGCCCGATACTGCCGAGAGGAGGATGAGACGTGTTCAAGAAGGTGATCTGGGCGACCGACGGATCGAGCTATGCCGATGAGGCCCTGCCGCTGGCCAGAACCCTGGCGGGTGAGTCCGGCGCGCCGCTGGTCGTCGTCTATTGCGAGGAGTTCACGCTGCCCGGCAAGGGCGGTGGCAGCCTTCCCGTCTACGCCAACGAGGAGCAGGTTGAGGAGAAGATCCAGCGCCAGGTCTCCGAGCTCTCAGCTGACGGGGTGCACGCCACGCTCGCGATGGACAGGAGCAAGGTCGGCGGCGCGGCGCACGTGATCGCCGACCTCGCCACGCGCGAGGGGGCGGATCTGATCGTGGTCGGCACCCGGGGACGTACCGTCCTGGGCGGACTGCTGCTCGGAAGCGTCACCCAGAGGCTGCTGCACATTGCGCCGTGCCCGGTGTTGGCCGTGCCGGCTCGCAACGGGACGGCGTGACAGCGGCCGACGCTCGTCACCTAGCACGCTTGGCGGCGCGCGTAGGACACTTCTGAACGCTCTGAGCGACCCCACACCGACCTTCGACCAGGACCTGCTGCTGTGGCTAGGCGACGAGCCGCCCGCGATGCGGTCTGCCGACGCCGAGCGGATTCGGGAGATCGCCACCGAGTTCGCCGGCGGCTTCGATCGACTGGCCGAGATTGGACCTGCGGTGACGGTCTTCGGCTCGGCGCGGACGCCGCGCGAGCATCCTTACTACGCGCTCGTGCGCCAGGTGGGCCGCGAGCTCGGACGGGCCGGCTACGCGGTGATCACGGGAGGCGGCGGCGGTCTGATGGAGGCGGCCAATCGCGGCGCCCGAGATGCAGGCGCGCTGTCGGTCGGGTGCAACATCGAGCTTCCGCGCGAGCAGGAGTTCAACGATTACCTCGACCTCCGGCTTCGCTTCCGGCACTTCTTCGCCCGCAAGGTGATGTTCGTCCGCTACGCGTGCGCGTTCGTGATCTGCCCGGGCGGGTTCGGCACGCTCGATGAGCTGTTCGAGTCGCTGACACTCATCCAGACCGCGACCATCGAGCACTTCCCGGTGATCCTGGTCGGCGAGGGCGAGTGGGACGGGCTGCTCGATTGGCTGAGAACCAGGGCGCTGGCCGACCGCCGAATCGATGCGCACGACCTCGCCAGCATTCGGGTCGCGCCCAATGCCGGCGACGTGGTGCCGATTGTGGCTGCCGCCCTGGAGCGCCAGAAAGCGATCAGTCAGACACGCCGTTCTGGATGTAACCGGTGATGCCGGGGCTGAGGCCGAGATTCAAAGACACCGAGCCGCCGTCGAGACGTAAACGGGCTCCGTCCGACGTGATCTCGGCGCTCCAGCCGTGCAGGTCGACGTTGCGCAGCGCCTGACGGAGCACAAGTTCGGCCCGCTCCTCGCGCGCATCGCACATCGCCGGCCGGTCGAGCTCCAGCTCGAGCTCGGCCTCCACGTCGCGGGGCGGGCAATCGCGCATCCGCTCGAGGTTGCGGTCGATCTCCACCGCGACGGGGGCCAGCATCAGATCCTTCTGCTTCTTTGGATGGATGGTCATCTTGTGGTCACGGTTGTGGTTTCGGGTACGGCAGGGACCGTACGCCGCTGCCGTCGTCTCGTCGTCGCAGCAAGTCCGACGGGTGGCGGCAGCGAGTCCGCTGGGTGAGTGCGGATTTCTCCGGATGCCGGGTGTCCGGTGATGATCAACCGTTGCCCTTGCCATGGCTAATCCAGCCGACCGACCTACCGTCACAGTCTTCGGACCAGATCCGCTGCTCAGCATCACGATCGAGCGCACCGGTGCGGTCGACGAAGTGCACGTCCATCCAGCTGGTCAGGGCGTATGGGTTGCGCGAATGGCAGGCGAGCTGGGGGCGTGGCCGATCATGTGCGGCTGCTTGGGCGGCGAGACCGGTGCGGTGCTGCTTCCGCTGCTGGAGGCGCTCACGGGCGAGCGGCGACTCGTGCCCACCGCCGGGGTCACCGGTAGCTACGTCACGGATCGCCGGGCCGGACAGCGCCAGGTGCTGGCGACGGCGGCAAGACCCGCCCTGAGCCGGCACGAGGTGGACGACCTGGTCGCCGCGACGTGCGCCGCTGCGTTCGAAAGCGCCGTCCTCGTGCTCTGCAATCCGTTCCCCGCCGAGGGACTTCCGGACTACGTGTACGAGACCCTTGTAGCCGACGTGCGTGCCGCGGGCATCCCCGTACTCGTCGACCTATCGAGTCCTCGCCTGGAGCGCACGCTCCCTCACGGTCCGGACTTGGTGAAGCTGAACGACTGGGAACTGGCCCAGTACGTCTGTGGCCCGGTCGATGGTCACCGCATGCTCGACGCCGCGCGCCGCTTACAGGCCGCCGGTGCCGGCGCCGTGACGGTCACCCGCGCCGAGCGGCCCATCCTGGTGCTGCCACGCGCCGGCGAGCCGTTCGAGGTCGTGCCCCGGCCGCTGCCGTACGGATTCCGTGAGGGCTGCGGCGACGCGATGATGGGCGCGATCGCCGCCGGCTGGGCGCAGGGGCTCTCTTTGCCCGATACCGTCCGGCTCGGCGCGGCGGCAGGGTCGGCGAACTTCCTGCGCCACGGTCTCGGAACGGGCAAGCGCGAGGTCGTGGAGGAGATGGTTCGTCAGGTCATGATGCGCCCCTACCCGGCAGGGGAGCAAACCGGGCGTGGGCTGAACGGACAGATCGGATCCTCCCCGCGCACGATCGCGTAAGGCGCGGTGCGGGCCACCCAGGCAAGGTGGCCGCCGAGCGAATCGACCGCGTGCAGGGCTTCGAGCGCGCGGGAGAGCACGACGGGCCGGCCGGCGCGGGAGGAGTGCGAGTCGCTGCCCAGCACGTGGATGACCCCCGCTTGCGCGAGCTGGAGCATGGTCGGTCTGGTGCGCGGGTCGGTGAAGTAGTCGGCGGTTGCCTGCACCAGAGCCCCCCGCGCGATCAGTTGCGCCAGGCGCGTGATCAGATCCGGGCCTCCGTGTCGCTCCGGATGGGCGATGAGCGCGCGGAACCCGCGGGCGTGCAGCGCGTCGACCGCATCTTGAAGGCGGCCGTCGAGCGGCCCCGGAGGCGGCTCGAGCAGGATCCAGCGACCCGACCCGCCCAGGGCGACTGCGACCAGTTGACGGTCCTCGAGGGAATCGACCATGGTGGCGGCAACCTCGCCCCCCGGCAGCACCCGCACCCGGCAACGGGCGGCCCGCAACGACGCCGAAAGCCGCCTGCGCCGCTGTGCAAGTTCGTCGATGACCACGGCATGGTCGGCCCGGATATGAGGCGTGGTGCAGATCGCACAGACTCCGTCGGTCTGTGCCTGCCGCGCCATAGCCACGGCGTCCGCCACATCCCGGGCCCCGTCGTCGAGCCCCGGCAGCAAGTGGCAGTGCAGATCGATGGTGCCGGTCACTGCGCGCTCGACTCGCCGGCGCGTTCGATCGCCTCCTTCGCGTCGAGTGAACGGTCGTAACCGATCAAGATCATGGCCGCTCCCAAGGGTGTCCGTCCGATCGCACGCCGACATCCGTAGTTCTCCGAGGGGGCCGCGGGGTGCAGTCCCGATGCTTCCTTGCCGGATCCTCCGCGAAACTACCGCTCATGCGGGCAGCTGACGGTGAACCGGGCGTGGTGAGCGCCGTCCCCGTTTCGCCGAGGTATCCGGCGGACCGAGAGGCCGACGTCGTCCTGCGGGACGGCACTACCGTGCACGTGCGTCCCGTGCGGGCGGACGACGGGCCGGCCATCCGCGACTTTCTCGAGGCCGTCTCGCCCGAGTCGATCGGCTTCCGCTTCTTCGGCGCCCCCAACATCAACTGGACAACCAGGTGGGCGGTCGACGTGGATTACGCGGACCGCTTCGGCCTGGTGGTCGAGAGCGGCAGCCCAACGGCGATCGTGGCACACGCCGTGTACGTAAGGATCGACGCCAATCGCGCCGAAGTTGCCTTTCTCGTGACCGACGCGTGGCAGGGGCGCGGCATCGCCACCATCCTGCTCGCCCACCTGGCCGAGGTCGCACAGCAGCACGGCATCACGACCTTTGTGGCCGAGGTCCTGCCCTACAACCATCGCATGGTCGAGGTCTTCCGCGAGAGTGGGTTTCCGGTGGAGGTTCGATCGCGGCCCGATGTCCTTGACCTCGAGCTGCCGACGTCGCTGTCGCCGGCCGCAATCGAGCGGTTCGAGGAACGCGAGCGCACCGCGGCGATCGCGGCCGTGCGCAGCGTGTTGGCGCCCGAGTCCGTTGCGGTGATCGGCGCCTCGCGGCGACGGGGGACAATCGGCGGCGAACTCCTGCACAACCTGATCACCGGCGGGTTCGCCGGCCCCGTATATCCCGTGAACCCGCAAGCCGACGCGGTCCAGTCATTCCAGGCCTACGGCTCGGTTAGGGACATCCCCGGGCCGGTCGAGCTGGCCGTCGTCGCCGTGCCAGCCGAGAGCGTGGTCGCCGTCGCGCGCGACTGCGCCGCGGTTGGCGTGCGCGCGCTTGTGGTCATCTCCGCCGGCTTTGCCGAATCCGGCCCGGAGGGCGCCGCGCGCCAGCGCGAGCTGGTGGAGGTGTGCCGCGGCGCCGGGATCCGGCTCGTGGGGCCCAACTGCCTTGGAGCGCTGAACACCGCCCCAGACGTGCGACTCAACGCGACGTTCGCGCCGCCGGCCGCGGTCGCTGGGAACGTTGGCTTCATGTCCCAGAGCGGTGGACTCGGCATCGCGATCATCGAGGCCACCGCTGAGCTTGGGGTCGGCCTGTCGTCGTTCGTCTCGGTGGGGAACAAGGCCGACCTGTCGGGCAACGACTTTCTCCAGTACTGGGACGAGGATCCAGGCACCGACCTCGCGCTCCTGTACCTCGAGTCGTTCGGCAATCCTCGAAGGTTCTCGCGGCTCGCCCGGCGCATCGCGGCACGCAAGCCGATCCTGGCCGTCAAGAGCGGCCGCTCGGCGGCTGGGGCTCGCGCGACCTCGTCGCACACCGGAGCTTTGCTGTCGGCCTCCGACGTCACCGTCGATGCTCTGTTCGAGCAGGCGGGCGTGATTCGCACCGACACTATGCACGAGCTCTTCGACGTCGCCGCGCTCTTGTCCGCACAGCCGGTCCCGCGCGGCGATCGGGTCGCGATCGTAACCAACGGCGGAGGCCCCGGAATCCTGTGTGCCGACGCGTTGCAGGCTCAAGGGGTGGAGGTCGCGGAGCTTTCCGGGGGCGTGCGAGCGCGGCTGGCTGAGTTCCTGCCACCGGACGCAGCGCTCGGCAATCCAGTTGATGTGATCGCCAGCGGGTCGCCCGAGGATTACCGGCGCACGCTCCAGACGCTGATCGACGCCGACGCCTGCGATGCGATCATCGCGATCTTCGTTCCGCCGCTCGTGACTCAAGCTGGCGACGTTGCCACCGCGATTCGTCGTGTCGCCGAGCGCAACCCGGACGTGACGATCTCGGCGGTGATGATGATCAATCAGGGAAACCCCCCCGAGTTGCGGTCCGAGCGGGTGCGGGTGCCCTGCTACCAATTTCCCGAGCAGGCCGCCCGGGCGATGGCGCTCGCGATCAATCACGGTCGGTGGCGTGCCCGCGACGCGGGCCGGGTTCGCGAGTTTCCGGCCGCACGGGGGGTGGAGGCGGCGGCGATCATCAGCCGTGAGCTGGCGAGCGGCTCGCGATGGCTGTCACCGGGCTGTGTGGCCCAGCTACTCGAGTGCTACGGCCTCCCACTGATCCAGACGCGTGTCGTGAGTAACGGGGCACAGGCAGTGGCGGCCGCCGCGGAGCTGGGTACGGCGGTGGCGCTGAAAGCCAATGCCGCGGGGCTGTTGCACAAGACGGATGCCGGCGGGGTCCGTCTCGGCCTCCGAGGCGCGCAGGAAGTGCGCGCCGCGGCGGCGGACATCAAGGCCGCGGTCACGCGCGCCGGCTACACGCTCGACGGGCTGGTCGTCCAGCCGATGGCGCCGGCGGGGGTGGAGCTGATCGTCGGCGTGGTCCACGACCACAGCTTCGGACCGGTGCTGGCCTGTGGCGCCGGGGGGATGACGGCCGAACTGATCCAGGATGTGGCGGTGCGCATCACGCCGCTTACCGACGTTGACGCTCGCGAGATGGTCCGCTCGCTGAAGACGTTTCCGCTCCTCGACGGCTACCGAGGTGCTCCACCCTGCGACGTGGCCGCAATCGAGGACGTCCTGCTGCGCGTGAGCGCGATGGTCGAGGCCCATCCGGAGATCGTCGAGCTCGACTGCAACCCACTCATCTTGACCTCTGATCGAGCGGTCATCGTGGACGCTCGAGTCCGCGTGGAGACCGTCGAGCCGCCGGCCCCGATGCCGTCGCTGGACGCGTAGCCGGCGCGAGCCGGATGCGTTACGCGCGAATCGGAGGACGGGGCTGCGCGGGACGCTGCTCGATAGCTTCCCGACCCGCGAAGCGTGAGGCGTCGCCGAGCTCCTCTTCGATCCGCAGAAGCTGGTTGTACTTGGCCACGCGTTCTGACCGTGCCGGCGCGCCGGTCTTGATCTGGCCCACTCCGGTGGCGACGACCAGGTCGGCGATCGTCGTGTCCTCGGTCTCGCCCGAGCGGTGGGACACTACGGCTCGGTAGCCGGCCTCGTGGGCGAGCGCGATCGTCTTGAGCGTCTCGGTGAGGGTGCCGATCTGGTTGAGCTTGATCAGGATCGAGTTGGCGATGCCGGCATCGATCCCGCGGCGCAGGATCGCCGGGTTGGTGACGAAGACGTCGTCCCCGACCAGCTCTAGCCTCGGTCCGAGGCGGTCGGTCAGGGTCTTCCAGCCCTCCCAATCGTCCTCGGCCATCCCGTCCTCGAGCAACACGATCGGATACCGGCCGCACAGCCGCTCCCAGTAATCGACCATCTCGTTCGAGGTCAGCGTGCGTCCCTCGCCGGTGAGGCGGTAGGCGCCATCCGAGAAGAACTCGCTGCTGGCAGGATCGAGCGCGATCGCCACCTGCCGTCCCGGCTCATAGCCGGCGGCTTCGATCGCCGCGGTCAGCAGCTCGAGCGGGGCGTCGTTGGAGCTCAGGTTGGGCGCGAAGCCACCCTCGTCGCCGACGCCGGTGGCGAGTCCGCGCGAGTGGATCGTGCGCTTCAGCTGCTGATACGTCTCGGTGGCGATTTGCATCGCCTCGGCGAACGACTCGGCGCCGACGGGGACGATCATGTACTCCTGGAAGTCGACTGGGTTGTCCGCGTGGACGCCTCCATTGAGCACGTTCAGCATCGGCATCGGCAGCAGCGGGTCGCCGTCGGCAGCCAGATAGCGCCACAGCGGCTGCGCGAGCTCCGCGGCCTGCGCGCGGGCGGCCGCCAGCGAAACGCCGAGGATCGCGTTGGCGCCCAGACGAGACTTGTTATCGGTGCCGTCGAGCGCGATCAGCGCGCGATCGAGCCCGGCCTGGTCGGCCGCGTCGAGGCCCCTGACGGCATCGGTGATCTCGCCGTTGACGTGCGCGATCGCCTTCAGGACCGACTTGCCGCCGTAAGCCGCGCCTCCGTCGCGCAGCTCCACAGCCTCGTGCTCGCCGGTGGACGCGCCGGACGGCACAGCCGCTCGCCCGAACGCCCCGGAGCGCAGGCGAAGATCCACCTCGATGGTGGGATTCCCGCGGCTGTCAAAGATCTGACGTCCGTGGACGCTTGCGATCTGGCTCACGGCGAAAGAACGTACTCCGCTAGGCGGCCATGCGTACCCGTAGGAAATACGTACCTCAATCGTATGCTCGCCCCGATTTCCATGGCGGTGGCAGGGCGTAGGTTCGGAGCAGAACCAGACGCTCGGACCACCCCCGCCAGGAAATGAGGTAGCCATGCCGGTACGTGTTGCCATCAACGGTTTCGGCCGCGTCGGCCGCTGCGCCCTGCGCGCGGCCTACGAGAACGACGCCGAAATCGAGATCGTCGCGATCAACGACCTGGTCGATCCGCCGACGCTCGCCCACCTGCTCGAGTATGACTCGGTGTTCGGCCGGTTCCCTGGGCTCGTCTCGGTCCAGAACGGTGGCATCGCGGTCAGGGACACCGAGATCCGGGCGCTGGCCGAGTCCGATCCGGCGGCGCTGCCTTGGGGGGACCTCGGTGTCGACATAGTGATCGAGTCGACCGGCCACTTCCGCACCCGCGCCGCCGCCGAGCAGCATCTCGCCGCGGGCGCTCGCAAGGTCATCATCTCGGCTCCGACCAAGGGCAGCGAACCGCCCGACGCGACCGTCGTGCTCGGGGTGAACTTCGACGAGGTCTACGACCCCGAGCGCCACGACATCATCTCCAATGCCTCCTGCACCACCAACTGCCTGGCGCCGGTCGCCAAGGTGCTGCACCAAACGGTGGGGATCCGCCACGGGCTGATGACCACCGTTCACGCCTACACCTCCGACCAGCATCTGCTCGACGGGCCGCACAGCGACCTTCGGCGGGCGCGGGCGGCCGCGCTCAACATCATCCCTACGTCCACCGGGGCGGCTAAGGCCCTGGGGTTGGTAATCCCAGAGCTCGAAGGGCGCCTGAACGGCTTCGCCGTGCGCGTGCCGACGCCCACCGGCTCACTCGTCGACCTCACGATCGAGACCGACCGCCTGACCAACCGGGCCGAGATCAACGCCGCGTTCGCGAGGGCCGCCGACGAGGGTCCTTTGCAGGGGATCCTGTCCTACACCGAGGATCCGATTGTGTCCTCGGACATCGTGGGCTCCTCCTACTCCTCGATCTTCGACGCTGGGCTGACGTCGGTCATCGACGGTACCCAGGTGAAGGTCGTGGCGTGGTACGACAACGAGTGGGGCTATTCGACCCGGCTGGTCGAGCTCGCCGAGCGAGTCGGAGCGTCGATCCCGGCAAGGGTTTAGCTCGAACGGCGGGCCAGCACGGTCCGAACCTGGTTCGCGATCTCCAGGTCCTCGCGTGCGCGGATGACGAGAGTTCGCGTGTGCGCGCGCGAGGCGGTGATCTCGGCGTCGCCGTCCGCGGCGCCATTCAGCAGATCGTCCACCTCGACACCAAGGAACGACAACCCGGCGGCGGTCGACGCCCGGACCTCGGCCGAGCGCTCGCCCACGCCGCCGGTGAAGGCAAGTCCGTCGATGCCACCGAGCGCCGCCGCCATCGCTCCGATTCCGGCGCGCAGCCGGTGCACGTAAACGTCGAGCCCAAGCTGCGCGGAGCGGTCATGCGCACCAGCCCGCGCGATGACCTCGCGCATGTCGGCGGTGCCGGCCAGTCCCTCCAGGCCGGACTCGTGCTCGAGCGCGCGGGCGAGCTCGAGTTCTTTCATCCCGGTCTGCTCCATCAGCCACAAGAGCAGGCCGGGATCGACGCTCCCTGAGCGGGTGGCCATCACCAGCCCCTCGAGCGGGGTGAAGCCCATGGTCGTGTCGACCGATCGGCCACCGGCGATCGCGCACAGTGACGCGCCGGCGCCGAGATGGCAGCTGACGATTCGCAAATCCGCCGCGTCGCGGCCGAGCAGCTCCGGAGCACGCCGGGCGATCCACGCGTGCGAGAGGCCATGGAATCCAAATCGGCGCACGCCCCACCGCTCGCGCCAGCCGGCCGGGAGTGCGTAGGTGTACGCCGCCGGCGGGAGCGTGGCGTGGAAGGCGGTGTCGAAGCAGGCGACGGCCGGCACCCCGGGCAGCGCCCGCGAAACGGCATCGAGCGCGGCGAGCGACTTCGGCTGGTGCAGCGGGGCGAGCGCCACGAGGTCCCGCAGCTTCCCCTCTACCTCCGCGTCGACCAACACCGCATCACGGAATTGTTCTCCGCCGTGGACGATCCGATGCCCGACCGCGTCGGCCTGGCCGAGATCCCCCGCGAGCGCGTGGTCCAGCTCCGCGGCGTCGACCGTCGCCTTCGGCGCCGCCAGTTCTCGCTCCGCCAGGGTGGCCTGGTCGTCTCCGATCAGACCGAGCTTGAGGCTGCTCGAGCCGGCGTTTACGACGAGCACGCGCACGTTGTGCTGCTACGCGGAGGATTCGGTCCCGCCCGTCCAGGTCCAGTCTCGAACCTCGGGGATGTCGTCCCCGACCTCTCGGGTGTAGGCACGGGCCCGCAGCCGGGCATCGACCATGTCCTGCCGTAGGTGGGCGCAGCGTTCACCCATTCCCGGGACTCGGTCGATCACGTCCATCACCAGGTGGAAACGGTCAAGGTCGTTGAGCATCACCATGTCAAACGGTGTGGTTGTGGTGCCCTCCTCCTTGTATCCGCGAACGTGGAGGTTGTGGTGGTTGGTCCGGCGGTAGGTGAGCCGGTGGATCAGGAGCGGGTATCCGTGGTACGCGAAGATCACGGGCCGGGACGCCGTGAACAGCGCGTCGAACTCGTGGTCGGACATCCCGTGCGGGTGCTCTGTGTCGGGCTCGAGGCGCATCAAGTCGACGACGTTGACGACACGGACCTTGAGGTCGGGGACGCGTTCGCGCAGGATCGAGGTGGCAGCCAGCGTCTCGAGCGTCGGGATGTCGCCGGCGCACGCCATCACCACGTCGGGCTCCTGCCCCTGGTCGTTGGATGCCCATTCCCAGATGCCGATCCCACGGGTGCAGTGGGCGATCGCCTGGGGCATCGTCAGGTAGTCGAGCGCCGGCTGCTTGCCGGCGACGATGAGGTTCACGTAATGGCGGCTGCGCAGACAGTGATCGGCCACCGACAGCAGACAGTTTGCATCCGGCGGCAGGTACACCCGGATGACCTCCGCCTTCTTGTTGACCACGTGATCGATGAAGCCCGGATCCTGGTGTGAGAACCCGTTGTGATCCTGGCGCCACACGTGGCTTGACAACAGGTAGTTCAGCGACGGGAGCGGGCGGCGCCACGGGATGTGGCGGGTCGTCTTGAGCCACTTGGCGTGCTGGTTGAACATCGAGTCGATGATGTGGATGAACGCCTCGTAGCAGTTGAACAGGCCGTGGCGACCGGTCAGCAGATAACCCTCGAGCCAGCCCTCGCACAGATGCTCGGACAGCACCTCCATCACGCGACCGTCGGGCGAGAGGTGATCGTCGGTCGGGAGTTGCTCGGCCTCCCACATGCGGTTCGTCACCTCGAACACGGCCTGGAGGCGGTTTGAGGCAGTCTCGTCGGGACCCATGAGCCTGAACCGGTCGGGGTTGGCCCTGATCACGTCGCGCAGCCAGGTGCCCAGCACGCGCGTCGCCTCGCTGTAGGTCTTGGCCGGGGCGGGCACGTCGACCGCGTAGTCGCGGAAGTCGGGCAGTTCGAGCTCCCGGGTGAGCAGCCCGCCGTTGGTGTGCGGGTTGGCGCTCATCCGCAGATCGCCCTCGGGCGCGAGCGCAGCGATCTCGGGCCGCACCGCGCCGGACTCGTCGAACAGCTCCTCCGGGCGGTATGAGCGCATCCACTCCTCGAGCTGGACGAGGTGCTGAGGGTTGGTTCGCACCTCGGCCAGCGGTACCTGATGCGCGCGCCAGGTGCCCTCGACCGGCAGACCGTCGACCTCCTTGGGCCCCGTCCACCCCTTTGGGGTCCGCAGGACGATCATCGGCCAGCGCGGCCGGGTCAAATCGTGCTCGCCCCGCGCTCGGCGCTGGATCTCGGCGATCTCGTCGAGCACCTCGTCGAGCGTCGCCGCCATCAGCTGGTGCATGGTCTCTGGCTCGGAGCCCTCGACGAAGCGCGGTGCGTACCCGTAGCCCTCGAGCAGCGTGCGCAGCTCCTCGCCCGGAATCCGCGCCAGGACGGTCGGGTTGGCGATCTTGTAGCCGTTCAGGTGCAGGACCGGCAGCACGGCGCCGTCGCGGGCGGGATTGAGGAACTTGTTCGAGTGCCAGCTTCCGGCGAGCGGACCCGTCTCCGCCTCTCCGTCTCCGATCACGCACAGCGCGAGCAGGTCGGGGTTGTCGAACACCGCTCCATATGCATGAAGCAGGCTGTAGCCGAGCTCGCCACCCTCATGGATCGATCCTGGCGTCTCCGGCGCCACGTGACTGGGGATGCCGCCTGGGAACGAGAACTGGCGAAACAGCCGGCGCAGTCCCTCCGCGTCGTGTCCGATGTGCGGGTACACCTCGCTGTAGGTGCCGTCGAGATAGGCGCTCGCCACCAGACCGGGGCCGCCGTGGCCCGGACCGGTCACGTAGATCGCGCTCAGACCCCGGGACTTGATCGCCCGGTTCATGTGCACGTAGATGAAGTTGAGGCCCGGGGTCGTCCCCCAGTGGCCGAGCAGCCTCGGCTTGATGTGCTCGGCTCGGAGCGGCTCCTTCAGAAGGGGGTTGGCGAGCAGGTAGATCTGCCCCACCGACAGGTAGTTGGCCGCCCGCCACCAGGTGTTCAGCGCGTCCCGTTCAGACTCGGTCAGCGGCGACTGGCCGGATTGCATCACAGTGGTCATTGGCCCATTTACGCACACCGCCGGCGACTCGCCTGTAATCGGCGTGTGAATGCGTCGAGGTCGAGGCCGCCACTTCGGATCTCAACGACAACCTGATCAGGTCTCGACCAGCCCATGGTCGAGGGCGTAGCGCACGAGCTCTGAGCGGGTTCCGAGGCGCAGCTTCTGTTGGATGTGGGCGCGATGTGTTTCGACGGTGCGCACCGACAGATAGAGGTGATCGGCAATCTCGCCGTTGGTATGGCCGAGTGCGATCAGCCGGAGGACTTCCACCTCGCGTTCGGACAGCCCGTCAGGGGGACCGGGTGGGGGCGCCGAGGCGACGCGGGCGCCGAGGCGTGGGTTGAGGTAGGTGTCCCCGGCCGCCGCACGGCGGATGGCCTCGACCAGTTCGGCTTCGGCCGCTTCCTTGAGGACGTAGCCGAGTGCGCCTGCGCCCAGAGCGTGGCGCGCGTAGGCGGGCTCGTCCTGCATGGTGAGCACGACGATCTGCGTTTCAGGGAACTCGGCGCGGATATCCGGGATTCCGTCGAGGGTGGATCCACCCGGCATGTTCAGATCGAGCACGAGCACGTCGGGGTGGTGGCCGCGGACGTAACGGCGGGCGCCGTCGAGGTCCGAGGCCTCGGCGACGACCTCGAAGCCGTCTTCGGCGTCGAGCACCTGGCGGAGCCCGCGCCGTACGACTGAGTGATCGTCGGCGATGACGACCCGGATCGTCTTCCCAGAGCTGGTGTTCACAGACTCCTTGGGCTCGGTCGGAGTGGGAGTGGCGGGAGGGGGAGATTCAGGCAGAGAGCTCATCGTATTGCCGTCCGATCACGAGATTCCAGATAAGGCGCGAGGTACCTCGCGGCGATCTTCGAGGCCGGAGACCAGGTGGCCGCCTCGCTGATCTCCGAGCTCGACCCGTGCCCGCCGGTCAGGTGGGCGCTCAGGTAGAGCGGCTTGTCGCCACCGAGTAGGACTCCGTGGATGATGGGTTCGAAGGGCTCGGGCTCGATCGGAACACCGGCGAGGGCGGCGATCGCTTGGGCCGCGACGTCGGCCTGCTGCGCGGCGACCCCGCCCTGCTTGACCGGGAACTCGGTCGCGTCGCCGGCGGCGTACACACGGTCCAGGGTCGGGACACGACAATGGGCGTCAACCCGGATGAAGCCGCCCGCGGCGCCGGTCGGAACGCCCGATAGGTCAGGTCCGAACAGCTGGGGGAGGGCGACGGTCCGATCGACATACAGCCGCCGAGCGCCGGGCTGAACCGACACCTGACCCACCTCCGGGGTCTCGACGTGAGCCGAAGTTAGGACGAGAATGTTGTTCTCCTCGAGCAGGCGTGTCACTGCTTGGCTCACCGGCGAGCCGAAGATGGCCAGCGGCGCATCCTCCGGCGTGGCGAGCGTGACCGACACCTCGACGTTCATGTCATAGGCGCGCCGGGCGGTCATCAGCGCGAGCTCGTAGAGCGGCAGCGGCCAGGGCATTGGCGTGGGGGCCACGAACGCGAGCTTGTGTATGTAGCCCGCCTCCACGTCTTGAATGAGCCCGTGCAGCTGCTCGTCGAGCAGGGCGTCATCGAGGGTCAGGGCGTGCTTGAAGCGCGGCCGCATGGTCGCCCCCGGCGCAAGCAGCAGCGCGTCGTACTCGATCGTCTCGCCGCCGGCCGTGTGAACCGTCCGGCCGTCGGCGTCGAGCCACTTGAACGTGTCGAGGATCAGCTCTGCGCCGATGTCACGGGCGATCTCCTCAAGCGAGTAGTGCCGCGCCAGGGCGCCACCGAACGGCTCGGTGACCCGCATCGGGCGGTAGACGAACTCGGGCTTACCCGCGAGCAAGGTGGTGGCAATCCGCTCGCCGGCGAGCTCTCGCAGTGCGAGCGCCGCCTCCAGCCCAGCGACGCCTCCACCGACGATGAGTACGCGGAAAGGTGTATGTGTTGTCGAGGTCATGCTGCAAGGCTACGGCTCACTTTCCCCCACGCCAGCCGCGCAGCTCCGAAGCCATCCTGCGGAGAACTACTTACTCGCTCAGGAACAAAGGCGTCGGATTGGTCGTATCCACGATCCGCAGCCCGGTTCGGCCGACGATCACCCCGGCCAGAAGCTCGCGGGTTATGCCTGCGGACCGACGGACGCCGTGTGAGAGTGCACGATTCGTCGGCCGGTCACGGTCCGGGCTCGGATTCGGACCCAATGCCGCTTGTTTCCCGGGGCCCAAGGCGTGACTCCAAGAGCATCCAGGCGTCGCACGTCTGACTGGTTCGTGACCTGCTCGGCGACGCCGTGGATGATCACGCTCCAGCCCGTACGCGAGCCTTCGTCCACCCCATCGATCTCGAACGCCGCCTCGCTGACCTGGAGAACCGCGTGCAGCTTTGAACCGTGCGCCGTGCGAAAGACGACAGATTGCGAGGCCTCGTCGAAGAGGTAATTGACCGGTCGGATGACCGGAGCCCCCTCAGACATGGCGACGGCCAGCCTTCCGAAGCCGTTCGCGGCGAGCAGTCGTAGGCATTCAGCGCGAGGCAGGTCGAGCAGTTCGCTGACCGGCTCCTCCGCGGCAGGCGGCAGAGCTTCGGTCGTGTTCTCGGATGCGTCAACCATCATGCGGTCACGGTACGCGCGCGCGACGGGGCGTGCACCCGCGCAAACCCGTAGCTCGCTGCCCAAAACTACGGAGGGGCGGTGTGACGGTTCCCGCGGGAGTCTCGCGGCCCAGAGCGGATGGCCAACGGTGTCGCCCAGGAGACGATTCACCCAGAAACAACCCGCAGTTTGGGAGCCAATCGTTCTAGAGGAGGAAGACCATGTCTCGGAAGGTATTCGACATAATCGCCAGCGTCGGCGGCGTCGCCGTCGTCATCGCGCTGGTCATCGCCGGTGGTTTGCTGACCTGGGGTCACAGCTTCGTGAACTCGAACGTCCACAACCAGCTGGCGCAGCAGCAGATTTACTTCCCGCCCAAGGCCGCGTTCGAGCACCCCAAGGCGGGCACCGAGATCACCCCGTCGATGATCCCGAACGTCTCGAAGTACGCGGGCCAGCAGCTGCTGACCGGCGAGCAGGCCAAGACCTACGCCGATGACTTCATCTCCGTGCACCTGTCGGAGATGCCGTACGGTGGCAAGTACTCCAAGGTGAGCGCGGCCTCGATGGCCGACCCGAAGAACACGGCGCTGGCCACTGAGGTGCAGACCGTCTTCCGCGGAACGACGCTCCGCGCCATGCTGCTCCAGGCGTACGGGTTCTCCCTGATCGGCGTCGTCATGCTCTGGGGCGCGTTCGTCTCATTCGTGCTCGCAGCGGTCATGGCGATCCTGGTCGGGCTCGGAATCTGGCACGCCCGCAAGACGACCGAGGAAGAGCAGATGTTCGCCGTCAAGCCGGCGCCCGCTGCCTCCTGATCAGCTAGTCCAGCAAGCAAAGAGAGTTACGAGGGACGCCCGCGCCGATCAATCGGCGCGGGCGTCGCGCGTTCTGCGAATACCGACTCGGGAGTAAGTGGCCATGACCATCGACGAACACCGGACAGCACTCGGCCGCAGCGAGGATCGGCAGCTGGTCGACTTGCTGGGCAGTGTGCTGGTCGATCCGAACCTGCACACGGACACCCGTCTGCGCCTGCATCACGACATCGAGCGGATCCTGCGGGGAGCACACGACGATCTCCACGGCGCGACCGGGCATGTGGTGCACCGCCAGGCACTTGAGGTCCACGGCGGCCGGCTTCCAGAAGTGCTGGAGTCCGTGCTCGTGGACCCCAACCTCCATACCGACACCCGTATGCGCCTCCACGAGCAGATCGCCGAGATCCTCGCCAACGTAGATTCGGGTTAGTGACGCGATGGGGCTAGTTGCGCGATGCGGACGCGACCGCGTGCCGGCTTCGCGAGCCGACCGGCTCCAGGAGCTCCAGGGCATCGAGCTCACGCTCGAGCTGGGTGATCACCTCGCCCGGGTCCGGGATCAGCGCGGCGTCGACCATCAGGCCGATGGTCACCTCGCGGCGGTAACTAAATAGGCTGACGCTCATGCCGATGTGGCCGGAGGTCGGCGCCCAGACGAGCACGCTGCGCACCGGGACTCCCGCGAGGTACACAGCTCTGGCCGGCCCGGGTACGTTTGTCACGATCGCGGTCCCCTTACCCGTGAACAGGTCGACGATCCTCCGCTCGACCGGCTCGGGCGCCAGTCCGGTGGCGCTCAGGACCGCGTAGGAGACAGCTCCCTCGCGCGAGGCCTTGATCTCGCCCATGCGCTTGTGCACCTCGACCAGCCGCCGATAGGTTCCGCTCACCCCGACGGGGAGCGGCACGAACACCAGACCGAACTTATTTCCCAGCTCCTGCGGGACGGGCTCGTCGAGCGGCCGCAGGTTGAACGGCACCATCGCCTGGATCTCGCGCACTGGACTTCCTCGCTCCTGCAGGTAGTGACGCAGTGCTCCGCTGAGGGCCGCCATCAACACGTCGTTGACGGTGGCGCCATGAGTGTGCGCGACGCGCTTGACCCGCGCCAGCGAGATCGGATCGCCCCATGCGACGCGCCGGCTGATCCCAGGGTCACCTTTGATCGCGCTGGCGGCGTCGGCCGGCGTGAGGAGCAGGCGGATCGCCGTGGCGCCGTCGCGGGCGACGGCACCGGCGAGGCTCGCCGCGTGCGATGGTGACGTGACAACGTCGGCTCCCTGCCTGATCGCGGCGGCGCCGAGATGTCCGGCGGTGGCGAGAACGCGCTCGGCCGGGGCGGCCAGCCCGGACAGGCGTCCCCGCGTGCGCGGGCGCTCGAGAACCGGCGCACCGATGCCGGCGTCCGACGCGTTGTCGGTCAGCGACAGCATCACGCGGGCGAGCGCGATGCCGTCCGCAATGCAGTGGTGCATGCGGTTGATGACCGCGGCGCCGGTGCCGAACCCGTCGAGGAGGTAGGTATGCCAGAGCGGCCGGTTGCGGTCCAGCGGCATGCTCATGAGGTCTCCGACCAGCTCCTGCAGCGCGGCGCGATCCCCCGGAGCAGGCAGCGCGAGGTGGTGGGTGTGGTGCTCCAGCGCGAAGTCCGGGTCGTCCTCCCACCGCGCCCCGCGCAGGGGCAGATGGCTCTCGACGACCCGCTGGCGGAAGCGCGGATAGGGGTCGACCAATCGCGTCTGCACGACCTGCTTGAAGCGCTTCCAGTCCAGCGGCCGGTCGAACAGCTCCACGGAATTGATCACCATCAGGTTGGTGGGGCGATCCATGTGCAGCCACGCGGTGTCGGCGCGGGAGAGGTGGGCACTCACCGCGTCAGCTTCTTGCCGCGAGGGTGATGAGCAGGCCCATCGCGTACGCGACCGTCAGCGTTCCGATCACCCACAGGGTGACGTCGAGGCGGCGCGCGGTCCTGGGGCCCAGATCGAGGTCGTGGAGGATGCCTCGGATGCCGAGCATCGCGTGGATCGTCACCGCGAGCACGAAGCAAGACTCGAGCACGAAGATGACTGGGTTGCCGACGTAGCCCAGGACCTCGTTGTAGGTCCGAAGGCCGCCCTTCTGGTGCACGACGAAGTGCTGGGCGACGATGTGCAGCGTGGCCAGCGCGACGAGCGCGATGCCGCTTCCGGCTGTCCAGCGCCAGACTAGTGCCGAACGCCCGCGCCGGTAGTCCGGGGCCGGAGGAGTGATCGCCGGCTCCTGCTTGGGAAGATCGACGACACTCATCACAGCGCTCCCAGGATGTGCAGCGCGGCGAACACCCCGACGGCGATCGCCAGGGCGAGCGCCGTCCACAGCATCACCCGCTCGCGTCTGACCGCGATGCCGCTGCCGACGAGCGCGACGCGGATCCCGTTGAGTCCGTGATACGCCACCGCAGCGATCAGCACGGCCTCGAACGCGAGGAAGCCTTTAGCGGTCACCAGGCTGAGGAAGCTGCTCCATGCTGATCGTCCGATCAGCAGCATCGAGAGCACACCCAGGTGCAGGTAGAGATAGAAGAGGATCACGACGCCGGTCACGCGGTGCAGTGCCAGCGCACGCCCACCATGCCCGCGGCGCCGGGGCTCGAGCCAACCGGCCTCGGCGGGTCCAGGACCCTTGTGATGGATCGGTCCCGGGAGGCTTCGCTCAGCCGTCCCCGGAAGCTCGTTCGCAGCCGGCTCGCTCATCGCTTGCTCTCCTTGTCCTTATCGCCGCCGAATGTCAGCTCGCGCCGGAGGGCCATGATGCGCTCGGCTGGGATCGCGTCGGTCGGGCACGCCTCAGTGCACTCGAACCCGACGTGGCAGCGCCAGACGCCCTCGGGCCGGCTGGCCCAGGCAAGCACGTCCTCGCGCTTGACTCCGCGTGGCTCCTCGAGCAGCCGCTCGGCGGCGGCCAATGCCGCCGGTCCCACGTACTCTTGCGAGGTGGAGGCGACCGGGCAGGCCGACAGGCACAGGCCGCACTCGATGCAATCCTCCAGGCGCATGAAGTCGGCACCCGGAGGCGCCGCGCGATGATTGTGGTGCAGGAGTACCTCGGCGTGATGGGCCTGCATCGCATCGCCATGCTCGACGTCTGGAGCGGGTTGGCTCTCCCGGATGATCGGGTGCTCATGCGGGAAACGGGCGAAGAAGCCGCTCATCTCGACGACCAGGTCGGTCAGGACCGGCAGGTTCGCCAGCGGCTCGACGGTGATCTCCTTCCCGTGATCCTGCACCGAGGACACGCACGCGAGCTCCTCATGCCCGTCAACCTGTACCCCGCACGTGCCGCACGAGGCGTGACAACACGAATGCCGCAGAGCGAGGGACCGATCGC
>Ga0335074_10000241_pt1 | contig 83957 bp, 77 predicted proteins | sample Lox_Sample_23_FD_206715 | JGI IMG/M metagenome (GOLD analysis project Ga0335074, IMG submission 206715) | Soil microbial communities from Loxahatchee National Wildlife Refuge, Florida, United States - Lox_Sample_2.3 | ecosystem: Environmental > Terrestrial > Soil > Wetlands | place: USA... | reverse complement strand
TCGATGCGCGCTGTCGGCCGTTTGGGGATCATTGGTCCTGTCACCTCAATTACTCCGAAAGAAAGATCGTTCTTCGGCATCTGCACACCTGATAAATGAGTATCGCGTCGCCCGATTTGCGCCACGAGTGGGATTTTAGAGAGCATTTCATGCCGAACAAAAAAAGAAGGACGCCTGACGAGATTTACGAAGCGGCTGTGGAGAAATTGGCGAAAGCGCGCGACCGCAACGCGACAATTCTCAACCTTGGCGATCGTCGATTGTCACTGACGCGGCTACCGCCCTTAGACGGCCTCCCGTTACTTAAGAGTCTGACACTCAGTCAGACAGGCATTACCGATCTTTCTGGGCTGCGCTCCGTTCTCGACTTGGGCTTTACCGAGATAAAGGATATCACTTCTCTTTCGGGGCTCCATGAACTTGAGAGCCTTAATTTGGCTTACACAAAAGTAGCTGACCTTATGCCACTTCGTGGACTCACGAAGCTGCAGGCACTTGATATCTCTCAAACGAATGTTCGTGATCTATCGCCGCTTGCCGCGGTGGTTTCGTTATGGGAGGGCGCGAAATCACCGTGGCATTTTTTTTCAAGAGAGGGCGGTATCAGCTTCAAAGAATGCCCGATCAGCGATCCGAAGTTGAAGAAACTAGCCTCATACAAAAATCCCAGGCGCACGCGCAACGCTCTTGATCATTTGCGCGAATTGCAGGGATTGCCGAAGTTGCGCGAAACGAAAGCCGGGGCCTCAGCTACCGAGGCAATTCAACCCGTCGAGAATGTTCCCGCACCATATACCTTTGAATTAAACGATTCCGGAACAATTTCGCTCAGCGCCAACCCCGCCAATTGGCCAACTTTTCCATTTCGTACTAGTGAGCGCGACCACGCTCAGCGACTGGATGTATGTAGAACGCTGGCCAATGATCTCCTCGCTGATTTGAAGAATAACATTTATCAAGCTCGTGAGGAGTACTCCCGCGGGCTCCAGAAATACGGGGCTCGCCTGCCAGAACGCCCCGGTGAAGGAAATATTTTACTAGCAGACGCCGAAGCGAGAACGCTAAGAAATCTGTTTGCCGCTGAAGCTGACATTTTGTCCACAGCGTTTGCGTCGAAGCTCAAGACGTTCCTTGAGCAGCATATGGGTCTGCGGGTATTTTATCCAGAGATCGCCAACTTCTATCGAGATCTTCGAACCGGGCACTTGAAAGAACCGCTGCCACTCGACGCGGTGGAAGGATTTGTCCAAGGAATTCAGAACAACACACCGGCGGTTTTTGAGCCGACTGTGTCTGACGCAATTCAAGGAACGGCTGAACCTCCTGTTGTGATCCCAGCGTCGGATAGATTGGAGAGTGCGTCGCGAGATACTGGCCAGCCGATGCCGCCGCCCGATCCATTGGGCGACGTTGATCCCGAGAGAGCATGGGATTTCACATTTGCCGGAACCGCTAATGGTCTATGGCGCGCATTCCTCGAGGGATCGAAAGTCTACAAAGCAGCGGCAGCGTGGAAAAAAGCGGGCGATGCGATCGCGCCACACGCCCAAGAAATTTTGAAGTGGCTGCACGATTTTATGAACTCGTCTGGCGGTTCACCGCACTGACGAACGACCGCCTCGAATAACGTGTCGCGCGGTCAGATGCGCAATTTTCGGAATAATGGGTGGCGACGAATGTGCGGCTCATGCTTTAGATACCTTATTCCCCACCCTTGCCCTGCCCGCCCTACCCCCCTATAAGCCCGGTTTTAATGTCCACCGGCGACGACAGCCCGATTCTCCTCTCCCGCCATCTTCTCGGCATCGACGGCCTTTCGGTCGGCGAAATCGAGGGCCTGCTCGGTCTGGCGGGCGATTATGTGGCGCTGAACCGCGCGCCTGCCAAGAAGCAGGCGCTGCTGCGCGGCCGCACGCTGATCAACCTCTTCTTCGAGGCCTCCACCCGCACGCAAAGCTCGTTCGAGCTGGCCGGCAAGCGGCTCGGTGCCGACGTGCTCAACATGTCGGTCCGGACGTCGTCCGTCTCCAAGGGCGAGACGCTGATCGATACGGCGACGACCTTGAACGCCATGCGGCCCGACATCCTCGTCGTGCGGCATCAGGATTCGGGTGCTGCGGAGCTGCTGGCGCGCAAGCTCGACTGCTCGGTGGTCAATGCGGGCGACGGCAGCCATGAGCATCCGACGCAGGCGCTGCTCGACGCGCTCACCATCCGTCGCCGCCGCGGCAAGCTCGAAGGCCTCGTCGTCGCCATCTGCGGCGACATCCTGCACAGCCGCGTGGCGCGCTCGAATATCGCGCTGCTCGCCAAGATGGGCGCGCGGGTCCGGCTCGTGGCACCGAAGACGCTCCTGCCCGCCGAAGCCGCGCGCTGGGGCGTCGAGATCTTCACCGACATGAAAGAGGGCCTCGCCGGCGTCGATATCGTGATGATGCTGCGGCTCCAGCTCGAGCGGATGGCCGGCGCCTTCGTGCCGTCGACGCGCGAATATTTCCGCTTCTACGGCCTCGACCGCGAAAAGCTCGCGCATGCCAAGCCCGGCGCGCTCGTGATGCATCCGGGGCCGATGAACCGCGGCGTCGAGATCGACTCCGCCATCGCCGACGACATCGAAGTGAGCGTCATCCAGGAACAGGTGGAGATGGGCGTGGCCATCCGCATGGCGGTGCTCGATGCGCTGGCGCGCGGGCTGCCGCAAGAAGGACGCAACGCGCCATGACGCGCACCGCCTTCCTCAACGCACGCCTCCTCGATCCGGCGACCGGTCTCGATGCGCCGGGCGGATTGCTGGTCGACGGCGAGACCATCGCCGATTTCGGTCCGCGGCTTTTCTACGATGCGAAGCCGTCCGACGCGCGGATCGTCGATTGCGAAGGCCTGGCGCTGGCGCCCGGCCTGATCGACATGCGCGTGTTCACCGGCGAGCCGGGCAGCGAATATCGCGAGACGCTGGCGTCGGCGAGCCATGCCGCGGCGGCGGGCGGCGTGACGACCATGATCGTCATGCCCAACACCGATCCCGTCATCGACGAGCCGTCGCTGGTCGATTTCATCAAGCGCCGCGCGGCGGCGACGGCCTGCGTGCGCGTGGCTCCCATGGCGGCGCTGACGCGGGGCCTCGCCGGCCAGGTCATGACGGAGATGGGCCTGCTCATGGAAGCCGGCGCGGTCGCCTTCACCGACGGCGACCGCACCATCGCCAATGCGCGCATCATGCGCCGCGCGCTCGCCTATGCCTCGACCTTCGGCGCCCTCGTCGTCGGCCACGCGGAAGATCCCGATCTCTCCGAAGGTGCGGCGATGAACGAAGGCGAATTCGCCACGCGGCTCGGCCTTCCCGCGGCGCCTCCGGCGGCGGAGGCGATCATCGTCGAACGCGACGTGCGCCTCGTGGAACTGACCGGCGCACGCTTCCACTTCGGACAGGTCTCGACCCGCGCCTCGCTGGACGTGATCGCGGATGCGAAGGCGCGCGGACTGCCGATCACCTGCGGCGTCTCGGCCCATCATCTGGCGCTGAACGAGCTCGACATCGCCTCCTACCGCACCTTCCACAAGGTGAAGCCGCCGCTCCGCTCCGAAGCCGATCGCGCGGCCATGGTGGACGGCGTGGCCTCCGGCGTCATCGACGTGATCGTGTCGAGCCACGATCCGCAGGCCGCCGACACCAAACGCCAGACCTTTGCGCAGGCCGCCTTCGGCGCCGTGGGACTGGAGACGCTCCTGCCCGTCGCCCTCGGCCTCCATCACGCCGGCCACGCGGATCTGCTGCCGGTGCTGGCGACGATGACGACCGCGCCCGCGCGCATCCTGGGCCTCGACGGCGGACGGCTCGCGAAAGGCGGAGCCGCCGATATCGTCATTTTCGATCCCGACGAGCCGTTTGTGCTGGAAGCCGATACACTTCATTCCCGTGCGCACAACACGCCCTTCGACGGCCGGCGCTTCCAGGGCCGCGTGCATCTGACGTATGTTGGCGGCGAAACGGTCTTCGACCGCACAGCAAATATGGATGCCTGATGTTCGACGCCATCAATTCCATCGACTGGTCGGCGGAAGCGCCGATCTTCGCGGCGGCGCTCGTCTTCGGCTATCTGCTCGGCAGCATTCCCTTCGGGCTTCTGTTTGCGCGGGCAGCGGGCGCCGGCGACGTCCGCAAGATCGGCTCCGGCAATATCGGGGCGACGAACGTGCTGCGCACGGGCAAGCGCTGGGCCGCGGCGGCCACGCTTCTCTGCGACGGCGGCAAAGGTGCGGTTGCCGTGCTGGTCACGCAATATGCGCAAGGCAACGACGTGGCGCTGTTCGCGGCGCTCGGCGCGTTCCTCGGACATATCTTTCCGCTATGGCTCGATTTCCGCGGCGGCAAAGGCATGGCGACGTTCCTCGGCATCACGCTCGCGCTCGACTGGCGCGTGGGGCTTTGCGCGCTGGCGACATGGCTCGTCGTTGCGATCGCGATGCGGATTTCCTCGCTCTCGGCGCTGGTCGCGGCGGCCCTCGTGCCCATCTACATGGCGCTGTTCGGCCACGGGCTTTATGCCGTGCTCGAAGTCGTCCTGGCGATCCTCGTCTTCCTCATGCATCGCGAAAACATCCGCCGTCTCCTGAGCGGCACCGAGCCCCGGATCGGCGCGAAGGCCGCGTCCTCGCCTTCGGGATGAGCGCCGGAGCGCTTGACGGCGCGGAACGCCGCGCGTGGCTGCGTCTGGCACGCACGCAGCATGTGGGGCCCGCGACGTTCGCCGAATTGATCCGGCGTTTCGGTTCTGCGGCGACTGCACTTGCCGAAGTCCCGCGCCTCGCCCGCCGCGGCGGCGCGGACAATTTCGCCGTTCCGCGCGAGGCCGACATCGATCGCGAGATCGAACGGCTGACGAAATTCGGCGGACGGTTCGTCTATTCCTGCGACGCCGATTTTCCGTCCGGCCTTGCCGCGCTGGACGCGCCGCCGCCGGTTATTTCCGTCGCCGGCCGCAGCGAACTTCTCGCGCGCGACATGATCGCGATGGTGGGCGCGCGCAACGCGTCGGCACTGGGCCGCAAATTCGCCGGCCAGCTTGCGGGCGAGCTGGGACGCGCGGGCCTCGTCATAGCCTCCGGCATGGCGCGCGGGATCGATACGGCGGCGCATGAAGGCGCGCTCGCGACGGGCACCTGCGCCGTCGTCGCCGGCGGCATCGACGTCGTCTATCCGCCGGAGAACGCGAGCCTCTACGCGCGCATCAGACATGACGGCGTGATCGTCGCCGAAATGCCGTTCGGCCAGACGCCGCAGGCGCGTCACTTCCCGCGCCGCAACCGCATCATCTCCGGCCTCGCGCGCGGCGTCGTGGTGGTGGAAGCGGCGGAAGGATCGGGTTCGCTCATCACCGCCAATTTCGCGCTCGAACAGGGCCGCGAAGTCTTCGCCATGCCCGGTTCGCCGCTCGATCCGCGCGCGAAGGGCACCAACCGCCTCATCCGCGACGGCGCCGTGCTGACCGAGACGGCCGACGACGTTGTCGGCGTCATCGCCGCGCAGCGAACCGGCTTCCGCGATCCCGGCGGCACGACGCATGGAGGACTGTTCGACGAGGAAGAGGTCGACGGCATCCGGGCGCGTCTCGAAGAACTCCTGGGGCCGGCACCGGTTGAAATCGACGAACTGATTCGCCAGATCGGCGCCGATGCAGCGCTGGTTCTGGCCGCGCTCCTGGAGCTGGAACTGGCCGGACGGCTCGAACGTCACCCGGGCGGGAAAGTCTCCGGAGCCTGACACGCTGGTCACGATCTGACCGCGCCGGACTCGCGCACAAGTTGAAAATCATGAAATTGGCGCCGATAGACCACCCTTGTGGTTGAATTATTTACCATACATGGCGTTGACATTGTCGCGTCGGCTCGACCAGTGTCCGGCCCGCCCCGGAACAGGCGCCTGATTCGCCTTGTTTCCATGCGGAGATTTTAGAAAGCAGCCCCGTCGCGCATGAACGTCCTCGTCGTCGAGTCACCGGCCAAGGCCAAGACCATCAATAAGTATCTGGGCTCCGGCTATAAGGTGCTGGCGAGCTTCGGCCACATCCGCGACCTGCCCCCCAAGGACGGCTCGGTGAAGCCGGACGAAGACTTCTCCATGATCTGGGAGGTCGACGCCCGGGCCCAGAAGCGCATCAAGGACATCGTCGACGCCGTCAAAGGCGCGGACAAGCTGATCCTGGCCACCGACCCCGACCGCGAAGGCGAGGCCATTTCCTGGCACGTGCTGGAAGTCCTGAAGCAGAAGCGGGCGCTCTCCGGCACCAAGGTCGAGCGGGTCGTCTTCAACGCCATCACCCGCGGCGCCGTGCTCGACGCCATCGCCCATCCGCGCGAGATCCACGAAGAGCTGGTCGACGCCTATCTGGCGCGCCGCGCGCTCGACTATCTCGTGGGCTTCACGCTCTCGCCCGTGCTGTGGCGCAAGCTGCCCGGCTCGCGTTCGGCGGGCCGCGTGCAATCGGTGGCGCTGCGCCTCATCTGCGAGCGCGAAGACGAGATCGAAGCGTTCAAGCCGCAGGAGTACTGGACCGTCGACGCCGACATCCGCGCGCCGACCGGAACGTTCCCGGCCCATCTCACCCATCTCGACGGCAAGAAGCTCGACAAGCTCGATCTCAAGAGCGAAGCCGACGCCAGGCACGCCGTCGATGCCATCAACGCGCGCCGCTTCAAGGTCGGCCAGGTCGAGACGAAGCCGGTCAAACGCCATCCGGCGCCCGCTTTCATCACCTCCACGCTGCAGCAGGAAGCCTCGCGCAAGCTGGGCTTCGCGGCCAAGCGCACCATGCAGATCGCGCAGCATCTCTACGAAGGCGTCGAAGTGGGCGGCGAAACGGTCGGCCTCATCACCTATATGCGCACGGACGGCGTGCAGATGGCGGGCGAAGGGATCGCGGAAGCGCGCAGCACCATCGGAAAACGCTATGGCGCGCGCTACGTGCCGACGAGCCCGCGCATGTATTCGAGCAAGGCCAAGAACGCGCAGGAAGCGCATGAAGCGATCCGGCCGACCAGCTTCGAGCGCCTGCCCGACCAGATGGCGCGCTATCTCGATCAGGATCAGGCGCGGCTCTACGAGCTCATCTGGAAGCGCGCGCTGGCGAGCCAGATGGAAAGCGCGGAGCTCGAGCGCACGACCGTCGATGCGGTCTCCGACGATGCCAAAGTCACGCTCCGCGCCACCGGCACGGTGACGCTGTTCGATGGCTTCCTCACGCTCTATCAGGAAGGCAAGGACGACGAGAACGACGAAGACGGCGCCAAGCTTCCCAAGGTGAAGGACGGCGATCCGCTCACCGTCGAGAAGGTCACGCCGGAACAGCATTTCACCGAGCCGCCGCCGCGCTATTCCGAAGCGAGTCTCGTGCGCAAGCTCGAAGAACTCGGCATCGGCCGGCCCTCGACCTATGCCTCGATCCTGTCGACCCTGCGCGACCGCGGCTATGTGCGGATGGACCGCAACCGGTTCATCCCCGAAGACAAGGGCCGCCTCGTCACGACCTTCCTGATCAACTTCTTCAACCGCTATGTGCAGTACGACTTCACGGCGGACCTTGAGGAGAAGCTCGACGACGTCTCCGACGGCAAGCTCGGCTGGAAGGCGCTGCTGCGCGATTTCTGGAAGGACTTCTCGGCCGCCATCGCGGAGACAAAAGACCTCAAGACCTCGCAAGTCATCACCGTGCTGGACGAGATCCTCGGCCCGCACATCTTTCCGCCGGCCGCGAACGGCGACGACCCGCGCAAATGCCCCAATTGCGGGAATGGCCGCCTCGGCCTGAAGCTCGGACGTTTCGGTTCGTTTGTCGGCTGCTCGAATTATCCCGAGTGCCGCTACACGCGTCAGATCGGACAATCGGCCGAAGAGGCCGGCAATGCGCAGCCGCAGGTCCTGGGCAGCGATCCCGAAACGGGCGAACCCATTTCGCTGCGCACGGGACGCTTCGGTCCTTATGTGCAGCGGGGCGACGGCGAGAAGCCGCAACGCTCGGGCATTCCCAAAGGCGTCGACCGTTCGGCCGTCGATTTCGAATATGCGCTGAAGCTGCTCTCGCTGCCGCGCGAAGTGGGCAAGCATCCGGAAACGGGCAATCCGATCACGGCGAATTTCGGCCGCTATGGGCCCTATGTGGCCCATGACGGGCAATACGCCTCGCTCGATACGGCGGACGAAGTCTTCACCGTCGGCATCAACCGCGCGGTCACCGTGCTCGCGGAGAAGAAAGCCAAATCGCGCAGCCCGCGCGGGCCGGAAGCGCTCAAGGAATTGGGCGTGCATCCGGAAAGCGGCGCGGCCGTGAAGCTGATGCGCGGACGCTATGGGCCTTACGTCACCGACGGCTCGACCAACGCCACAATCCCGCGCGACAGCGATCCGTTGTCGGTCACGCTCGACCAGGCCGTGCAGCTGATCGCGGAACGCGTGGCCAAGGGCGGCGGCAAGAAGCCGAAGAAGGCAGCGAAGAAAGCCGCCGCGCCGGCGAAGGACGCTGCGCCGAAGAAGGCGCCGGCCAAGAAGGCTGCAAAGAAGCCTGCCAAGAAGGCTGCGAAAGCGCCTGCGAAGGCCGCGGAAGACGCGTAAGGCCTTGGCGCGCAAACGGCCGGACGACACGCCAAAACCGCTCGATAAGGAGCGCGTCCTCGAGGCGCTCGCGAAGGAGCCGCAGGGGACGAAGCGCGATATCGCGCGCGCGCTCGGCGTCAAAGGCAATGACCGCATTGCGCTCAAACGCATCCTGAAAGAGCTCGAACGCGACGGCACCATCACGCGCACGGGCAAGCGCGCCTTTTCCAAACCCGGACAATTGCCCGAAGTCGCCGTGCTGGAAATCACGGGACAGGATGCCGACGGCGAGTTTCTGGCGCGGCCGACGCGTTGGGATGGCGAGGGCGAACCGCCCACCATCTACGTGATCCTGGGGCGCGACGCGGAAGCGGCAGGCCTGCCGGGACGCGGCGACCGCATCCTCGCGCGATTGTCGGAAACCAGGAACGGCTACGAAGCGCGCATCATCAAGAAGCTCGGCGCGAGCGCGCATCGCGTCCTGGGCGTTTATCACGTGGCCGCGCGCGAAGGCCGCATCGCGCCCATCGATCGCAAGACGCGCACCGAATTCATGGTGGACGCGCGCGATGCCGGCAGCGCTGCGAACAACGAGCTCGTGTTGGCCGAACCGCTGGCGGGACGCGCATCGGGCCTGCCGCGGGCGCGGATCGTCGAACGCCTGGGCAGCATGAATGCACCAAAGGCGATCAGCCTCATCGCCATCCATGCGCACGGCATCCCGACCGACTTCCCCAAAGCCGTGCTGGACGAAGCCGAACGGGCGACGGCCGCGTCGCCGCGTGGTCGCACCGATCTGCGCAAATTCCCGCTCGTCACCATCGATCCCGAAGACGCCCGCGATCACGACGATGCCGTGTGGGCGGGTCCGGACGACGATCCGGGCAACAAGGGCGGTCATATCGTCATCGTGGCGATCGCCGACGTCGCCTATTACGTCACGCCCAATTCCGAACTCGACCACGAAGCCTGGAAGCGCGGCAACTCCGCCTATTTCCCCGACCGCGTCGTGCCCATGCTGCCCGAGCGGCTGTCCGCCGATCTCTGCTCGCTGGTCGACAACGAAGACCGCCCCTGCCTCGCCGCGCGCATGATCTTCGACAGACACGGCCACAAGAAGCGCCATGAATTCCTGCGCGCCACCATGCGGTCGGCCGCTACGATCACCTATCAGGAAGCGCAGCGCGCCTTCGATGGGACGCCGGATGCGGCGCATCGTGAGATTCATAAAGCGGCGCTGGCGCCGTTGTGGAATGCCTATCAATCTCTGGTCATCGCCCGCGACAAGCGCGATCCGCTCAATCTCGACCTGCCGGAACGCCGCGTGATCATCGGCGAGGACGGCAAGGTGAAGTCCATCGCCTTCCGCGACCGGCTCGAATCCATGCGCGTCATCGAAGAGTTGATGATCCAGGCGAACGTCGCCGCCGCCGAAAGTCTCGAGAAGGCGCGGCTTCCGCTCATCTACCGCGTTCACGAACATCCCTCGAAGGAGAAGCTCTTCGCCTTCTCGGACTATCTGCGCACCATCGGCATGAGCTTCGCGAAAGGACAGGTCGTCAAACCCGGCGTGTTCAACCGCATCCTGGCACAGGCCAAGAACGGCCCGAACGCCGAGGTCATGAACGACGTCGTCTTGCGCACGCAGGCGCAGGCCGTCTATGCGCCGGACAACGTCGGCCATTTCGGCCTCAACCTCCAGCGCTACGCGCATTTCACGTCGCCCATCCGGCGCTATGCGGACCTCATCGTGCACCGGGCGCTGATCCGCGCGCTGAAGCTCGGTTCCGACGGGCTGACGGACGGCGAAATGCAAAAACTCGGCGAAACGGCGGAGCACATTTCGATGTGCGAGCGGCGCGCCATGGCGGCGGAGCGCGATTCCACGGAACGCTACGTCGCCGCCTACATGAAGGAGCGCGAGGGCGCGGTGTTTCAGGCGCGCATCACGGGCGTCACGCGGTTCGGGTTGTTCGTACGCTTGAAAGACACGGGCGCCGAAGGCCTGCTTCCGGCGCGCGCGTTGGGCCACGAATATTTCCACCACGACGAAAAACGCCACGCCCTCGTCGGCGACCGCTCCGGCACGAAATACAGCCTCGGCGAGATCCTGACAGTGCGCCTCGTGGAAGCCGCACCTCTAACGGGCGGCCTGCGCTTCGAACTCACGGAACACGATGAGCCGTCCCGCGGACCCAGGCCGGCGGCGAAATTCCGTTCAAAGCCCACGACTCGAAGACGGCGGTAGCTTCGGCACTTTTAGCGCAGAGGACGCAGGGGTTGCGCGGCGTACGCAGTGGCAGCGCGTTCGTCTCGGGCATATGCGCTTTATTCCTTGCTGACGTTTGCTGCACGCGAAGCGCGCGATTTAAACGTCGCCGGAGCGACTTCGTCATCACCATACATGTAGGTATCCCTGCGCCCTCCGCGCAACATCTTCGTCCCCTGTGCTAAAAAATCCCTATGGCGCGCGCCGACATTTACAAACTAGCATCCGAATCATGACCCAACAGCTGTTCGATGCCGACGAGAAGATCGTGCCGGGGCCCGCGCTCAGGCCGAAGGATGCGGCAACGCTCATCATCGTGCGGCGCGACAGGGACGGCATCCGCGTGCTGATGGGACAGCGTCACGCGAAGATGGCGTTCCAGCCGAACAAATTCGTCTTCCCGGGCGGGCGCATCGATCCTTGCGACATGCGCATCGCGGCCGGCGGCGCCCTTCGCCCCGAAGTGGCGCGCAGAGTGGAAGCGGGGATCTCGCCCGCGCGCGCACGCGGGCTTGCGCTCGCTGCCATCCGCGAGACGTTCGAAGAGACGGGCGTGCTGATCGGCGAAAAAACCGCAGACGTTCCGCGCACGCGCGCACCGGCCTGGCGGCGTTACTTCGCGCATGGTGTCGTGCCCCGTCTGGACAGGTTCGATCTGGTCGCCCGCGCCATCACACCGCCCGGTCGCACGCGCCGCTTCGACGCCCGCTTCTTCATGGTGGATGCCGGCGCCATCGCCCAGGAAGTCGACGCCACGCATCAGGAGGAATTGCTGAAGCCCTCCTGGCTCACGCTTGCCGAAGCGCGTGCGCTCGATCTCATGAGCATCACGCGGCGGGCGCTGGAAGAGGCCGAAGCGCGCGCCGTCGACGGGGGCGACAGGCCGGTGCCGTTCTTCCGCTTTACGCGCGGCAAAGCGAACATGAGCTATTTGTGAGCGCAGCGGACGCGGCCCGCGCGCGCAATTCGAGCCTCGTCGCCATTCTCGCGACGTGCGCGGCGTCGGGCATCGGCACCGGGCTTACGCTGCCGCTTCTGGGTCTCATCCTCGAACGCCGCGGCTATCCCGGCACCGTCAACGGCCTCAATCTTGCGACCGCCGGCCTTGCCGCGGTTCTCGTCACGCCGCACGTGCCGCGCTGGATCCAGAAGTATGGAGCTTCGCAATATCTGGCGTTCATGCTCGCGGTTGTCGCCGCGGCATTCGTCGCGATCTACGAGGCGCCCAGTCTCTGGTTCTGGTTTCCCATCCGCTTCATCTTGAGCGCCGCGCTCAACAGCCTCTTCGTCGTCTCCGAATTCTGGATCAATCAGCTGGCCGACGAGCGCAATCGCGGCCGCATGGTGGCGCTCTATACGACCTGTTTTTCGGCAGGCTTCGCGGTGGGCCCCGTGCTCCTCGGCATCATCGGCACGCGCGGCATTGCCCCTTTCCTCGCGGGCTCCGGCATGATGCTCGTGGCGCTCGTGCCGATCCTGATCGTCCGCCGCGCCGCACCCCGCGTCGAGCAGCCTTCCCGCCAGCCCATGCTCGGACTCATACGCGCCGCACCGGCGGCACTTCTGGCCGCGTTCGTCTTCGGGTCCATCGATGCCGGCATGGCCGGCCTCCTGCCCGTCTATGGCGTGCGCTCAGGCTACAGCGAAGCCGCGGCCGCGATGTTCGTCACGGCGATTTCCGTGGGCGGTCTGCTCTTCCAGTATCCGCTCGGTTATCTCGCCGACCATATGAGCCGTCGCAAACTGCTCCTGATCTGCGCCGTTAGCGGCGTGCTCGGCGCGACGCTGACGCCCTTCGCCGTCCACTGGCCCGCCGCGATGTATGTGCTGCTCGCGCTGTGGGGCGGCATCGCGATGGGCATCTACACGATCGGCCTCACCCTGGTGGGCGAGCGCTTCAAGGGCCGCGAGCTCGTCGGCGCCAACGCCGCCAATGTCATTCTTTATTCGATAGGCCTACTGATAGGTCCGGCTGCGGAAGGCATCGCACTGGACGCCTGGAACCCGCACGGTCTTCTCGTCGCATTGGGCGGCATCTGCGCGGCCTATGTGCTCTTCCTGACATTTGGGCGCAGGGCGAAGCTGTGACAGCCTGACGTTGCATCGTTATATTCGCGCCGCTGGGGCGCTCGCTGAGGACCTTGGCATGTGCCGATTGATCACCCTCGTTGTCCTGATGGTTGCGCTTGCCGCCGGCGCCGACGCCGCCGGCCTGCACGGCACCGTCTGCACCCACAATGCCAGCGCGCGCGAGGCCGAAATCTGCCTGCAACATGCCTTGAGCGACGCGCAGGCCGAACTCAAAAGGAAGTATGAGGCCGTCGCGGCCCTGTTCGGCACGAAGGACCGGAAAGAAGAGCTCGCCCGCTCGCAGAAGACCTGGGGTCTTTATGTGGCCCAGACGTGCGACGGGCTGATCAAGCCCGAAACGGTGGAGAGCCGCCTCGCGCGTGCGGACGTCCTCTCGTGCAGGACCGAGCTGACGATCGAGCGCACCAACGATCTCGATCGCATGTTCTACGTTGCCCTTCACGATTAGGAGGGCGCGGAAGCGGGCCGCGCCGGCCGGGGTTAAAATCGGGTCGGCATCCCTCACCTTGACTTTGGGGCGTCCGTGGGTAGGTTGGCGCCCCTTTTTGCAGGTCCAGGAGCAGTCCCATGGCGAAGCCCACCACGTCCAAGATCCGGCTGAACAGCTCGGGCGATACGGGCTTTTTCTATGTCACGAAGAAGAACACCCGGACCATGACCGAGAAGTTCACGATCAAGAAGTACGACCCGGTCCTCCGCAAGCACGTGGAGTTCAAGGAAGGCAAGATTAAGTAGTCTTGCACGGAAGAGGCGGTCCCCTCGACCGCCCGTTTCATCAGCTCTGATTGGTCTCTTCGCGGCCGTTCATGCGGCTATGGAAGCGCACGATCACATCGCGCTGGCCGGCCTTCGGCACCGTGAAGCGTATCTGCTTCGGCGCCGCATCGGGCACAGCCACTGTGGCGTCGTAGCGGCCGGGCTGAAGATCCATCACGACCCAGGGGCCCGAGCAGTGCACGTTCACGTCTTCGCCGCGGCCGCGCACCGTCACGTCCTGATCGCCCAGCCATTGGCCGTAGCCGCCCACGGTCTCGAGTTTCAAAGGATAGCTGCTCCAGCGGCCTTCGTTCTCTTCGCGATCGCCGATACCGGTGCAGGCCGCGCGGACGCCGTCGACTTGCGTGGGTTGGTCGACGGGAAGCGGTTGCGGCGTTTGCGCCTGCGCCGTTCCCATGCACAGCACGAAAGCGGATGCAGGCAAGAGTGCTGCAAGTATGCGTTGTTTCAAGAGCGACATGTCGATCTCCTTCACCTGCGGCCCCGCTTGCGCGAAATGCCCGGCGGGAGCCGCTTGCTACTGAAGAACCCGCGCAAGTTTAGCTGTGTTGCGTGAACACGCGTTCATGCGGTCACTACGCCGTGAAGACAATGATGCGGACCTTACGTGCCGCAACATCCCGTCGCGATCGGACGCGAAAAGCCGTCCTCGCGCATCTCTTCGACATCCGCGACGAAAGGCAGAATCCGATCCATGAGAAGCGGGATCACGCCCTGCGGGATGTCGTGCCCCCAGCCTTCGATCTCGTGATATTTCGCGCCCGGAATGCACTGAGCCGTGTGCCGGCCGCCCGCCGGAGGAATGAGCGTGTCGACCGAGCCGTGCAGCACCAGCGTCGGCACGGCGAGCTTCTTCAGGCGCTCCGTGCGCGGCGGCGCCGCAACGATCGCCGCCATCTGCCGTATCGTCCCTTCGGGATAGTAGGAGCGATCGTAGTTTGCGCCGATCTGCGCCGACAGTCGCGCCACGTCGAACGGAAATGCCGTCGATGCGTAGGTGCTCCGCCCCTTGAGCGTGTGGGCGATGATGGACGCCTTGTCGGTTGCGGGCGGTTTCGCCGTCAGCGCTGCCTGCGCTTCCGGCGTGGCGCGCGGCAAGGAAGGATCGCCCGTGGTCGAAAAGATCGAGATCAGCGAACGCGTTTTGGCGGGATGATTGAGCGCCACAAGTTGCGCCAGCATGCCGCCCATCGAGCCGCCCAGGATGTGCGCGCTTTTGATACCGAGTTCGTCGAGCAGCGCAGCCGCATCCGCCGCCATGTCGTCAAGCGTGTACGGAATGTCCGGCTTCTTGCCGGCCGCGACCGCCGCCGCGACCTCGCGCGCCTCCGGATGGATGCCGTCCCATTTCTGCGAGAGCCCGACGTCGCGGTTGTCGAAACGGATGACGCGCATGCCTGCGTCCGCCAAGCCTTGCGGAAACTCGTCGGGCCAGCCCGTCATCTGTGCACCGAAGCCCATGATGAGCAGGATCGGCACGCCGTCTTTCGGCCCGCGCTCGTCATATTCGAGGCGGATGCCGTTCGCTTTGATCTGGGCCATGACTTCTTCCTCCGGATATCGGGTCGGGAGGAGCTTAGAGAGACCCGCCTCAGGAAATCCAGCCCGAGGACGCCCCCCAGACCAGAAGTCCGCCAAAGGCCGCGCGATAGATGACCAGCGGCCACGTTGTCGAATGGCGCAGGAACCGCATCAAACCCCAAACCGCCACGAAGGCGGAGAGCGATGACACGACCAGGCCGAACGCCAGGACCGACCAGCCGTGGCTCGTCAATCCTGCCTTATGCAGCTCGAAGATTTCCTTGGCGCCGGCAAGGAAAATGAACGGGATACCAAGCAGGAACGAAACCCGCGCGGCGTCTTCCCGGTTGAAGCCGAGAAACATCGCGCCCGAGAATGCGGCGCCGGAACGGGACACGCCCGGGATCAGCGCGAAGGCCTGCGCGAGGCCCACGATGATGGAATCCCACAGCGTCAGACCTTCGGCGCCGCGTTTGTGGCTGGCGATCAACTCGGCCAGCCCCATGATCAGCGCCACGACGATGGAAGCCGCCCCCACGAGAAGCGGCGTGCGCAAAGGGGAGTCGCAGGCATTGAGGACCTTCGACAGCGCAAGGCCCGCAAGTCCGCCTGGAATGGTTGCCACGATGATGTAGATGCCGAGCCGGAAGTCGCGGTCCTTCCAATTGCGATGAACGAGGCCCGAGACCGTCGCGCGCGACACGCCGGCAATGTCCGACCAGAAATAGGTGACGACCGCGGCCAAAGCCGCCCATTGCATCGTGGCCGAGAAAGCGGCGCCCGGATCGGGCCAGCCGAGGAACGCGGGCACGGCGCGCATATGGGCGCTGGATGAGACGGGGACCAGCTCCGTGATGCCCTGGACAACACCCAGGACCGCCACTTTCGCATAGCCCAAACTCACGAATGTCGTATCGACCGCCGCCGTACAATGATGCGCAGCCATCTGCCCTCGCCGCCCGTTGTTCGCCTCATCCGTACAAGAGGTTTGCGCAGAACGATAGAGGCGAAAGGCGCTTGGATTCCCCCGCGTTCGCGGTCAAGCTCCCGCCCTCGCTCCGCGCGCTCCGGACACATGCACCGCGACCTCGAACGTCTTTCCAACGAAGAATTCGACATCCATGTCATCGGGGGCGGCGCCACGGGCGCGTGCATCGCCCGCGACGCGGCGCTCCGGGGGCTTTCCGTCGCGCTGACCGAGAAGAACGATTTCGCCCACGCGACCAGCGCCCACAATTCGAAGCTCGTCCACGGGGGCTTGCGCTATTTGCGGAACTTCGAATTGGGACTGGTGCGGGAGTCGTTGAGGGAACGGCGCATCTGGCAACGCATCGCGCCCCATCTCGTGCGCCCCCTGCCCTTTCTCGTGCCCATCACGGGCGGGGGCCGCGCGACGCTGGCGGCGGGCCTCACGCTCTACGATCTTCTCTCCTTCGATCGCGGCTGGCTCGACGATCCCGAGCAGCGCCTGCCCGGCCATCGCTGGTTCGGCCGCGAGGCGGCGCTCGCGCATGAGCCATCGCTGGAGGCGCCGGGCTTCTCGGGCGCCTTTCTCTACTACGATGCGCAGATGTATGCGCCCGAGCGGCTGGCGCTCGAATGTCTCATCGATGCGGCGGATCACGGCGCGGCAATCGCCAACCACCTCGAAGCGACCAACCTCACGCGGCGCAACGGCCGGATCGACGGCGCGAGCCTCAAATGCACTTTGACCGACGTGCGGTTCGACGTGCGCGCCAAGCTGACGATCGTCGCGACCGGACCGTGGGCCGATCTTTTTCTCAACCGCGCGCTCGGCAACCAGTCGCACAAGCTCATACGGTCGAAGGGCATCCATCTGGTCGTGCCCGCGGTCACGCGCGAAGACGCTTTGACCGTCGCCACGCCGCGCGGTCACTTCTTCGTCCTGCCGTGGCGCGGCTATTCCCTGCTCGGCACGACCGACACGGCTTTCAACGGTTCGCCGGACTCGGTCGGAGTTAGCGAAGCCGACATCGCGGGCTTCCTGTCATTGGTGAACGCGCACCTGCCCGCGGCGCATCTCAAGCGGGAGGATGTCCGCTATTTCTATGCCGGCCTGCGGCCGCTGGTGGACGACGGCTCGCGCGACACGTACGGCGCAAGCCGGCGCGCGGAGCTGATCGATCATCAGAAATCCAACAATGTCGGCGGGCTGCTCTCGGCCACCGGCGGCAAATGGACCACGTCGCGCGATCTGGCGGCCAAAGTCGTCGACAAGGCATTGGAAAAATTGGGTGTGCCGAAGCGGGACGCGGCTACGGCGATCACGCCGTTGCCCGGCGGGCGCATCGGTCATCTGGCCGATTTCCGCCAAACCTATGCGCCGGAACGCGACCATCTTGCGCGGCTCTACGGGGCACGGCTTGATCGCGTCATGACGCTGGCAAAGGACGCACCCGAGCTCGCCATGCCGCTTTCGCCGTCAGGCGATATTGCGGCGCAGGTGCTCTTCGCGATCCGCGAAGAAATGGCGCTGACGCTGGAAGACGTCGTCATGCGCCGCACGGGCATCGGGCAATTGGGTGTGCCGGGCGGCAACGTGCTCGCCGTCGTGGCCTCGATCATGGCGGTCGCGCTCGGCTGGAGCGAAACGCGCAAACAGGCCGAGCTCGCCTCCCTCGCGCCTTACTTTCAGACGACGGGAGACGGCGCATGACCGGCTTCGCAGTCGTCAATCCGCGCTCGGCCGGCGGACGCACGCGGCGCGAATGGCCCCTCATCGAGGCCGCACTGCGCTCGGCCTATCCCGAACTCGAGATCGCCATGACGCGAAAACGCGGCGATGCGACGGAGCTCGTGCGCGAAGCCCTGCGCGAGGGCCATTCCGAAATCATCGCCATCGGCGGCGACGGCACCATCAACGAAGCGATCAACGGCTTCTTCGACGCGGACGCCGCGATCGCGCCGGACGCCGTGTTCGGCTTCGTCACCAGCGGTACGGGCGGCGACTTCCGCAAATCCTTCGATTGCGATCCGGGCTACGTCGCGGCCATCGCACAGCTGCGCAAGGCGCCGGTCAGGCCCATCGACGTGGGCCGCATCTCCTGCGTCAGCCTTACCGGCGAAAGCGTCGTTCGCTACTTCGTGAACATCGGCTCGTTCGGTCTTTCGGGCGTAATCGTCGATTGGGTGAACCGCGCGCGCGTGGCGAAGCTCTTCGGCGGCAGCTTTGCCTTCGCGTTCCATAGCGCCCGCGCCATGCTCTTCTATCGCGAGCGCATGGTGCGCATCCGCGTCGACGGCGATTTCGACGAGATCGCGAGCATTGCGACGGTCGCCGTCGCCAACGGACGCTATTTCGGCGGCGGCATGCATGTGGCGCCGCGCGCCCTGCCGGACGACGGCGTTTTCGACGTGATCATCATGGGCGGCGGACGGCGCGCCGTTTCCGATCTCAAGCTTCTCTATACGGGCGAACACATCGACACGCCCGGCGTGCGCGCGCTGCGCGGCCGCAAGATCATGGCGGCGCCGGTTGCGGAAACCGGCGGCCACGCCGTGTTGATCGAAGTGGACGGCGAAAGCGCCGGGCGCCTGCCCGCGACTTTCGAAATTCTCCCCCGCGCTCTTAACTTACGCTGCTGAATTCCCTGCTAGGCTTTGGCCCATGACCATCGAACGCAATACGATCCGGTGGAACGGCTGGGGTTGGGCCGCGCACAAGGATGCACTCGCCGCGCGCGACGAGGTGTGGGACTGGCTGGCCGGCGAACTCGGCATGCCGAGCCTGCTTGCGACGCCCGCGCGCCCGCTGGAAGAGATCACGCTCGCGCCGTCGCGCCTGTCAGCCGCGGAACGCACGCTGCTTGTGGCAATGGTTGGCGCCGACCGCGTGCGCGACGACACCTATGAACGCGTTTTCCATGCGCTCGGCCGCTCCTATCACGATCTCTTGAGGCTCCGCGCCGGCGATCTTGCGATCGCGCCCGATGCGGTCGTCTATCCGCGCGGCGCGGAGGAAATCCTCGCCATTCTCGCGCTCGCGAGCGAAGCGGGCATCGCGATCGTACCCTATGGCGGCGGCTCCAGCGTCGTCGGCGGCGTCAGCGCCCAGCGCGGGCCGTTCAAGGCCGTCATCACACTCGACCTTTCCGGCATGGATCGCGTCGGCGACATCGATCCCGTCTCCGGCACCGCCACGGCGGAGGCCGGCATCTACGGGACCGCGCTCGAGAAAGCGCTGCACGCGAAGGGCCTGACGCTCGGGCATTATCCGCAATCCTATGAATTCTCGACGTTGGGCGGCTGGATCGCACATCGCGGCGCGGGCCAGAACTCGATCCGTTACGGCAAGGCGGAGGATTGGCTTGTCTCGGCGAAGCTCGCGACGCCGCGCGGCATGTATGAAACGGAGCCGTTTCCCGCGTCCGCTGCGGGCCCGCGTTTGACCGATCTCATCGCCGGCTCTGAAGGTCAGTTCGGCATCATCACCGAAGCGACCGTCCGCGTGCGGCCCTTGCCGGCAGAAAGCGATTATCGCGGCTATCTCTTCCGCGATTTCGCGAGCGGCGCGGCCGCGATCCGTCATGCGATGCAGGAAGAAATTCCGGCCGCGATGCTGCGGCTATCCGATGCGGAAGAGACGCGTTTCTATCGCGCTTTCGGTACCATCGGCAAAAAGCCTGGACTCAAAGGCCGTATCGAGCAAGCTTACCTCGATTATCTGAAGTTCGATGCGAAGGCCTGCGCGCTGATCGCGGGCTTCGAAGGCGAGGCACACGAAGTCGCTGACGGACACAGCCGCTTCGCTGCGATCGCAAAACGGCTGGGTGCGATCTCCATCGGCAAGGGACCCGGCGCGCGCTGGTTCGAGGGCCGCTTCCATGGACCGTATCTCCGCGATCCCATGATGGATCGCGGTGTCGGCGTCGACACGCTCGAGACGGCTGCGAACTGGTCGAAGATCGACGCGCTGACGTCCGCCGTGCGCACGGCGCTGGAAAACGCCATCCGCGAGACGGCGCCGACGAACGGCGGCAAAGGCATCGTGATGTGCCACATCAGCCACGCCTATCCGGACGGCGCCAGTCTCTACTTCACCTACATCTTCCCGCGCGCGCTCGACGGCGAGATCGCACAGTGGCAGACGATCAAGAAGGCGGCGTCGGAGGCGATTGTCAGCCATGGCGGCACGATCAGCCATCACCACGGCGTGGGCGAAGATCATCTGCCCTGGATGACGAACGAGAAAGGCACGTTGGGGCTCGAAGCGTTGCGCGCGCTCAAGCGTGTCTTCGATCCCAAAGGCATTCTCAATCCGGGAAAACTCATCCCGCCTTGAGCGCCTTCTTCAGCGCCTGCGCCGCGGCCTTCAGCGCCACGGCCGCCTGCGGCAGTACGCTCTGGAAATAGATGAAATCGTGCACGAGGCCCGGATAGTCGACGATTTCGCAAGGAACGCCGGCGGCTTTCAGCTTACGGCCGTATTCGAGACCTTCATCGTGCAGCGGATCGAATTCGGCAACCGTCAGATAGGCGGGCGGCAGACCTTCAAAGGACGAGGCGTAAAGCGGCGAAATACCGGGCTCCTTCCGGTCCGCGCCCGCAGGCACGTAACTCCTGTAGAACCATTCGAGACCGGCGCGTTCGAGCACAAAGCCTTCGGCGTAGTTCTTCAGCGAAGCGGTTTCCGCGCCGATTTGCGTCACGGGGAAGAAGAGCAGCTGGAACGCGATCGAAGGACCACCCTTCTCTTTCGCCATCTGCGTCAGGACAGCCGTCATCGCCCCGCCTGCGGAATCGCCGCCCACCGCGAGGCGGTTCGCGTCGACACCCAGTTCCGACGCATTGGCCTCGACGAATTTGAGCGCCGCATAGGCATCTTCGATGGCCCCCGGATATTTGTGTTCCGGCGCGAGGCGATAATCGACGGCGATGACGCGCACGCCGGCCTCGTTGGCGATCATGCGACAGAGCCCGTCATGCGTCTCGATGCTGCCGATGACGAAGCCGCCGCCATGAAAGAACAGGAGCGCGGGCAATGCCTCGGCCGCGGGCGCCACCGGCGTGTAAATGCGCAGCGGTATGTCGCCGTCCGGCCCCGGGCAAGTCAGGTTCTGGACTTTGCCGATGGGCACGTCCTTCGGTCCCGTCATCTCCATGATGGCGGCGAACATCATGCGCGCGGCCGGCGCCGGCAACTCGTACATCTTCGGACCGGGCTGCAAAGCGAGCTGGTCGATAAAGGCTTTGACGATGGGATCGAGCGGCATGGGTCTGTCGCGTCCTGGCGGGTCGACGCACATTTGGGCAGGCTCGCGCGTTCCGCGCAAGGTCACTGGCTGTCATGGCCCGCGAATGCGGGGCCACCCAGTTGAAGCAAACCGTGCGTGCGAAGGAAGAACGCAGTGTGACTTTGAACGCGGTACCGGATGTCACCTGGGTGGCCCGCATTCGCGAGCCATGACACTCAGGGAGCAATGCTCCGGTTCAGTGGAAAACGATCGGCAGCTCGGGATCGAGGCGCTGGTTCATGATGTCCTCGATGAAGACCGACAGCGCATGCCAGAACTCCGCGCGGTCGTCGGCGCCGATGGAGGCGAATTCCGCGGATGCGCGGCGCGCATAGACAAGGGCCGCGTCGCCGTGCTCCGACGCCAACTCCCAAGCCAAATGACAAATATCGCCCGCCCGCATGGGCACCTCCGTCCGGAAGTGCCCAATTTAATGGGCCCAAAGTAAGCGTCGCGTTAACAAGCCTGTCTCGGAAAGGGACACCAGCCGGCCCGAGCGGGCCGCATGCTCAAGACCCGATCTCGATCACGTCCGACGGTGGCGGGTTTTCGTAGAGCAACTCGACAAGTCGCTTGCGGCGATCGAGCGTGGCGCGCTGGTTGACGTAGCCCTTGTCTGTGATCTCGTGCCCGTCGATGGAAGGCGGCTCGAGCATCAGCATGACACGCTTGATGCGGGTCGAGGATCCACCGTAGGTCGCGTTGTGCGCTGCGATCTTGGCGTGGAGAAACTCCCGCACCTTCGGGCTGTGGATGATTTCCTCCGGCGAAGAACGAACCGTATCGGCGCAGAGTTCCTTGGCCACCGCGAGATTGGGCCAGGCCAGAAGCGCGACATAGGGCATGTTGTGGCCGCAGACGACGCAGTCCTGGATCAGGGGCGAAGCCGCGCCGATCGCCTGCGCGCGCAGCGTGCCGACCGAAACCCACGTGCCGCTGTCGAGCTTGAAGTCTTCGGTCACGCGGCCGTCGAAGACGAGACCTTTCTCGGGATCGTTCTCGTCCACGAATTTCGCGGCGTCGCCGAGGCTGTAGAAGCCTTCCTCGTCGAAGGCAGCCTTCGTGAGATCGGGACGCTTCAGATAGCCCGGCGTTACCGTCGGCCCTTTGACGCGCACTTCGAGCTTGGTGCCGTTCGGCACGAGCTTGAGCGTGATGCCGGGCAGCGGCAGGCCGATAAGGCCCACCTTCTCCGTCAGCCAGTGCACGACGGTCACACCCTGCGTCTCCGTCGCGCCATACATCGTCGTCAGCGGAATGCGCATGCCGGTCGCGGCGATGGCGAGTTTCTGGATTCGCTCATAGATGTCCTGGCTGAGCGTGGCGCCGCCATAGCCTACGTAACGCATCTTGGAGAAGAACCGGTCGCGCAGCATGTCGTCGCGTTCCATGGCGTCGGCGAGCCAGCCGAAGGCGATCGGCGCGGAGCCGAAAACAAGCGGCGCGACCTCGCGCAGATTGCGGATCGTTTCCTCGAACATGCCCGGCAAAGGCTTGCCGGCATCGAGATAGACGGTGCCGCCGGCATTCAGATTGCCGTTGAAGCCGATATTGCCGGCGGAGATGTGGTTCCACGGCATCCATTCGAGGCTTTGCGGAATCTCATTCGGGTCGTCTTCGTCGGTTCTCAGCGCCTGCGTGGCCGCGATGACGGCGCACATCATGCCGTGCGTCTGCAGCACGCCCTTGGGCATGCCTGTCGAACCGGACGTGAAGAGATATTTCGCGACCGTGCCGTGATCGATCTTCTCCATCGCCGCGGCGACCTGTGGCCCGACATTGACGCGCGTCAGGTCCTCGAAGGACGTCGTCGGACGGTCCGGAATGGGCATGACAGTCACGACTTCCACACCGTCGAGCGGCAGCGCCGCCAGCGCGCGCGCATAGAGCGGGCCCTGCTCGGCGAAGATCATCTTCGGCTTCGCCGTCTCGAACACATGGCGGAGCTTCGAATGGTCGCCCGACATCAGCGAGTAGGCGACCGAGACCGGCGCCACCGGCACACGCGCCTTCATCGCGCCCAGCATCATCACGCCGTGGATGATGGAATTGCCCGAGATCACCATCAGCGGCGTGTCGGGACCGAGGCCGCGGTCGAGCAAGGCCTGTGCGACGGCCGACGCCTTCGCATTGGCTTCGCCGTAAGTGATGAACCGCCAGTCGCCCAGCTTGCCGCCCGGTCCGGGGGTGCGCTCGGCGATGAAATTCCGCTCGGGATGCGCCGATGCTTTCTGCTCCAGCAGATGCGCGATCGAGCGGTGCATCTGGCCCAGCGGATAACGGGAGGAGACGTAGACCGTCCCGTCGGGCTTCCGGGTCACATCGATCGAGGGCGGCTTCTGCGGCAGCGCTTTGAACGGCGGTAAGTCATTGTTTTTCAAGGAAATATTCATAGCGTTTCATCCCTTGCGAAAGAAACTACACATCTCTCGCGTTGTTCTATACATTTCCCACCGAGACGCGGGAGATTCTCCCCGCACGGCCCGAAGGTACGCCCAATGCGCAACAATAGCGTCCTTCTCATCATCGGCGGCGGCATCGCGGCCTACAAGTCCCTGGACCTGATCCGCAGGCTGGCGGACCGCGGAATCGGCACACGGGCGATCCTGACACGGGCCGGGGCGGAGTTTGTGACGCCGCTGTCGGTGTCGGCGCTGTCCGGCGAGAAGGTCTTCCAGGACATCTTCAGCCTCACCGACGAATCCGAGATGGGGCACATCGAGCTGTCGCGCTCGACCGATCTCGTTGTCGTGGCGCCGGCGACAGCAGACCTCATGGCGAAAGTCGCGAACGGCATCGCCAACGATCTCGCCTCCACGGCGCTCCTCGCCACCGACAAGCGCGTGCTGATGGCGCCGGCGATGAACGTGCGGATGTGGAACCATCCGGCGACGCAAAGAAATCTGCAGGCGCTCCGAAACGAAGGCGTGCTCTTCGTCGGTCCCAATGACGGCGAGATGGCCTGCGGCGAATACGGGCCGGGCCGCATGGCCGAACCGCTGGAGATCGTGGCCGCGGTCGAAGCCGCGCTCGCGACACCCGCGACCGGACCGCTCTCCGGCGTCAAGGCGCTCGTCACTGCGGGCCCCACGCAGGAGCCGCTCGACCCCGTGCGCTTCCTCAGCAACCACTCCTCCGGCAAGCAGGGCTATGCGATCGTCAAGGCGCTGACGGAAGCGGGCGCAGCCACGACGCTCGTCTCCGGTCCCGTCGAGATCACGCCGCCGCGCCACGCGAAGCTCGTGAAAGTGACAACCGCGCGCGAAATGCTCGCCGCCTGCGAGGCCGAGCTTCCTGTCGATGTCGCGATCTTCACCGCCGCCGTCGCCGACTGGCGTCCCGAAATCCAGGCCAACCAGAAGATCAAGAAAGCGGACGAGAATTCCGCGCCGTCCGTGAAGCTCACCGCCAATCCCGACATCCTCGCCACCATCGCACGCGCGAAGAAGCGTCCCGGCCTCGTCATCGGCTTCGCGGCGGAAACGGAGAACGTCGTCGGCTATGCGCAGGACAAGCGCGCCCGCAAAGGCTGCGACTGGATCGTCGCCAACGACGTCTCGCCCTCGACGGGCGTCATGGGCGGCGACAAGAACCGCGTGCATCTCGTCACGGATAAAGGCGTCGAGAACTGGCCGCTGCTGGACAAGGTCGACGTCGGCCGCAGGCTGGCGGGCCGCATCGCCGATGCGCTCAAGGGTGCCGCGTGAAGATCGCCATCCGGAAATTGCCCCACGCGCTCGATCTTCCGCTTCCCACCTATGCGACGGAAGGCTCGGCCGGATTCGATCTTTTAGCCGCCAACGACGAAGCCGTAACGCTGGCGCCCGGCGGACGCACGGCCGTTCCTTGCGGTGTCGCGATTGCACTGCCACAGGGTTTCGAAGCGCAGGTGCGCCCGCGCTCGGGGCTTGCGCTGCATCACGGCGTCACCGTGCTCAATGCGCCCGGCACGATCGACAGCGACTATCGCGGCGAAGTGAAAGCCATCCTCGTCAATCTCGGCGATGCGGCGTTCGAAATCTCGCGCGGCATGAAGATCGCGCAACTCGTCATCGCCCGTTTCGAACAGGTCGAACTCGAGGAAGTCTCCGAATTGCCCGCCAGCGAGCGCGGCGCGGGCGGCTTCGGATCGACCGGGCTCAGATCGATAAAGCAACCCTCATGACCATGCTCAAGCTCTCCCGCAAAACCCTTCTGGCCCTCGAGGCCGTCATCGATATCGCCTTCAACGCGCGGCCCGAACCCGTGCAGGCGAAAGAAATCACCGCGCGGCAAGGCGTGCCGCAACGTTATCTCGAACAGGTGATGCAGCAGCTCGTGCGCGCCGGCGTACTCAAAGGCGTGCGCGGGCCGCGCGGCGGCTATCGGCTGGCCCGTGAGCGCCGGCGCATTTCCGTGGGCGACATCGTGCGCGTGGCGGAAAGCATCGACGACGAGGAGAACGGCAGCGCCGAACCGCATTCCGCCCTCGGCGCACGCATCGTGACGCCGCTCATCCATTCCCTGCAGGACGAAGTGATGGCGCGTCTCGATGCCATCTCCATCGAAGACCTCTGTCAGCAGGCGCGTGCCGTCGGCGTCGATTGCGGCGGACAGACGAACGCCGATTTCATCATTTAAGCGTTTCAACGAGACGGCGCCCGCCCCGGCGCCCAACGAAGGAGCATCCCATGGCCAAGCGCGAAACCCAGGGTCGCGGCAAGATTTACGATTCCATCACGGACACGATCGGCGATACGCCGCTGGTGCGTCTCGCGCGCCTGCCGAAGGAGGCGGACGTGAAGGCCGACATCCTGCTGAAGCTGGAGTTCTTCAACCCGATCTCGAGCGTCAAGGACCGCATCGGCGTGTCCATGATCGATTCCCTTGAAGCGCAAGGCAAGATCACGCCCGGCAAGTCGGTGCTGGTCGAGCCCACCAGCGGCAACACGGGCATTGCGCTCGCTTTCGTCGCCGCCGCGCGCGGCTATCGCCTCATCCTCGTCATGCCGGAATCCATGTCGATCGAGCGCCGCAAGATGCTGGCGCTGCTCGGCGCGGAACTCGTGCTCACCGAAGCCGCGAAAGGCATGAAAGGCGCCATCGCCAAGGCGCAGGAGATCATCGACGAAACCCCCGGCGCAATCATGCCGCAGCAATTCGAGAATCCTGCCAATCCGGAAATCCACCGCAACACCACCGCGAACGAGATCTGGAACGACACCAAGGGCGGCGTCGACGTCGTCATCTCCGGCGTCGGCACGGGCGGCACGATCACCGGCGTGGGCCAGGTGCTGAAGGCGAAGAAGCCGAGCGTGAAGATGATCGCGCTGGAGCCGGAAGACTCGCCAGTGCTGTCCGGCGGCCAGCCCGGCCCGCACAAGATCCAGGGCATCGGCGCGGGCTTCGTGCCGTCCATTCTCGACCGCAAGGTGATCGACGAGATCATCACCGTGTCGAACGAAACGGCGTTCGAGACGGCGCGGAAAGTGGCGCGGCTGGAAGGCATTCCCGTCGGCATCTCCTCCGGGGCTGCGATCGCTGCGGCACTCGAAGTCGGCGCGCGTCCGGACATGGCCGGCAAGATGATCGTGGCGATCATCCCCTCGTTTGCCGAACGCTATCTCTCGACGGCGCTGTTCGAGGGGCTTTAACGGCAACGGTTTTTGGTCCGTACACGCAGCGATCGCACTGCCGCCTTGCCTGCTATCAGGGCCGGAAACAGGGCGCGCAAAAATGCAGGCCCCGCGGCGCATGCATCCGGACCCCATTCCATAAGGCTTTTCGGCGACTCCGCAGCCCGCGGGCGTGGACAAGAACAGGGCTACGCTGGGACTATTTCATCCGTGTACGTTCTTTCCGGCGGGAGCGGGCGCCACCAAAGAAATTGAACCACAGAGGCACAGAGATCGCGAGTGCGTCTCGGACGGCGCGACTCGCTGTCGAATTTTGCCCGCGCGCGTTCGCGCGCAAGGAAACCCGCCGAAATTGACGCACGATTTCGAGGAGAGGCTCGTTATCTCTGTGCCTCGCTGCCTCTGTGGTGAATCTTCTTGCGATCGAGCAGCCGCGCGCCGTCGAAGGAGTTTCGGCCAGGTCCGGTCTTCACACTGTCAAAGAGCGTGCAGAGTCTGCGCGCGCGATTGCCCGCTGTGAAGAGCGACATTTGGGGGACGGTGACGATTTGCGGCGACGAACGGGGGACGCGCGTTGCCATTCCGTTGCTCTGCACGCTTCGATATGATCTCCCGCACCTTCCGCCACACGGAGCACCCATGCCCGCTTACGACCTCGTCATCCGCAACGGAGAAGTCATCGACGGCACGGGCGCGCCGCGGCGCAAGGCGGACGTGGCCGTCAAGGGCGCGCGCATCGCCGCCATCGGCGCACCGGGCACGCTCCGTTCGGACAACGAATTCGACGCGTCGGGCAGGATCGTGGCGCCGGGCTTCATCGACGTGCACACGCATGACGACACGGCGCTGATCGAAAATCCCGCCATGACGATGAAGGCGAGCCAGGGTGTGACGACCGTCGTCTGCGGCAATTGCGGCGCCTCGCCCGCGCCCTTCACGCAATATGTGCCGACGGAACTCATCGGGCTCATCGTCAAGAAGCGCGAGCATATGACGCCGACCTTCGCGGCCTTCGCGAAGCTCGTCGAGGACGCGCGACCAGCGGTCAACAGCGCGTTCCTGATCGGCCATTCGACGCTGCGCATGTCGGCCATGGGCCTCGACCTCAAGCGCGCCGCGACATCCGCGGAAGTCGCCACGATGCGCGATCTTCTCGACGCGAGCCTCGAAGACGGCGCCATCGGCCTGTCGACCGGGCTCTTCTATCCGCCGGCCATTGCCGCCACCACCGACGAAGTGGCCGAAGTCGCCGTCCCGCTGGCGCGCCACGGCGGCATCTACACCACGCATATGCGCGACGAAGCCGATCACGTTCTGGATTCGCTCGACGAGACCTTCGAGATCGGACGCCGCGCGGGCGCGCCCGTCGTCATCTCGCATCACAAATGCTCCGGCCGCCAGAATTTCGGCCGCATGCGCGAGACGCTGCCGAAGATCGACGAAGCGAAGAAGCGTCAGCAGATCGTCTTCGACGTCTATCCTTACGTCGCGGGCTCCACGGTGCTGCGCAAGGAGATGCTGCCGCGCGCCGAGAAGGTCCTGATCACCTGGTCCGACAAGGTGCCGGAAGCAAGCGGCCGCGACCTGAAAGACGTGGCCCGCGAATGGAACGTCTCGCCCGAAGACGCCTGCGATCGTCTCAGTCCCGCGGGCGCCATCTATTTCATGATGGACGAGAAGGATGTGCAGGCGGCGCTGAGCCACTCCTCCGCCATGATCGGCTCGGACGGCCTGCCCTTCGACACCTACCCGCATCCGCGCCTCTGGGGCACGTTCCCGCGCGTGCTCGGGCATTATGTGCGCGAGCTGAAGCTGTTTCCGCTCGAAGAGGCGGTGCGCCGCATGACGTCGCTCCCGGCGGCCACGTTCAGCCTTACGGCCCGCGGCGCGCTGAAGGAAGGCTATTACGCGGACGTCTGCGTGTTCGACGCGGAGACGGTGATCGACACCGCCGACTTCGCGACACCGATCGCGCCGGCGAAGGGAATCGAACTCGTGCTCGTGAACGGCAAGGCGGCTTATGGCAGCGGAGACGCCGCGCGGGGGGGCGAAGTGTTGTTGCGCCATGAGTTGCAGGCGGAAGCGAAGACGCTGAATTGAGGAATGCCGGCAGGATGCCGGCGGTCCCAGAAAGAAACACGGACCGGCGGAGCGATGCCGGAAGTGCCGGAAGAAACATCGACGGTCGAGCTTCTTGCTGGGACCGCCGGCGTCCCGTCGGCATTCTCCCGAACCGGCGCGACAAACGATGCGGGCGGGACGCCCGCTTTTCGACACCCGTTTCCGATCATATTGACTTCGTGGCCGCCGCCTCTTCCGATGCGTGTCGGCAAGCGTCCGGGCATCGCGGGGGGCCGAGATGTTGATCCTGAGCTATCTGATCGGACTTCTGACACGGGCTCATGGTTGGTGGGGCGTGGCTCTTGTCGTCGTGGTCGCCATCGGGATTCCCGTCGGCATGGCCTTGAGAGCGCGGCGCGCAACGCGCGAGGATTGAGACGCCGGGAAGAGGCACGGGGCGCATGGAAGATGCAGGCGGCACGAACAGGCAAACGTATAGGGGCTCCTGTCATTGCGGCCGCGTCAAATTCGAAGTCGATGCGGAGCTCGATCATGTGCGGGTGTGCGATTGCTCAATTTGCCGGCGGCGCGGCGCGCTGCTGCATCGCGTCGAGCCGAACCAGCTCCGGATTCTAACTCCGCTGGAAGAGCTGCTCACATACACATTCAACACACATACGGCGCGCGACTATTTCTGCCCCACCTGTGGAATTTTGCCGTTCAGGCGCCCGCGAACGGCGCCGGGAACGTGGAGCATCAATGTGAGGTGTCTCGAAGGTGTCGACCTCGACGCCATCCCGATAAAGCGCGTCTATGGAAGCCGTCTCACGTGATTTTGAAACTGAGACATGCCCTTCCAGGCGGTTTGCCACCGACGGGTGTGTCATGTCGCCGTGTTCTTCTACACAATGGACAAGGCCGTCTGGCTTGAATGCTTCGCCAGTTTACGGGGCTTGCGCTTGGGGGCTTTGGGCTGCTTCGGCGTGGTGCCAGTATGGGAAGAAGCAAGCCGTACAGCAACGGGGACACTATGCGCGCAGCATCTTACGTCGCATTGATTTTAAACTGTCTCCTTTGGGCGTACAGCCTTCCGATTGCCTATGCCTATTCGAAGGTCACGTACATCGGGGGCGAAACGGGCGCTTGCTGCACCGTGCGACAGCCCGAGCCCATACTTGGAACCTTAGCCCTCATTTTCCCGACTGTCGTTCTCACAACAATCATCTGCTTCTTGCTGTCAGGAGGCGTTCATAGAAGACCGGGGATAGCGTTGGCAGTCGGCCTTAGTTTGCTACCTATCGGCGTTATTTTCATTTTGGACTCAGGCTTCGCTGTTATTGCGCCGTGATCAAGCTTTATCAGTGCCACTACTTGGGCACTGGTAAAATTTGAACGTTATGGGATGCGCCGTTCGTCGGCTGTGATGTCAGGTGCCGTGTTGCGTGGCGCTCGCCACGCGCCGGCGAAATCTGGAAGTCGAATAGAGGCCGGCAGGATGCCGGCGGTCCCAGAAAGAAACACGGACCGGCGGAGCGACGCCTGAAGTGCCGGAAGAAACATCGACGGTCGAGCTTCTTGCTGGGACCGCCGGCGTCCCGCCGGCATTCTCCCGAACCGGCGCGACAAACGATGCGGGCGGGGCGCCCGCCCTGTTTTTGCCGCCGGCACAAGACGCTTCGCGTCTCTCCGGCGATGACTGCGGGGATCACGGACGCCTGTGCCCACTGATGGACGCCACAAAGCCTGCTAAGAAGCGTGGGGCTTATAAACGGCGCGCGGCATAATGTCTTTTGCTAACAATGCGTGGGTCATCCCGTTCGTCTTTCTGATAGCCGGATGGCTGGCGTTCCTGCGCCGCAAGCCGATGACCAAGGTGTGGGCGTCCGGTGTGGCGACACTCCTGAGTCTGCCGATCGGGTCCTACCTCGTTATGAGGATTGCGCTGCCGTCCTCGTGGTATCCCAATTACGGCGACCACAGTCCCGGAGTCGGCGTAGTGTTTGTCCCTCTTCTCGCTGGCTGGGTTTTATGCGTGATCGTTTGGGTCGCAGTCGCGGGAATTACTGTGGCGTCGATCTTTTCGCGAAGACATTCAAACTGAGACACCACTCGCCCCACGGCACTGTTGCAGTTTGAAATCTGACTTTCGGCCAAAAGGTTAGGCCCGCCTCGAAATTCGCCGAGAGTCGTGGCATAAATCACAAATGGGCGATAAGCGCTCAGGTCGATAGTCCGGAGGCCGCAATGGGCATGCTTCCTATCCTTTTCATGGTGATCGCCTTGGCGCTGGCAGTTGGAGTATCAGCGCTCGCGCGGCACCACGCCCCGAAAGATACCGACGCCTAAAACCCTCGCGGAGAACAACGCCCCGCCGATGCGATCGGCAACGCCGTCGCGCTCGCGAAATCGGGACGTTGAATAGAGGCCGGCAGGATGCCGGCGGTCCCAGAAAGAAACACGGACCGGCGGAGCGATGCCGGAAGTGCCGGAAGAAACATCGACGGTCGAGCTTCTTGCTGGGACCGCCGCCGTCCCGCCGGCATTCTCCCGAACCGGCGCGACAAACGATGCGGGCGAGGCGCCCGCCTTGTTTTTGCCGCCAGTACAAGACGCTTCGCGTTTCTCCGGCGATGGCTGCGGGCCTCACGGACGAATTGCTCTCCATGGAGCACCTGTGCACGATCATGGATGCAGCGAGCCCGGCGAAGATGCGTGGGGCTTATAAGAAGAAAGCGGCGTAGCGATGAACTTCGTCGATCTTGATGCCAGCCAGTGGAAGACGCCGCTCGATTTCTACGAAGCTTTATTGGCTGCGCTTGGAGCGCCTCGCTGGCACGGTCGAAACATCAACGCATTGATCGATTCAATGGTCTACGGCGGAATATGCGAGCTAGAACCTCCGCTCATTGTTAGGGTGACAGGCACGGGGAATTTGCCAGACGACGTGAGAGACGACCTGATTTTCACAATCCTCGCTCTTGGGGAGGCCCGGACCGAGAAGGGCGATGAAGCCGCCGTCGAATTTCAGGGAACCATCTAAAAGCCGCCTTACGCCTGAGAAAATTCAAACTGAGACACTACCCGCCCGCTTGACTTCATCAACATATCATCAAATAATCATCCTCGCGTCGAGGAGGGCAAGGCATTGCCGGAGCGGGATTTTCCCCAGCCGATGCGGCCGCATGGGGCCGTGGGTGTCGTGTTCGGCTTCATCATGGAGCGGCTGTCGGCGCCCAATTACCGCTGGGTCATGGCCCAGCTGAAGCCGATCAAGCCGAAAGCCTATCTCGAGATCGGATTCGGCACGGGCCGGCTGGCGGCGATGGTGGCGCAGAAATTCCGCCCCGCACGCATCGTGGGCGTCGATCCTTCGCCGCTGATGCTTCGAACCGCGCAGAGGAAACTCCGCCGCTTCGCGCGCAAGACGAAGATCGAGCTCCGCGAAGGCGACGATGCGGAACTCGCGACCATGACGGGACCGTTCGACGCGATCGCGGCCACGCATTCCTTCCAGTTCTGGAGCGATCCGGTCGCGACGCTGGCGTGCATCCGTGCGCTGCTCGCGTCCAAGGGGCTGCTCGTGATCGTGCTGCGGCCCCGCTTCTCGGACAGCGTCGTGCCGTGGATTCCCAATCCCATCTCGAAGAGCGGCGACGAACTGGGCGGGTTGCGCAAGGCGCTTGCCGATGCGGGCTTCCGCATCGTCGCCGACGAAACGCTCAAGACGGGCTCGTACGGCATCGTCGCCACACCTGGAGGACAACAATGAGCACCGCCACCGACTGCAAACAGCCGCCGGGCGTCGTCCAGCCGGAGATCAACCGCTCGCGCTGCGAAGGCAAGGAAGATTGCGTCGAAGTGTGCCCCTACGACGTCTTCGAGATCCGCACGCTCGCGAAAGACGAACGCCGCGCCCTGCCCTTCTTCGCGCGCCTCAAGGCGGCCGCGCACGGCAACCGCCAGGCCTTCGCGGTGCGCGCCGAGCTCTGTCATTCCTGCGGGTTGTGCGTGCAGGCGTGTCCGGAGCGGGCGATCAAGCTGGTCAAAGCCGGCTGAAAAATGCCGGCCAGAGGCCGGCGGTCCCAGCAAGAAACACGAACCCGCGGCGTATTGTCGGCAACAGGCGAGCCAGGCCAGGAAGAACATCGACGGAGGGAGGTGCCGGAAGAAACATCGGCAGTCGAGCTTCTTGCTGGGACCGCCGGCGTCCCGCCGGCACGGCGACCACGCACTCAGGCCTCTCCGAGGAGTCCCTTCAACACATCCGGCCGATCCGTGCAGAGCGCATCGAGCTTTATCAGCGCGCGCATGTCGATGGCTTTGTTCACGGTCCATGCGCCCACTTTGAGACCAAGCTTCCGCGCTTCGTCCGTCATGGCGCCTTCGGCATCGCGAAAGAACGGGAACCAGCCCTCGGCGCCGGCCGCCTTGATCGCCTGCACGATCGAGCCGCCATAGCGCACCGCGTCGAAGCCGCCGGCCCAGGGTGACGTGCCCGTCTCCGCCCAATAGCGCAGCATCTTGAGCGCGGGTTCCGACGGCGGATCGTCCTCCGGCGGCGGCGCGCCGTCGCGAAACCAGCTTTGCGCCAGCGTCGTGAACCAGCAGGCGACGCGCGGTTCGATCGTTTTCGCATGCAGGAGCCCCGGCCAGTCGAAGCCCACGAGCACCGTGCGGTCGAGATAGTCCGCCTTCTTCAGGACCGCGAGCGTCGCTTCGGCGAGTTTCTCCGGCGGCGCCGAAAGGCTGCGGTCGGCGAACGACGTCTTCAGTTCGACAAAAAGCCGGAACGGCTTCTTCGCGGCGCGCGCGATGGCGACGATATCGGCGAGACGCGGCACGCGTTCGCCGTCCTTGGGCGCGAGATCGGGATGGGCCTTGTCGTAGCCGCTTCCCGGACGCGGGCGGCCCACGTCGTAGCGTTCGAGCTCTTCGAGCGTGAGGTCGAGAATGCGCGGGCCCGGTGCGTCGAGCCACTCGTCCTCGGTCGCACGGACGAGATCGGCCTTCAGGCGGTTGTCGTGGAAGACGACGACTTCGCCGTCCCTGGTCAGCTGCACGTCGAGCTCCGCGCCGTCGCAGCCTAAGGCCGCGGCCTGGGCGAACGCCGCGCGCGTATTCTCGGGCCAGAGACCCGCGCCGCCGCGATGGGCGATGTTGAGGGCAGACATGAAAACCTCGGCAAGCCGCGTCGTCCGCGCCTCTTCTATCCCAACCTCAAAGCCAATCGGAATAGAAAAGGCCGCCCATCACCCAGGTGTCCTTGCGGTCCGGCGAAAACACCCGCAGGCCGAGGCCTTCGAAACGCATGACGGTGCGCGCGTCGCGCAGGATCTTCACGTCGACGATCGCGGGCTTTTTCGAGCGGATGATGCCGGCCAGCGCCTCGCGCTTTTCCTCGAAATCCCGACGACCGTAAATTCTCGAAAGCGTAAGCCCCGTGATGTCGCGTCCGAAGCGCCGCATGAAGGCCGTGCCAGCGAGACGCACGCGAAAATCAGCGGAGCCGTCGATCGGCTCGTAAAGCGCAATATTGCGCAAAATTGAAGCGAGATCGCGCGAAGGCACGTCCCGGCCCACGACGAAACCGCCGCGCAGTTCGCGCGTCTTCCACTGATCCAGCAGGAGACACGCGCCGTATTGCGTAGGTGCGGGAATCTCCGTGCGGATTTCCTCGACGTTCTGGGCGACCAGATCGAGATTTCCCCATACAAGGCCAAGCGCCTGCATTGCCAAAATCCCTGATTGGATGCGCCGGGCCGCGCATGTCCTATGAGGGGCTTGTGGTAACGCCGCGCCGCTTGCCCGCGCGTCAACAGAAACGCTCAAATTTCGCGACAGATCGATTCAAATTGGGCGCGATCGGCGCGCGATGCCGCGGAAACGCTGCAAAAATCACCGCACCACCTTGCCTGAAGCTTTCGTAATGCAGCCGCGGCGCGGTCGGCAAAACTTTCCGACCGCGCCCGCGAATCCTTCGCGCATTGCGCACAATTTTTCCCGATTGCGCGCGCACCTTGCAGAAAACGTCACATCAATGACGCGGCCGGTTCTTCCCGATGTAGCCGAACATGTGGCCCGCCACGTTGCGCATTTGAATTTCTTCCGAGCCTTCGGTGATGCGGTAGCGGCGGTGATGGCGGTAGATGTGCTCGAACTGCTTGTGGCGCGAATAGCCCATGCCGCCATGCGTCTGCATCGCCTGATCCGCCGCGTCGCAGGCGAGCCGGTTGCCGCGATAGTTGCACATGGAAACCTTGTCGGAGAGATAGAGCTGGATTTCCGGGCCGGTCATGCGGTCCATCTCCCAGGCCGTGCGATAGATGAGCCAGCGCAGCATCTCGGCTTCCGTCTGCAGCTCGACGAGCGGCCACTGGATCGCCTGGTTGCGCGACAAGGGCTTGCCGAACGGCTTGCGCGTGTTGGCGTAGTCGATGCTTTCGTTGATGCAGTACTGCGCGGCGCCCACGCCCGAAGCCGCCTGGCGGATGCGGTTCTCGTGCACGAAATGGCGCGCCAGCACGAGGCCGTTGTCGACGGGGCCGAACACCGCGTCGTCCGGCACCCAGACGTTCTTGAACGACACGCGCGCATGATCGGTCGGCATGTTGAAGGTCCACATGTACTCTTCGATCTTCACGCCCTCGGCGTTCATCGGCACGATGAGACAGCTGAGCCCGCGTGCATCCCCGTCCTCGCCGCTGGTCCGGCAGAAGACCATGTCGTGCGTCGCCACATGCACGCCCGTGTTCCACATCTTCTCGCCGTTGATGCGCCAGCCATTGCCGTCCTTCACGGCGCGCGTCTCCATCCAGGTGGCATCGGAGCCGTGATTGGGCTCGGTGAGGCCGAAAGCGATGCGCGTTTTGCCTTCCAGCATGCCGGCCAGATAGGTCTTCTTCTGCGTCTCGGTTCCGAAATCGCGGAACATCAGCACCTGCGGAAAATTGCCGACGACGGAGTTCTCGTTCTGCAGGTCGTTGTGCAGGCCCAACCCCTTCGCCGCGAGGTGCTCGCGGATGATGGCCATGGCCAGGTTGCCGATATTCTTGCCGCCGAATTCCTCCGGCAGGGCCAGGCGCAGGAACCCCGCCTTGTCGGCGCGGCGGCGCATCTCGCCCAGGAGCTGCTCCCAATCCTTGCGCGGCAGGCCGCCATGCTCGAAGTCCGTGCGCGCCCATTCGCGGCGATGATCGAAAAAGCGGTTGTTGTCGTCCTGGTCCTGCAGCGGCCTGATCTCGCGGTCGATGAAGGCGTCGATATCGGCCAAGAGATCGCCGATATGCTTGGGGATCGTGAAGTCCATGGTCGTTTTCCTCGGAATAGTGGTTGCCGGACTTTAACCCCGGGGGGGCCGCACGCAACTGGCCCCGCCCGGCCCCCGAGGCGGGCGATGACAAATCGTTCAGGTCGCGTTCCCCGCGTGGACGGATATCCCGCATCTCTCCTAGAGTCGCGGGGCGATCGAGGGGGACCGAGCGATGGCGAAGTTCTTCGGGGCGGCTCTGGCATTCACTATCGTTTGCAGCGCCGCATTCGCCGACATGACGGGCGACACGCGGGAAGCCGACCAGGAGTTCTTCGCGGGCCGCTTCGAGCACGCGCAGAAACTCTATGAAGCCGTGGAGCCTTCGAGCCCCGCATACGAGACCGCACTGCGGCAGCTGGGCGCGATCGCGCTGTACGAAAACCGTCTCGACGACGCGGCGCGGCTTTTGCAGCTCGCGCTCGACAAGGCCCCGCAGGACCTGAAGGTCGATCTGCTTCTCGCCGAGACGGCGAGCCGGCGCAACGACTTTCCCGCGGCCGCGAAATGGCTGCGCCAGGCCGGACGCCCCGATCGCGCGCTGGCCTACGAGGTCTTCCCGGACACGCCGCCCTACAGCGTGACCCCTCCCGCAAAACGCGCGCGCGTGCCTTTCATCGAAACCGATCCGCTGCCGCTGGTGGAAGCGCGCGTGAACGGAAAGCCCGGCCTTTTTCTCATCGACACGGGCGCCGCCGAAATCGTTCTCGATCCCGACTTCGCAAACGGCGCCGGCATCGAAACCGTCAGCGGCGGAACCGGGACATTCGCGGGCGGCAGGACCGCGCCGATCACCTATGCCCGCATCCTGAAATTCTCGCTCGGTCGGCTCGATGTCGCGAGCGTGCCGGCGATCCTCGTCAGCACGCAGGGCTTCTCGGGTGCCGCGGGCGGAAGGCCGGTCGCCGGCGTCATCGGGACGTCGTTCCTCTCGCGCTTCCGTTCCACCATCGACTATCCCGGGAGCGCGTTGATCCTCGAGCCGCGCGACGCAGCGCCGTTCGCTTCGCCCGTGGTCGCCGAGATTCCGTTTGTGCTGGTGCGCGATCACTTCCTCCTCGCGCGCGGTGCACTCGACGCCGGGCCGGAGCAGATGTTCTTCGTCGACACCGGGCTCGCCGGTTCGGCCTTCACGGCGCCCGCTTCGACATTTGCCGCCGCCGGCATCGCGCTCCCCGCGGCGCAGAACACGCCGCTGCCGAATGCGATCGGTCAAAGCGCAGCCGTGCCCATCGACATCCGCAGCCTGTCGCTCGGGACTTTGACGCGCGAAAATTTGAGCGCCCTTTACGGACCGTTCCCGCCCTCGCTCGAATCAAGCACCGGCGTGCATATCGGCGGCATCGTTTCGCATGCGTTTTTCCGCCCTTACGCGATCACGTTCGACTTCGCGCGCATGAAGCTTGTGGTGCGCAAGCCACAGGCATAAGGCAACAAATCTCGGCCTTCGCGTGAACGAAGGAGCCATGCGCCCTTTGCCGTTGACTTGTCGATTTTCGAGGCGTAGCAAACCGTCAGCATCCCGGCATTGGGCCGGGAACTCGCGGAGCAGGCCGGAATGCAGATCAGTTTTTGCAACGCCCTTACGGCACGACCGTCCGGTGTTTCGGATGGCGGGATCGCCGTGGCCGCTCGCGAGGAGAACGTCGCATAAGCTTCATTCGACGTTCTGAAGGTTTCACCCCTCCCGAGCCCGGCTGGCGCTTTGGAGGGGTTTTTCGTATCCCTTGAGCGTCGCCGGGCCCGGGCACAAGAAAAAGTCCAGGTCATGTCAGACGTCGCAGAATTCGAATACACCGAGACAAGGACCATCACCGCGCACGGTCTCGAGGCGTGGAAGGAAGAAATGCGGGAGCTCGCCAAGCTCTCCGGTCCTGTGATCCTCACACAGGTCGCCTTCATGGTGATCATGACGACGGACATCGTCATGCTCGGCCATCTGGGCGTGCGCGCCATCGCGAGCGCCGCCGAAGGCAACATCGTCTTCTTCTTCATCTGGCTGTTCGGCTACGGACCGGTCTGCGCCATCGCGCCGATGGTGGCGCACATCCTGGGCGCCAAACCCGACGAGGAGGTCGACGTGCGCGCGGCCGTGCGCATGGGCCTGTGGTCCGTGCTCATCATGTCGCCGTTCCAGATGGCGTTCCTGTTCATGACGAAGCCGCTCTTGCTGGCGCTGGGACAAAATCCCGTGCTGGCATCGGGCGCGGGCACGTTCACGAGCGCGCTCGCCTTCGGCCTGCCCTTCTCGCTGGGCTATCAGGCGCTCAGGAATTTCGCGACGGCGCTCAAGAAGCCGCGCGCGGCGCTCTATGTCATGCTCATCACGATCTTCGTGAACGCGTTGGGCGACTATGCGCTGATCTTCGGCCATTTCGGTGCACCGAGGCTCGGCATCCTGGGCGCCGGCACGGCGAGCGCCTGTTCCTACACGTTCAGCTTCTTTGCGATGCTGCTCGTCGTGAACGGCACACCGACGCTCAAGCGCTTTCACATCTTCCGCGATTTCTTCCAGCCGCACTGGAAGCATCTGCGCGAGGTGTTCCATCTGGGCATGCCGATCGGGCTCACCATGATGTTCGAGGGCACGCTGTTCAACGCGTCCGTGCTCCTGATGGGCGCGTTCGGCACGGCTTCGGTGGCGGCGCACCAGATCTCGCTCAATCCGCCGTCCAACACCTTCATGGTGCCGCTCGGCATAGCCACGGCGGCCACCGTGCGCGTGGGCCACGCGGCCGGTGCGGGCGACCGCGAAGGCGTGCGCCGCGCGGGCTATGCGGCCATGATCTTGGCCGTTGCGTTCATGAGCGTCTGCTCGCTCATCCTCTTCATCTTCCCGCACACAATTGCCGGGCTCTACATCGACGCGAGCGTTCCGCAGAACGCCGCGGCGATCGCGCTGGCGACGGTGTTCCTGCGCGTGGCGGCGGCCTTCCAGATCTTCGACGGTCTGCAGGTCGTGGCCGCGCTGAGCCTGCGCGGACTGAAGGACGCGCGCATGCCGATGATCCTGGCGGGCGGGAGCTACTGGATCGCGGGCTTCCCGGCCTGCCTGTTCTTCGGCTTCGTCCTGGGGCTGAAGGGCTTCGGCATCTGGCTCGGTCTCGCGTTCGGACTGCTGGTCGCGGCCATCGCCATGTGCTGGCGGTTTCACTACCTCGCCAACCGGCGCTGAGGGCGGTTGTCCGGGCGGCGTGAGCGGCTAAAGTGCTCCCAAACGACATAAGTGGGAGCACGCCTATGGTGGATTTTACGCGGCTGCAATCGGTCGCCGACATCTCGCGCATTCACGCCGCCGACCGTCCGAACGCCGTGGCGTTGGACTTCAACGACCGCCTCACGACGTTCGCCGAACTCGACGCGCGCGCAAGCCAGGTGGCACGGGGGTTGATCGCGCTCGGCCAGAAGCCCGAAGCGCGCGTGGGCTATCTCGGCAAGAACGTCGACCGCTATTTCGAAGTGCTGCTCGGCACCTTCAAGGCGCGCGCGGTGATCGTGGGTGTCAACTGGCGCTTGGCGCCGCCCGAGATCGCCTATGTGCTGAACGACGCGGGCTGCGAAGTACTGTTCGTCGCGAAAGAGTTCTACGGCGCGATCGAAAAAATCCGCGGCGAATGTCCGAGGCTCAAGACCGTCATCGCCATGGACGGCGGACACGCGAACTGGCCTGCCTACGAAGCGTGGCGCGCCGAGCAGAAGGCCGTCGATCCGATGCTGCCGGTCGGACCCGACGACGACGTGATCCAGCTCTACACCTCCGGCACGACGGGCCATCCCAAAGGCGTGCAGCTCACGAGCGCGAACTATCTCGCCATCATCCGCACGGCCGAGGAGATGGGCGTTGGCGCCTACCAGCCGGACGAAGTCGTACTCATCGCCATGCCGTTCTTTCACGTCGCGGGCGTGAACATCGGACTCTTCTCGCTGGCGCAGGGTGCGCGCGGCGTCATCCTGGGCGACATCGATCCGCAGATGATCCTGCGGCTCATCGAGGAGAAGCGCATCAATCACGCCTTCCTCGTGCCGGCTGTGATTCTGTTTCTCACGCAACAGCCGAATGTGCGGCAGATGGATTTTTCCAGCCTCAGGACGATGACCTACGGCGCATCGCCCATCGCGGCCGACCTGCTTGTAACCGCGAAGGAGATCATGAACTGCAGCTTCCTGCAGGCTTACGGTCTGACCGAGACGAGCGGCGGCGGCACAACGCTTCTGCCCGAGGATCACGATCCGGCACGCGGCAAGCTTCGTTCCTGTGGCCGGCCTTCGCCGGGTCATGAGGTTCGCGTGGTCGATCAGGAAGGTCGGACACTCGCGCCGCGCGAGGTTGGAGAGATACAGATCCGCGCGCGCACAGTGATGAAAGGTTACTGGAACAAGCCCGACGCGTCCGCCAAGGCCCTCGAAGGCGGCTGGTTCCGCACCGGCGACGCGGGCTATTTCGACCAGGATGGTTACCTCTACATTCACGATCGCGTGAAAGACATGATCGTTTCGGGCGGCGAGAACATCTATCCGGCCGAAGTGGAGAACGCGATTTTCGGTCATCCCGCCGTCGCCGACGTGGCCGTGATCGGCGTGCCCGACGAAAAATGGGGCGAGGCTGTCAAAGCAATTATCGTACGGAAACCGGGTGTTGCGGCGGAAGCTTCCGACATCATCGCCTACGCCCGCGATCGCATCGCCGGCTACAAGCTGCCCAAAACCGTGGATTTTGTGGATACCTTGCCCCGTAACCCTACAGGCAAAATCCTACGCCGGGAGCTCCGTGCGCCCTATTGGGAAGGACGCGCAAGACAGGTAAATTAGTCGCGGCTCGGAGAGTCTTGCCCGGAGAGGCGAGGAGGAGCACGAAAGATGCGCAATTCACGGCTGTTGCTATGCGGTCTGGCGGCGATCGCGTTTGCGAATCCTGTCTGGGCGCAAGGCGACTCCAAAATCGCAGCGGCGCCGTCGTCCGGCCTGCCTGACGATGCGGATGTCGAAGTCGTTCCGTTCGTCAATGTCGGCGATCAGATCGGAATCGCGTGCGTGGCGCTGACGAAGAGCAATCCGCAAAGCGATGTGCGCGTCGTGCTCACGATCTCGGCGCAACCCGGCGACACGCCGCCCGGCTACAACAGGGTTCTGGCGACGGACCAGCAGATCGCCCACGGCGCGGTGCGCGTGCGCATCCCGACCGTGCCCGACCTCGAGGACCATCTCGTCAATGTCGACGTCTATGTGGTGGGCGACAGGACTTCGAGCTGCGACGCCGGCCATCTGAAAATAGTGCGCCAGCGGATTGCCGGCGCACCAGGTTCTGTGGGCTAAGACTTTTTTCTCTTGATGCTTATTCGGCCGCGACGCGTTCGTTGGCGCTTTCGGCCTTTTGCGCCACGCGGGATGCGTCCGCCACCAGATCGCTCGCATGATCGGCGGTCTGCTCGGTCATCTCGTGCAGGACTTCGCCGAAGCGCTTGTTGAGTTCCGCGTAGTCGCGGGCAATGTCCATCAGCCAGTCGTGCTGCAGCATGATGAGTTGCGAGATGCCCTGGCACTCGCGGCTCTTCTCGACCGCACGGCTCGTGTGCTCGAGGCGCGTGTTCATGAAGCGCAGCGATTCTTCCTGCACGGCCTTCATAAGGTTCTGGGTGATGAGGCGGTTCTGATCCAGCGCCTTCATCAGCGAATTGTTGACGGTCGTGAAGGTATCGCGCGCGTGATCGGTCATCGTCGACGCCGCCTCTTCAATCGTGTCCGTCATTTTCCGGTTCTTCATATGCACGCCTCCAGTCCATGGGTAAGGGGGTTCGGGGCTTGCTCGGCCCCACGAAACCGCAAACGTGCCGTAAATCGCTTCGTTCCGGTGCATGCGCATGAAATTCGCTGTCATCGAAATTTCGAATTGACTGGCGTTTTGTGATTGGCGCGCGGCATTCTGCTCGAATACTGTGCAGTGATTCCGTCGCCAGACACCGGCCTAACTAAGCGAACTTTCATAAAGCGCCGGCGGCAAGCACGACGAGAGCTGCCGCCGCGATCCAGATCGCGACACGTGTGTAGCGCGTGCGGGCAAGTTGCGCTTCGGAAATTTCAAGCGCCGTGTCGGGGTGCAGACGCAGGCCCCCATCCGCCAGCATGGCCGACACGGTTTCGGCGTTGCGCAGAAGTTGTGGCAGGTCGCGGGCAAGCCGGCCGAGCGCGCTCACGCCCTCCGCCGCATCGCGCAGTTGGGCCTGCGGCCCCATATGTTCCAGCATCCAGCGCTCGACGACAGGCCGCGACGCCTCCCAGATGTCGAAATCGGGGTCGAGCCCGCGCGCCACCCCTTCCACCACCACCATGGTCTTCTGCAGCAGCACCAGCTGCGGCTGCAACGGCATGTCGAAGCGCCGCGTGGTGTCGAACAATTGTTGCAACAGCTTCGCCATGGAGACGTCGCGCGCGCCACGACCGAAGATCGGCTCGCCGATGGCGCGCAGGGCCTGCGCGAAGACGTCGAGGTCGTGGGCGCGCGGCACGAAGCCGGCATCGAAATGCACTTCGGCGACGCGGCGATAGTCGCGCGCGAGGAACCCGCCCAGCGTTTCCGCCATGAAGCGGCGCATGGCGTGGTCGAGGCGGCCCATGATGCCGAAATCGACGGCGACGAGGCGTCCCTCCGCATCGACGAACAGGTTCCCCGGATGCATATCGGCGTGGAAGAAGCCGTCGCGCAGCGCCTGGGTGAGGAAGGCGCGGATGAGAAGCACGGCGACGCGTTTGGGATCGTGCCCCGCCGCTTCCAGCGTTGCCGGATCGCGCAAGGGTGTGCCTTCCACCCATTCGGTCGTCAGCACGCGCGAGGCGGTGCGCTGCCAGTCGACTTCCGGTACGCGGAAATCACCGTCGGCGCCGGTCCGTTCTGCGAGTTCCGAGGCCGCTGCCGCCTCCATGCGCAGATCGAGCTCGATGGCGACAGATTGCGCCAGCGTGTCGACCACGGCGCCCGCGCGCAGCCTGCGGCCTTCGGCGGAAAACCGTTCGAGCAGGCGCGCGGCCAGCGCAAAAGCCGAAAGATCGCGCGCGAATTCGGCTTCGATGCCGGGCCTGAGGACTTTCACCGCCACGCGTCGCGGCGGTTCGTCGGAGGTTTCTGCGGGATGCACCTGTGCGATGGACGCCGCCGCCATCGGCTCGCCGAGGGCTGCGAACATCTCTTCCGGAGAACGGCCGAAGGCGCGTGCGATCTCTTCGCGTGCAACCTCCGTCGGAAACGGCGGCAGGCGATCCTGCAGGCTTTCCAGCGCCGTCGCGATCTCCGAGCCGATGACGTCCGGCCGCGTCGCCAGCACCTGGCCGAGCTTGATGTAAGCGGGCCCCAGGCTTTCGAGCGCATGCGCAAGGCGCACACCGGGCGGGCCTTCCCGATCGGCCTTGCGTCCGCCGAAGAAGAAACGCGCGATCTTCAGCGACGCCGGCAGCTGCGCATCGTACTCGCGGGGGATCAGCGCATCGTAGCGGGCGAGCACGCGTGCCGCGCGGAGAAGCCGCCTCAGATCGGAAAGCGATCGAAACATCAGATCCGCCAGGCCGAATGCATGGCCGCGATGCCGCCGGTCAGGTTTCGCACTTTCACGCGCGACAGTCCCGCCTTCTCGATCATCGCGGCGAACGGCTTCTGCGCCGGGAAGCGGCGGATGCTTTCGGCCAGATAGCGATAGGCCTCGCCGTCCTTCGCGACCCATTCGCCGAGCTTCGGCAAGATCGAAAAAGAATAGCGTTCGTAGAGCGCATCGAGTCCCGGCGCTTCCACGCGCGAGAATTCCAGACACAGAAAACGGCCGCCCGGCCTCAGCACGCGCCGCGCTTCGGCCAGCGCCCGATCGATATGCGTGACGTTCCTGATGCCGAAGGCGATCGTATAGGCGTCCATGCTCTGATCGGGGATGGGGAGTTTCTCCGCATCGCCGCAGATCCAGGTCACGGCGCCCTCGCCCATCTCGCTCGCGCGCCGCACGCCTTCGTTCAGCATCTCGGCATTGATATCGCAGACGGTGATGGCGGCCTCGCCGCCGCGGGCGCGCGCCAGATCGGCAATGCGGAACGCGATGTCGCCCGTGCCGCCGGCCACGTCGAGGAAAGCCTGCCCCGGTTGCGGACTGAGCCATTCGACCATGGCGTCTTTCCACAGCCGATGAACGCCGCCCGACATGAGGTCGTTCATCACGTCGTAATTGCGCGCGACCGAGGAAAAGACCTCGCGCACGAGGCCTTCCTTCTCCTCCTCGGGCACCTCGCGGAAGCCGAAACTGGCAGTGGGTGTCGTCATGGGCGCGAGATTAGCTTGCCCGCCGGCCGCTCGCCATGGTCAAGCTAGCGCAGGACGAATCCTTCCAACCCCATAGTCCATAAAATTCATGCCCGAATTGCCCGAAGTCGAAACCGTGAAGATGGGTCTTCAGCCCGTCCTCGAAGGTCACCGCTTCCTGAAAGTCGAAACGCGGCGGGGCGATCTCAGAAAACCCTTCCCGAAGCGCTTTGCGGCGCGCCTCGAAGGCCACAAGGTCGAAAGCCTCACGCGCCGCGCAAAATATCTTCTGGCCGCGCTCGACAGCGGCGAAACGCTGGTCGTGCATCTGGGCATGACGGGGCGCATGAGCGTCTACGCCGAAGGCAAGAGCCGCAAGCTCGGACAATATGTCTACGACGCGGCGCCGGCCGAGGCGGGCCACGGCAAGCACGATCACGTGGTGATGGAGACGGACGCACCCGCGCGCATCGTCTTCACCGATCATCGCCGCTTCGGCCTGATGACACTTGTCGCCACCGACAAGCTCGAATCCGATCCGCTGTTCAAAGGCCTCGGCATCGAGCCGTTGTCGGACGGATTTGACGCCGCCTATCTCGACCGCATGCTCAAGGGCAAGAAGACGCCGATCAAATCGGCCCTCCTCGACCAGCGCGTGATCGCGGGCGTGGGCAACATCTATGCCTGCGAGGCGCTCTTCCGCGCGCACATCTCGCCCAAACGCAAGGCCGCGACCATTCCGGGCAAACGTTCGAAGCCGCTCGTCGATGCGATCAGGACCGTGCTGAAGGAAGCAATCAAGGCCGGCGGCTCATCCTTGCGCGACTATGCCCATGCCGACGGCGGTCTCGGGGAATTCCAGCATCACTTCGCCGTCTACGACCGCGAAGGTGCCCGCTGTCCCAATAGAGACTGCAACGGCACGATCAAACGCATCGTCCAGGCGGGACGCTCGACGTTTTATTGCCCGAAGTGTCAGATGTAATTTTCCTCCCCGCACTTCGTGCGGGGGAGGAATGATTACGGCAGCGCCTCACTCGCCGCCCTCGCCACCGCCTCGATCGTGATCGCCGCCACCGCGGAACCGTAATCGAGATCGATATTGGCCATCGTGTCGAGCGTATCGTGATAGCCTTCGCGGTTGATGTCGTAATTCTCCATGAAAAGCACGGTCGGGATGCCGGCGTCGGCGAAGATCTGTCCGTCGGTATTGAAGAGCGTCGAGCGCGGGTCGTCGTGGAAGCGCACTTCGCCCGCGGGCGCCAGATGCTGCGCCATCAGCGGGATGGCCGCGCCGTGCGGGCTCCTGCGGCCGCGGCCCAAATCCCGCCGCTTGCCGTTGCCGTTCCAGACCCCCGCGCCCGCAGCCCACATGCGCGCGGCGGCGTGCGCCTGATAGGCGAGCCATAGCGATTGCCGGTCGCCGCCCGGCGCGATCTGGAAGACATCCCGGCGGCGGTCGTTGTTGTGGGCGATCATGTCGAGCACATAGGCGCCCTTGATCGTGACGTCGGAGAGATCGATCGTGTCCTCGTCGGTTTCGAGACGGAAGACGCCTTCGACGAGACTTTCGGCCAGATGGCGCGCGCCGAGGCAGTCCGACGGAAACTCCTCGCCTGTCAGATGCACGATCCAGACGTCGCGCGCGAGCTTGCCGGCGCGGCTCAGCTCCATGAACACTTCCGCGCCCAGCATCAGCGCCGAGGTGGCAGAGTGATTGTCATCCGCGCCCGAGGCCGCCATGCGCGCGCCGTCATTCTTGCCGGAGCGATAGCCGTAGGTGTCTTCCATGTAGGCCGTATCGTAATGGTCGCCCATCACGATCGCCTCTTTGCGGTTGCGGCCGGGAATGATGCAGACGATATTGCGTTCCTGCGCGCGGCCGTCCTGGTTGCGCAGCCAGCCTTCCATCCAGGGATATTCGAAATCCGTCTTCCAGCGGAACGGCGTGTCGCCGACAAGCGCGGGCGTGCGCGTCTCGCGCGCGAGCTTGCGATAATAGTCGAGCAGAAAATCGCCCAACTGGTCGAGATCGCGTTTGGGCCAGGGAAGCCGCGCCTGCGTCGCGGGATCCGTCGAGCAATCCGCACTGTTCTTGTTGAGGTAGCGCCCCTCGGCGAGCTTGGTGATCGTCTTCCAGTAGCGCACTTCGAACGGCCGCGTGGCGGTGTGATGGAAGGTCAGCGCATCCTTGAAATCGAAAGTCTGATCGGCCGGCACGCCCAGCTGCTCGGCGAAAGCGGCGGCGGCGCGGCGCGTGCGTTCGGAGTCCGTCAGCGGCTTGGTGTTGCGCGGTTCGGTCGAGAGCCTGGGCCACAATTCGATCTCGGGCGGAGACGCGCCGGACGCATCCTCCGCCGTGAGATATCCCGTCAACGTCGAATCCAGCGTGCGCGTCTTGCCGCCGTGCCGGAAGGCGATGAGCGGGCGGTGCCAGAAAATCGCGAACCGTCCCGCCTGCATCGGCGGATAGAAGAAGCGGTAGCCGAGCGAATGGCCGTGTGCCACATCCGTCATCGCACGCTCCAGAACGGCGGCGTCGGCGGCCGGTCCGTGCAGGACGGGATGGAAATGCGCCGACCAGACCTGCGCATTGCGCGCCAGCGGCTTGCCGTAAAGCCCGATATCGTCGGGCTGCGTGCTGAAGAGGACTTTGTGGATCTGGTCCTCGCAGGCGAATGTGGTGGAGTCGTCCTCGCGATGCATGCGCTGCCAGCGATGCGTGCGGCGGTACGTCGATTTCGCTTCGCCCAGACGCAGATCGTGCTCTCCGTGGTGATGCAGCCAGCCCGATTGCGGAATGCGTATGCCGCGCGGGCTCGCATGGCGCGCGACGACCTGCGACAACAATATCTGCCGCGCGAACGGAAGGTTGAGCATGCGGTATTGCGGCGAACCCCAGAAGACAAGCGAGCCGGGATAAGGCAGCAGATGCAATCTTTCTTCGAGGTAGGCGCGCTGGATGTGCTCCGGCAGAAGGCTGAACGGGCGGAAGGTCAGAAGATACTGCACGCCCTCAATGTCGTCCGCGTCGTCGATCACAAAGGGATGCGTCCAGGCTGGCAGATCGCCGTCTGCGAGATCGGGAAATTCCGGCAGCGGACCCGTCGGCAAAATCCGGAGTCGCGCAGCGTGGAGATCGACGCCTTGTTCGTCATAGGCTGCCGACAGCACAAGCCGGATCGCTTCTTCCGATTGCTTTGCCGGCTTTTCGGCGGACGGCGCCGTGAAAAAGCTTTTCCAGAATCCTCTTGCCGGGCCGAGGTGGCTTGCGCCGAACAACGTCCAGCGCACGCGCCCCTTGTCGTCCTGCGATTTCGACAACGCCAGCGGCGCGAGAAACAGATAGCGCTCATGCGCGAGGTTCGCGCCCGCAAGATTGTCCGGCCAATAGGGATTGTCCGTGAAATGCATCCGGCCGATGCGCGCGCTTTTGCCCGTCGCAAGCGCCGCGACGCAATCGACCACCTGCCGCGCGATGTTCTGAAGTCCCGGCGCGAGCTCGCGCTCCTGCTCGTCTGTCCCGATGCTCCAGCCGAACGGGTCGCTGCCGGAAAACGGCGTCTCGATATCCCAGTTGCCGTAGGGCTTCTGCCCGATCCGGGGCGGCGGCATGTATTCAGAATAGGCGGGGATCGGAAAACGCCCCTCTCCGCGCACCCAGGACCAGTCCTGATAGAGTTCTTTCCAACCGCTTGCCATAGCTCTACCAATCGGACCTCCCCGAAAGAAGACCAGAGTCGTCCATGCCGTCAATCACCCAGAAGGAACACTTCCGCGCCGCCGTGAAGCCCGAAGATGCCAAGATGGTCGAAGCGCTGGCGCGTGCCAGCGGCGTGTTCAATGAGGGGGAGATTCGGATTGCGCGGGAGCTGGTCGAGGAAAACCTCGCGCGGGGCAGCGAGGCCAGCGGCTACCACTTTCTTTTCCAGGACGGAAACGACGGCCAGCTCGAAGGTTATGCCTGCTTCGGCCCCATCCCCGCGACAGATCGCCGTTACGAGCTTTACTGGATCGCGGTGCGCAAGTCCGTGCAGCGCACCAAACTTGCGGCCCGCCTGTTGAAGGCCTGCGAAGAAGAGGCGCGCGAGATGGGCGCCGTCATGCTGATCGCGGAGACCTCCGTCCGGCCGGACTATGTGGCGGCCAACAAGTTCTATCTCGCGCAGGGCTACATGCTGCTGGGCGAGATTTCGGACTGGCATGCCGACGGCGACGGCCTTGCCATTTACGGCAAGAGGCTCGTCTGACATGCGCGTCTTCGATTTCACGAACGCCATCGTGCGCGAGCCGGGGCAGAACGTGATTGACGGTCTGCGCGAAGACCGTTCCGTGGCACCGGATTTCGCAGGCGTCCGCCGCGAGCATGCGACCTATGTCGCGGTGCTGCGCGAAGCGGGGTTGACGGTGGACGTTCTTCCGCCGCTGGAAGCTTTTCCGGATTCGATTTTCGTCGAGGACCCGGCGCTCGTGTTCCGCGAGGGCGCGATCCTGTTGCGTCCCGGCGCGCCGACACGCCTTGGCGAGCGCGAGGAGATGCGTGGCGCGCTGACGCGTCATTTCGAACAAGTGCTGGAGCTTGACGGCGACGAATATGCCGACGGTGGCGACGTGATGGTCACGCCTGACGTGATCTTCATCGGCATGTCTGCGCGGACCAACCGGGTCGGCGCGGAGGCACTCGTCAAAAAGCTGGCTCGTCTCGGCCGCAAGGCGAAGACCGCCGAGACGCCGAAATCGATCCTGCATTTCAAGACGGCCGCATCGCTGCTGGACGAGGAGACCGTGCTGGCGACGAAGACGATGGCCGGGAGCAGTATCTTCGACGGCTTCAGGACCGTCGTCACGCCGGCAGGCGAAGAGGCCGCCGCCAATGCGCTTCGCGTCAAAGATACGGTGCTGGTGGGGGCACGCTTTCCCCGCACCATCGATCTGCTGACGGAGGAAGGCTACGCCGTCAAAGCGCTGCCCGTCACCGAGATCGGCAAGCTCGATGCGGGGCTTTCCTGCATGTCGCTGCGCTGGTGATCACCGTCCGCGATGATGGCGCGTCAGGGACGCGAGCGTATCCACCATCGCCCTGCGCAGTTCGCGCGGTCCCAGGACTTCGACCTCCTCGCGCAAACGGATCAGCTCGTGCACGCCATGCGTGAGGGATTCGATGGGCAACGTGCAGCGCACCCAGCCGTCGCGCTCGGGCTTCGCCGTCTCGCGCGCGGCGTCGCGCACATAAGGTCCCAGCAGCTCCAGCCACTCCATGCCTTTGGGTGACAGCCGCACCTGCGCTTCACCCTTGTAGACGCCCCGCTCGTAGTCGCGCGCGGATTTCTCCCAATGCGCCGCGAGATCGAAGTTCTTCGGCCGCGCGAACGTCTCGTCGAGGATTTCGGGGTCGTGGATGTTCGCCACGCGGTAGGTACGGATGGACTTGGCCACCTGCGCCACCAGATACCAGGCGCCGCCCTTGAGCACGAGACCGAGCGGTCCGAGCTTGCGCGGACGCAGTTCGCCTTCCGTGCGATATCGCAGACTCAGTGTGCGTTCGCTCCAGACGGCGCGGGCAACGGTCGGCAGCGCAGGCTGCGGATCGGAGGCGCGAAACCACGCTGCGGGATCGAGATGGAAACGTTGTGCGATGCGCTCCGCCCCCGGCTGGATGTGCGCGGGCAATGCAGCTGTCAGCTTCAGGCGCGCAGCCGCGAGAATGTCGGCAAGACCCAGCTCCGCCGCCGGCCCCGGCAATCCGGTGAGAAACAACGCTTCGGCTTCCGGCTGCGTGAGGCCCGTGAGCTTGGTGCGATAGCCGTCCATCAACTGAAAGCCGCCGCTGCGTCCGCGATCGGCATAGACGGGGATGCCCGCAGCACTCAGCTGATCGATGTCGCGATGGATGGTGCGCACCGATACTTCGAACTCCGCCGCCAGCGCGGCCGCGCTCATCCGCCCACGCGTCTGCAGGAGCATGAGGATAGAAAGAAGACGGCTCGCCAACATTTTTCGAGGCTACCACTGATACACGACACTGGATGTCATGTTTATGGGCTTACAAGCGCATCCGCAAGCTTCGAGGACAAAGCCCATGACGTCCGATTCCACGCGCGATTTCGATTTCTTCTTCGGCCCCTGGCGCGTCAGCCACCGCCGGCAAGACGCGTCTCGCCGGCTCGACGGAGTGGGAAGTCTTTGCAGGTTCGTGTGTGACGCAGCCGCTGCTGGGCGGCCTCGGCAATATTGACGACAATGCGCTGGATGCGCCGAGCGGCGCTTATCGCGCGGCAACGCTGCGCGCCTTCGATCCCAAAGCACGAAAATGGTCCATCTGGTGGCTGGACGGCCGCTATCCGGACAAGCTCGACGTGCCGATGGTAGGCGCGTTCGAAGACGGCGTGGGCACGTTCCATGCCGACGATATGTTCGAAGGGAGAGCGATCAAGGTCCGATTCCTTTGGTCGCGCATCGCGCCGGGTGTCCTGCCGCTGGGAGCAGGCCTTCTCCGAAGACGGCGGCAAGACCTGGGAAACGAACTGGGTGATGGACTTCGCGCGCGCCGCTTAGCTAGATATGATGGTGCACGGCTTCCTGGTGCGTGATGCGTTTCTCGAGCATCCGCAGCAGCACATAGAACACCGGCGTCAGGAACAATCCGAAGAACGTCACACCCAGCATGCCGAAGAACACGGTGATGCCCATGGCATGACGCATTTCGGCGCCCGCGCCGGACGAGAGCACCAGCGGCACCACGCCCATGATGAAGGCGAACGACGTCATCAGGATGGGACGAAGCCTGAGCCGCGCCGCCTCCATCGCCGCATCGACCGTGCCCCGGCCCTGGATTTCGAGCTCGCGCGCGAATTCGACGATCAGGATCGCGTTCTTGCAGGCGAGCCCGATGAGCACGAAGAGACCGATCTGCGTGAAGATGTTGTTGTCGCCGCCCGTCAGCCACACGCCGGTGATGGCCGAGAACAGACACATCGGCACAATGAGGATGATCGCGAGCGGCAAGAACACGCTTTCATATTGCGCGGCCAGCACCAGGAAGACGAGCAGCACGCAGAGCGGAAAGACGAGCAGCGCCGTGTTGCCCGCCAGGATCTGCTGATAGGTCAGATCCGTCCATTCGAAGTTCATCCTTTTGGGTAAATTATTGTTCAAGAGTTTTGTGATCGCCGCCTGCGCCTGCCCCGTCGAATAGCCGGGCGCGGGCGCGCCGTTGAGGTCGGCCGAACGGAAGCCGTTGTAGCGCATGGCGCTGTCCGGTCCCGTCGTTTGGCTCACCCGTATGATGGCGCCGAGCGGCACCATCTGCCCGTCCGCGTTGCGCGTCTTGAGGCGGAGGATATCGTCCGGCGAGGAACGGAACGGCGTATCGGCTTGCGCGATCACTTCGTAGGTGCGGCCGAAGCGGTTGAAATCGTCGACGTAGATCGAGCCCAGATAGATCTGCATCGCATCGAAGACGTGCTGGACGTCGACGCCTAATTGCTCGGCGCGCGTGCGGTCGAGATTGGCGTAAAGCTCCGGCACGCCGATGTTGAAGCTGGAGAACACGCCCTGCAGCGCAGGCGTCTGCCTCGCCTTGTCCTGGATCGTCTGCATGGCGTGATCGAGCGCCGCGTCGCCCTGATCGGTGCGGTCTTCCACCTGCAGTTTGAATCCGCCGATGGTGCCCAGCCCCTGCACGGGCGGCGGCGGGAATATCGCGATCATGGCGTCGCCGATACCGTTGTATTTCTGCTGCAGCTTCTGCGCGATCGCCATGCCGGAGAGATCGGAGGATGCGCGTTCCAAGAACGGCTTCAGCGTCACGAACACGATGCCGGCGGACGGACTGTTGATGAAGCCGTTGATCGAGAGGCCCGGAAACGCGACGGCGCTCTGCACGCCGGGCTCTTTCAGCGCGATGGCCGACATCTGACGGATGACCTTCTCCGTCCGATCCAGCGTCGCGCCTTCCGGCAATTGTGCGAAGCTGACGAGATAGGCCTTGTCCTGCGTCGGCACAAAGCCCGGCGGTACGAGTTGGAAGCCGACATAGGTCAGCGCCAGGAGCCCCGCATAGACGACCATGGCGGCCGATTTGCGCGTGAGGATGCCGCCCACGCCGCGGCCATAATTCTCCGAGCCGCGATGGAAGACGGCGTTGAAGCGCGAGAAGAACGGACCCAGCACCTTGTCCATCACTCGCGCCAGCCTGTCCTTCGGCGCGCCCTGCGCCTTCAGGAGCGTCGCGGACAAAGCCGGCGACAGCGTCAGCGAGTTGAACGCCGAGATGATCGTGGAGAACGCGATGGTGAGCGCGAACTGGCGATAGAACTCTCCCGTCAGCCCGCTGATGAAGGCGATCGGCACGAAGACGGCGCAGAGAACCAGCGCGATAGCGATGATCGGCCCCGTCACTTCCGACATCGCCTTGAGCGTCGCTTCCCGCGGCGCGAGCCCCGCCTCGATGTTGCGCTCGACGTTTTCCACCACGACGATAGCGTCGTCGACCACGATACCGATGGCGAGCACGAGCCCGAACAGCGACAGCGCGTTGATCGAGAAACCAAAGACATACATGAACGCGAAGGTACCGACGATGGAGGTGGGCACGGCGAGCAGCGGGATGATGGAGGCGCGCCAAGTCTGCAGGAACAGGATCACGACCAGCACGACCAGCGCCACGGCCTCGAAGAGCGTGTGCACGACGGCGCGGATGGAGTCGCGCACGAAGACGGTCGGGTCATAGACGATGCTGTAGTCGAGCCCCTGCGGGAAATTCTTCTTGAGTTCTTCCATCGTGGCGCGGACGGAATCCGAAATCTGGATGGCGTTCGAGCCGGGCGCCTGGAAGATCGGAACGGCGACGGCCTGCTTGTTGTCGAGCAGCGAGCGCAGGCCGTATTGCGAGGCGTCGATCTCCACCCGCGCCACGTCGCCCAGCCGCGTGACGACGCCGTTCTCACGTTTGACGACGATATTGGCGAACTGTTCGGGATCGCTGAGCCGGCCTTCCACATTGATGGGCAGTTGCAGTTGGCCCGTCCGGCCGTAGGGCGGTCCGTTGATGATGCCGGCGGCGACCTGCACGTTCTGCCGGCGCACGGCGGCGACCACATCGTCCGCCGTCATGTTGCGCTCGGCGATCTTTTCCGGATTGAGCCAGATGCGCATGGCGTAATCGCCGGAGCCGAACAATTGCACGTCGCCCACGCCCTGGATTTTGGCAAGGCGGTCCTTGACATTGAGCACCGCATAGTTGCGCAGATAGAGCATGTCATAGCGGCCGTCGGGCGAGTTCAGATGCACGACCATGGTCAGGTCCGGCGAACTCTTTGTCGTTGTGACGCCCAGGCTCTGCGTCACCTGCGGCAGGCGCGGCAGCGCCTGGTTGACGCGGTTCTGCACGAGCTGCTGGGCGAGATCGGGATCGGTGCCGATCTTGAAGGTGGCGGTGAGCGTCAGCGTGCCGTCGGAGGCGGCCTGCGAGAACATGTAGAGCATGTTCTCCGTGCCGTTGATCTGCTCTTCGAGCGGCGTCGCCACCGTCTCGGCGATCACGTTCGGATTGGCGCCGGGAAATTGCGCGCGCACCACGACCGACGGCGGCACGACCTCGGGATATTCCGAGATCGGCAGCCGCGTCATCGCGATCAATCCCGCGAGGAAGATGACGATGGAGATCACGCCCGCGAAGATCGGGCGGTCGATGAAGAACTTGGACAGACTCATGGCGTTAGCCCGAAGGCCCTTTCAGTTTATGGCTGGGTTCAGCGCGCGGCGAACCTGCGCTGAGACGCGCCGGCGAAACGCTCGGCCACGATCGTGCCCGGCTGCACCTTCTGCAGGCCGTCGACGATGATGCGCTCACCGGATCTGAGACCGGACGTCACGACGACGTCGCTGCCCACCTCCTCGCCTAGCGCCACTTCGCGGAACGAAGCCTTGTGATCGGAGCCGACGACGAAGACGAAGCGCTTGCTCTGGTCGTTGCTGATCGCATCTTCGGGAACGAGGATCACCTTATTGTCTGCGGCGGAGGCAAGCTTCACCGACACGAACATGCCGGGGATCAGGCTTCCGTCCTCGTTCGTGAAGCGGGCGCGAGCTCTGATCGTGCCGGTGCTGGTGCTGATCTTGTTGTCGAAGCTTTCGATCGTGCCTTTGTAGATGTGGCCGTTGTCTCCCTGGACGGTCAATTCGACCGGAATCTTGCTCTCCTGAGCGGTCGTCTTCGCATGCGCCCGGACGTTCTCGAGATAGGTCTGCTCGTCGACGTCGAAATCGGCATAGATGCCGTCATTCGAGACGATGGTCGTCAAGAGCGGCGACGTTCCTGTCTCCGTCTGCACGAGGTTGCCGATCTGAATCTCGGCACGGCCAACGCGCCCGGTGATGGGCGCCTTCACATAGGCAAAGTCGACATTGAGATTGGCCTGTGTGAGCGCAGCCTGCGCCGATTTGACTGCGGCCAGCGCCGTGCCGTTGGCGTTGTCCTTCTGGTCGTAATAGTCCTTCGAGATGGCGTTGGCGTTGATGAGCGCGGTCGCGCGCGCAAGCTCGGTCTTGGCCAGGTGCGCATTGGTTTCGGCGGTGACAAGTGCGGCCTGCGCCTTCGCCGCCGCGGCTTCATAGGTGCGCGGGTCGATCACGAATAGGACGTCGCCCTGGTGAACGATCTGTCCATCCTTGAAACGGATCTCCGTGATGCGGCCGTCCACCTGCGGGCGGACATCGGCAGAATCCACCGCCACCATCCGGCCGGAGAACTCGGACCAGAGTCGGACTGGCCTGGCCTCGACGGCTGTGATGGTAACGGGGACAGGCGCAACGGACGGAGGCGCGGTGTCGGCGCCGGCATGGCGGAAGACCAAGCCCAGACCGGCCGCGAAGACGAAGGCGGCAGCGCCCAGGAAGGCTTTGTTCCTCAGGAGCTTGACCGCGTTCGAAGCGGGCTTCTGGGTCTTGAAGGCTTCGGTTTTGACGAGCTCGGCGATGTGCGACATCGGTAGTCCCGGATATCTGTAACGATGGCTACAGATGTAGGGGCTGGATTGAGGCCGTCAAGGCTCTTATGTAACATCCGGTACAATAATAAAAAGGACATACCCGCTATGAGGACGGGTCGGCCCAGGAACTTCTGCACCGAGACGGTTTTGGATCGCGCCATGACCGTGTTCTGGCGCAAAGGCTATGAAGGCGCATCGCTCGCAGACCTTACGGAGGCGATGGGTATCAACCCCCCCAGCCTCTATGCCGCCTTCGGCAACAAGGAAGGTTTGTTCCGCGCCGTGCTCGAGCGCTACGACGATCGCCGCAAGGGATTGATGGAGCGCGTGCTGTCGGCGCCCGATCCGAAATCGGTTGCACGACTGTTCCTTGAAGGCGTGGCGGAGTTTGCAGTGGATACAAGCGGACGCAATCCGCCGGGCTGTCTTCTCGTGCAAAGCGGCCTGTCATGTTCGGACGATGACATTCCCGAAGCGCTGGCGCAGCATCGTGCGGAAAAGGAACGCGCGCTGCGCGAGCGATTCGAGCGCGACCGCAAAGACGGAAAGCTTCCCAGGAGCGCCGATCCCGCAACGCTCGCGCGCTATCTCTCCGCGATGGCGAACGGCCTGTGCGTGCAGGCTGCCGCCGGTGCAACGGCTGCAGAGCTTCGCGCGGTGGCGGAAATAGCCCTTGCGGCCTGGCCCGTGCACGAGAAGGCTGCAGCGAAGAAGTCCGCACACGAAAACGCGCATTGAGCGCGCCGTTGATCGCATGGCGGCATCGCACTGCGCGCATGCGGCTTGAATTATAGCAATCGATACACAAATCCACTCGCGTCGGGTTTTCCGAACCGGGCCGTTGAAAAAACGGCCGTTCGCGCGAGGACGTCATGATCAATGTTCTTATTGCCACGCGTTTCGCCTGGACGATCGCCAGCATCTTCGGCCTCAGCGGGCTGCTTCACGTTACAGGATTGCAACGGATCAGGCGCGCTTACCTGCGCTGGGATTTCGCGCCGGGCTTTTATCGCGCGGCCGGCTTCGTGCAACTTCTGGCAGCGTTCTTTCTGGCATTGCCGATTACGCGCATCTGGGGCGTGATGCTCGCGGCCTCCGTGACGTTCGTCGCCATGGTCGTGCTGTTGAATAACCGGCAGTACATCTATTCCGTGCCGGGTCTCATCCTGCTCGCGGCCCTCGTTCCCGCCGCCCTCGCCGGTCCGACCTGATCCGCTCTCTTGCCTTTGCCGCCGCGCCGCGCCACGGATTGCAGGCGAAGAAGACGGAGAACGATCATGGATTACCAGAACATTCTTGTGAGCCGTGAAGGCGCAGTCGCCGTCGTCACGCTCAATCGTCCCAAGGCGCTCAATGCCCTCAACTCGGAATTGCTGGGCGAGCTCGTCACGGCACTCGAAGCCTTCGACGCGGACGACGGCGTGCGCGCCATCGTGCTGACGGGATCCGACCGAGCCTTCGCCGCCGGCGCCGACATCAAGGAGATGGCGCCGCGATCCTATATGGACATGTTCAAGTCGAATTTCTTCGCCGGCGCGGCCGACCGCATCGCGGCCGTCCGCAAACCCATCATCGCGGCGGTTGCAGGCTATGCGCTGGGCGGCGGCTGTGAGCTCGCCATGCTTTGCGATTTCATCATCGCCGCCGAGACGGCGAAATTCGGACAGCCCGAGATCACCCTGGGCGTCATGCCGGGCATCGGCGGCACGCAAAGGCTCACGCGCTTTGTCGGCAAGTCGAAGGCGATGGAGATGTGCCTCACGGGCCGGAACATGGACGCGGCCGAAGCCGAGCGCTCGGGCCTCGTCAGCCGCGTGGTGCCTGCCGCCGAGCTGATGGCAGAGGCGCTCAAGGCCGCGCAGAAGGTCGCAGAGCAGTCCATGCCGATCGTCATGATGACGAAGGAGACGGTGAACCGGGCCTATGAGACGACGCTGGCGGAGGGCATCCGTTTCGAGCGCCGCCTCTTCCACGCCATGTTCGCCACGGAGGACCAGAAAGAGGGCATGGCGGCCTTCAGCGAGAAGCGCAAACCGGCCTTCAAAGACCGGTGAAAAACGCCAATTGACGGGGCGTCGCCCGCTAGGTAGAACCCCCGCCCGACTTTGAACTAGGACGACCATGCCCAACATCGCCTCGGCCAAAAAGCGCGTTCGCCGGACCGCCAAGCGGACCGCGATCAATCATTCCCGCAAAAGCCGGATCCGCAACTTCACCCGCAAGGTCGAAGAAGCGCTCGCGAAGGGCGATAAAAAGGGCGCGCAGGAGGCCATGAAGGCCGCCGAGCCCGAGATCATGCGGGGCGTCTCCAAGGGCGTGGTCCACAAAAACGCCGGCAGCCGGAAGGTCTCCAGGCTCACCAAACGGATCGCTAAACTGGGCTGATTGCTAAGCCCCCGTCCGTCCTACAGTAAATCTCAAAATAACATGGGTCCGGACGGGTGTTCTGGACCCGTTTTTATTTGTCAGTAGACGGAGTTTCAAGAATTCGTCACCGATCTGTAGCATCGTGACAGATGCAAGCAGGGTAACTCCCTGATTCCATGGGGCTTCCGATTTTCCGTATACGTTTCTTGGGGTTAGCGGCATTCATGGAATGGTAAAAATTGCATTAATCATCGCGTTTTCTGCTTGCGGAGCCCACCCCTCTTGGCTATCGTCCTGAGCCTGGTGGCGGGGCCGCGAGAGAAATGATCAAGAACAAAATAAATAACAAACGAGTATTCGGATTAGTTCCATTCTCTCGGCGGCCTGCTGACAAATCCAGTATCTAGTAAATCGTAAATCTATACTTCAACCGGCCAAGTGTTCGGGCCGGAATGCCGTGCCGTTTGCGCGGCGCACGGGGCTGAGTGCGGGGTCAAGAATATGGTTACCAGCGAATATGCAGGCGATCTTTCGGCGGCGGAGGCTTGGTCCCTGCTCGAAAAAGAGCCCAAGGCCCAGCTGATCGACGTTCGTACCACGGCCGAATGGTCCTTCGTCGGCGTTCCCGACCTTTCGTCCGTAGGCCGCGACGCCTTTCTGGTCGAGTGGCAGTCTTTCCCCGAGATGTCGGTGAATCCGCAATTCGTCGACATGGTCGCAAAAGCCGTCCGCAAGGCGGGCGCCGCCGAGGACACGCCACTCCTCTTTCTTTGCCGCTCCGGCGCGCGCTCGCGTGCGGCCGCGATCGCCATGACGCGCGCCGGCTTCGGCAAGTCCTACAACATCGCAGGCGGTTTCGAGGGCGACCTCGACGAACGACGACATCGCGGTCAACGCAATGGCTGGAAAGCGCAAGGATTACCCTGGCGACAAAGTTGAAGGAGGAATGGGCCGGCCCACGACCGGCATGGGGCAAAATGAAATTCACGAACGACGAGACAGGGGCGGCCGGCACGTTCGCCGGTCACAACAACAAGAAAAAGGCAAGGGACATGACACAAACGATAGCCAAATCGGGACCACTCGATTGGACCGTCATCTGGGCAGGAGCGCGGGAACGCCTTCGTCGCGAGTTGGGCGACGCCGTTTTCGAAACGTGGATCAGTCCGCTGGTGCTGGTGGATGCCGCCGACGGCGAACTCAAGATCGGCGCGCCGCGTCCCTTCGCGCGCAATTGGGTCGCCAACCAGTACGCCACGCGCATCGAGCGCGCATTGCGTGCGGAAGGTGCCGAGCCGCAATCGCTGTCGATCGTGCTGGCGCCGCAGAAACCTGCGCCGCAGCCGGCGTCGGCGCCGCGCGAGGTGCGTCCTACGCCCGCCACGATCTCCTATTTCCAGGAGCAGAGCCTCGCGAAGTCCGGCGAGCCGCGCCGCGCGCTCTCCAATCGCGTGCTCGATCCCGTACAGAATTTCGACAGTTTCGTCGCAGGTCCGGCGAATGAATTCGCCTACCGCGCGACGCGCGCGCTGGCAGAAGACGACGGCTCGGATGTGCCGCTGCTCTTCGTCCACGGCAGTTTCGGCTTCGGCAAGACGCATCTCTTGAATGCGGCGGCCCTGGAAGCCAAGCGCCGTGGTCGCCGCGCGCTGCTTTTGGGCGCTGAGGACTTCATGCGCCAGTTCCTGGGCGCCCTCAACCGCAAGGACACGCTCGGCTTCAAGGATGAACTCCGCGCCGCGGACATGCTTCTGATCGACGATCTGCAGCACCTCTGCCGTTCGACCTACACGGTGTCGGAGTTCCTCCACACGCTGAACGCGTTCTCCGACCTCAGGCGCAAGCTCGTGATCGCCGCCGACCGTCCGCCGTCGGCGCTCGAGACTTTGGGCGCAGATGTGCGCTCCAGGCTTTCGGGCGGCCTCGTCATCGGTCTTGCCAGGCCCGACCGGGCCACGCGCCTTGCGATCCTGAGATCGCGTGCGGGCGACTATGCGCGCAGGCGTCCGGATGCGGCATTGCCCGACGATGTCCTCGAACATCTGGCCGACATGGAGGAAGCATCCCCGCGCGATCTGATCGGCGCGTTCACGAAGCTCGCGGTCTATGCGGACCTCACCAAGAAGCCCGTGACGATCGACGTGGTGGCGGAGACGATCGGGAGCCGCGCCCGCGGCAAGAAGACGTCCATCGAGGACATCCAGCGCCGCACGGCCGAGTTCTACAAGCTCGACCTGCGCGACTTCCACTCGCCGCAGCGCTCGCGGCGCGTGGCGCGGCCCAGGCAGGTCGCCATGTACCTCGCGCGCGAATTGACGGAGCGTTCGCTGCCGGAGATCGGCCGGCGCTTCGGCGGACGCGACCACACGACGGTCTTGCACGCGTGCCGGCGGATCGCGGCGCTCTGCGAAGAGGATCCCGTGCTTAAGCAGGAAGTCGATTTCCTGAAGGATGTGCTCGGCAAGTTGAGCTGATATCAGTGCCGAAATCCCGCTCCGCCGGACCCTCGCTCCGAGGCCATCCGGCGGGGTGTTGTCGTGGCGGGTCAAGCGCTTATCCGCTAGGCGGCGCAACATACCCCTGATATACTTTATTGCTTGAGTCGGACCCCCCGAAAATACTCAAGCAAGTCAAGGGGTTATAGCCCTTCGGCGCGGTGCCGTTCCGGCCCCGTCGAGAGGCTGAAATGAGCGACCGGAAACAAGCGCAAAAGCTATGAAGATCACAGTCGAACGGGGTGCCTTTTTGAAGGCCCTCAGCCACGTCCAGAGCGTCGTCGAGCGCCGGAACACCATTCCCATTCTGTCGAACGTGCTGATCGACGCCGGTCAGGGGCGGTTGAAGCTCACCGCCACAGATCTCGACATCGAAATCGTCGAGGCGATCCCGGCTGACGTGCTGCGCAACGGCTCGGCCACGGCGCCGGCCCACATGCTCTACGACATCGTGCGCAAGCTGCCGGACGGGGCGCAGGTGCAGGCGGAATTGCTGGCGGCCGAGGGCGGACGTCTGGCGGTCTCGGCCGGCAGCATCCGTTTCGAGCTCGCCTGCCTGCCCAAGGAAGACTTCCCCCAGATGTCGGCGGGCGCCTTGCCCCACAAATTCCGTCTCGCCACGGACAGCCTGAAGCGCCTCATCGACAAGACGCGCTTTGCCATTTCCACCGAAGAGACCCGCTTCTACCTGAACGGCATCTACCTGCACGCCGCCGGCAGCGGCAAATCGAAGGTGCTGCGCGCCGTGGCAACGGACGGCCACAGGCTCGCTCGTTTCGAGCTCGATCAGCCCGACGGTGCGGGCGACATGCCAGGCGTCATCGTGCCCAGGAAGACGATTACCGAGCTCCGCCGCCTCCTCGACGACGCGGACGGCGCCATCGATGTGTCGCTGTCGGACACCAAGATCCAGTTCATTACCGACGGCGTGGAGCTGACTTCGAAGCTGATCGACGGCACGTTCCCGGACTATGCGCGGGTTATCCCGACGGCGAACGACAAGTCGCTGGCGCTCGACTCCAGGGAATTCGCAGCTGCCGTCGACCGCGTCTCCACCATTTCCGCCGACAAGACGCGCGCCGTGAAGCTTAATCTCGCGAAGGACAAGCTGACGCTGACCGTGGTCAATCCGGACTCCGGCACGGCGACCGAAGAGCTTGGCGCCACCTACAGCGCTGGCGCCCTTGAGATCGGCTTCAACGCTCGCTATCTCCTGGATATCACGAGCCAGATCGAAGGCAAGGAAGTCCGCTTCCTGCTCTCGGACGCCGGTTCACCCACCCTCATCGAAGACACGGACGACAGCGGCACGCTCTACGTCCTGATGCCGATGCGAGTCTGAAAGTTTGACGAGCCTGACCGACATGCGCTCCGAGAGCGCGCTCTCTCCCATTGCGGAAATCGCCCCGCGGCTTGCGGTGACGCGCCTGGTGCTGTCGCAGTTCCGCTCCTATGCGGCGGGCGAGCTTCTCACCAACGGGCGCTCAGTCGTGCTGGCGGGCCCCAACGGCGCGGGCAAGACGAATGTTCTCGATGCCATCTCGCTCCTGGCCCCGGGCCGCGGATTGCGCGGCGCGAGCCTCGGCGATCATGTCCGCAAAGGACCCATCGAGACGGCGAGCGACGCGCTGTGGGCGGTGGCGGCCACGGTCACGCGCGGCGACGTTGCTTACGAACTCGGAACGGGCTTGGGTCTCAACGCGCAGGGCGGCGAACGCCGGCGCATGCATCTGAACGGCGCGCCGCTTACCAATCCGGCTGAGCTGGCCGAGATCGTGCAGATGATCTGGCTCACGCCGGCCATGGATCGTATCTTCACGGAAGGTGCGAGCGGCCGTCGCAAATTCCTCGATCGGCTGGTGCTGGGCTTTGACTCGCAGCATGCCCGCCGCGCCGCGCGGTACGAAACGGCGATGCGCGAGCGTCTCAGGCTTCTGAAATTCGGTCCGCGCGATCCCGCCTGGCTCGACGGGCTGGAGAAAGAAATGGCGGAGACAGGCGTGGCGACGGCGATCGCACGTGCCGAGACCGTGGCGCGCCTTAACGTGGCGTTGGCCGAACGCGGCAGCGTCGGCGTCTTTCCATGCGCGCAACTGGCGCTCGAAGGCGAAGCCGATGCGCTGGTCGCGGAGAACGCGGCAGCCGCAGAGGGCGAATTCCGGGCCCGCTTCAGCAGGACGCGCATGCGCGATGCGGAAGCGCGGCGGACGACCTTCGGCCCGCACACGAGCGACCTTGCCACCCGTCACACGGAAAAGCGCATGAACGCGGCGGATTGTTCGACGGGCGAGCAGAAGGCGCTGCTGATCTCGATCGTGCTCGCCGACGCCGGGGAGCTCGCGAAAGCCCGCGACGGCCATGCGCCGATCCTGTTGCTCGACGAAGTGGCGGCGCATCTCGACCACAAGCGCCGGCAGGCGCTCTTCGACGAAGTCCTTGCGCTCGGCGCGCAGGCCTGGATGACCGGAACCGATCTCTCGCTGTTCGACGGTCTTCAGACACGCGCCGACGTATTCCTTGTCAACGCCGGCACGTTCGCCCGGCAGGAATAGCAGCACATGACATTGCCAACCGACGACAGCAGCGAATACGGCGCGGAGTCTATCAAGGTCCTCAAGGGCCTCGATGCCGTGCGCAAGCGCCCGGGCATGTATATCGGCGACACCGATGACGGCTCGGGCCTGCATCACATGGTCTACGAAGTCGTCGACAATGCAATCGACGAAGCGCTGGGCGGCTATGCAAACCGCGTCGACGTGATCCTCAATCCCGACGGCTCCTGCACCGTGCGCGACAACGGCCGCGGCATTCCGACGGACATCCATCCGACGGAAGGCGTCTCCGCCGCCGAAGTGATCATGACCCAGCTCCACGCGGGCGGAAAATTCGAGCAGAACGCCTACAAGGTCTCGGGCGGCCTGCACGGCGTCGGCGTTTCTGTCGTCAATGCGCTGTCGGAGTGGCTGGACCTGCGCGTCTGGCGCGAGGGCAAAGAATTCTACATGCGTTTCAGCTACGGCGATCCCATCGCCCCGCTCGCCGTTGTGGGCGAAACGGAAGGCAAGCGCGGCACGGAAGTGACATTCCTTCCCAGCCCTAGAACGTTCACGAAGACGGAATTCGACTACGCGACGCTCGAGCATCGCCTGCGCGAGCTCGCCTTTCTCAATTCCGGCGTGACGATCGTGTTCGCGGATCTCCGCGGCGTCGAGAAGAAGGAACAGGTGCTGCACTACGAAGGCGGTCTCGAGGCCTTCGTGCGCTATCTCGATCGCGCCAAGACGCTCCTGATCCCATCGCCGGTCATGATCCGCGCAGAGCGCGACGGCATGACGGTGGAAGCCGCGCTGGCGTGGAACGATTCCTATCATGAGAGCATGCTCTGCTTCACCAACAACATCCCGCAGCGCGACGGCGGCACGCATCTGGCGGGCTTCCGTGCGGGGCTGACGCGCGTCGTCACCAAATACGCGGAAGATTCCGGCATCGCGAAGAAGGAGAAGATCGCGCTCACGGGCGACGACTGCCGCGAAGGCCTGACCTGCGTGCTTTCCGTCAAGATCCCGGATCCCAAATTCAGCTCGCAGACGAAGGACAAGCTCGTATCCTCGGAAGTGCGACCCGTCGTCGAAGGCGTGGTGATCGATCAGCTGGGCCGCTGGTTCGAGGAACATCCCTCGGAAGCCCGCGCCGTCGTCGGCAAGGTCGTGGAAGCGGCCGCCGCCCGCGAGGCGGCCCGCAAGGCGCGCGAGCTTACGCGGCGCAAGGGCGCGCTCGACAGTTCGTCGCTTCCCGGCAAGCTGGCCGACTGCCAGGAACGCGATCCGTCCAAATGCGAGATCTTCATCGTCGAGGGCGACAGCGCCGGCGGCAGCGCCAAGCAGGCGCGCAACCGCGCTAATCAGGCTGTGCTGCCCCTGCGCGGCAAGATCCTCAACGTGGAGCGCGCGCGCTTTGACAAGATGCTGTCGTCGGTGGAAATCGCGACGCTCATCACCGCGCTGGGTACGGGCATCGGCCGCGAGGAGTTCAACGCCGACAAGCTTCGCTACCACAAGATCATCATCATGACTGACGCCGACGTCGACGGCGCCCATATCCGCACGCTGCTGCTCACGTTCTTCTACCGCCAGATGCCGGAGCTGATCGATCGCGGCCACCTCTACATCGCGCAGCCGCCGCTCTACAAAGCCGCACGCGGCAAGTCGGAGCGATATCTCAAGGATGAACACGAGCTGGAAGACCATCTGATCGCGGAGGGCTCGGCGGGCGTCGTCTTCACGCTGCATTCGGGTGCGCAGGTCGGCGGCGCCGAACTCGACAAGCTCATCACGGACGCGCGCGCCACGGGCGCGGCGCTGGCCGGTTTCCCGCCGCACTATCCCCGCTTCGTGCTGGAGCAGGCGGCGATCGCGGGCGTGCTCAATCCCGACGCGCTCAACGACACGGCGAAAGCGACGGAGGCGGCGCAACATATCGCGCGGCGCCTCGATCAATTGTCCGATGAGACGGAGCGCGGCTGGCACGGCGAGCCGACCTCCGACGGCGGGCTCAAATTCTGGCGCGACGTGCGTGGCGTGCGCGAAGCCGTCGCCATCGACGGGCAGCTGATCGCCAGCGCCGATGCGCGCAAGCTCGACCGCATGAAGGACGAGCTGCACGCGGCCTTTCAGAAGGCGGGGACGCTCACGCGCAAGGACGAGACGCGCGAGATCCGCGCCCCCTCGCAGCTGCTCGCTGCCATCTTCGAATGGGGCCGCAAGGGCGTGGCGCTCCAGCGCTACAAAGGCTTGGGCGAAATGAACCCCGAACAGCTCTGGGAGACGACCCTGGACGAGAACGCGCGCACGCTCCTCCTTGTAAAGGTGCAGCATGCCGACGAGGCGGACGACCTCTTCGCCAAGCTGATGGGCGAAATCGTCGAACCCCGCCGCGAATTCATCCAGGACAACGCGCTGAACGCGGCGCTGGACGTGTAAAACGCGACGCTGCTTCACGCCGGGTAGCGCCTATACTTGCCTGCCGGCAAGACCAGCCATAATATTCATCGTCGCTTTTCGGGGAGCGGTATGGAATCGGGCTCGGGACAGGTGCCGGCGGGCGCCGTCGACAAGAAATCGCGCGACGAATACGTCGATATTCCTTCCTATGTGGAACCGGTGGTCGGGCTCTCCAATCGCGAGAAGCTTCTCTATCACGGCAGCGGGATCGGCGTCGGGCTTTTGATTGCGGCGCTGGCCTTCGCGGGCTGGCGATATTTCCATCCTGACCATACCGTTCCGTCCTCGATGCCGCAGCAGATCGTGAGCAATGCTCCGGTCGATGCGAGCGTGCCCCGCGTTGCCGACAACGAAGCAAGTCCCGCCGCGACGGACGAAACAGCCGCGCCGCGCGTGCATCATGCGAAGGCGAATGCCGGTGCCGATGTGATCGCGGCGGCCAAGCCTGCTGCCGGACTAATGTATGTCCACCGCAACAATTCAGACCTGCGGCCTGCCCCATCCACGTCCTCGGACCCCATCAGGAAGCTCCCCAAGGGCGAGAAGGTTCAGCTCCTGATGCTGTCCGACAAATGGGCGCAAGTCGACGACGCCGGCACCAAGGGTTGGATGCGCGCCAGCGTACTCAAGGACACGCCGCCGGGCGCGAAGAAAGCGCGCAAGAAGAAATCGAACGACGAGTAGTGCTCATCCCTTTGTTGCGCGCATGACGGCTCCGCTCTGTCGAACCCGATTGATCGGGCGTGACGCATGGCGATAGGCTCGGCCGCGCATTTCCATCGGCTCGAGAGGATCTATGCGTCGCTCGTTATTTCTGTTCGCGGGATTGTTGTGGCTGCCGCTTGCGGCGCAGGCGCGAGGCGATGCCGCCGCGCATTGGCGAGCACTCACACAAATGGACGTCGAGGCGGCGCATAAACTTCTGTCCGACAATCACCCGGCCGCGACGCACACGGTCGACGATCCGGCTTTCATGGCAGCGTTGAAAGGCGCATATGCCGATGCGCGCGCGCATGCACTGAAGGTGACGAACTACCCCGGTTATGTCGCGACGCTCGGCGCCTTCGCCAATGCGATGGGCGACGGCCACATCTGGTCGCACCCGCTCTACGTGCCCCACATCATCCAGTGGACCGGCATCATGACCGCCAAGCGCGGCCCGAATTGGGTGGTGGCATCCGAAGACAGGGACATTGTCGGCGAAGACATCACGGGCACCCGCATCGTCTCCTGCGACGGCATTCCGGTCGACGATTTCGCGCGCGATACGCTCGGGCGCTATCAGAGAGTCTGGTCGGTGGAAGCCATGCGCGTGCTCGCCGCGCCGCGGCTGCTGATCGACGAAGGCAATCCCTTCGTGAAACGGCCGTCAACCTGCATTGTGGAACAGAACAGATCGCAACGCGCGATCGCGCTGCATTGGAAGAGCATCCTCCGCAGCACGTTCGTAACCTCGATCAAGGGCGTGGCAGGGAAAGCAGGCTACGGCATTCGTCAAGTCGGCTCCGGCACCTGGATTTCCCTCGAAACGCTCGGCGTCCAGGCGCAAGCCGTCATCGATGCAGCGAAAGCGCAGCAGGAGCAATTGCGGAACGCGGCCTATGTCGTGGTCGATGTGCGCGGAAACGGCGGCGGCGATGACGATTACGGCCGCAAGCTCGCGGACATCCTCTACGGCGATGCCTACGCGATCGCGCACATAGGACAAGGCGGCGACGATGGAGCCTGCGGATCCGTCTGGCGCGCGTCGCCCGAGAACATCAGAGCTGTCGATGCGGAAGCACAGGTGTTCGCGCGGACCGGCGAAACCGCGGGCGCGAAAGAATACAGCGAAGCCGTCGTCGCCATGCACAAGGCGCTTGAGGCGCACCGCGAGCTGACGGGAAATCCCACTTGCGTACCGCCGCAAAGCACGCCCATTGCTGCGAACGCGCCATCGCTCATGCACGGCCGCGTGATCCTGCTTACGGACTCCGTCTGCTTCAGTTCCTGCATCAACGTCGCCGGATTTTTCCGGCAACTGGGCGCGACACTGGTCGGTCAGACCACGGGCGCCGACACGCATTTCTCCGAAGTGCGCGAGATCACGCTGCCGTCCGGACTTTCGACCTTCTCGACATTGCAGGCTATCGAGTCCGGCGCGCCGCGCGCGATCGGCCCCTTTGCGCCGGACGTGCCCTATGATGGCGACATCAGCGATACGGCGGCGCTCGAAAAGTGGATCGCCGGGATTGCGGCGAAGGGAAATCCGCCGCCCTAGCCGCGCGCCGGAATTCCCTGCGATCAGGGCAAAGATCAGGGCCAAGAAATTTCGCTCCGCCGGGCGAATTGCAGGAAAAGCCCATTCCGCGGGGCTTTCCCGCGCGTTTGGCTCGCGCACCATGTCGAAAAACAGGGCGACGCAGGGTAAATTTTTGTCCGTGTACGTCCTTTCCGGCGTTTGCGTCGGCAAAAGAAAGATTCACCACAGAGACACAGAGGCACAGAGATACCGCGGCTCGCCCTGGGACTGTGCGCCCCCTTCGAGGGAATTTCTTGCGCGCGTTCCACCGAGGTTGTGTCGCCGCAGAGGAGGAACGCGCGCAGGCAAACTTCGACAGTCAGTCCCGCCATCGGCGACGCCCTCGATATCTCTGTGTGTCTCTGTGGTAAATCTTTCGGCGCCGACATCTGCGCGGTCGTCGGCGTACAGCAACGCCCCTCGCGCGTCCGCGAGTGCGTCACTGGCGCGGAAGACGCCGCGCGCGTTTCGGTCTTCACACTGTCAAAGAGCGTGCGCGATGTCCGGACATCGTGCCGAACCAATATGGTCGTGCGCATCCGATTTGGGAAGGAATTCATACGGGGCATGCGCGGCGCGCAGTACATCGAAACGCCGCCGTTTGTCGCCCAAACGTGCACATTTTCGCGTCGCGTCGACGCGCGTCAGGCTTCGCTCGAGCTCCGCAAGCGCCAACGCAGCGGCCACAAAGCCCAGACACTGCTCGTTTCGCCGTTCGATGCCATGGTCCGCCCCATTGGCGCGCCAGACGTGGAGAGCGGCGCGGCCACACATAAGACCAGTCGAAAATTATACTAGAGCGCGATCGGCTTTGTCTGAATCAACCACCCTTCGCCCGCTTTATGCGCGCTTCACTCCAATTACGGCCGCGCCCGCACGAACCAGCAGGCGACCGGCCCGCGCACGCCGTGCGGTGTAGCGTAAACTTTGAGCGCCCTGGTCACGACGTCGCGAACCTTCGCCTTCGTGGCATCGTCGGCGTCGGCGATCGCACGCGAGAGAGGCCCGATCGTCATGGTGCGCATCGCGGCTTCTTCCGCTGTCGGTGCCATATCCATGTGGCCGTCGAATTTCTCGATATGGATATCCTTGAAGCCGGCGCTCGACAGGATAACTTCGATGCGTTTCGCGTCGGCGAAAGCGAACGGCCCCGGCGCCTGCGGCTCGGGCGTTTCCTGTGGCGGCAGAAGCGGACGCGCGGCCTTGATGGGCGTCGCCGCCCAGCCGTTCTCTTCCATCGCGCGCCAGCATACGAAGGCGAGCCGTCCCTTCGGCGCCAGCGCCTTCCTGATGTTGCGGAACGCGGCCGATGGGTCCTCGAAAAACATCACGCCGAAGCGCGAGGCGACGAGATCGAAGACCGGCTGGAAATCATAAGTCGACGCATCGGCCTCGATGAATGGGATGTCGGCGTGCGAGGCGTCCGCGCGCGCCCGCGCCACGGCCAGCATGGGCGCCGAGATGTCGATGCCGGCGACGCTGCCCTCGCGGCCTACGCATTGCGCATAGGTGAATGTCGTCGTGCCGCAGCCGCAGCCGATGTCGAGCACGCTTTCGCCCGGCTTCGGCGCCGCGAACGGAATGAAGGCTTCCGTGATGTGGCCCAGGATCTGGTCGGTATAATCCTGCTGCTTCGCCCAGTTCTGCCCCGCGCGGCCGTTCCAATATTCGATCTGGTCCTGGTTCATTGGGCTCCCACCTTCTTCCAGAACACGACCGTGTCGCAAAGCGTGCCGTCTGGAAAGAGCGCATAGTCGGGAATGACGCCCGTGCGCTGCCAGCCGAGCCGCGTGTAGACACGCTCGCCGTCGCCGCCTTTGACCGTGTCGAGCACGAGCAGCCAGCGGCCCCGTTTGCGCGCCGCGGTCTCGATTTCCTGCATCAGCGCAGAAGCCAGCCCCGCCCTGCGCGCGCCGCGATGGACAAGCAGCTTCTTCACGTCGCCGCGATGCGGCTGATTGGGCGGCGTGTCGAGACCCAATTGCACCGTGCCTTCGATACGGCCGTCGATTTTCGCGGCCAGCAGAACGGTCTGTCCGTCCGCCACCTCATCGGCGACGTTTTCGAAAAACTCTTCCGCTTCCCGCTGGCCGAAGGGCGGCATGAAGCTGACGGATGCGCCCCCTTCGACGCAATCGGCGAGCACGCGGGCGAGTTGGCCGATGGCAGCGCGGATTTCGGCCGCATCGAGCTCGACGACTTCGCCTGCCGCCGCCACGTCTATTTTCCGCTTTTGCGCTTGCGCATGGCGAGCGTGCGCAGCCTGAGCGCATTCAGCTTGATGAAGCCCTGCGCGTCCTTCTGATCGTAAGCGCCCTGGTCGTCCTCGAAGGTGACGAGATCCTTCGAATAGAGCGTATAGGGCGAGGCGCGGCCGATGACGATGACATTGCCCTTGTAGAGCTTGAGTCGCACCGTGCCCGCGACGAACTCCTGGCTCTTGTCGATGGCGGCCTGCAGCATCTCGCGCTCGGGCGAGAACCAGAAGCCGTTGTAGATGAGCTCCGCATAGCGCGGCATGAACTCGTCTTTGAGATGCGCCGCCCCACGGTCTAGCGTGATCGACTCCATGGCGCGGTGCGCGGCCAGCAGAATCGTGCCGCCGGGCGTTTCATAGACGCCGCGCGATTTCATGCCGACGAAACGGTTCTCCACGAGATCGATCCGGCCGATGCCATTGGCGCGGCCGAGATCGTTCAGTTTCGCCAGCAGCGTAGCCGGGGAAAGTTTCTCGCCGTCGATCGACACAGCGTCGCCTTTTTCGAAACCCACTTCGATAATCGTCGCCTTGTCGGGCGCTTCCTCTGGCGAAAGCGTGCGCTGATAGACGATGGAATCCGCTTCGACCGCCGGGTCCTCGAGCACTTTTCCTTCCGACGAGGAATGCAGAAGATTGGCATCCACGGAAAACGGTGCCTCGCCGCGCTTGTCCTTGGCGATCGGGATCTGATGCGCTTCCGCGAATTCGAGGAGCTTGGTGCGGCTGGCGAACTCCCATTCGCGCCACGGCGCGATGATCTTGATGTCGGGTTTCAGCGCATAGAAGGTAAGCTCGAAGCGCACCTGGTCGTTGCCCTTGCCCGTCGCACCGTGCGCCACCGCATCCGCGCCCTTCTGCTCGGCGATCTCGATGAGCTTCTTGGCGATCAGAGGCCGCGCGATCGACGTGCCCAAAAGATAGACACCCTCATAGAGCGCGTTGGCTCGGAACATGGGGAAAACATAATCGCGGACGAATTCCTCGCGCACGTCCTCGATGAAGATGTTCTCGGGCTTGATGCCCAGAAGCTCCGCCTTCTGGCGCGCGGGCCCGAGCTCTTCGCCCTGCCCCAGATCGGCCGTGAAGGTAATGACCTCCGCGCCGTAGGCCGTCTGCAGCCATTTGAGGATGATGGACGTATCGAGCCCGCCGGAATAGGCGAGCACCACTTTCTTGACCTTGGCCACGGAAATCTCCTGAGAACGGCCGAACTATATCGGCCCCGCCGTCTTGGACAAGCGCGGGAGAGCGACGATATAAGGCCGCAGGCGAGCCATGCGGGGCGTGCAGACGATGGGCGTTCTCGAGTTCTGGTACGAGTTTGCCAGCACCTATTCCTATCCGGCGGCGATGCGCGTGGAAAAGCTGGCCGAGGCGGCCGGGATTGCGGTGCGCTGGCGGCCGTTCCTGCTCGCCCCCATCTTCGGCTCACAGGGCTGGACGGACTCTCCGTTCAACATCTACCCCGTCAAAGGCCGCTACATGTGGCGCGATCTCGAACGCATCTGCGCACGGGAGGGCTTGCCGCTGAAGCAGCCGCCGGTGCGCTTTCCGCAGAACGGATTGAAGGCGGCGCGGCTTGCGCTCGCAGGCGAGACGGAAGGCTGGACGCCGGCGTTTACGCGCGCGGTCTACAGCGCGAACTTCGGCGAGCAGAAGGACATCGCGGACGATGCGACGCTGGCCGCGATCCTCACGAGCCTCGGCGTCGACGCCGACCGCGCCATCGCCGCGGCGAACACGCCCGAGAACAAAGCGAAGCTCAAGGCACAAACCGACGAAGCTATCGCCCGCAGCCTCTTCGGCGCGCCGTCCTTCACGGTGGGCGATGAGCTGTTCTGGGGGAATGACCGGCTGGAAGAGGCGATCGCGTGGGCGACTTCGCACTGAATTTTTTTGGTATTGTTATGGTTTGAACTGGTCATGGAATACGAGAATAGCAAGCGGGAAGCTGCATGACGGACCAAGGCCCCTCAAAATCATTCACGATGGCTTACCGATTTGCCGTTTGGTTCTTTATGGCGGTGATGATCGGCTCCGTGGCTGTAGTGGCCGTCGCAGGTAAGGCCCATCCCGTCCTTGGATGGGTTGGCGTCGGCGTGATGTCCTTAGCGGCTGCAGGCGAGCTTTTCGTGGTCGGATACGCGTATGCCAAATGGTGGGCCGACAACTAGATCAAGCTGTAACGGTGCCGAACTTTCTTGGTTGAAGCGATGTTTTACCTCCCCCTTGCGGGGAGGTCGACGCGCGCAGCGCAGCGAGCACGCCCGCCTTCGCTAAAGCTTCGGCGGGTCAGGAATGTCACCGCGTCCGCCGAAGCTTGGCGTAGGCGGATCGGGTGGGGGCCCCCGCCCGAAATCGCTGACGCGATTTCGACCTCCCCGCAAGGGGGAGGTAAAGACCTATGACGGCATCCGCGCGAGTTCGGCGGATTTCATCGCGGCGAGGCGCGCGCTCGCGCGTTCCTTCACGCTTTCGCTTTTGAGCTGGCCGCAGGCGGCCATGATGTCCCGGCCGCGCGGCGTGCGGATGGGGCTTGCATAGCCGGCGCGGTTGACGATCTCGGCGAATTTCTCGATCTGCTCCCAGTCCGAGCATTCATAGGGCGCGCCCGGCCAGGGATTGAACGGGATGAGATTGATCTTGGCGGGAATGCCTTTCACGAGGCGCACGAGCTCCTTCGCATCGGCGAGCTGGTCGTTGATGCCCTTCAGCATCACATACTCGAACGTGATGCGCCGTGCGTTGGAAACCCCCGGATAGGCTTTGCACGCGGCCAGCAATTCGGCGATGGGATATTTCTTGTTGATCGGCACTATACGGTCGCGGATTTCGTCGCGCACGGCGTGCAGCGAAATCGCCAGCATCGAGCCGATCTCGTCGCCGGCGCGCGGGATCATGGGCACGACGCCCGCGGTCGACAAGGTGATGCGCCGCTTCGACAGCGCGAGCCCATCGCCGTCCGCCACCAAAGCCAGCGCCTGCTTGACGTTGTCGAAATTGTAGAGCGGCTCGCCCATGCCCATCATCACCACATTGGTGATGCGCCGGTTCTCGCCCGTCGACGGCCAGTCGCCCAGGCGATCGCGCGCGAGCATCACCTGCCCCACGATCTCGGGCGGGGTCAGGTTGCGCACGAGCTTCTGCGTGCCGGTGTGGCAGAAGCGGCAATTGAGCGTGCAGCCGACCTGCGAAGAGACGCAGAGCGTGCCCCTGCCCGGCTCCGGGATGAACACGGTTTCGAATTCGATGCCGGGACCTGCACGCAACAGCCATTTGCGCGTACCGTCATTGGAGATCTGTTCGGTGACGAGTTCGGGCCGCGCCAGCGAGAAGCGTTCCGCCATCTCTTTGCGGAAATCCTTCGCGAGATTGCTCATCGCCGCGAAGTCGCTCGCGCCGTGCACGTAGATCCAGTTCCACAATTGGCGCGCGCGCATGCCGACGGCCTTGGCGGGCGTGCCCGCCTCCGTCAGCGCGGCCTTGAAAGCCGCTTCGTCGAGGCCGATCAGGTTCTGTTCCACGTCTTCCTCGTGTCATGGCCCGCCAAGTGCGGGCCACCCAGGTGACACCTGCCAATATAGTACCAGATTGAACGCGATTTTACCGGCGCCGTTGAAGCCGCTTCAACTGGGTGGCCCGCACCAGGCGGGCCATGACACACCAGTGCTACAACCCGCACGCCGCGTGGATCTTGTCGAGCGCATCGCTCAGACCCGCGAGCGAATACGTATCGCGCGTCTGTGTGCCGCGCTTCGACGTGCCGATGACGATCATCTCCGCGCTCTTGCGCATGGCGTCGACCAGGCGCTCTTCATCCGCCTGCTGTTCGACCCACGCCCCGCCGGCCTTGCCGTCGTTCTTGGTGAAGAATTCGAACTTCTCGGGGCCGACCTCGGCCGTCACGGTGCTCTTGTCCTTGTACTCGTAGCCCGGAACGATCTCCGGTTCCGATTTCGCCTTGCGGGCCGGCCAATCGTTGATGAGGAAATACACGGCGTCGCGCCTGACCCGGGTGGGCTCCATCATCTTCGGCTTCGACAGCGCATAGCACACTTTCGAATCGCCCGCGCCGGATGCGTAAGCCGTCCAGGCCTTGAAATCGCCGAGCTTGTCGGGCGCGTCGGCCGCGGCCGGAAGGGCGGCCAGGATGCCGCCGGCCAGGCCCGCGGCAATGACAATTCGCTGGAAATTCATGAGTGTCCTCGAGAACGGGTTTCCATGTCGGGTTGCGGCGCAGCCGGAACATCCACGCGATACGGGGGCTTGTTCGCAAACGGCGCGGAGAATACCGGCTGCCGCGCAGCCCTGTCCATTGCCGATAAGTTAATGGAATCGGGCGGAATCGGGGCGGGCGGTCAGGCCTTCTGGCGGGCGATTTCCTCTTCCGCGTCGCGCAGCCGGTCCTTGCCGAAGAAAAGTTCCGCGCCGACGAAGAAGCTGGGGCTGCCGAACACGCCGCGCTCGACCGAGTCGGAGGTGTTCTTGAGGAGCCTGTTCTTGATCTCGGGCGTCTCGGCCAGCGCCATCAGCCGGTCGGCATCGAAGCCCGATTCGATCAGCGCCGCGCGAATGACCGGCGGATCGTCCATGTCCTTGGGTGCTTCCCACATGTGATGGAAAACGGCGTCGACATACGGCAGAAGCTTGCCTTCGCTGTCCGCCGCGACCGCGCCGCGCATCAGCATGAGCGTGTTCACCGGGAAGAACGGGTTCATCTGAAATTCCTTGATGCCGTGGCGCGCGATGAAGCGGCGCATCTCGAGGTTCTCGTAGGCGAGCTTGTTCTTGACGTCGCCGAACTGGATCATGGGCGGTTTGTTGTTGGTGAGCTTGAACACGCCGCCGAGCAGCACGGGTACGTATTCGAACTTTGTGCCCGTGCGCTTCTCGATATCCGGGATGATCTTGTGCGAGAGATAGGCATTCGGGCTTCCGAAATCGAAATGAAATTCCACGCGCGGCATCACCATGTCTCCCCGTAAGGTCTCGCGTCGAGTTCGAAGGTCCAGGCGTCACGCGATTGGGTGTGCAGGTCCCAATAGACCTTGGCGACGGAGTCCGGGTTCATCAGCTGATCGGGCTTGATGCCGGCGACGGCTTCGTCGCCGCCGCGTTCGCGGATGCGCTCGCGCACGAATGCCGTGTCGACGCCGGCGTCGATGATGAGATGGGCCACATGGATGTTCTTGGGGCCAAGCTCGCGCGCCATGCTCTGGGCCACGGCGCGCAGGCCGAACTTCGCGCTGGCGAAGGCAGCATAGCCTTTCCCGCCACGCAGGCTGGCCGTGGCGCCCGTGAAGAGGATCGTGCCCTTGCCGTGCGCCAGCATGCGGCGCGCGGCTTCGCGACCTGTGAGGAAGCCCGCATAGCAGGCCATCTCCCACACCTTGCGGAAGACGCGCTCGGTCGTCTCCAGGATGGGAAAATTCACGTTGGCGCCGGGATTGAAGATGCACACTTCCAGCGGCGCGATGGCGTCGGCTTCGTCGAGGAAGGCGATGACATCCTCTTCCTTGCGGGCATCGAGCGCGCGTCCGACGCAGCGGCCGCCGGTCTTTTCGATCTTCTCGACGAGCTGCGGGAGTTTCTCGGCGGTGCGGCGGCCAGCCACGACCGTATAGCCTTCGCGGGCGAAACGTTCGGCAATGGCGGATCCAATGAAATCGCCGGCACCGATCACGGCGGCCGTGGCGTTGCGGGACGGCATGCTCGCCTCCTTCTGGCCCGCATTTGCGGGCCATGACAACAGAACTGTAAGTCTTGAAATAAGACTAAGTCAACGGCATACTCGGAACATGCGTTGGGAATCGCTCGACCGGGAACATTGTTCGCTCGCCCGCGCGCTCGCCGTCATCGGCGATCGCTGGACGCTGCTCGTCCTGCGCGAAGCCTTCATGGGCGTGCGCCGCTTCGACGACTTCGAGAAAAGCCTCAAGATCGCGCGCCGCGTGCTCTCCGAGCGCCTCTCGCTGCTGGTCGAGGAAGGCGTGCTGCGCAAGATTCCCTATCAGGAACGGCCCATACGTTATGAATATCGCCTGACCGAAAAGGGTCTCGCGCTTTACCCCACCATCATCACGCTGGTGCATTGGGGCGACCGCTTCTATGCGGGCGACGCGGGCCCGCCGATCCTGCACACGCATACGCCGTGTGGCCACGATTTCCGCTCCGTGGTGACGTGTTCGGAATGCGGCGAAGCGCTGGATGCGCGTGCGGTAACGCTGCGTCCCGGTCCCGGCTCCCTCAAGACCGCAAACCGTAGCCGATTGAGAACAGCCGCAAGACGCTGAGGAAGAGGACGACGAACAACCCCAGCGCCACGCCGACGCCGATCCACGCGTTGGCTTCCGTGAAGCCGATCATGGAATGCCTGAGCCCGTTGATGAAATAGAAGAACGGGTTCGCGTAGGCCATCCATTTGAGCCAGCCCGGTAGCATCGAAACCGTGTTGAAGACGCCGCCGATGAACGACAGGGGTGTGATGAAGAAGACGTTCAGGATCGTCAGCTGCTCGAAATTGTTGGCCCACAGGCCGATGATAATGCCGAGAAGACCGAAGACGGCCGACACCGACACGATCCAGAACAGAAACTCCCCGATGTTGTCGATCGATGTCGCGCGGAACGCGATCCCGATGACAAGGATGCCGAGCGCCGTGATGACCGAGCGCACAACCACGACCGCGAGAATGCCCGCAATCATCTCGGCGTAGGAGAGCGGCGAGACCAGCGTCTCTTCGACATAGCGCAGGAAGCGGGAGAAATAGATTTGCGAGCTGGACTGCAGGAATGAGGCGTTGACGATGTTGAGCGTCAAGATGCCCGGCAGCACGAACTGGATATAGCGGTGCCCGCCGATCAGCGCGATACGGCCGCCCACCACGGAGCCGAAAACGAAGATGAAAAGCAGCGCCGATATCCACGGCGCGAGGAATGCCTGGATGGGCACGCGCATCAGACGCGACCATTCGCGGCGGACGATCGTCCAGAGCCCGATCCAGTTGATGGCGCCGTCGAGCTCGTTCATGCCGGCGCCGCCACATGGTCGGGCTCGGCACCCGTCGCGCGCAGATAGGCGGCCTCGAGGCCGCCGGGTTCGGTCACGAACTCGGCCTTGGGCCCGTGCCGCACGATCTTGCCGCCGTTGACGATGGCGATGGTGGCGCAGAGCCGCTCGACCTCTTCCAGATAGTGCGAGGTGAGGAAAATCGTCTTACCGTCGCGGTTGAGCTCCTGGAGATAGCGCCAGAGATCGCGGCGGAGCTCCACGTCGACGCCCGCCGTTGGCTCGTCGAGGATGAGGAGATCGGGATCGTTGATCATGGCGCGCGCCAGCATGACGCGACGCTTCAGCCCGCCCGACAGTTCTCGGAACTTCTTCTTCGCATGAGGCCCGAGATCGAACTTGTCGATCAGCATGTCGACGCGAGCCTTGCGCTCGGGCTTCGGCATGCCGAAATAACCGCCCATCCAGTCGACGATGTCGGTCACCTTGGCGAAATTGTCGACGTTGAATTCCTGGGGCGACAGGCCGATGAGCTTGCGGGCCTCGCGGTAGTTTTTCACGGCGTCGACGCCGAAGATTTCGATTGTCCCCGACGTAGGTGTGGCAATTCCCGTGATGCAGTGGATCGTCGTCGACTTCCCTGCTCCGTTCGGCCCCAGAAAGCCGAAGAAGTCGCCGGGCTGCACGTCGAGCGACAGGTCGTTCACGGCGACGGTGCCGCCCTGATAGACCTTGCGGAGATGGGAAACGTGAAGCGCGAGGGTCATGGAATCGAGCGATTGGGGAGTGGCACTATAGCCGCCGTCGCCCGATTGTCATGCTCTTTGCTGCGTCAATCCATATTGGCGACGCGCGGCCAATCCGCGGGAACCGCATGCAAGGGCATCGGACCCACGAATGCGTCGTCGGACTGCGACAGAAGCGCGTCGAAATAGGCGATGGTGCTGCGCAGGCCCTCGGTAAAGCCGACCTTGGGCTTCCAGCCGAGCAGGCTCTCGGCCTTCGAGATATCCGGCTTGCGTTTGCGCGGATCGTCCGTCGGCAGGGGGCGGTATTCGATCTTCGAGCGGCTGCCCGTCATGTCGACGATGACTTCGGCCAGCATCTTGATGGTGAGTTCCGTCGGGTTGCCGAGATTGATGGGGCCGGTGACCTCGTCGGGCGAGGCCATGAGCCGCATGAGGCCGTCGACCAAATCGTCGACATAGCAGAAGGAACGCGTCTGGCTGCCGTCGCCGTAGAGCGTGATCCCCTCGCCCTTCAGCGCCTGGACGATGAAATTCGACACCACGCGGCCGTCGTTGGGATGCATGCGCGGGCCGTAGGTATTGAAGATGCGCGCGACCTTGATCTTCACCTTGTGCTGGCGCCAATAGTCGAAGAACAGCGTTTCGGCGCAGCGCTTGCCTTCGTCGTAGCAGGAACGCGGGCCAATCGGGTTGACGTTGCCCCAGTACTCTTCCGTCTGCGGATGCTCGGTCGGATCGCCGTAGACTTCCGAGGTGGAGGCCTGGAGAATGCGCGCCTTCACGCGCTTGGCGAGTCCCAGCATATTGATGGCGCCGTGCACACTCGCCTTCGTCGTCTGCACAGGGTCGAACTGGTAGTGCACGGGGCTGGCCGGGCACGCCATATTGAAGATGCGGTCGACTTCCACATAGATCGGGAACGTCACGTCGTGGCGCATCAGCTCGAAATTGTGGCTGTCGAGGAGCGCCTTGATGTTGCGCCGCGAGCCGGTGAAGAAATTGTCGAGGCAAAGGACTTCGGCGCCTTGCGCGATCAAGCGTTCGCAGAGGTGGGAGCCGATAAAGCCCGCCCCGCCCGTCACCAGTACCCGACTGTCCACCGACATGCGTTTCTCCCGTGATCCTGTTTAACGCGTGGCCACTTTGCGGCGCTTGGGCGCCGGCACGCGTTCCTTGTTCGCAATCCCGATCGGCGTAACCGATGCGCTTATCCCGTCAGCCTGTGCGATATCGGCCGCTCCCCAGATGCGGTTGTCCGCGGGGATGGGCCTGATGCGGTGGATGCGGGCGAGCTCCGCCTTGTAACGCGCGTGGTAATCGGGAACCGCCTGCATCTCGACGAGTTCGTGCTGATGCTCGATGCCGGCTTCGAAATAGGCGGGAAGATTGCCAAGGTCCGGACGCGGCAGGCGTCCGTTCGCGTAATCGTCGCACATTTCGAAATAGAGGCCCTCCAGCGAACTGGTGAGCTTGTCCATGTCGAAGAGCGTGCAGGTGCCCCTGTTCGCTTCCAGCCGGGCCTTATAGGCCTGCACTTCCGTGCGATTGTGGCCGAGCGCGATGGCCCGCGTGACGAATTCCTGCGGCGTCTGGCAAATGAGCTCGGGCAGTCCCGCGGCCCGCACGAGGCTGCCGCACACGCGTGCCGCGAAGCTGCGGCCCGACAGCGTGAGCACCGGCACACCCATCCAGAGCGCGTCCGACGCCGTCGTGTGCGCGCCATAAGGCGCCGTGTCGAGGAAGAGATCGGCGAGCGCATAGCGGGCTAGATGGAATGCGTTGTGGAGCTTCTGTGCGAAGACGATGCGCGAGCGCGCGATGCCGTTCTGCTCGGCATAGGCCCACAGCCGGACCTTCGTTTCTTCCGCCGTGTCGATCAGCCAGAGAACGCCGTTCGGAACGCCCTTCAGGATTTCAATGAAGCGGTCGAAGGTGAATTTCGAATATTTCTGCGAGCCGTTGAAGCAGCAGAAGACGAATGCATCGTCGGGCAGGCCCGCTTCGGCGCGCGTCTGGCTGACGCCCGCAACCGGGCGCTTGCGATCGTTGGGCTGGTAGCACGGCAGCCGCACGGTCTTTTCAGCATAATACATTTCGGATTCCGGCGGGACGATCCACTCGTCGGCAATCATGTAGTGGTGATAGGTCGTGCCCATCGATCCCGGGAAGCCCAGCCAGTTGACCTGAATGGGCGCGGGACGGCGCGCGAAGACGAGCGTGCGCGAATCCTTCGTGTGGCCGTTGACGTCGACGAGGATGTCGATCCCATCTGCAGCGATCTGGCGCGCAGCCGCGTCGTCGCTCATGGTGCGGATGTCGACCCAGTGCTCGACCGCATCCTTGATGCGGTTGGTCAGCGCGCTTTCGGATTCTTGACCGCAGTAATAGGCGAAAACCTCGACCTTCTTCTTGTCGTGAAGCTCGAACAGTTCGGCCATCAGATAGCCGATGGCGTGATCGCGCAGGTCCGAGGAGATGTAACCGACGCGCAGGCGCCGTTTCGCAAGATCTATCGGCGCATTGCGGCGATCCGCGTCCCAGTCTTTCGGCGGGTCGCCGATCTGTTGGCGGACGTAGCGTTCGGCGGTGGCGAGCTGCAGCAGCGGATCGTCGGAATACCAGGTCATCGACAAGGGGTGCGTGCTTTCGAGCAGTGCCTTACGGTCGAGCTTCGCCACCGGCGCCATGATCGGCCATTTGCAGGCGCCGAGACGGATGGCAATGTGCTGCGCGATGACGTCGGGTTGTTTGCGGTCGATGTCGAGCGCCCGCACGATCGCGGCTTCCGCGCCATCGTTAATCTTGTGATCGTTGAGCACGCGCGCGGTCTGCTTGAGCGCGGTGATCGCATAATCGACCGACTCGCCCGTGATTTGCGCGGGCTGATTGCAGACCGCTTTCCACTGATCGAGCGCGAAATTCGGCGCGCCTGCCCGCTCGAGAAGGCCGCCGAGATTGATATGCGCCGGCGCGAAGTCCGGCCTGGACTTTATCGCCGCGATCAGGGAGTCGATGGCGGCGGGGCGGTCTCCCAGCTTGTCGTCGTGCTCGGAGCAATTGAACAGAGCGACGAAGAGGAGCGGATCGTCGGGATTGACCTTGATCCAGACCTTGTAGAGCTGCCGTGCAAGCTCGCGTTGGCCTGCCGCTGTGAATTTGCTTGTCGTATCGATGAGTTCGCCAAGCGAGAAATTGCCTGCTGTGATCCTCTGCAGAGCAGCGAGGAAGAGATTTTCCGTCATGTCGATCCCGTCATGGCGCGGCTCTCGCCCGAGAGGCGCCGGCCCCTATGCGAATGGGTAAAAGTTGAACGATTAGGGTTGAAATTGGATTAATGGCCGGAAGGCTAAAGAGTCTTGTTTGCAAGGTTTCGCAACCGCCGGCCGGGCGCGAAAACGGAAACGCGCCCGACGGATGCCGGACGCGTTTCCAGGGACGGATGCTGCCTGGCGTTGAGCGTTGGGCTCAGACGTTGGCGGCGTACACGGCGGCCTGGGCGTCGCTCAGGCTCGCGACCTGTGTCGCCGTCAGGGCCATCAGCTGCGTGCTCGACATGTCGCCCAGCCACGTGGTGTTGACCTGACCAAGCTGCGTGGTCGTCAAGCCCGGGATCTGCGTCGTCTGCAGATTCTGAACGTAGGTCGTGTCGAGATTGCTGATGTTGGTCGTCGACAGGGCAGCGATCTGGCTGCTCGTCAACTCGCCCACCTGCGTCGACGTGAGGTTGCCGAACACGGTGGTATCGAGACCGGCCAGCTGCGTCGTCGTCAGGGCTTTCAGCTGCGTGCTGCTGAGAGCCTGAGCGGCCGTCGTATCAAGCGTGTTGAGATCGCTTGTCGACAGGGCGGCGAGCTGCGCCGTGGAGAGCTCGTCGACCTGCGTATCGCTGAAGTTCCCGAACGTGGTCGTCGTGAACGAACCCATCTGCGACGCGGTGAGGCCGGCCAGCTGCGTGGAGTTCCACTCGCGCACCTGCGTCGAGTCGAAGTTTCCGAGGCTGGTGGTCGACAGGGCCGCGATCTGCGAGGACGTGAAGCCGGTGACCTGCGTCGTGGCGTCGAGGCCGGTGACGTTGGTGGACGACATCGCGCCGACCTGGGCAGCCGACAGATAGCCGATCTGCGTGGACGACAGACCGGTCAGCGCGGTGCTCGTGATGTTGGCGAACTGCGTCGTCGTCAGGCCCTTGAGCTGCGTGCTCGAGAGTGCGCCGAAGACGGTCGTGTCCATCTGGTTGAGGTTGGTCGTCGACATCGAGCCCAACTGCGCCGAAGACAACGCTTCCAGCTGCGTATCGGCGAAGTTGCCGATCGTCGTCGTCGAGACGCCGGCCAACTGGCTTGCCGTCAGGCCCGCCATCTGGGTCGTGGAGATGGCCTGCAGATGCGTCGAGTCGATCGAGCCCAGATTGGTCGTCGAGATGGCGCCGATCTGCGAGGTCGAAAGCTCGCCCAGCTGCGTCGAGGTGAAGTAGCCGAACGCGGTCGTGTTCAGACCGGCCGCCTGAGCTGTCGTCAGGCCCTTAAGCTGCGTGCTGCTGAGGCCCTGGACCGCCGTCGAGTCGAGGCTGTTGAGATCGGTGCTCGACAGCGCGGCAAGCTGCGTCGAGGCGAACTCGTCGATCTGCGTGTCGCTGAAGTTGCCGAGGACCGTGGTCGTGAACGAACCGACCTGGGCCGCGGTGAGACCACCCAGCTGCGTCGAGTTGAACTCGTGCACCTGCGTCGAGTTGAAGTTCGCCAGCGTGGTCGACGACAAGGTCGCGAGCTGCGAGGACGTGAAGCCCGAGACCTGCGTCGTGGCGTTGAGGCCGGTGACGTTGGTCGAGGTCATCGCGCCCACCTGCGTGGACGAGAGGTAGCCGATCTGCGTCGAGCTCAGACCCGTCAGCGCTGTGCTCGTGATGTCGGCGAACTGCGTCGTGGTCAGACCCTTGAGCTGCGTGCTCGAAAGTGCGCCGAAGACGGTCGTGTCCATCTGGTTGAGGTTGGTCGTCGACATCGAGCCCAACTGCGAACTCGACAGCGCTTCCAGCTGCGTATCGGCGAAGTTGCCGATCGTCGTCGTCGAGACGCCGGCCAGCTGGGTCGAATTCAGACCAGCCATCTGGGTTGACGACAACGCCTGCAGATGCGTCGAGTCGATCGAGCCCAGGTTGGTCGTCGAGATCGAACCGATCTGCGTGTTCAACAGTTCACCCAGCTGCGTCGAGGTGAAGTAGCCGAAGGCGGTCGTGTTCAGACCCGCAACCTGGCTCGTGGTCAGGCCCTTGAGCTGCGTGCTGCTGAGGCCCTGCACCGCGGTCGAGTCGAGGCTGTTGAGGTCGGTGCTCGACAGAGCGGCGGCCTGGTTCGAGGTGAACTCGTCGATCTGCGTGTCGCTGAAGTTGCCGAGGACAGTCGACGTGAACGAACCAACCTGCGACGTCGTGAGGCCGGCCAGCTGCGTGGAGTTGAACTCGCGCACCTGCGTCGAGTCGAAGTTCGCCAGCGTGGTCGTCGACAGGGCCGCGATCTGCGAGGACGTGAAGCCGGAGACCTGCGTCGTGGCGCTGAGGCCGGTAACGTTGGTCGAGCTCATCGCACCGACCTGGGCGGCCGACAGATAGCCGATCTGCGTGGACGAGAGACCCGTCAGCGCCGTGCTGGTAATATCGGCGAACTGCGTCGTCGTCAGGCCCTTGAGCTGCGTACTCGAGAGTGCGCCGATCGTGGTCGTGTCGAGCGTGTTGAGGTTGGTCGTCGACAGGGCGCCGAGCTGCGAGCTCGACAAGGCTTCCATCTGCGCGTCGGAGAAGTTGCCGATCGTCGTCGTCGAGACGCCGGCCAGCTGGCTTGCCGTCAGGCCCGCCATCTGGGTCGTGGAGATGGCCTGCAGATGCGTCGAGTCGACCGAGCCTAGATTGGTCGTCGAGATGGCGCCGATCTGCGAGGTCGAAAGCTCGCCCAGCTGCGTCGAGGTGAAGTAGCCGAAGGCGGTCGTGTTCAGACCCGCGACCTGGCTCGTGGTCAGGCCCTTGAGCTGCGTGCTGCTGAGGCCCTGCACCGCGGTCG